>Ga0163155_10001896_pt1 | contig 24279 bp, 22 predicted proteins | sample OliLakLV19SP4G1_FD_148611 | JGI IMG/M metagenome (GOLD analysis project Ga0163155, IMG submission 148611) | Freshwater microbial mat bacterial communities from Lake Vanda, McMurdo Dry Valleys, Antarctica - Oligotrophic Lake LV.19.SP4.G1 | ecosystem: Environmental > Aquatic > Freshwater > Lake >... | reverse complement strand
GACTTCGTCGCAGAAGTAGAGCATCTGTGTCAAAAATATGGGGCTGACCTGCCGCTGCTGAATACGTTGGGCTACGCCGAGTTTAAGCAATTTCTCGCCGGTCAGATTTCTCAAGCGGAGGCGATCGCCGCTACCATTCTCCACACGCGCCAATTCGCCAAACGCCAGCTTACCTGGTTTCGCGCCTACCCTGAAATTGAATGGTTCAACGCCGATGACCCCAACCTAGTAGATCAAGTATGGCAACGGGTCTACAATTTCACAAAATAGCAATGGCTCACGTAACTGAAGTGCCTAAGTGTTGATTCCTTAAGTATACTTACGTGAATTAACGCAACATTTATACTTTCTTTGTAGATCAACCCCGTCGTCCACCCTAAATCTTTATAGAACTCAGCTTAAGATTGAGACAACTTAAAAGCCCTCTTTAAGCTGGATTGGGTGCGTTGACCAACTCTGTTGCTTATCCGTGAACCATTAAGTATCTGACTAGCCAGTGTGGCAATAGTCAGTATATTTTTCCACTCGACTGTAATTTTTATTGATTATCAAATAGGTCAAATCGTGTCCACAGCCTTGAGCGATAGACAACAGATTCTTTTGACTACCATTACCACCCATTTAGGAAACGCACCATGAAAAATTTAAGGTTGGCAGGAAAATGGCTAGCGATCGCTCCCATTGTGGCAAGTTCTGCGATGGTTGCTCCAGCGGCAAATGCAGCGACGTTTTCGTTCTCTGACGCAAGCGCAGCATTTACTCAGTTCAGCTTGATTCCTGAATTACAGGAAGTCTCTACGAATACAGATACCAACACGATCGCTACAGACGGGGAGGTATCCGCGAATAGCGATGCTGAAGCAATATTTTTTGCAACACCTCCCGAAGCCGCTAATTTTTCCTTCAGCAAAGTGGAAGGCAATGGAGCGGAATATCGCGGAGTTGCATCCAGTCAGGCTAAAGTGCTAGGCAGCTTTTTTATCCCTCAAGATGCAAAAGATAAAGCGTTTTCGTTCGATTTTGCCCTGAACTTGAGCCTCTTCGCTGAAATTGATGATGCCACCTTTGAATCTGCTAGTGCTATCGGGGCGATCGCATTTTTGGTATATGGCGGCTCTGATCCCGCTAATTTAAGCCTGCTAGACTTTTTGACCGTTAAAGCATTCGTCAACACGGCTGGTAACGACGACGTATTAGAACTTGATCAAACGGCGAATATCACCTTGGCGAACAACATCCTTTCAAGCAACTTCGGGGGACTGCAAGAATCAGCCAAAGCCTCCATCAATGGTTCATATCGTCGTCTGTTTGACGGTGAAACCTACATTACTTTGGTAGAAGCTAAGTCTAACGTAGCCAGTGCTGAAGCTGTTCCTGAACCCACCACTGCTCTTGCTGCGCTGATCTCAGGGGCGATCGGTTGGGCACTCAAGCGCAGACAGTCGGCAACTTGATAGTAGGAGTTAGAGGGCAGGGAAGGAGGAACAGGGAACAATATAAATCTGTACCCCGTAACCTAAATTTAGGAATCAGGGGTTCGTGGCGACCACTCAACCTGAATGCTGGAATGGCTGCTAGAGTAGCTGCCGTTACGATCGCAACCAGCACGCACGATCGCAGAACGCCGCACTCTCGCTTTAGTGTCATCTGGAATGCTAACGCTATTGATCGCTGTGGCGATCGCTCTGCCATCCTCTGAAACTGCCCGTTGAACCCAAATTCGCTGCATAGTCTTGCCTCATTAATGAAGTTATTGGTGAAGCAGGTAGTTAACCTCGCCTTGCAACCATTCCTCAAACAGTTTTGTCAAAATAGTTTGGTGATTTTCAGGCGTAAGTTGGGCTTGAATAAATTCCTCAACCTTCAACACACAATATTGATTTTCAATTTGGATCGGACTAATAATTTCACCCGGATTCGCTGAGAATACTTGAACCGCTAAATCTGGGTGAAGTTCCCATCGATGAAGTATCCCCAAGTATCCACATTGATAGCGCTGTTTAGGGTTCAAATCATACCAATGAGCCGCTTCATAAAAGCTAATTTCCGCTTCCTCAATTTGATAATAAATCTCTTGAGCTAACTGAGGATAGGGAACCGTAATTTGGTATAAGATAGCCTGCTCAAAATCCAATCGGTTTTGAGCAAAATAGCGATCAACCTCGCCCAAAAAAAGCGCTTCTTGTAGTGCCTGCTTTAACAAGCGATCGCGAATGCTCGTTTCCCAATCATCTGGAGTCAGCAGATGACCGGAAAGCCAATCCAGCGTATCTGAGGTTCGCTCAAGGTGCATTTCATGCCGCACTCGATCAGCTTCTGCCTGAACCTGATCCGGTGAAACAATTATTTCCCGCTCTTGAGCCGCTTGCTCAATCACTTTTCTCTCTACAACCTGCTGACAGACTTGTTTCAGCCCAATTCCGTACCTTAAGGCATTGATGATTTCGTGAGCTTCTATGGGTATCCCAAGAAAGTCCACCTCTGAATTTTGAGTTTCAGACTCAATCAGTTCAGCCATAACAGCAGGCTTTTAAACGAGAATTGTATCGATCAATCAATCAGCAGTGACAGGAACAATTGATAATTCTAGCTCAAGACTAAACTCAGGCGATATAGGATCAAACACTATTTGATCTGAAAATCCAACCACTTCGTAAACAGTAAATGCAGATTGACTGGATTCTTGTTGGATCAGGCTGATACTAACGTTGAGATCTTGAACCGGAACTGAAATAAGGTTTTGAGACGCAGGCGTATCTGACGATAATAATAGACCAGCAGAACTAACTTCAAACAGACCGTTAACGCGATCGCTGAACTGCACCTTTGATAACCCAGACACGAGATCTGGAACTACATTAACAGTCAGAAATAAGGGATTAATTGACCGGATATCAATTAATCCAGCCAATATATCTGGCGTAAGGTTGACGATCAGGAATGGCTGATCAAGATTTGCAGGCACGATCGCAAACACATTTCCACTATTCGCTGTAACCGCAGTTGCGATCGCGCTTCCCGGTTCTGTGGATGACGCGATCGCGCTGGCGTTGGCACTACTCGAAGTTGCGCCAGGGGTGAAAACCGTTGCGCTATCGCTTACAGTGCCGTTGGGGGAGATGGAAACCGCACTGCTCGAAGCTCCCGCGCCCTCATCATTCACAAAGGAACTTGAACTCGAAGTGCTGCTATAGCCTGAACTACTGCTAGAGGACGAACTACTGCTAGAGGATGAACTGCTGCTGAAACTCGAACTACTAGATAGCGCTGTTAAAGACGAAGTTGAGAGTTGACTTTGTGCGGTCAGCATACTTGCAGATGGATTGAAGTTTGCTACATAAGAAACATCCCCAAGCAAGCTACTATCCGCTGTAACACCACTCGCAAAGTCATTAAGTTCGCTCATTGAAAAGTACCCCTACAAAAAATTAGGCGATTACAAAGAATTAGATGATTAGATTAATTTATAAATGATTGAAAAAGTGTTGATCCAATCTGTTGAAAAACTGGCTGAGAAACACTTGATTAAACAAATCAGGGATTTCGCATAAAACATTTTCTAAGAAGATTGGCAACTAGAATGAGAGCTTGAAACGCTACTACTAGAACAGCTACGGCTCTCCTGAGCCGATACTTTAACCTCCACCCACTGATGGATAGTAGTTGCGGCATTGTCAGTAACAGTCACTTTGCTAACTGCTTCAGCGATCGCCCTACCATCTGCCGAAACAACTCGTTGCACTCGCACTCTCCGTTGAGCCATAACAATCTCCCTGGGTTAACAACTGAAAGAGTAAAGCTGCTGAATGACCTAGATACCTAAAGTCAGCAGCAGCTTCATCAATAGTGCCAAGTGATTGATGCCTGAAAAATTCATGCTTAGTCAATCACTCATTTCCATAATGCATCACTTCTAGAACGTGAGCATTCTAGCCAATGGAGTTGCTTTGGGAAACGTAAGCATCATTGTAGGAATAAGCTGTTGCGTCACCATGGTAAGCTTTGGCAACTGTTTTCGATTTAATATCGATATCGCTGTAGTTCACTTGAGCAACAATTTTGAAAGAAGAATGTCTGCGTGATCCACCAACGATGTTCAAGTCAGCAGCTTGCAAATAGTTCAAATCTGAAATAACCATTGTATCTCTCCTAGAATTTGGTTGATTGGGTGTCAATTGATTAACGTTGACATTGAAACTATAACGATTAAATTTAACTACGTCTTGCCAATTTGGCAGGATTTTCAACAACAGATTAGCGACAGAAAATCTCATTATTTAGTTGTAAATCCATCGTCAATTAGTTGCCGATTAGATGCGGTATTTATCGGTTTCAGAATAATTGTTTTGAAGCTATTTATTTCTTGGATAAATCAATCAGTTCATTAAGACTAATGTGATGGTAAACACGTTTTTTATGCATACTCAATTGATTGATTTTCCAAACTGAATCCAAATGGAAAAGATTCTGAATCTAAAGCGAATAAAACTGCCCATAAAAAATCATAGGCAGTTTAAAAACTTGATTTAACTCAGACTGACCAGCCTTAAGAGTTGCTCTGATCAATGTCAGAGTTATTGATTGCATAGGATGTAGCTGATGCATTTCCATGATAGGAAATAGCTGTTGCTGATGCCCTAGCACTTTGATAGACGATCGCTTTGTTGGATTGTAGGATCAGAACTGGCTTACCTCGTCTCCCTCCACTTAAAAGGTTGGAAACGGGTGTGATATCTGATAAATGCGCTAAATCAAAAATTACCATTAGATTGGTCTCCTTGAAAGTTAAAACGATGATAGGCTAATTGGCTTAGCTCTCTATGCACTGACCACCACAGTAGCGGTTGCCGTACCGCCAATGGAGACGGCAGAGGCTTGAGCGGCTGCGGCACTGCCACGGGCGACTAGATTCAACCTAAACCCAGTCGTCAAATCGCCACCAACGCTAGCGGAAGTTGTAAGCCGAGTATCGGAACCTGTCGCTGAGGCAGTGGAAATACGTGGTGTAATCCTGCCGCCCACGATCGCCGTCGATGGAGAGAGGCGCTCTAGAAAATTGAGATCGGTTATTGCTAAATGAGTCATCGGAATTCTCCTAAGTATTACGCCACGGGTAGCCCACTAGCAGAAGCAGAAGAACTAGAACCAGAGTAGGAGAATAACCCAGCTACTGCTTCGGTCTCTGTGAATGTCTGTGTGCGGGTTCTAAATCCAATTGCTTGTGATGTTGCGTCAGCGATCGCTATTGCTCTGGGAGCGCGGCGGGATGGTCTACCACCAGCACCGATGATCTGGACTTCGGTGGTAACGCTTTCAAGGTAATTCAGGTCGTTGATAATCATTGGTTTTATGCCTTACTGATTGGTTGATGTAAGTTCTTAAGCTCACATCGACAAATATACTTAGCCTTGACTGAATGCATGTTGCCAATTTGGCAGGATCATAGAAACTTTATCTAAACCAATTAGCACTCGTAGTAGAACAATTTGAACCTTGTAACGAACAAGAGACTTAAAACTCTTATTCGCTGCCAAATTAGATGATTATATAGATCATAAAAATTCAGTCAGTATTATTTGTATAAATTGCTTGAAGTCAATCTTTTGATTCAAATATGATTTGAGAATTCACACATTGTACAAACAGATCATCTTGTGCAATGACACAAATCATTTGTTTCAACGTTTTGCTATAGGTTGAGAATTTTTAGGTTTCAATGAGTCGAGATGCTTCACTCTATTGCTGGGTGCATCCCGCTTTTGTAGCCCTCACCCTAAATCCCTCTCCCAAGGCGGGCGAGGGACTTTGATCTGGCTTCCCTTCTCTCTTTTTGGGAGAAGGGGTTGGGGGATGAGGGCGAATTTGCATCACTGGAATGCACTCCTATTGCTTCGTACTGGATCTATTCAAATGTACAAGTTCCAATTTAATAGAAACAATGAATCTCCTTGTACGACTTGAGTTGTGGAAGAGACGCGGACTTGGGTAAAAGTTGAAGTTGAGGTATTTTGACCTGCGGCGTAGGAAGATGAACTTGCCCAAGAAACCGTTTTTGATGACGATTTGACTGACTTTGCACCTACGATATCTACGGTCGGAGTCAGATCGGTAAGATAGTTTAAGTTTGTAATGATCATAAGTGACCTATGAGGGTTCTTACGGCGATTTCCAGCAGGTTGGGGCAGTGCCAACAATTTCTCAAAGTGTTTCACCGTAAAAGTCTTGGGCTATGCCCACCTAACAATCAGTTGTTTTTGATCTAAATCTGGAATATCTAAACTTAGAATATTTAAAAAGTTTTGGGTGCCATTCTGGCAGGTTTAAATGAGTTTAGGAAGGATGCGATCGCACCTTCAAACTAAATAAATATCTCACTTTATGTAAAGTATATTTTCAAGCTTTTTTAAGATCTTTTACCGAGTTTCATACAAAAAAGCCTCAACGAAATGAGGCTTTTTTATGAATAAGAAATGTGACTCAGCCGCTTAGTTTAGTTCCGAAAATAGTTCAGCCAATTGACGCGGCTGCCGCCTTTGGGGTTGCATGAACCTTGGCTTAGAGGTTCTAGATAGTTGAGATCGCGTATTTTGCCAGAACTTAGTGCGGATGTGGCAGCAGGTTGAACCGGGCGATATTGAGCTAGAAGCGCGTCTTTTTTGGAATTGGCGCGATCGCTGATGTCGTTCTCTTTCATCAAGCGGTTAAACGTGCGATAGGGAAGGTAATGAAGCGGATTGTAGCCAGCAAAGCGCAAAATTAAGACGCACGCCCAAGAGTATTTGCCATTTAAAATCGCATCGACGACTTGCGTAAATTGCTCAGTAGTCATCGCTTTATCGGTTTTGGTATTAAAGCCTGCATTCATGATGTGAAACTCTCAGTTAAGGTTTGGGTTCTCGGAACTTTGATTCAATCAGGGTGGAACACACGGGCGATCGCTTACAAGCGCGATCTTCGGTTACAAGCTGAGACGGTCTTGCTGCAACTTCCGAATCGGGTCTAACAAAATGTCGGCAATGCGGCGCTGGCGCGTCACAATTTCGGCATTGGCAGTTTGCCCTGCTTTGAAGAAAACTTTTTGCTGATTGTGAATCACGTAGTTGCGATCGAGGGAAACTTCAACTCGGTATACGGCTCCGGCTTGCTCATCGGATTTAGAATCAGATGAAATTGTGCTAACTTTGCCCGATATTGTGCCGTAATCTTGATAAGGGAAAGCATCGAGCTTGAGGTTGACCGGCATTCCCAATTTAAGCAGACCCGCACTTCGACTCGGCACGATCGCCGCCAAAACTAAAGGCGCTTTTGCAGGTGCAATCTCAGCCACCGTTTGACCGGATTTTGCCACCTCTCCTGTGTTTCGCATATTCAGCGAGGAGACCACACCCGCCACTGGCGCATGGAGAAAGCTCTGCTTTAGACGGGTATTAGCTTCTTTGAGCAATCCGCTGGCGGCGTTAATCTTTTCCTGTAGTTCAGCGATTTTTATGTCTAACTGTCCTAACTGTTGCTGGGTTTCTAGCTGACTCTGCGCACCTTCCGCTTGGGTTTGGGCGAGTTTTGCTTGCAGTTGCTTCGTATCACCCTGGCTTTTTTGCAGGTCGCCTTGCGCTTGAGTCATGGAACGCTGGCGATCGCGCAACGCTTGCTCAATTTCAAATAAATGTTCAGCAGAAATCGCTCCTTGCTTGACCAAAGGTTGAATTCGTTCTAGCCGCGTTTGATAAGCAGTAATATTGGTTTGAAGCTGCTCTAACAACTGCCGATTGGTGGTTGTGATGTCTGCTGCCTGATGAATTGCCGACTGTTGAAGATCAACTTGGGCATTCGCGATCGCCTTGCGGGTTTGCTTTTCTAATTGGGTTTTGGCAACCAATCCTTGAGTCTGCGTTAGTTCTAGCTGGCTATCCACCAAGCTTTTCTCTAAGCGCTCAACCGTTGCAGCAACCAGCCTTGTATCCAGTTCCGCAATCACCTGATTGGCGCTAACTCGTTGACCTTCTTTCACCAGAATTTTTGCAACTTCGCCCTCCATCACGGGCTGCACTTTATAAACTTCCCCTTCAGGAATTAATCGTCCGCTGGCATGGCTAACATCAGATATTTGCCCAAACCATGCCCAAGCGATAAAAGCAGTGCTAAAAAGTAATCCGCCCAGCAGCAGCCTTTGAGGAAGGGTTGATGGAGGGTGATCCAACAGGGTTTGTAGAGGTTGGCTCCAGTAGCTAGATGGCGATCGAGAGACTTGCCCCTCGGAGGTGCTATTAGAAAAAGCTGGACTACGGTTTGCGGTACCGCCATAGAGATAGTTAGAAGCTTTATCGTCTAAATGCTCAAATGCTGTAATGTCCGCTTGAGTTTGTTCTAAGTCATCAGGTGGGGGCACCTGAAAAGTCGGTTGTGAATCTTGACCATGGGGGCGATGCATCGGAGATAAACCTCAAATATTTGCGGTTTTTTAAGCGAAGCTTTAGATAAGTCTGTTCAGTGGTTCTACAGGGACAATCTTCTTTTTTATTCAGACTGAAGTCAAGTCATCTTAACGTCATCAATAGGAAGGTCTTTGGAGGTAGATTCTTAGGATGCGCTTACTGTCTGATTTTTAGGAGATTAAGATTCATCTGACATCAGATTTTGTCTAAAAGTAAGTGAGCCGTTAGATGAAGTTTAGGTAAAGAACCGACGATGAGCCAAATGATAATCTCAGTGTTTATGCTAGCCAAGCAATTAGGAGGAATCTGCCAAATTGGCAGATTTTTTTCGTTTTTTCATTTCTTAGATCTTGGCGCTCCAACGATGCAACGCAAAAGCAAATAAGAATTATTTCTATCGGCAAATCATCCAGCAGGCGGCTCTAATGGACCGGAAGAAGCAGCTCATTTGCCAACTCACGCCTGCATTAATCAAGCCCAAAATCTCGATCGCATTAGAAATAGTTTTTAGAAATAACTCATACGGGTGATTAATTTTCATTTTGTTCATTGCTCGGTTTTGTTTCACTTAAATTGATTGAAAAAGTGAGTTATATCGGGGTTGGGTTCTCCTTTTTAATTAATAGTTAAGTTTGATTGAGTTGAATTCTCTACTGCTTTCTTACTACAAATCAAGCTGTTGTTGCGCTAGATAAAAATACAATCCTTTCACTGCGATTAGAGCTTCGTGGGTGCCTTGCTCGACTAAAACACCGCGATCGAGAACGAGAATTTTGTCAGCGTTTCGCACCGTGGAAAGACGATGAGCAATGATAAACGTAGTGCGATCGCGGCGAATTTGGGCAAGGTTTTGTTGAAAGCGCCGTTCCGATTCGGTATCCAGAGAACTGGTCGCCTCATCCAAAATTAGAATGCGAGGATCGCCCAATAATGCACGAGCGATCGCAATCCGCTGACGTTGACCACCCGACAGCATTGAGCCGCGTTCCCCCACCTTTGTGTTGTAGCTGAGGGGTAGCGCCTGAATAAAGGCATGAGCTTCGGCTAGCTTGGCAACTTCAATCACCTGCTCTACTGAAAACTCTGGTCGATGGAGGGTGATATTTTCAAGAATAGTGCCAGAAAACAAGAAGCATTCTTGCGGAACGACTCCAATTTGCGATCGCAAGGATGTCGGAGACACTTGACTAATATCATGCCCATCGATAACGATGCGCCCCTTGGTGGGTTTATACAGTGCGGATAGCAGTTTTATTAAGGTGGTTTTGCCAGAACCGCTGCGCCCCACAATCGCGATCGTCTCACCCACCTGCACTTCAAACGAGACCGCTTCTAGTGTGTTGCGCTCTTCATCCACATCGTAGCGGAACGTCACCTGATCAAACTGCACCATTCCCCTTAAAGCAGGCAGCGCCACCATTGCTTGGTGAGGCAACTCCTCCGGAGTCGCTTCAAACACATCATTTAATCGCTCTACAGAAATCAATACTTCTTGTAACTCATCCCACAGGTTTGCCAACGCAACAACCGGCTGAATCAAATAGCCCATCATCATGTTAAAGGCGATCAACTGCCCAATGGTGAGTTGATTTTGAATCACTAACGTGGCTCCATACCAAAGCAGCACAGTAGTCCCGATCGCATTGATCAAGCCACTGACTGTTTGCAAATTAATGGCTAGCCGTTGCCCGCGAAACTGGGCATTGAGTTGACTGGTTAAATGTTCTTCCCATTGCCAGCGCATTTCCTGCTCTACCGTGGCAGTTTTTACCGTAGAAATGCCAGTCATCATTTCCACTAAATAAGAGTTTTGGTCTGCCGCGTGCTTAAAAATTTCACGAGATACTTTTTGCAGCAGCGGCGTGGCTGCCAGCGTCAGCAACACAATCGGCGGAATCAGGGCTAACACCAACAGGGTCAACTGCACGTTGTAGTACAGCATCAGCCCCAAAAACACAAAACCCGTCAAAAAATCTAGTACCGCAACCACGACCTGCCCCAGCAAAAACCGTTGAATCTTCTGGTTTTCTTGGACACGAGTGATGATGTCGCCCACGCGGCGCGATTCAAAAAACTTCAGCGGCAGAGTCAGAGTATGGTTAATAAAACCGCTAATCAGGGTCAGATCGAGCCGATTCGATAAGTAGCTAAGCAAGTACTGGCGGATCGCGCTAATGCCTACGCCCCATATGGTAAACAGCAGCAGCCCGATCGCAAACACATTCAGCGCGGTGAGGCTCTTTTGCACCACGACCTGATCCAAAATAATTTGAGTGAACAGCGGGGTCACCAGCCCAAACAGTTGGATTAGCAGGGAAGCCAAAAACACTTGAAAAATCCAAGAGCGGTAGGGCAACAGAGTTCCCAAATAGTGCCCTAGCGAGGCTTTCTGATTTTCGGTTTCGTGCAGCCGCTCGGTTGGCTCCAGCAACAGCCCATACCCCGTCCAATGGGTCTGAAATTCGGCAATTGGCAGAGATCGCCGCCCTACAGCCGGATCAGCAATTAGCACCTGCCCGCGTTTAACGCGATAAACCACTACATAGTGATCGCCTTCCCAATGGGCAATCCAGGGGTTAGGCTGCTCGCTCATTCGCCCAAAACTAGCTCTAACCGGACGCGCCTGATAGCCCAACTCTTCTGCCGCCTTTGCCAAGCTTTTCAAAGAAGCCCCGCTACGTCCTACTTTTGCTTGCTCTCGCAGGAAATGTAAAGGAAAATGCTTTCCCCAAAAACGGCTGATCATTGCCAGACACGCCGCGCCGCAGTCGGAGGAGCTTTGCTGTTCTACAAAAGGATAGCGTTGCCACAGACGATGGTGCCTGTATCGCCGCACTGGAGACGGAAAGGCAATTACGTTTTTGCCAGCGGGAGCTAATTTTGAGGCGATCGCGTCTGTTGTTGTTTGGGCTGCATCTACAGGAACGGCAGCGATCGCACCTACTTTAATTTGCTTTTCAGCAGATGCTTTTTTTGCGGCAGATGAATGCTTACGATGTGGTTTTCTAGCCGGACTCACATCAAGCCCAGGGGCAAGTATTGGGGCGATCGCGATCGCGCTATCCCAATGTTCCGACAGTAATTGATACACCACCAGATCGGTCGCAGCGCTCCAATTCGTCGCCGTGTCAGAGGGATATCCCCAGCTTTGCCCCACGGTTGGCGGCAGCGGATGTTGCCCATTCTGATTAGGAGCATCTCGCCCGTGTTCACTTTTTATAGTGCCTTGCCGCAGCCAGAAATGAGCTTGTTCGCTTGATGTAGCTTGATTCAACAAGCCGCCTGCGGCAATTTTGGTTTCATTGAGGTAAGGCAATAATTCCTGAATTTGGTTGCTGGGCAAAGCTTTGAGCGATGTTGCCGTTTTGAAAAACAATAGGGTTTGCCGCATCGCTGTTTGTTTGTGCAACCAGGCTTGCAGCGAGGGAATTTGAGTATGCCAAGCTGTCAACGTTTCAGCAGAGAGATAGATCACCTCCGCTTCGCTTGCCGCGATCGCTTGATAAGGAAGCGCGGCTGAATCAAAGGCGCGATCGCTGCCAAAAACATCGCCGACTTGCAATAGCTGAATCGAAAATGCGCGATCGCCAGAAGTCGCTTGCCCCAATAAGCGAATTTGCCCCCGACAAACTAAATAACTACCCGCCACTCCTGCCGCCACTCCTGCCGCCGGATCTGCCTGCGATGATGCAATTTGGGGCAATGATTCGCCAAGTTGTAGCCGATATACTTTGCCTGCCCGGTTCAATGACTGGCTTAATGCGGCGGCTAGAGTTATATCCTCGGCGATGGCAGCCAACAGTTTAGATAAACAATTGACTACATCAGAATCATTCTGAGCAGAAGGTTGGGCTGAGCGTGTTTGCAAGTTTAAATGCATACCAAAATCTCAGTAAAATTTAGCAAGAAGACTGGAAGCTACATAAAAACAATCTGACTTCAGAACATTTTTTATTCTATAAATCGCAACATTTTTTTAATCGCTCAGCAATATATGTTGTGTCGTAGTGCTTTTGGGAGAAGAGTCAATTTTTGCTCGAAAGCCACAAATAATAAGTCGCACAGTTTAATAGAGAATTCTTAAAAACTTTGCTCTAATAAATGTTGTTCAATCCAAATCAACGTAGTGGGAAAACACATTGAACAAAATAGCAAGGTGAGAAAAGGCTAACTTTAAACTGATTGCTGAACATTCATCAAGCAATTTAGTTGATATTACTGATGTATTAAACCCTACAGACTAAAAATAGCTTTGTCAAGCGTTAAGATTTCATTTGGCACGATAATTTACTCGAAAACGTTCACAACAAACAGACACACGGCTCAAAGTGAGTGAAAAACTATTAAAAATAGTCAAGAAGTCGTTACGGGTTTGAAAAAGAAACTAATTTTTGACGGCGCTTTTTGATCCAGATCTTTAAACACCGTGCTTATCTAGCTGTAAGTTTCTACATTTAGACTTGAGGGCGACCGAGGGTGGTGATATATAAAACGGCTTCGTCGATCGGAATGCCGAGGACTTCGTTTACTTGGTCATCAAAAAAGCCAGCAATGCCACTCACACCTAAGCCGAGATGAATAGCTGCCAAGTTTAGGCGTTGCCCTAGCCGTCCAGCATCCATGTGCAAGTAGCGATAGACGCGATCGCCATAGGTAGCAATGGCGGCTTTTAGGTCGGCTGTGTGAAACAGAACGACCGCAGCATCTCGCCCCAAATCTTGCCCCAAGCAGAGAAAATGTAGCTCTTGGCGAAAATTTTTGAAGCGAATTTGGCGGAGTTCTTGAGAGTTGGGCGCGTAATAATAGCAGCCTTCTTCTAGCCCATCTACAGAAGAGACCACGATGAAGGTTTCTACTAAGCTGAGATCAAAACAATCGGGAGTTCCGTCTAGCCCCTGCTCACCATAGTGCTGAGGTTGGTAAGTGAAATCTAGTAGTTGCTTCAGTTCATTCAAGCTGAGCGGCTCTCCGGTGTATTCACGGGTTGAGCGCCGCTTGAGCAGGGTGTTTTCTAACCCTTCTAGATTGCTTCCCCACGCGATCGCATCGGTTGCAGTCGGCACTTTGGTACAAAATGGAAAATTATATTTATCCGTGCGCTGCCCTTCTGTGGGAGACAGTTTCCAGTTAACCTTCGTGGTTTCATTCAGGTCAATTTGGGTTGCCTGATGAAAATATGACAACAGTTCGCCATCGGCAAGGGTGGGATAGTCTACCTGCGTTCGAGTGGGAATAATTGTTTTGGCAAGCGGAAGATTTTGGCGCACTTCTAGCAAATCAGCTAGAGGAAGCACCGCGATCGCGCCTTCCTGAGCGGAATCCAAATACAACATCTGATTCACGCCTTCATCCGCAAAGCTACCAATCAAATGAGGGCGATAATCATTCATGGCGCAGGTCAAATCGATGTTGCCTAGCAAATGCCCGGTATCTAAACACATGCGGCGATAGGCACGATCTTGATACCGCCATTGCGATCGCAAAAATACCGTGGTGACGATTAATGCCAATTGAGTATTTTCTAAAACAGGATGCCAAAAACAAGCCGATTGGAGCTTTGACCACAGGTCGTTCTCCCAAAAATGCATCAGGGAATGAGTGCGAGCTTGATAGTTGAATAACCCGGCTGGTAGTAAAGGAGTGCCGCGCGAAATTAGATATAGCTCAGCGGGGTAAAGCCCACCCGCAGAGGGAGCCGCCCGCAGGTAGTGAGGTTCGCCAACCGTGGGAACCATGCCCGTTAAGCCATAGCTGCAAAATAAAAGCTGAGAAATCCTCTGCCACCACTTGCCTGTGGGATCATCGGCAAATTTTTCGGGGTTCTCAGTTAGAAATGGCTTCAGATCAAACGAACTGCCAATTTTGTATTCTTTGAACGGGACTGGCTGCTGATTCCAATCGAGCGGTTTACTGTTGGCGTTAATCGTTTTGGGATCGTATTTGGTTCGTTCGTGATAGTGCTGGGCGATCGAGTCTGTGGGTTGGGGCATATAGGAATTGGGCGTTTGCTTATCTCCTCTCCCAATCTTGACACTCTCTTCTAGAAAAGTGCCACTTCCTTAGGGCGAAGTGGCGGAGCGCGAGATTGGGGGCTTTGCCGCAGACTCGCCCACTTGCTGCAACTTCGATCGCCAAAGGGCATACCCAGCAGCGCTCAAATGTAAACCATCGGTGGTCAATTCTTCTTTGATGTAACCGTCTGTATCCGCAAAAGCGCTATGTAAATCTAGATACTCTACGCCTTCGTCATGGGCAATGCGCTCTAGTTTTTCGTTAATGGTGCGAATCCAGCGGCTTGAAATGGTCGGCAACCGATCAACCCACAAGGGACGCTGCCGTTCTTTTGGTGCAGGATCTCCTTTGACAGAGGCAAGATACCGCCGACTGGCGCGATCGCCGCCAGTCGGCAAAATGGATTGAATCACAATCGTTGCTTGCGGGTGCGCGGCTTTAAGATGGCGCGCAATCTCTCGCTGATTGGCAACCAGCGTTTCACCCCTAACCCCTTTAATTAGATCATTAATGCCAACCATGACAAAAATAGTCTGGGGCTTGGTTTGATCTAAAAGTTTCACTCGCTTTAACAGTCCATAGGACGTATCACCCGAAATGCCTTGATTCAGCCAAGTCGCGTCTACGGGCAGCAGATTGCTAGGAAACCACAAACTTAGGGAATCACCCGCTAAAACTTTTAACTGGCTAGGCGACTGAGCCGCGATCGCGATCGCCTCTCGCTTCAACATTTCCACCCATTCGGCATAATTCAACTGCCGTCGCACTCCAACATCGACATTGGCAGCGGTAGAACTAGCTGGTGTTGAATAAGGCGAGGGATCAGGGGTTGGTTGATCAACTGTAGATGCACGAACCTGAGAAGAACTCCGCAAGTTGTCTCTATGAAAGCTAAGCAGCGCAATTGGGAGTAACAGTCCACTCACCAAACTCAAAGAGACAGCCCAAGTTGGTACGTTAAAACGTCTAAACACTTGCTCAAATCAGACACGTTGGATCAGATTGTAAAGGCTATCTTGGAAACGGTTACAAATCAGTTCCAAAACTGTTTGCAGCCACCAAGATAGCCCTCATCACAAAACTCTATTATTGAAGCAAGAAATTAGCAAAGCAAAAACTAAACTTCAGAAGGCGTGGAAGCTCCAGAAGCAGACGTTCGGGTAGCAAAGTTGAGTTCAGACGCAATGCTCTCGCCATAGGCTTCTTCACCATGCTCGTGAATATCTAAACCCTCGTCTTCCACCTCACTCTTAACTCGCAGCGGCATAAATAGCGCGATCACCTTGAGAATGACAAAAGTACCAATAGCCGCGACTACGTAAGCAATCAACACCGCCCAGATCTGAATCAGTAGCTGGTTAAAGTTGCCATATAGCAACCCGTCTGCTCCTAAACCATTTACCGACTTGGTGGCAAAAACCCCCGTCAAGATTGCGCCAACGGTTCCACCAACCCCGTCAATTGGAAAGGTGTCAAGCGCATCATCAAACTGGATTTTTGCTTTAAAGTTGACAGCAAAATAGCAGCAAAGTCCAACGATCTCACCCATTATGATTGCCGAAACTGGGGTAATAAAGCCTGCGGCTGGCGTAACGCCGACCAATCCAGCGACGAAGCCACTACCAATTCCACAGCGATAGGCTTACCTTTACTAAACCATTCTGTCAGTGCCCAAGCCAACCCACCGACTGACGCTGCAACAGTAGTTGCGACAAATGCGACCGTGGCAGAAGAACCTGCTCCAACGTCTCTACCAATGCCGATCGCGCTACCTGCATTAAAGCCAAACCAGCCAAACCAGAGCATTCCCACACTCAGCAGCACATATGGCACATTGTATCGTTTGAGATTCATTACTATTGTTTGCCTGCCAGCGATAGAGTTAATCCAAAGCAATCACTCTAGAAGTAAAGCTGTGCATCACTTGCACGTCATCATAAAACAAGCAATGCTTTTTCTGGATCAAATCTGATGGGGTTGATTGTGATTCTATCGGTTAAGGCAAGTTGTATTACAAGTAACAAAATACGTGAGGTGGTATTCTGCAAAGCCCATCGAACCATTTAATATTCGGTAATCAGAAAATATTTCCTGTCTTTTTGCTATTCAACAAAATAGTGGAACCTTAAATTTTTAATAAATTAAGATTCCACTATCTTAGGTAGTCTTCGTTAAGAGTTCGGTCTGTGTCTCTAATTTTTCAAGCACATAACCGTTCTTTGTCGCTGGCTTAATAATTTTTGCTTGCCACTCCAGAGATATCAATACCACCAGATAAATCGGCTGGGGAACCGGTGTTGTCCTTAACAAAACCCGCATAGGCTTCCATGCCATGTTCGCCAATATCCAGCCCAATAAACTCTTCTTCTTCAGTCACGCGGATGCCTAAAGTCGCCTTCAGGATGAACCAAAAAATTGTAGAAACAAGCACTGTAAGCCCACCCACTGTCATCACACCCACAAATTGATGCCAAAGCTGCTCAATTCCTCCACCTAAAAGCAGTCCAGCCTTCGGACCGGCTGCATACAACGCTCCAGCCACGTCACTTGGACCCACGGCAAACAAGCCTACCGCTAGAGTTCCCCAGACTCCACAAACGAGGTGAACCGAAGTTGCCCCAACCGGGTCATCAACCTTGATTTTGTCGAAATAACCTACTGCAAACACTACCAAAATTCCACCAACCGCACCAATCACAGCAGCGGCTGGAACTGTAACAAAAGCGCACCCTGCGGTGACTGCTACTAATCCTGCCAGAATGCCGTTGATGATCATGGAAAGATCAGGCTTGCCTAAATAGAGCCATGCTGTAACAGTTGCGGCAATTCCACCAAACGCACCTGCTGTGTTGGTCGTAATCGCAACGTGAGAAATTAGCGAACCGTCACCCACTGCCATCGTCGAACCAGGGTTGAAGCCGAACCAGCCCAACCACAGGATCAAAGCGCCCAAGGTGGCAATGCTCATGTTATGAGCAGGCAGGGCATTGGAGCGACCCTCAGCGCTATATTTTCCTAAGCGTGGACCGAGAATTGCTGCACCCATTAGGGCAGCCCATCCGCCAACTGAGTGAACCACGGTTGAACCCGCAAAATCCCAGAAGCCCAACGTGGCTAGCCAGCCTCCACCCCAAATCCAGTGCCCGGTGATGGGATAAGCAATTCCTACTAATAACACGCTAAAAATTAGAAAGCTGGCAAACTTGATCCGTTCTGCCACGGCTCCAGAGACAATCGTGGCGGCTGTTCCAGCAAAGACAAGCTGGAAGAAAAATTTTGCCAGCAGAGGCACTCCTGTCCAACTGAGTGCACTAAAGATACCTTTGTAAGCGTCTCCTGTGGCTGGGCTATTGTCTGCACCGGTTAAAAAGAAGCCACCGCCGCTGCCGATGAAGCCACCGCCTGTGCTGCTGAACATTAACCCAAACCCGATCGCCCAAAATGCAACCGTAGAGAGGGCGAACACAATCAGGTTTTTAGAAAGTACGTTGACTGCATTCTTTTGCCGACAAAAACCCGTTTCTAACATACAAAAGCCAGCGTTCATGAAGAACACCAACATCCCAGCAACCAGCACCCACATGGTATCGAGACCCACTTTGAGGGTTTCGGTGGTTTTTACCACATCTGCGAGGGTAGGCGCACCTTGAGCAAACGCTTCATAACCCCAAATCAACACAATGATCAGGGCAAGGGGAATACAGGCTTGAGCGCTGGGGGATAGCTTTCTGGAGTACCAATCGAGCGATCGCCACTGGTTTGTTTGGACTGGTGCTAGACGCTGCTTTCTTCGGGCTGAAGGTGGCTTAAACGGAAGTCTCATGGTCATTAGTAGGAATTCCTCACTGAGTTTGAGTTGATGAGTGGCACTTGGATGAACAGCATTTAATTGCTAGGAAGATGAACAAACTGAGAAATCAGCGGAACCCTGAGCGATCGCAACACTTCAAAAAGCTTGCGAGGAACATAAGAAGCTAGAAGCGAACATTTAGATGCTTAACGCACGTATTTCCTGACGTATTTCCTGAGTGTTATCTCACTTTTTTGAGAATGGCTAAGCAAGTAACAAAAATAACTTCATAAAGAATTCCACCTTTTTTGATTAGGTTATTCTGTAATCTTCTATACAAAATTTATTCTCTTTCACCAATGCTTAAAAAACAGCGATTAACAGGATCTTCTATGGGTTTAGAGGACTATTGTTTTTCTTTTTCCAACGTGTGAAAAGCTCCATAATAATCCTCTATAAATTCTGTTTCAGTCATTTTCTATGGCTAGTTAAATTAAATACAAGGCTTGCCGATAAAGATTAAACATTAAAAGGTCTGCCTTTTCGCGAAAAAAGCATCTAAAAAACTGACAAATCAGCCGTTATAGGGTAGATATGTCTAGGGGATCTTGTGGGATTGAATAAGTTATGGGAATCGCGTGTGAGTTTTTGAGCAAATTCAAGGTAATTAGTCCTTTCCAAAAGCGATCGCGGCTTGCAATTGCAGTGAGTCTTGCACCGCTACTACTCTGCGGAATTGGGCGATCGCAGTCCAATGCTTCAGCAACCGCTATTACTGCCCAGTCTTTTGATTCCAATCCAACCTTTGATTCCAACCCAACACTTGAACAGCCAACGATTGGGCAACCAGATATTTTAGAGCCATCTACTCCTCCTACAAATCCCAAATGCCAACCAGCACAAGCGGCTCAATCCACCAATGGCATCACTCAACTCGTTAGCAACATTTCCCAAACTGCTAACTGGGTTGAACAGCCTGCATTTGGTATGGACGCGATCGTCGGTCAAATTGCCCCTCAAGTAATGGCATATCTCAATCCCAGTCCTTTTCCCGAAATTAACTCTTTGGCGCGGCAAGCCAAAGTGCCCGTCATGATGTACCACGACATCCTGCCGGAAAAGCTCGTGTTCTTTGATGTCACCCCGCAGGAATTTGAGCAGCACCTCCAGCTAATCAAACAAAAAGGGCTAACTCCCATCAGCATGGATCAGCTTGTGGCACACCTCCGCACAGGCATTGCACTGCCAGCCAAGCCGATTTTGCTCAGCTTCGATGATGGCTATAAAGGGCATTACGACTATGTATATCCCCTGCTAAAGAAATATAATTACCCCGCACTCTTCTCGATTTACACCATCAAAGTCGGTAAACAAATGGGACGCTCTAGCCTCAACTGGGAGCAACTGCGGGAAATGGCAAAAAATCCCCTCGTGACGATCGCCTCTCACAGCGTCAACCACACGGTGATGGAGGGATTGACTCCGGCTCAACTGCTGGTCGAAACTCAGGAGTCCAAGCGGATTTTAGAAGCACAGCTAGACATCCCCATTCGCTACTTCACCTACCCGGAAGGTAAGTTTGACAAAGCCGCCTTGGAGTCGGTGCAGGCAGCGGGATACTTGGCAGCACTGACAATGAACGATGCCGACGAACAACTGGCAGGTCAGTCACAGAGCTTACTGGCGATCGGGAGAATCGGGCAATCCCGCATTCAAGAAATGGTCGATGTTGCCTGGGGCGGCTCCCCTATGCCATCCGTCACCATGGGGTTCAACTTCACAGCCCCTATCCGTCGGATGGATATGACAATCAATCAGAATCCGTTTATTTTTATTGCCGGCGGCAAGCCAGTCACCATTCATTACAATACGCGTGGGCAAATCCCTCAAATTATTGCGAATACTCCTGTGATCGCCGCCGTCGATGGCACCTTCTTCTCGCTAGAAATGCTGGACTCTAACGAAATGTTGGGTCCAATTTATAGCCAAAGCCACGGTCAATTTATTCCCGGTAAGCGCGGCGAAATTCCCTTTTTAGAAAATCGCCCCCTCGTTTTGATCGGAACTGAAGCCGTCCAATTTGTTCCTTTCAACTTCAAAAAGCACAACACATTAGAAGCCCTTCAGGCAGAGATGCCCACCGTGACCGACGCTTTTGTTGCCGCTGGTTGGCTCGTTGAAAATGGCAAACCTCAGCCCATAGAGCGATTTGGTCGGCTGTATAGCGTCAACGAATTGAGACATCGGGCATTTTGGGGAATTAATCAGCAAGGGCAACCTCAAATTGGAGTGTCTACCGAACCCATCGGCTCAGTAGATTTAGGCGTAGCGCTTGCCCAAGCAGGGTTTCGAGATGCGGTCATGCTAGATTCGGGTGCCAGCACTTCTTTAGCCTTTAAAGGCAAATCGTTAGTCGCTTATGAACCACGGGCTGTTCCCCACGTCGTTGGCTTAATTCCGCCTCCAGGTGATTTAGGTACATGCCCAGTGGTGACATCTTCTATTTCACCTTAAGTGTTTTTACCCTGCTTTTAGAGAATAACTATTAGCAATTTTGCAAGTGTTACTTTCCTGCTTAACTCTTTAGCCATGCTTAAATCCCATGCTATTATTGAGGACTGCTGACTTTGTGTAAATAGGAATTCGGACAACTCATGGCTCTGGTGCAACAGCAAAAACAAGAAATTATCTCCTCCTATCAGGTTCACGAAACTGACACGGGTTCTGCGGACGTTCAGGTGGCAATGCTAACTGAACGGATTAATCGATTGAGTGGACACCTGAAGACAAACAAGAAAGACCATTCCTCCCGTAGAGGTTTGCTAAAAATGATTGGTCAAAGAAAGAGCTTGCTGGCTTATATTCAAGCCGGAGACAACGCTCGTTATCGCGCATTAATCACTAAACTGGGCATTCGCGGCTAAGCCAGGAAAAGCGATCATGTCATCAAAGTCTTGGAAATCAAAAAATAAAGATAAACGTGAAGAGTTTGCAGGATTGTCCCAAGACATTAGTCCAAGCAGTTCTTCACGTTTGCCGTTTGAGCCAGTTCAGAACCCTAAAAAAGCTCTTAGAAGCAGTGGCGTTCAATCTCCCAAGGCTGAATCTGACCCCAGATCTAAGAGCGGCTCTTTAGCAAAGTCTAGTCAAGTGGAAAAACAGGCTAAACAAGATAGAGATTCAGTCCCTAGCCATTCTGCTGCTATACCGGAAGTCGTTAGCAAACGAATGGTTAGGCGAATTGCACTTTTTTGCGGCATTCCATCTAGTCTTGGAATGCTGACTTTTATAATTAGTTATATTGTTGTTAGTCAGTACTACTTTAAGCTGCCATCAGTGGTAGTTTTTCTGGTCAGTTTGGGCTTCTTTGGATTGGGCGTTTTAGGTCTTAGCTATGGTGCCCTTTCTGCGTCTTGGGATGAAGATCGGGTAGGAAGTTGGTTTGGTTGGAACGAATTTAGAACCAACTTTGCCCGGACGATCGCATCTTGGCGGGAAGCACGGCAAAAAGAGTCATAACCCTCTCAAAAATTGTGCTTTGCTTCGTCATTTCGCACATCATTCACACACGTACCAAGGATAGAAACCCAATGATCGTGGTCATGAAAACTGGCTCCCCAGAAATTGAAGTTAACCGCCTCACTGAAGAATTTTCAAGCTGGGGACTCAGCCCAGAAAAAATTGTTGGCAGTCACAAAGTTGTGATTGGGCTAGTGGGCGAAACGGTGGATATGGACCCCCGGCAAATTCAAGAGGCAAGCCCTTGGATTGAAGAGGTATTGCGAGTCGAAAAGCCCTATAAGCGCGCTAGTCGGGAGTATCGGCAAGGCTCTCCTAGCGAGGTCGCTGTGTCTACGCCCAATGGAGTCGTTACCTTTGGAGAACAGCATCCTCTTGTGGTGGTAGCGGGTCCTTGTTCGGTTGAGAATGAAGAAATGATTGTGGAAACGGCACGGCGCGTGAAAGCGGCTGGCGCACAGTTTCTTCGAGGTGGAGCCTACAAGCCACGAACGTCTCCTTATGCATTTCAAGGGCACGGAGAAAGCGCTTTGGCACTGTTGGCACAGGCGAGAGAAGCGACCGGACTAGGCATTATTACTGAGCTAATGGATGCAGCAGACTTAGAGCCTTTGGCAGAAGTTGCGGACGTTATTCAAATTGGTGCCCGCAACATGCAAAATTTTTCGTTGTTGAAAAAGGTCGGCGCACAGAGAAAACCCATTCTACTAAAGCGTGGCATGGCGGCAACGATTGAAGATTGGTTGATGGCGGCAGAATATATTCTGGCAGCAGGCAATCCTAACGTAATTCTCTGTGAGCGCGGTATTCGCACCTTTGACAGTAAGTACACCCGTAACACATTAGATTTATCTTGCATTCCAGTTTTGCGATCGCTGACTCATCTACCGATCATGGTTGATCCAAGCCATGGTACGGGCAAGTGGGAATATGTTCCTTCCATGGCAGCCGCTTCTATTGCTGCTGGCACTGATTCCTTAATGATTGAGGTTCATCCCAACCCCAAGAAAGCATTGTCCGACGGACCGCAATGTTTAACGCCAGATCAGTTTGACCAACTGATGCAACAGCTTTCGGTAGTGGGTAAAGCGATGGATCGTTGGATTGCACAGCCGCTATTGGCGACAGTCTAGCCAGCAAACCTAGCCAGCAAACTAAAAATTGATGATACTTAGGATCATGGATTAAATAATATCGACAACTCCCCGTACGGGCGTAGCATTCGGCAGATGACTCTGCTTGAGTTGCAAGGTTTTTTGCCCGAATGCTACGCCCCTACCAAACCTCGGATTTATTTAATTTCCATTCCTTAGGGTAGGGACATTTTACGGAATGTCCCTATATTTTTGTGAATTAATCAAGAATGGTAGAGAGTTTTCCAACATACAGTTAACGCGAGATTAATCATGCTTAATCTGCCAGATTTCACAATTCGTACCGCTGAAGAAAGCGATCGCGCCCAATTTATCAACTTGGGGCGGCTGGCGTTTGATCTGGCGCGATCGCAAGCTGACGTGGAAAAAGAGGTGCAAGACGAGCCGCTTAATCCACCGGGCGGACAGGCATGGGTATTAGCGGATCAGGCTGGCAATTTGGCAGGACGCTATCGCCATCTCGAACTAGCCTTGTTTTTTCAAGGGATAGAGTTTCCAATGGCGGGAGTTGCCGGAGTCGCCGTTGCACCGGAGCGACGGGGGCAAAAAATTGCTCAAGGACTGATCGAACATGCCCTGAAACTGTTTCACAAGCAGCAAATCCCCTTATCGATGCTGTATCCGTTTCAGCACGGCTTTTATCGCAAGTTGGGCTGGGCTTGGGTGGGCGAAACGCACCAATATCGAGTGTCATCTCGTCACCTGCCGCTTTACACTGAGCGAGTGAATGTAGTGCCCTATCGGGGTGACTTGGAAGCCTCTATTAAAGCGGTGTATCACAAAGCTGCACAGCAACACAATGGCTGGTTGCAACGAGAACCCAATCGCTGGAAAGGATACTTTAAACCTGAAGGTGGAGAAGAAATCTACTGCTATGCTGAAGCGGGAGATTTGCTGGGCTATATGGTGATTGAGTTCACCCATTTGGAACCCACTAAAACTCAGTGGGCGATCGCGGTGCAGGAATGGGTCGCTCTAACCGCTGGTGCCTATCGCGGACTGATTGGTTTTTTGGCAGCCTTGCGCGATCAATTTACCACAATTGTTTGGAACACGAACCCGCAAGATCCTTTTCCCCATCTGCTGAGTGAGCAGCGCTGCGATCCGGCATTACCCCCACAACCGTTTGAATTTGGTTTGACCCATCGGTTTGGAGCCATTGGGGGCGGGTTTATGTGGCGCTTGGTAGATGTGGTGAAAGCATTGGAACTGCGCCCGATTCATCCTGGAGATCCATTTGCGATCGCCTTTCACATCATCGATCCAGTGTTGGGCAATCAGCAGATTTCTATAGAATTTGTTGAGCAAAAAATGTACTGTATGCAACAGTCCGCCGTTACCCGCATCACGCTTTCGGTTGAACACTTAACGC
>Ga0163155_10001895_pt1 | contig 24287 bp, 17 predicted proteins | sample OliLakLV19SP4G1_FD_148611 | JGI IMG/M metagenome (GOLD analysis project Ga0163155, IMG submission 148611) | Freshwater microbial mat bacterial communities from Lake Vanda, McMurdo Dry Valleys, Antarctica - Oligotrophic Lake LV.19.SP4.G1 | ecosystem: Environmental > Aquatic > Freshwater > Lake >... | reverse complement strand
GCAGCTGTTGTGCTCAGTTTAAGAACATTAGTTTTAACATCGACTCGATGGAATCAATTTTGGAACAAACTCAACCAGTATGGCTTTCCTGCAGCTCTCTAACTCTATCAAATTGAGGTCGCACCCCTTCAAACTTCAAACTGTTACATAGTACTCAAAAGCAATGGTTACGCATTTGAGGCTCCAAACGATTGGGGGAGGTAATGGAAGGGGTTCAATTCAAAGGTGGCATTCGAGCGGATCAACAACCGGATTCAACAGTCGGCAAGAATGCTGCTTAATACGGTAGTCCTATTTAGGTAAGGGTGGACATAACTCCTTTCATGTAAAGCTTTCAGAGCTTAGGGTCAACCTTGCAGACCTGAAGTATCTGGCTTTTTTCATGCATTTGCAGCTAAAAAGCCAAGATATTAACGAAATAATTGGCACTCTGGGCTATCTCATGGGCAGATACTTGCATATTTTCATATGGCAGTAAATCGATGAAATTGCTGTTGACATGGAGTTTCAACTATCCTTACCTTTAGAGCGCCACCCTTAATTCTTCTTATTACACCAGATTTGGACAATAACTCCTCAAGCGCCGGTTATCAGTTTTTCCTGTCGCCTCGTTAGAAACTGGACTTAAGCAACTGACGCAGCAGATGAATCAGTTTGTCCTATCCGCTGGTGCACCGATTAAACGTGTAGCTTCTATTCTCATCCACTTAGAGTGACTAAAGAGGGAGAGTATTACAGAGTGGGATAACGAAACGGCGATCGCTACGTCCAGTTTTCAACCGCAGTAGAGATTCGGTGCCATGTTAGTTATGAATTTTCTACTGCTCTACATTCTCCCAATTTTGCTTTAGTTTGCGTCGGCAGTCATATTTTGGAGTAGGTATTCCGTCCGCAACGGAAATTACGGCAAGTGGTGCATAATGATGTTGAACACCGTGAGGTAGCTGTGCTGCTGGGTTATCACTAGATCCTAACCATTCCACACCCGTTGCCGTACGGGCTGGCATTAGCCAATAGTCGCCGTTTCGATAGATTTTTTTTTGATTGTTCTGTGCGGCTGGTTGAAATTGGATTTGAATTCCCGCTTCTAAAGAAGTCCAATCATTTGTTTGCTCAACAACTTTCAACACTCCACCGATCGCCATGTCACCTTTCTGATCCCACCTGCGCAGGTAAGGATGTTTGGTCAGATCTTGCCCAACAGTGGACGCTGTTTTTTGAGTTCTAGTTAGAGTCAGTCGGAAGTCAATGCCCCGCTCGATCGCCGTCACTTGAAACAACGGTTCAGCCAGGTTTTGTAAACTATGATCATCATCAACAAGCTCGACCCAATTCTTTTCAGACAGGCTGAGGCGATCATCCCAACCTAAATGAGCCAAGGTCACAGTTACCGTTTCACTGGTTCCAACTTGAACTGGAGTGAGCAAGGGAAAAACCACTGAGCTATTCTCACGCGACCATTTGAACGTTGCGTCACCAACTTTACCGCCCTCGTGGATCTCGACTCGATAAAGTTGGTTTTGAGTACCTCGATAGCGGGCATTGGGAGCAATAATGCACGGATCGGTATTGTCGATGGCTGACTGTTTAGCTCTGGCTTTGATTCGTCCGGTTCCAGTGCCTGGGTAGCCATCAGGCTGACTCAATGCTTGCAGGAAGTTGCTGTAGTCCTGGAAAGGTTTTTGACCTTCAACCACCTTTTCAACTGGTTTGACCTTAACTTGCCACACCAATTTAGATCGCGTAGTTGTGTCTGGTCCACCCAACGCAACTTCCCGGATACCGGGAGTAATGTCACTTTCATCCTCAATGAAGGTCACATGGCGTTCCCACACATCTAAGTAGATCAGATAGGTATCGTCCTTCAGTTTTTCAGCCGAGTAATCTGGTTGGGCAGTGTAGGCAAGTGGGAGACTAATTTTTAGTGTTTCCCCTTCAACCTTATCGTCAAATAATTTTTTCCAGGTTTCATCTTCGAGATCCAACGTCAGCAATTGTTTGGCAGGTTCAACTTTAACAAGACGAACTAGCTTCTTGAGTATCGGCTGAGACGATTTTTGATCAATCAGGTAGAGCCATTGATTCTTTTGAAGTAAGAAGTGCTGTGCGCTCCAGGCTCCAACTTTGACTTGGTTCTTGGCTGGGAATTCAACAATCTCAATCTCAACAGGCTCTAGTTCGCAAAGCAGCCCATTGACATAGTAGTGTCCAGCGTTGATTAAGAAATCGCTTTTGAGTTCATCGTCAAAAATAATTTTGAAATCATTGTCATTAGTACCGGCATGGGGACCAATTAAATCGGCTCCCAGCATTTGCAGATAATGCAGCAAAATGTTGGTCTGTTCGTTCCAGTCGGCCTCAAGCCAAACCCGCCCCTGCTGCGCTAAGGCTCGATAAAAATGCTTGTTGGGGTTGAAAGTATCGCGGGTCGCATCGACTCTAAATTCACCTTGCATGGGTATCTCCTAGCTGACGTAGATAATACCAACTGCCATATCGGCTGGCGTGTACTCATTTAAGCGGACACGCAGGTTTGCTGCGCGTTGTGGTTGGTAAAGATCGTGAAAAACTCCCATTTCAGACTCATCGTCGGCACCGCGTTTGATTTCTTCGGCACAGGTATCTGCTAGCTGGCAATAGGCAGGTTTGCCGTAGCGAGTGCTGTTGAATTGGGGTAAAACCCGATCACGTTCTTGTTGCTGAGCCAGTTCAATCGCCTCAGATGTGGGTGGAGACGTTCCTGTTAGAAGGGCAGTCTGACGCGACTCAGCGGCGATCGCTTGTTCGGCTAAATCGGGTTGACAATGGTAGCGGCGAGGAGTGCGGGAGCCGGGTGGAACATAACAAAACCGTACACATCCATGCTGCCGTCTGGCAATCAGCAGTGGATTAGTGAAGATGCAGTTCTCTGCTAAATCAATAGAGTCTACTTGAACGGGACCAAACACGGTGCTACGCAGAATAGTTAACCGAGTATGGGCAACAGGGCTATCAGGGGCGGCGATCGCCTCACATCCTGGATCAGCACCATCTACAATGCTGTCGCTGATCTGAAGTGCCAGTGGGTCAGTCTGGATCGTATCCTGGTTGACCAGGATCGTTCCCACAATGCTGTGTTCAATGTTTACCTGAGCATTGATGTTAAACAGTTCTAAACTCGGTTCAGCGGGTCGTTTGGATTCGCAGTCGCAGTGCAGCGCCCAGCCAGGAACCAAGGTCGAGTGACGGATTGTGACTCGGGCAGGCTCAGTTGCAGTCGATGACACCTCGGGTTCGTTTTCCAGGAAATCAGGAATTTCTCCTTGAATCTGAACACTTCGACCCATGATCAGCAGTCCATCTAAAGTAACACGATTCCCTGACTGGACTGTGATACGTAGAGCATCTGCGGTTTCTGCCTGATAATCCAGCAAGCGAATAATCGGACGTTTGTGGTTGGCGGCCCGAATTTGCAAAGCTTGGTTTGGCTCCAAGCGAATATCAAGCTGCTCGGTGAAGACCCCGCTGTAAGTAATCTCAATCACCGCATGGCGCAATTGCTCTAGCTTTAGATGCAACTGCTCTATCCGTAAGGTGTCTAGTGGTTGATTGGTTTCAGCCTGCTGGAGTTCGCCTGCTGCTTGCTCCTGCTCTGTCTGCCAAGCTGTCAAAGCAGCTTTGATAGTTGAAAACTCCCGTGGTTTGGTTACCTGTTTCACCACCTGATATAACGTGTGCCGGACTGGTTGTGAAATGGGGCGATCGTACTCACCCCCTCCCACATTTGCACTAAAACCGTAGTGATAGGAAACCCAAACGCCGCCCCTAGGAAGCTGGCGAGGCGGAAAGGCAATTCGTCCCAGCACCGGATCAATCGCAACTTTTCCAGTCGGGGTGCGGTAATGCCAGTCGCTCAAATCTGCCGGAATTACCCGCTCCAGGGGAATGGGTTGGAGGGTAATGGGCGATCGCTGAGTGTCTCCTACCCAGAGTTGAAAGCTCTTCTGCTCTCCGTAATACAGGCTGTCATAAGGGGTAGTGGGATTTTGCTGGTACAAGGCAAGAAATTTTTGCTTGTCCATCTCAAATGCCTGCCGTCGAATAGCCGTTGGCAGATTAATTTCATCGGCAATATGAGTAGGGTCACTTTCGGGTTGAGGGTTGTTGTAGAGCGGAGTGTCGTTGCCCAGTATGCTGAACGTATAGCAGTGAGGACTGACATCTTCTACACAGTAGGCAGGAGTTTGGGTGACTGAATAAGACTGGAGCCGCCAGACAAAAATGCCGACACTGGGTATGTTGTAAAGCCCTTGATTAGGAGAGGCATCGATCGCTCGAATGTCGATCGTGTGTGCCAGGTTGTCAAAAGGAGTATTCACGAGATCCAATTGATTTTTCTGGCGTAGGTCTACCGTTCGTCCCTCGGTGAATCTTGGATGGTTAAGAGATTGCGTCCAGACCAACAATTTATAAAACTCCACTGCTCGTACAGACCAGCCTGCAACGTCTTGTGCCAGCACTTCCAGGAGTGCCAGAGTACCTTTGCGTCGCCGATAACGGATGGTATTGGCAACCTCGCGGCGAGGAATCAGGATTTTGTTGCGCTGTTGCCCTTGCAATGTATTTAAGTCACCAGGTTCTCCAGCTTCATGAACAGTACGATAGCCAATCAAATCGCCCAAGTAGGGCACGACCCAATCCTGACAGGTTTCGATGAACCAGTTGTCGTTGAGTTGATCAATATCTGCTTCGACCACACTGACCTGTTCTGCAATCACCCGCAACAGATCACGTAGAGGGTAGCCGCGATCGCTATCTCGCTGACGATAAATTACAGGCAGTAGATCGTAGAGGCGATCGGGGTAGGAACTCATGCTTTCACCTCCTGAAGAATCAATGTCTCTGGCACCGCAGAACTCAAAAGCGCTAATTGAGCTGGTTGAATCAGTTGATTGGGCAAAAATCGCCGTTCCGGGTTTGTCTCTGTCCGGGCTGGGTTAACGGTAATTCGAGTTTTAGGTTGTTTAGAGGGTTCACCGGGTGCAGAAGCCGACTGTGTGAGCAGTGACAGTTTGTTGACAAGCCGAGTGGGATCAGCAGCTTCCGTTTCAGACACGGTATCGAGAATGTCGATGTCTACATAAGCAACAACAGGATCGCGCTGGATAGTAACAGATTGAATAATGCTAATCACATCGCCGAGAGTGACATCCTGCCCTAAAGCCTGATGCCCAAAGCTAAAACGCTGATACAGCTTTTCACGAATCTCTTTGGCAACATCTTCCCACTGGTAGCCTGGCAGAATCTTGACATTGGCGCTGATCAGTAGAAGCAGCAGTTCTCGTCGATCAATCTGTAGCGGCTGCAAGGGGTCACCATACCGCTGGAGTGCCTGGTAAAGATTGCGGTAAAGATCGGATGCTGAATCGATCGGAATGTCATCTGATCCAGCGATCGTTAAATGAACCACTTGGCGGCGACCATTAGAAAGTGGCATCGCGCTGGCTTTGGCAATGCCTGCGTAGGTACGGGTAAAGTCTGCATAGTCTTGCACTGACACCAGACGATCCAGTGACATAACAGCCAGCGGTGCATTCTGACGTGCCTGGTCAAGGCTTTCTCGGTTAGCTCCGCCCGTAGCAGGCAAGGGATTGATCACGCTTTTCAGCCCTAGCGGACGAGATGCTAGCAAATTAATTTGTTCTGCTTTAACGTTGCCTGTCTTGCCAATACCGTTACGGTAGGTTGCCCGAATGTTTTCCATGCCGGTAGGGAGGCGCGCTCCATTGGTGCCATTGCCGAAGATGAGGGTAGTTCTACTGGCATCATCGGTTTTAGTGATGTAGACACGATCGCTCCGTTTCAGCCCAACCAGACTATCCGCTTCGTACCAGAGAAGGCTGTTGACCCGCAGTTCCAAGGTGCCGATAGCCCCGATCGGAGTTGGTGCTGCTAGATAGGTTAAGGGTGGTTGCCGCAGCATAAATTGCTGGAATGCTTGACTACCATCGCCACTGCCTAACACTTCTGTTCGGGTTTCGCCGTGAGTTGCCTTGACCACATTGCCATAAAGGGTAACGGTATCGCGTTTGTACTGATACTTTAAGAGTTCAGCAAGCTGAAGAAAGGTGTGAACTTTGTCTCCTGGTAGTTCCAAATCCTTGCCGTTTGCATCTTTCACTTTTGCCACATCCTGAATAACCCCAGACAGCATCACCCGTTCGCTCGCTCTCACTCCAGTAGCGATACCTACGTCGGTACGTTCTCCCGATACAATCAGCCAGCGTCCAGGCTTTAACCCGTCATAGAGTGTAGCAAGTTCAATCATGCTTCCTTTAACTGGTTCCAGAACTGGCGCGATCGCCTCGTCTGTCAATTTCAACTCTTCGCTTTGGGCATAAACTGTAATTTCACGAAGTTTGTCCAACGTTAGATCCGTTGCTTCTATCCAGTTCCCGCTTAGATGCAGTTGCGTGACTTTTGCCGAGATTCCATAGTCTGTTTTAGTAATTGTCTCCACTTTTGTAACTTGACGAACTGCATACTTCTTGCCAACAGCTTGACTGGCATCAGGGCGCTCAATCACGACCCAACTTCTCGGCAAAATCAGATCGTACTGAGCATCCAATGCGAGAACAGTTGGATTGGAAACTGGAGCAGGTGACTCTTCCTGAATGGAGATCGATGAGTACGGTGTGCCAGAAGCGGCTTCAATTCTGATACTGGCTACTCGTTCAGCAGTTGCAATGACAATCTGTCGCTCATCCCAGGTCGTTTGGCGCACAGTTTCTCCTGGCAAAATTGTCCAAACATCTTCGTCAATCGCTACAACTATTCGTCGATTTTCATCAAATGAAAGCTGCACTACCCGCTGGCGGTCTGAGAATCCAAAGGTGAAGGACAAGGGCAAGGGCAAGAAAGATTGACTACTTTGAATTGTGACAGGTACACCATTCACTTCAATGCTTGGGGTTGCTGCCGTCAACTTGATTGATTGAGATTGGGTCGTATTCCCCCGCTTGATTGAGATGATAGCTGGAAGTCCGGCTGGATTTCCTTGTGGAGTGAAAGAGATGCCAATTTTTAGCAAACTAGTGGCGATCGCCCATTCCTCATAACCTTGAACAGCTCCACGGCTGTCAAAAATGGGCTTGCGCGGAGCATTCGCTCCAAAGGGTGCAGCTTTCACTCGTAGTGCGTGCAGATTGTTTAATCCTGAATCTACCGTCACCTTTGTATTCGACCAAGCCGCATACAGCGTCTCTGCAAGCGCAGGCTGGAGTGTTGCAAGCAACTTCGGAGCGACATCTGTTCCTGGCTGGTAGGTTTCTACTGGAGTTTGCAGCAGCCGAAAGGCGTTAGCAGGAGGACGAGAAGGCAATTCTTGCAAACGCCCTACAATTGAACTTTTGCTGCCATCAAAAGCAATCCGTTCTCCCAAGGCTTCAAACACCGATCGCCGAAGTTTGTTTTCTCGCATAGGGCTAGGACCTTCAGATCCTAAAGGGGTAGGCTTGGCTGGAATCACTTGTAGCTTCACAGCGGTGCGGTTTTCTGCTGGTTGCGCTTCAAGAGTTTCAACCTGGCGCACCACCTGCTGACTGGCTCCAAATACTAGCAACAGCGGATCATTAGGCTTCAGGTTCGTGAAAATGCCCTCAAAGTAGAGATTTTCTAATGGCTCAATCTGTTGATCATTAACAAGCCCTTTCTCATCTGCCAGTGCTCTATCTAAGGTGATGTAAGAAGGGCGACTGAGGCGGGGTTGGAGATTGTTCCAGTCGGCACGGGCTACGATCGTCTCAGCCGTTTCAAAAAACTGAGGCATTTCCCCTGGACCTGGCAAGCTTTGAATGCGAGTGCCAACGGGAACTCCGCTGCCCTTGTTGTAGCCTATCTCTAACGTAAAGGCGGGGTAAACAGTCGCAGCTACGCCAGGGCGCAGGTTGTAGCCAACTAATCGGGCTAACTCCAGCACCGATCGCCGCTCGGTTGCGGTTCGCAAATAGCCCTCATTGGCAATACGCTCTTGATAAAAGGTCAGTACATCTGCCACCGTTGACCATGCATCCAAGAGCGCGATCGCTGGGTCACTCGCATCCCGGGTCTTCAACTGCGCCAGGGAGGGAAAGTCGCTGTTGGAGAAGCGCGCCTTCATCGTTTCCAAAAACGTCGCATGGGTGCCCACTCGGTAGAATAGCGTCTCAAGACCAGGACGATTGGCTATTGCCAAAGGAGTCAGCCCCTCAATGCCTTCGCAGCAGTCACATAAATAATTCATCTCAGCTTCCCCCTCTTAGTTCCAGCTTGAGTTTGCCGTTTTCAGGAAAACTGGGGTCATTATCCAGTCGCGCTACTTCCAGAGCATTGAGGGTCAGAACACCGCTCGCTAGTTCGTCATTGTCGCCTTCGTTCAAACGCTGCAAACGGTTGACAGAGACATTTTCCACTCCCGTAACCGCCTGAGCCGCAGCCGCCAGTTGGCTCAGGGCAATGCTACTGCCAAAGGTGAGGTTGTCAGGGTGGAAGAAACCGCGTTGACCCTTCGGCAGGATGCGATCGCTGAACACTTCTTGCAAAGCAGCTTTGACATCCCCTCGCCGATAGCCAGGTTGCAAACAGACGGTGATGGCAAGATCGAGCGGCACATACTCTGCCAGTTTGACGATGACATCGTGACCAATCCGGCGAAAGGAGTAGAGATGGTGGGTGATTGCCTCCAACAAGTCTTCACTAGCAGTCTCGCTCCCCAAAGGATCAATGACTACCAGCACCTCATACCAACTGCCTGTCCAACGCAACGTGGCGGCTGCTCGCTGAATTTGATGGGGAAAGTCACGTAGGACGATCGCCGCATAGTCTTCCGCCGCGATCGCCCGTTGCAGATCTTTGCGGAACATTTGCGGCGCATATAGTTTGGCTTCCGCCAATGGTTCGGGTGGGGTACCTCCCTTGGCAGGCAGGGGATTGTGCGGTTGGATTGTGATGCCACTTAGCAGGCTGTTGCGAAAAACAATGTGGGTAATCACATCAGCGCCAATGTTTCCAGCAGTACCGCTGCCAATCCGGCAAGTAGCAAAGAAGCGAGTGCCAGCGGCTGGTCGTGCCCCTAGTTCACCGTCACCAAACCGCAGATGTGCATAGCCTTCATTATCTATTTCTGCTACAAAATGCCGATCTGCATTGTAGCTACTCAATAAATCGGGTTGAGGAGTCCATCTCCATTCGGGGCGATCGGGTGGATGGTGAGGGTCTACTGGCTCCTGGTAGTGGGGCGGGATGCCAACCAGTGCGGTAATTTGCGGCAAAGCCTGACTAGGGGCTTGCAGCAGCAGTTTAGAGGCTGCCATTTCGCCCAATTCAAGAGTCGAAAGCGGCTGCCGAAAGGTGAGAGGTGCCTGTTTGAGATGGGGATAGAACCGGGCTGGCATTGGGATCACTTCTGTAGGTTGACCTTCCCCTTCACATCGAGAGACTGCGACCGTTGCTTCGACTGTGCCCAGTTCTTTTGGCGCGATCGTGCGTCCGTGATCTACCAGCAGGACATTCCCGTGCGCCACGCTGATGTCTTGAATCAGTTGACAGGCAGGAGCGGTACCGATCGCCGAAATACATAGGGAAAAAGGGAGTGCATCTTCCGTTGCCCAGATGATTTCTACCACAGGTGTTGGCATGGGCTGGGAAACATTTGCAATGGTCTGCGGGTAAAGCTCATCTTCTACTAATTGAACGTGCGTCAGTCGAACTGCATGACGGTGGGCTGGGTCGGCATCGGCAGGGTTGCCTGTTTTCGCCCCTTTCACTTCCTCAAAGATCAGAACGTCGCCCTGTTTGAGCGTTAGTCGGCGCGATGGTTTTGGGCGTGGTTTTGAAGTCTCATCATCGTCGCAGGGTTCTTCTTTGTCATAAGCTTTCTGTTCGGATTGATTGCCAGGTGGACTGGGTGAAATCCACGCATCCGATAATGTGGCACTGGTTGCGCCTTTGGGTAAACAACATTGGCGATCGCCCCAGGTGTAAAAATAAATCTCGTTATGAGCCTGATAGAGTGGCACTGCTGCTGAGGTGTCCGCAATCACAGGTTCAAATATTTCATATTGGGTTGCCAGAATACTGCTCAAGTCGGCTTGACTCAGCATAATGGAACCGATCGCGCCACTCTGATAACGGGTAATAAAATAAACTTCTTTCACGTCCAAGAGTGTATTCTGGCTGGTTTCTAGCCATATCCAGGTGCGGGCATTGCAGCCCTCATGCATGTGGTAGTCTACCAGACGAACGTGGCGGCGTACCGAGATGCGCTGCCGTGCTGTGTCGAGGTAGGCTTCTGTTGCTACCGCGTCCTGGTAGTAGCTCAAGTAGTCGCCGACATAAGCTAGCAGCTCGACCAGGATGATACCCAAATCAGGAATGTGGCGCTCTTGCCAATCTGGCATGATCAGCGATAAACGATCCAAAATCAATTGACGAAAACTGGCGTAATCCTTAGCGAGATAATTGATTTCCGGTTCCGGCTGCTCCTCTGGCAAACAGGTATTTGCCAGAGGTTTACAGTCTAAATCACTGGGGCAGTTGACCTTAAAGCTGAATGGAATGTGGGCATAGCGGGGGTCAAATCCTGCAAGAGGAAGAAGTTGCCCCTGCTCATCCACGTCAACCAGCCGTAGTACATAGGTTGAAAAATCTCCAGGGCGATCGACAAAGACTCGCAGACAGCCCTCGACGTTTGGGTCTTCTGGGATCTCCACTTCTACATCTGTCACCTGAACGGTTTGAATCCGCCGCCCGCCCTCAATGCGGAGATTATCTTTAGTGATGGTTTGTGGCACTGGACCGAGAAAGTGAACACAGAGCGATCGCTGGTCATCGCTCACCTCTACATAATCCAGCCCATTGCGCTTTTGCTTTCGGACTTGCTGGCGGCGTTGCTCATCGTTACAGACTAGGGTTAACTCATTCATGGCAGACTCTGCTCAAAAGTTGCCAATCGCTGCTCTCCGCTCCGCTTCACCACATACTGCAATAACACCCGTAAACTGGCATCCTCACTGATGACTTCCAGCGCCTGCACATCGATCAAATCTCCTAACCAGCGTTGCAGTGCCGCTTGCATCGTGAATTGCAGCGTTGCCGCTAATTCGGGACTGTTGGGCGCAAAGACCAACTGCAACAGCCCACTACCAAAGTCAGGACGATTGACGCGCTCACCAGGATTGGTAAACAACAGTTGCTCAATCATGTCCCGGATATGGTCATCGTCGCTGGTAGTGGCTGTGCGCCCCCAGTGGTCAAAATGGAATGGGAAGTCGATGTTCATACTGCTTTCCAGGTGCCTTAAGTTGCCAGGACGCGCTTTTGAATAGGGCTGGCGTTGGGCGGCCCCTGAGGAATTTGCTCAATACTTTGGCAAATCGCTGTTGCAGGCGTATACAAGGCAGCGGGTTTACCATTGATAAAGACTCTTGCCGCAGGCAGGAGGCGAACAATCACACAGGGTTGAAGTTTTGTTGCCGGCCCAACTATAATCTGGAAAGGACATCCAGCCACCTTATGAATATCGCTAATGGTCAGCACAGGCTGCACCAAATTCACAAACACACGCGGTTGGCTTGTGGGATTGGCGGTCACTGCACCCAACGCATGAGGGCAAGTAAGAATGGCACCCGTATGAACCAGAAGTCCAGGCATTAACGTCTCCTCCATTACTGTGTGATCACTAGTGCGCCCTTGTTGATGGTGACGACTCCACCCATCAGGGTAATCATGGCCTGCCCATCCGAGATGATGATGCCTACTGCTGTAATTTTGATAGAAGGTCCAGTTGGCCCCCGCGCTGTTTCTAATGTAATTCCATCTCCAGGCACACTGCTGAGGATTACTTTGTTTTGAGTGATTGATTGTAGGATGATCGGTGGAGTGGCAGGAGGGGTTGCCAACGCCATTGCTGGAACGTCACCTCGTGAACTGATCCGGCACCCCACCCAAATCGGGCGGTTAGAATCACCGTATTCAAATTCGACCCAAACTCCTGCCCCCATTGGGGGGACAAAATAAGTCGCAGCAGTTAAGCCTGGTGCCCCTGTCAGAGGTAAACAGGCTTCTGCCCAGGTGGAAGGAACATAAGCTAATACGTCGGGAATCAAGAGTTGCAATCGTCCCTGTTGCTTTGGGTCAATATTCTGCACAACGGTACCAGCATACTTACCATAATATTTTTGTTTCGTTCCGTTCGTTGTATTCATGGCAATACCCTCAGCGTGTTTGATATCAGCCCATCTCTAGATAGAGTGAAGTTTTGTTTGTACTCGCCCTTTTTAAGGTTATGAGTCACACTATTAACATAATACAGACCGTCATATGCCAACCCAGCGCCACGGACACCAACGAGTTGGCGCGATCGCAAAACATGTCCATACCGCAACACATCCAGTGAGCCATTTGCACTGATAGCATCTGATGAACTGGCTAGCATTCCCAATATCCGGTTTGCCGCATCAGCAAGTCCAAGACTCGCTAGTTGCGGATATTCAACTTTGGCGGGTGGTGTAAGACGTGCACCTAGCGGAGGGCGGAAGACATTCAGATTTGGAACTGGAATTGGAGGAAGCGGCACTCTGTGAAATTCAGGGTCTAGAATGATGGGCACTAGAATTCGCTTCGCCAATCCATCTAGACTAAAGCTCAAAGACTCCACATTGGTATGAGCATCCATGTTGATAGTCAACGCTGGCTGAGGATTCGGGATTCGGATATCCGGTCCAAAGTAGGCAATACTGCTTCCTGGTGCGGGTCCAGGCTCGACATAGAATACATAACCACACTCACTAGCGAGTCCGCGCAGATGGTTAAGATCAGTCCCATTCTGGCTATCCCAATTGTCCAAGGGGGTGCGGTCTGAGGGAATAATTGGGGGAATTACGACTGGAACGACACCAAAGGCGGCGTAGGGGGCTAATATGGTGTAAACTTGAGCAGTCCTGAGCATTGCTGGAAAAGGACGTTGGAGCTGGATCACATCCATCAAGACACTCAGATCGTCACCCGTAATTGTCAGCGTGGACTGCCCCGGTTCGCTATTGGGCGAAAATTCCTGCCGGGTAACAATTCCATCCATCAAGACATTTGGTAGTCCACCCGATGTGACAATGATGATAACGCGGGTAACCATTGGATCGAAGTAGCCAGCAGGAAGCATCACTTTCAGCAGGGGAGAATTCTTACTGACAGCAAAGGTTAACTGAAAGCCAGTTTGCTGGTTTGAACTATTGACTTGTATGCTGGTCAGGGACTCCATCACTGAATACGGTGCGGGAATTGGCACCGCCGGTCCAATCATCAGTGTGAGATGAATGCCCTTAAGCATTGGACGCTCCTGGAATACCTTCTGGAAGCGTGATTCGTAGCTGACGACCAATCGTTTCAGTCAACTCATCTGGGTGCATGGCACGATTGGCATCCGCAATTCGCCAGAACTGTTCTGGATCGCCAAGATAGTGAAAGGTGATGTTGTCGAGGCGATCGCCCTCGGTGACAGCGTGTTCTTGTAACAACGCAAACCGCTCTGGTGGCGGCACAAACCGCCGACGCAGATAAATGATAGTCTTGCCAGATAGGGTTTCTATTGTAGCCGTGTCGATGCCGTAGTAGCGGCTAGTGATGGGAAAAAGCGTTGCACTCAACGCACCCAGTTGCACAACTCCATACGGTGCCATTGCCTGCGCTGCGTCCGTCATGGAATCCCTCCTATTCCAAGTGCACCAAACATTCCAAGCTGACTACGGGTCACGAGTTGCTCTTTTTGGCGGTGATAAATCATAAACAAATTACCGCCCTTGTGATCGAATCCCACGTCGTTCACATTCAACACCCGCATCCCTAAGCTGACCTTTGCTCGAATCGGATTGAGAGCAATGTCGAATGCTTCTTCTGTGACGCTGAACTCGGTTAAGCGCACAGGCAAGATGCGGTTTTTGCTCCAAACAAACAGGCTCAGTGCTGTCTCCATGGGCGCAATTTCCAGCGTTCCCGATCGCGCTTGATTATAGTTGCTCTGAAGCTGAGAGCTGGAGGGATAAACGATTGTTTCCAGAGCTGCCAGTTGAGGAAAGATGCCTAGCTCAACGGCTGTGCGATTTTGCTCTGGAAACTCAAGCTGATCGGTCGCGTCAATTTCTGCTTCTAGCTTAATCGTCTCAACGGGAGGTCCTTTCAGGCGGAGGGCTTCCAGGCGATCGCCACTCTCCGCTCCTACCCCTTGCACCTGCAACGTGCGACTTAATGTGTCTGGGTTATATTGCAGCACAATCATCCGCTGCACCCTAGAAGTGTTCGGATCGATTAAGACAATTCCACCTTTGAGAATGCGGGGCGAGCCAGGAAAGGTCGTCATGGATAATGGGGCGCATCCTACAATATGGACATCATTTCCTTGATAAAAGTAAAGTACCTGTTTCAGTTTAATTTGGCTCGAATTGTTAACGTTTCGCCAAACTACTTAATGATTTGACTTGTAATTTCTACAACTCTAGTTAATTCTTAACATAGTTGCAGTTGCTATGCTTATTTGCATCGCTCCCCAGAGCAGGCTCATTCTCATCAATCCTGTCTCTAATTCAATCGTCTGACACGATTAGTAATTGCCCTTTTAGTCTTTTCAATGAGCGATCGTCCTTCTTCTCGATCGCCCTTCAAAACCGCAGATTACCCCTTCACTAACGCTCGCCCTTACATTTTCCTTAATGAGATCGCCCCTGCTAACCCCACGATCGCCCCTTTGCCGTCCGGGATCGCCCGTGCATGGGTTCAACCCGTGATCGCACAAGATTGGCGATCGCGCTGGCTTCGGTTGGTGCGTGCCCATGAAAGGGTTGGTTTTGTGGTGGGGTTTGGTGGATGGAACATACCCTACAAGAGCGGCGATCGCACTGAAGGTGATTCCGAGTCATCGCCATCGAGCAGTTGGTAAAGAAGCAGGGCAGACGAATCACATTGAACGCCTGAATAATACCTTTAGGCAACGGATTTCTGGATTGATGGGAAGTAGCCTCTCGTTTTCCAAAAAACTGGACAATCATGTGGGCGCAATCTGGTACTTCATTCACCACTACAATTCCAAACTAACAATGCATTGAGCCTCATCCCTACTTCTGAATCACTACCCTCTCATCATTGAGCACCCCACTCACCCGTCGTAGCCGCGCCCATTGTCTCTCCGCGGTCAATAAATTGTATCATTTTGTAATTGTCATGGTTTTTCCAAAGTTTACATGATAAATATTTCCATTTTTATCAACAAACTCTGAAGTATAGGTAATTTCAACAGTAATCTGAGAACCTGATTTTAATTTCGAAATATCAGTTTTTGGAGGAAGCTGGGCAATGATATAACCTGCAGTTCCGACTCCTTTCTCAGTTTTCCATAAAACAAATGTATTTAGAGTGGCACCTGTTATTTTTTTATTAAGAGCAGATATTGATGCTGCTTTAGGTATCATTCGCTTGTAAAGCCCCTCACTTTCTGATTTTGCTGCAAGCGCTGTCAGTTCGGCGATGATTTCATCATGTGATTTTTTACTACCTACATCAGCAGTGGTGACTGAAGGTGTACCGCTCTGAGAATCGGGCGCATCTTTTGATTTTCTAACCTGTTCAATTGCTTTCTTAAGTTCCGCAATAACCTGATCAGGAGCCATACCTTTTGATGGTGCCATTCCGTCAGCTAATTTGTCTCCTTCCTCTTGCGTAAGATCTGATGGTACTGCTTCAAAAAACTTGGCTACTATTTCATCAGTAAGTACCAGGTCGCCCTTTTGCCCTGCAGCGAAAGATTTGAATAATGATGCTATCGGCCCAGGGGCTTCACTTATTTTTTTCCTGCTTGTATCGTTGAGGCGTTTATATTTATCATCAGTTCCGGCAGTTCCGCCATCTGCTTCAGCCTTTTGTGTACCTGCATCTTTATCTTCCTTTCCATTGGCACCACCGGCTTTATCCCCTCCCGCCCCTTTGCCGTCGGCTTGCTGGGATACCTGCTTGATTTTAGGCAGGTCATTTTGAGCATTTCCTGTTGTGCTGTTTGCAATGGTATCAACATCTGCATCAGTAATATTTTTTGTTGACTGGATAAAATCATTCACCCATTCAGGGCTTGGTGTCTGGTAGCTTCCTCCTTGTTTCTGTGACATCTTTTCGAGTAACTTTCTTTGTTGAGGAGTTGCATTTTTTAGCGCCTCTTCAATTTTTGCGGCTTGCGACATTGCTTCCTGTGTTGCGTCGCCCTTGCCACCCTGGTTATCTGCATTGCTGGCATCTCCGGTCTTTCCGGCCTGTGCAGCCATTTTTCCTTCAGTATTACCTTTACCTGCGGTACCTGCACTGGCCATCGTATTGTCTTTGCTGGTTCCAACATTTGCAGTTCCTGCAGATGCGCCAAGATTATCTTCTGATTTTCCTAACCCTGCCACACCGGCCCCAGCGGACATCGAGTCTTTCGACATTCCGCCGCTTACTGCGCCAATAGCGACCCCCTGTGAATTATATATAATTCCGCCGCTTAATGTTCCAACCGAAACACCATCAGACATAATCGATATACCTACACCAGCATTGCCAACACCTGCACTGCTGCTAAGAATACTAATGCCAAACCCAAAATTATAGGCGCCCCCTTTTGCCTTTTCACCTTCTTTGGGTTTTTCACCTTCTTTGGGTTTTTCACCTTCTTTGGGTTTTTTGAGTTTCGAGATATCGTACTTCAATCCTTCATAAGCGATAACGCCAGGGTATATACCAAAATCAGTAGCTCCAAAGCAAATAACTTTATCTTTACTGGGAAGCATAGGCACAATAAAAGGAACCATGGGTGCAAGAGATTTACCTGCTTTCCAATCCAGCCCGGTCAGAGCCTTTAACCTGGGAACATAAGTTGTTTTCAGGATCTTATCTAATTTCTTATCCCGTTGTTTGGTGGTTGTAACGTCATAAATTTCCAGCGAGGTCAGATCCATGATATCCGGCTGAAGTAATTGTTGTACAAACTGAAGCCCGGCTTCCAATGCTTCTCCGGTGGCTTCCGGTCGTTCTGTAACATTATCAGGCAAGTCTATCTGGCGTCTTTTTTGTGGTGATTTATCCCTGTGAAAACCTTCCCTGATCTGATCAAAGATTTTTTGTTCTTTTGCCGGTAAGCCGGTTAAAGTGACACCTATTTCAAGCTCTTTGTTTGTTACTACCACATGACCTGAATTCCTGTGTTTGTAATGTGCTGTTGCCAGCAGTTCTGCAGATCCGTATACAAATGGGTTTTTAGCGCTTAATGCTTCTCCGGGGGGGCATACACCCCAAGGTGTCCTTTGCACTATTTCTTTTACTCCTTTTCTCTGCTGTATCACATGGGTCAGTTCATGTGCCAATAATTTTTTACCGGAATTCGTTGCAGGCGAATACTGCCCTGAACCAAACACCAAATTTTGCCCTACGGTGTAAGCATTGGCATTCACTTCCCGCGCAGATCGCTCAGCCGCCGCATCAGTATGTACCCTCACCCGCGAAAAGTCATGACCGAAGCGCTGTCCCATATCCTGCTGTAGCGCCGGGTCAAGCGGTCTGCCAGGGCTGGAAAGTACATGGTCTACACTAGTGGGTGCGGTATCCGTACCCTCAGTTATTTGCCCGGTATGGCGCTGAATGCGCGGTGGTGCATTGCTAACTGATGGATGTGTCGGTGCTGCCATTACCTGATCGGCAACCCGATCGGCTTCCTGTTCCAGTGGGTCGTTACTGGCACCGATCGCAAGCTTCCGTTGTAAGCTACCCTTATTCTTCGCACAACTGGCGCATTCTCCACCCGCGATCGTATGTTGCCCACAAGATTCACACTTCCGCTGTAAAATGCCCCCTTTTGAGAGCGAATTGGTGGTTGGGGTTTGCTGCTGAGTTTGCGTTGCAGTTGGGCGAATCATGAGCCAATCCCTCGATAAACGGCTTGGGCAATTTGTTGTCCCATCTGAGTGGGGCTGGCATCAGAAGTAAGATGAATAGCGCTAGCCGATATGTGAGGCATTGCCCCTCCTGCCATCAGTTCAGCAGACAAGCCATTTTCTGTAAGCAACCGCCCCAATTCTGCCTCCACTGCCGCTTGCAACAGCGGGCGCTGGACATGGGGAATGGCAATTCCGTCCAAAATCAACCGCTCGATCGATAGATTGATATTCATGGTGCGACTCCTGTGGGTTGCTGCCAGCTAAAATCGGCTTCATTAATTGGGCGATCGAGCTTCCGAAACTCTGCTCGCGCTGCCTGTAACACTAGCGGCATCGTTACCGAGGTTCCCTGTTGGGCTGCTAGAAATGCCGCATTCAACGCCACATTATGGATATTGCCACCCGTCAAATTCAGACGAGCTAACCGCGCAAAATTGAGATCCTGTGTGTGGGTTTGAGCCGGAAACACATGCTGCCACATCTTCTGGCGATCGGCTGGAGTCGGAAAGGAGAAGGTGATAATAAAGCGTAAGCGGCGTACAAACGCCTGATCCAGAGAACTCCGCATATTCGTGGCCAGAATGGCTAAGCCTCGAAAGGCTTCGATGCGCTGGAGCAAATAATTGATTTCAATATTGGCATAGCGATCGTGGGAATCCTTCACCTCACTGCGCTTGCCAAACAGCGCATCTGCTTCATCAAAAAATAAAATCGCCCCGCCGTCTTCAGCGGCATCAAACAACCGCCGCAGGTTCTTCTCCGTTTCGCCAATGTACTTACTCACCACCGCCGATAGGTCAATTCGGTAAAGATTAAGCTGTAGTTCATTGGCAATCACCTCTGCCGCCATCGTTTTACCCGTGCCGCTGTCTCCAGCAAATAGGGCACTGATGCCTAACCCCCGGTTCATCCGGTTTTCAAAACCCCCCTCCTGGTAAACCTTATGGCGCTGTCGCACCTGATTCGCAATTTGGTGCAGCGAACCCTCTTCTTCCTCCGGCAGGACAATATCCTCCCAGGTGGCTTTCGTATCCAGCCGTTGCGCCAGCACATCTAACTGGGGACGACTGCTGACCAGGCAAGCTGACCAAAGCCGATCTGGCAGCGTATCATCATAATCCTGGGTTGGTGCTTGAGCCAATACCGTCTGGGCAATCTGTTGGATGGCGATCGGGTTGAGGTTAAACTGACTGGCCAGTTGGGCCGGGCTGCCCCCCGCGCTCTCTCCTAAAGCCGCTTGCCAAAGCTCTCGTTGTTCATCCGTCGTCGGTTTGTCAATGTCTACCAACAGGGTGGAACGACTCAGATTGGGGCGCACATCCCGGCTGCTGAGAAACAGCAATCCCCCACTCCGAGACAAAAAGCGGTAAAGCGGCGGAGCCTGACCTTCGGCGGGCGTGGTGCCGTCCGTTTCATGGGCATCCAGGTAAAGGGCGATCGGCAGCAACAAACTTTCCCGTTGCCACAAACGAACAAAAGTTTCTAGCTCCGCCGCCTGAGCAGGAAGCAATTCCGCTGGCAGGCGATAGAGCAATAGCCCCAACTGTTGGGCAGCCTGATGAGCTACCAGTTGCTTGCTGGTAGAATCCGAACCCAATAGTTGCAGTATAGGAGTGTAATGCTGCTGCGAGGATTGGTGCAAGGCTTGAGTAATGGTCGCGATCGCGGTTTGCTGAGAAGCAGGTAGGGTGATTTCGGGGTACTCCATCGGCATCAGCAATGGAGTCAGGCGATCGTCCAGATTATTCAACCCCTTGATGTAGTTGACAATCCGTTCATCGGGTCGCAAGGCGCTGGTTGTCAGCGGTTGGGCAGCAGGTTGATTAATTTCAAGCAGCCGCCAATAGCGCAAAGGACGGTCTGGCGAAAGGCTGTCCCAGGTAGGATCGTCAAACAGCGATAAAGCCAGAGCACGCGTTGGGTAGGGTTGATGTGAATTCCCCTGCACCTGCGCACAGAGTCGGGCAATCTGCGGATCCAACTCCATTGCCGCACAAAGCAGCAACACTTGTTGCTCAAACCGAGACATCCTAAAGCGCTGGCATAACTGGATTAAAGCAGGACGCGGTTCTGGCATTTCCGCCTGAGCCATTGCCTCTTCAGCCCGCAATAGCTCCCCTCTACTGACCTTTTCCGGCAGTGAGGAACCCGCATTAGACCTGCGTTGAGCAGAGCGGCGAAATAGCCGATCGAACCAGCTTCTTTTCCGGGATGGCGCAGGTTCAGGAGCGGACGAAGACGAATCGATCTGGTAGAGCAAGCGTAACCGCAGCCATTTCAAGGCGGATGCCAGATAGTCCTCATTATGCTGCTGCCATCGTTCCAGATCGTTCATGGCGGAATTACCAGGTTTTGTTGACCAATCAACACAGGCGGTCTCGCCAAGTAGTCCACAATCAAACTATCAACTCCATCAACCCGCAGGCGTGGTCGAATCTGATACTGACCGGCTTGAATTCTCTGATCTATGCCTGTGGCTGAGCGAATGCCCAGTCGTTCCAGGGTATCTTTACCCAATTCAAATGCCAGTGTGTCGGTTGTTCCTGTTCGGGGTTTGGCTATTAGTTCGCGATCGCTCACCCTCCTCAAAGATTCCTCCAGATCTGGATTACCCACGGGATCTAGGTTTTCTGCCAGTACCGTCAGGATTAAAGCGATTCGCTGCTGCTGAGAAACTTGAGGCTTACATTGCACCGTTAGAATCACTGCATCGGGGTTAGCAACGTCTCGTGCAGCAGTGATATTGCCGACAAGGGTAGGTGCTATAGGCAACGGTAAGCCATTGGTCACTGCAATGCGCTCATTCAGCGTCCCTGCGTTCAGCGTCACTTCTACCGTTACCGTATACAGTCCAGACAACCATTGATTGGGCTGGTCAGGTAGAGTGAGTTTAATTTCGGTTGCGGTTTCAGCCTCAAACTGAGTAATTAAATTCGGCTGCTCCAGAAATGGATGGTTGAAAAGAACCCGTATGTTGCCCTTATCCAGGTTATACCCCGACAAGGTCAATCGCTCTCCCTGTTGAGCAGCCGGTTGTTTCAGCAATTCCGCCTGGTTGGGCGTCAGTCCCTGTTTGACCTCTTCCAATGCAGTAAAGCTAATTGCCGTTAGCGTCGGATACGGAGGAATCAAGCTTGCCTGGGTCTCAACCCCTTGATCCGCAGTCCCTCGTTTTAGGACAGGGGTCGGGACTTTAGTGGAACGAGTACTTTCAATCAACACAACAGCCACTTCATAGGCCGCCGTAATTCGATACTGGGTTTGAAACGTCGTCCACAGTTTAGATAATTCATCCAGGGTCAATTCTTGCGGCGTAATTCGCACCCGTTCGATCTGGTTATACAGGTCATATTTCTCCAGGTCTAGACTCGGTAAAGCCACCTTAATATCCTCAGGTAGGAGAATGGGGTGGTCATGGAATACACTCATGGACTCTCCTAGCAGCCGATGACTGATGGGGTCAGGATAGTCATCGTTCTGGGCGTAGGTCGTCAGCAAATAGTAAAGATTTAGGGCTAAAGGTGGATAACCAGTTTCACCTGGTTTCGCCTGAGAAGGAATTTCCATATTTCTCCAGGCGGCGTTTTCTTTAGTTTGGTAAAGAAACAAATTGACCTGGTTGCCATTGCCACTGTTATTGTTGTTGTCGCGAGCCTTATCCGGGGGTTTGGTAGTCACGGTTACATTCCCCGACCCATTGGATTGCAGCCGTTGTTCCAGCAAATGACGTAACGTGTTAGTGACTGCCGCGATCGCCATGAAGTTGCTCATCCTTTGCCTCCCCGCTGACGCAGATAGTCTTCCAGACTCATAGCCGGGGGTTGAGTCGAGCGCGAACGCGGGGCAGGAGGAGTGACAGGAAGGGTTGCCCGGACTTCAATCCGACCAATTGTGACTTGAATAACGGGTGCAGAGCGTGAAGCCTCAGATACTTCGGTTGCAAATGGAGCAACGGGTTGAATGCTTGGAGTAATGGGATGAAGGGTTCCAACAGATATGGTTGATCCAGAGCGAGCCAGCGGGAATGCCAATGGTTCATTACCAGCAAAAACAGGGGTTGGCAGTTGAGAGGGTAAAACTTTCTCTGGTAAAGCCTTTTGCTCGCTGTGAAGTGTAGGAAGCGGGAGGAGATCTAGGGATTGTACAGTCACTACAGAGGGTTCAACAGGCACGAGCCGTTCGGTGATCACCCGTTCGGTTACTTGATGGATCACCGTAGGTTCCAACTCTGATTTCCCGGGTGATTCTGCCGAGACGGGTTGCACAAACGAGCGGAGTGCAGACGCTTCAATCAGAGGAGCAGGCGCTGTGGCAGGGTAAATCGGGGCAGCTAAAGGCTCACGTTGGAATGGTGGCGTAATAGGTGACAACTCAGGGCGCGATGGTATCGCAGGTAGCTGGGAGGGGGCAAACGATCGCGAGGGTAAGGTTTCAACATTCTCACGGTTGTCTGGCGGTGACTCTCTAGTTGGTGCCTCAAAACTAAGATCGTTTAAGACTCCAGGAAAAGCTTGAGGTGGCTCAAACATCGACAACAAACGAGGCTGAATGAGTTCAGCTTGATCAAAATTTCTGGCAATCATGTGGCGAAGGTAATCGCTCATTGGCTCACCATTTCCAAATACAATTTGCGCCGATTGGAGCTTAATGCCAAAATGTCTGCTTCTCGCCAACCATACGCTAACGCCAAAATATGCACCTCTCGCAGCAGGCGAACCGCCCAGGCGTGAATTTCGCTCCAGAGGAAAGACACAATATCGAAAATGGTTTGCCACTGGTGTTCACAAGCAGGACAGGTAAGACTCAATTGCACCTCTGCTTGCGGGTCGGCTTCTGCCATCTGGCTGACCACAGCATTCAAGACCTCAGACGGCAACTGCGCCGCAGGTTGCACTTCCCCATCACGCTGCACGGTGACTAAACAACGGTATAGAAGAGTCTTCTGGCAGATTGCTAAGTCGCTGAGTTCAGCCGATGAAACTGCCTCCAGATCCAAACTGTTGGGCAAACGAAACTGCACCTGATAACTGGCAACATTAACCGATAGGGTTTCTGCCGATCGATTCGCAGTGGTCACGCGGACATCAGCAACATTGAAGGTAAACTCCAGACGGTTTCCACAGGCAGGACAGGTCGCCAAGCTCCGAAGGTGTGACCCAAACAACCACTCCCGCAACATTAGCAACAATCCATCCCGCTGACCAATGCTCAGTTCTGCCAATTGCTGAAGAGAAGTTTCGGGACAAGCCGCCGCCAACAATGTCAGTGCCTGCTGCACTCGATGTTGGGTTAGCCCTCGCTCCCAAACATTCAATAGGTCTGAAGTGGAGATCGATCGCATAAGCATAGGCTCATCCTGATTTGGCTCTTGGCTACTTTAAGCATCTAGCCCATTAGGTCGGTGGTTCAGTAAAGCTTGGTTCTGTTGGCTCAGCAACCTCATAGTCGCGTTCCCAGCCCTCGTTTTCCAGCTTAATATGCTGAATTGCGACAGCGTTGGCGTTGGCATCCAGGTCAGGTAGGGACTGGTACTCGGAAACCCAGCATCGAAATAGCTTGTAGGCGATCGCCAGTTGCCCCGCCTCGTTGTAAACCTCAAGGATGATATCCTTGCGAAAGTCCTTGAGCGACACTTCTGCCCCCAGCCCAGAACCGTAATTCCAGACTTTGTTGGCCCACTTTTCAAACTCCGTGTCGTGGGTCATGCCACGCTCCAGCATCACGGCCTCGTATTTCGTACGACCGGGAGATTTGCGGGAACTACTTGGATCACCGCCCTCACGGTGCTCTACAACTTCGGTCGTGCGCTTGAGCGCTCCCACCTTACTCACCCCAGCCACATAGCGTCCGTCCCACTTTACCCGAAACTTAAAGTTCTTGTAGGGGTCAAATCGCTGGGCATTCACCGTAAATTGAGCCATCTTTTCACTCCTAAATTACGTTGCGATCGAACCAGCCATTTGTTGGAATTTGATGATCACAAACTCCGCTGGCTTGAGTGGTGCAAAACCAACCACAATGTTGACAATGCCCAGGTTGATATCATTTTGAGTCGTGGTTTCCTTATCGCATTTAACAAAGTAAGCTTCTCGCGGCGTGCTGCCTTGAAATGCTCCTTGACGGAACAGGTTGTTCATAAATGCTCCAATGTTGAGGCGAACTTGGGCCCACAACGGCTCATCGTTAGGCTCAAACACAATCCATTGAGTTCCCCGGTAAAGACTTTCTTCGAGATACAGCGCCAGCCGTCGCACTGGAATATATTTCCATTCCGAAGCCAGGCGATCATCACCTTGCAGTGTACGCGCTCCCCACGCAACCCGCCCC
>Ga0163155_10001884_pt1 | contig 24382 bp, 29 predicted proteins | sample OliLakLV19SP4G1_FD_148611 | JGI IMG/M metagenome (GOLD analysis project Ga0163155, IMG submission 148611) | Freshwater microbial mat bacterial communities from Lake Vanda, McMurdo Dry Valleys, Antarctica - Oligotrophic Lake LV.19.SP4.G1 | ecosystem: Environmental > Aquatic > Freshwater > Lake >... | reverse complement strand
TATCAAGAGAAGTGGCAGAATTAGCAGAAACAGAATACTGAAAATGGCAAAACCATAAACAGTGTGGATCAAGCGAACTGCTTTCATGTTTTTAAAAAATCCATCATCGATTCGTTGAGCTTGCTTTTGGGATCAATATCAATTCCGTTTGTCGTCCGTCAATGTATCTGAAGCCAGATTCGTCAAAATAACCATCCTCCTCTAGTTGAATGCGGACTTCTTTTTTCCATTCGATGACATACACGGAAGCGTTTAGCTCGATGGAATAAGCGGTGTTGAAGTGCATGGGATAATCTCCTGTAAAAGGAACTCCGCCCTGCATGTCCCACATACCAATGGTAGTGCCGGCCGCATGACCATGAAAACCAATCGGGTGCGTATAGATAGAAGGTGTAATACCGCCATCGACCGCTTGCTTGCGCGAGTCGGCCAAAATCTGATTACCAGTTTTTCCTTCTTTGAAGTTGCTGGTTAAAATGTCTTGCAATTTATTCCCTCTCTTAAATGCATTTTTTAGATATTCTGGCGCGTCCGTTTCGCGCGGTTTTAATACGTATGCGTGTTGTTGTGTGTCGGTGTTCAATCGCAAATAGGTGATGCCAAAATCGACATGTAAAATATCTCCCGGCAAAATCACCAACGGCTGCGGGCGTTTAGAGGTGATGGTCTCCGGTTCGATACGCTGGATGGAAACAGAAGGCTGAAACCAAGTGTCTAATCTGAGTCGTTTGATTTCCTCACGATACCACCACACCACATCATCGGTGGTGGTAACGCCTGGTTGAATTACTTTGTCCGAAAATCCTTCGGCAATAATATCGTGTGCGATGCGGCAAATCTGTTGGTAGATCACCATTTCTTTTTCGGTGCGCGTCTCCAACCATGCAACGGCTAGTTTTTCGGCTGAGACTATATGCGGATATAATCGTTTCGGTAGCATTGTCAACAATTGATCGTAATCGTTTGATGTCATCCCATCGGCATGGCCCCATGAAGGTGCTTTGTTCACACCAATTTTTTTTGGGCTTCGCTCTTCGATTATTTTTGCAAGCTGTCCCCATTGGTCAGGGCTTCGATCGGGGTCCCACGCCCGCTTAAAAATTTTGCCCACATCATAACGCGCTACGGCCAGGTATTCAAAACCTTGATCCACACCTTTGTTGTCTTTTCCTTTGTCATACACGACTAACATAGTAGTTCTGCGTGCCGCAAACCAAACAGCCGGTAACATGGTGCGAATGACAGGATCTTCATTATACTCTCGCGAAACGATCACCCACATATCAAAGCCTTCTCTGCGCATGAGTGTGGGAAGTACAGTGCGCAAACGTTCTTCCAGCAGGTCATCAATTACTTTAGCTTGATCGCGTTGAGAGAGGATGGTGGGGTACTGTGCAAAGGAAGAAATTGAGCCTAAGATTAAAAACAGCAATAGACATTTTTTCATAGAATTATTTCAAGTTTTATAATGTTACTAGTTTCTGTTGTCTGTCGCTGGTCATGGGCAAACTTTTTACAACCTAATCTTAATCTCGCATCGTTGATCTTTTAGAATAGCCCTGGCATTTTGTACTTCAATTTTTGATTTGGCATCGTCCATCTTTTCTTTCACCGCATTTTTTAATTCCTTCATCCGTATTGCTTCAATAAAACGTTTTACTTCTTCCTCGTTTTCCAAAATCAATTCGGGTACTAAAGTTGGCTTGTCATCTTCACCTTTCGCCACCATGGTAAAAAAAGAAGAGTTCGTGTGCTTAGTCACACCCGTTTTTACATTTTGCGACTCCACACGTATACCTACCACCAACGAAGTATTGCCCACGTAATTGACCGAAGCCATCATCGAAACCAATTCGCCTACTTCTACCGGTTGCAGAAATTCTACCTTGTCAACCGATACAGTTACGCAGTACGTCTCAGCATGTTTGCTGGCAGTAGCGTATGCTACTTTGTCCATCAGCGAAAGCAAAATTCCCCCGTGAATTTTTCCCCCAAAGTTGGCGTAAGCCGGGATCATTAACTCGGTGATAGTAGTTTGTGAATGTCGGACGGGTTTGGAGGTTGTCATCAGAGTAGTATAGTGTTTTGCCTGGCGTGTCTTATCCTAAAGCTAGTTGTTTCAAAAGCATAAGGGCATCTCTAAAAACTCTGCTCACCCTTCTCTTTTGGAGAAGGGAAAGGGTTGAGGTGAAGAAAACAAAGTTTTTAGAGATGCCCATAACTGAGTTTCGAACTATTTTGCTTTGTTTCTCCACTCACCAATTCTTTTCATTACCTCTTCGTGCTCCACAAATTTTCCAGACTCAATTTCCGCATCTGCCTGTTCAATTGCTAAATTATATTCCTCAATGGTTTCGCCAAGATAATTTTCAGCTTCCTTCTGTCTTGCGAATTCTATCAAATTCTTGATTGCATGGAGCAAAACAGCATCGTCAATGTGCTCAATATTTTTAATGATCTCTTCCTTTTCTTTTTGAAAAGTGTGAAGGGTTCTCATAATCCAAATATAAAAAAATTTATAGCAATTTTTTGCTCAGTAAATGGAATCGGAAGAACATCGCAATCGCGGTCAATGTCAAACCAATTAATAGCCCTGTCCAAATTCCAATAGCGCCATAGCCCATTTTAAACCCGAGGAAATAGCCAAGCGGCAGTCCTACTACCCAGTACGCAATAAAGATGAACAGGGAGGGGATTTTTACATCTTGCATTCCACGCAATGCCCCAAGGCACACGACTTGTGTCCCATCAGCCAGTTGAAAAAATCCGGCAATTACGATGAGGGGTGCGGCAATGGCAATCACTTCCATGTCTTCAATGTATAGTTGGGGAAGGAAATTTCGGCCTACAATAAAAATCAATCCCCAAAGCGCCATCACAACCAGTGCAAGGCCTAGCAACGTAAAACCCACGGTTCGCATCGTTCTAAAATCCCTTTTGCCCAATTCGTTGCTTACGCGAATCGTGGCCGCTGCGGCTAATCCGGTTGTGGTCATGTAGCTGATCGTTGCCAAGTTAATAGCGATTTGGTGAGCCGCCAATGTCTTTGCTCCCAGCCAGCCCATCATTACCGCAGAAAAATCAAAAGCCGCTACTTCAAAAATGAATTGTACACCAGCGGGTAGGCCAATGTTGAGCATCTTTTTAATTAATGATCTTGAATAATTTCCAACCGAGAATCCGCCTCTAAATTCTTTGAAAGAAGGAGATTGGTAAATATAGACAGCAATCCCAATGGCCATGACGATGCGGGAGAGAAGCGTACCATATCCCGCCCCCACTAGCCCCATGGCAGGAAATCCTAAGTGGCCGTAAATGAAAATGTAGTTCAGACCGATGTTTAGGAAGTTGCTCGCAATCACCACAAACATGGCAATGCGCGTAAAAGATAGCCCCTCGGAAAACTGACGAAAGGTTTGAAACAACAATGTGGGGATGATGGAGTACGTAATGATGTCTAGATAGGGAATGGAAAGCGCTACTACTTCTGCGGGTTGGTCAATGTGGTGTAAAATGTTTTTGCCAAAGTAGACGACTAGCACCAAAATCAAACTGTTGATAAAATTAATTGCCAATCCATGCTTCAAGGTATCGCTTATGTTTTTGTTGTTGTGATCGCCCTGCGCAGAAGCCACAAGCGGTGTGATCGCATAGGATACCCCAATCCCAAAAAGTAAAATCACATTGAAGGCAACATTTGCCAACGAAGCAGCTGCCAAAGGCTCGGCACCAATATGCCCTACCATGATGCTATCTGTAACGCCCATCATCACGTGCCCCAGTTGGCTCAGCATCACCGGATAGGCGAGCAGCATGCTTTCTTTGATGTGGGGTTTGTAAGTGCTAAAGTTCATAGTTAATGGTAACGAAGGCTTACATCAATTACCAGTGACAACGAACCGTTGACTATCGATTATTTGGGCTACCCTCAAAATCCCCATCACGCTTAAGCTGTCTGTAATTTTTCCATCTAACACCATTTGCAGTGCGTCTTTGAACGGCAACTTCCACACTTTCATATCTGCTTCGGTTTCTTCCAAGTTGGGTTTTCCCTCCTTCAATCCTTTGGCTAGAAAAATAAAACCTTCCTCGTCTGAGACAGAATTAGACAGGTGCGCGCGTTGAATCATTTTCCAATGTTCTGCTTCTAAACCTGTTTCTTCTTTCAACTCTCTTTTAGCCGAGGCAAGAACATCATCACCCAATGGTCCACCACCTTCCGGGATTTCCCAACTCCATTCATTCAATGTGTAGCGGTGCTGGCCTACGAGCCATGTATGTTGGTTTTCATCGAGTGCCACAATGCCGATGGCCTTGTTTTTAAAATGCACTTTCCCATAAATGCCTTTTCCACCCGATGGATTAATGATTTGATGGTGTTCCAGTTTTATCCATGGGTTTTCATAGATGTCTTCGGTGCTGAGGGTTTTCCAGGGGTTTTGCATACAAGTTAAAAGGTTAAAGATAAAAGTTAAATGTTAAGGGTGTGGCCTAACTTTTAACTTTATACTTTTAACTTTCCATACAATGTTAAAGTCCTCATTTACCAAAGACAAGATCGAAGCCGGCTGCGATGAAGTAGGCCGTGGCTGCTTGGCGGGTCCGGTGGTGGCTGCTGCGGTAATTTTACCAAAGAAATTTAAACACAAATTGCTCACCGATTCTAAGCAATTGAAAAAAGCCCATCGCGAAGAGCTGCAACAAGAAATAAAACAAGCTGCCTTATCATGGGCGATTGCCGAAGTAAGCCATGTAGAAATTGATCAGATCAATATTTTAAATGCTTCTTTCAAAGCCATGCACTTGGCACTTGATCAGCTAAAAGTAATGCCTGAGTTTTTGTTGATCGATGGAAATCGGTTTAAGCCTTATAGCAATATCGACTACAAATGCATCGTAAAAGGTGATGGGAAATATTTATCCATTGCTGCCGCTTCGGTATTGGCAAAAACCTACCGAGATGAATTGATGGCCAAATTGTCTGTCGAATTTCCCGGCTATGGATGGACTACCAACGTGGGCTATCCCACCGAAGAACACCGTCAAGGGATTCGGCAACTGGGCATTACACCTTATCATCGAAAATCGTTTCAATTGTTGCCTTCACAATTAGAATTATTTGAGTAATTTTCTGCATGAAGTTTCGTCCATTTAAAAAGAAAGAAGACGCGTTTGATCTCGAGGTCCCACGGATATGCAAAGTCTGCAGCAATACGTTTCACGGGCGCTACTGCAATATATGTGGTGAAAAAGTCTTTGAGACGCACGAGCGATCACTACTTAATTTTTTTGACACTCTGCTAAATGCCTTTACTTTTTTAGATGGCAAATTCATCGTTAGCTTAAAATTGTTGCTTACCCGTCCTGGTCAACTCTCGCGTAACATTGCCGATGGCGTGCGCGTACCTTATATGAAAATGGTGTCATTATTTTTTGTGGCCAACTTCTTCTATTTCCTTTTTCCCGTTTTCGATTCTTATAATTCATCGCTGCATACCCAACTTAATTCACTTGGCAACCATAGTGTACAAGCCAAGGAGATTGTAGCGAAAAAATTAGAAAAGGAGCAATTGGAGATGAAGGATTTTCAACGGGATTATCAAAGTCAGTCTACCAATCTTTCTAAACTATTAATTATTTTGTTAGTGCTTGCATTTACAGGGGTATTGTATGTAGTTAATTATTCGCGCACGAATTTCTTTTTTGACCATCTTCTTTTTTCACTTGAGTTTTACAGTTTTCAACTTTTATTTAATGCGGTTATTATCGCGAATCTCTTTAAGGGTTTAATTTACGTAGGTGGTTTAGGGGGCTTCAATTGGAGTGTATTGTTAACAGACTCCTTTTTTACAATAGTCGTGTTGATTTCGCTCAGCTATTTTTTGGCTCGAGGCCAGCACCTATTTTATAGACAGAAATGGTACTGGGTTATTCCAAAAACCTTATTGCTTATTTTTTTATTACCGCAAACAGTACACCTATATCGTAAAATGCTTTTCTATGTTACACTGTGGTCGCTGTAACCTACTATCAATTAATATATGTGCCTCATTTTTTTTGCTGTTCAACAACATCCAAACTATAAATTAATTATTGCGGCCAACCGCGATGAATTTTATAAGCGCCAGACAGCACCAGCTGACTTTTGGCCAGATCATCCCAATATTGTGGGCGGTCGTGATTTGGAAGCCCGAAAACCCGATGGCAGTTGTGGTACGTGGATGGCTATGAACAAAAATGGTCGAATGGCCATGGTCACTAACTACCGCGATCCAAAAAACATAGATATCAACGCACCCTCGCGCGGACATTTGGTTTCGGATTTTTTAGAAGAAAATGTAGACCCTCAAACCTATCTGCAAAAAATTGAATCTAACGGGTTAAAATACAACGGCTACAATTTGGTAGTGGGCAATGCGGATGAACTTTGGTATCTCAGCAACTATCAAAATCAAATTCAAAAACTTTCTACTGGCGTGCATGGCCTGAGCAATCACCTACTTGATACGCCCTGGCCTAAAGTGATGCGAGGCAAACAACAGTTTAGCGAAGTGATAAAATCCGATGATCTTTCCGCAGAATCGTTGTTTCAGTTTTTATACAACACCGAGCTTGCTGTAGATGATCAATTGCCCGAGACGGGTATTGGGCTAGACCGCGAGCGGGCATTGTCCTCCATGTTTATAAAAACCGATGGGTACGGCACGCGCTGCTCAACGGTGATTCTGGTTGATCGGCAAAACAACGTGGAGTTTACTGAGCGGGTGTATGATCTATCAACTTTCGCTCATGTTGAAAACACGTTCAGATTTGCTGTGCATTGATCGATACGGAAATAAAATTGATCGTTTTGTGAAAGTAATAAATATATTACCTTTGCCTCATGAAATCGAGTGAGCTACTTCGACTTCTAAAACAAGATGGCTGGTTTGTTGTCAGGTAATCCGGTAGCCACATCATTATGAAACATGACGTTAAAGTACGCCAGTTGACTGTTCCATTTCAGGCTAGTAAGGAAGTAAAAAAGGGTACGCTTCGTGCCATACTAAAGGACGCAGAAATAAAAACAAACAAGAGATGAAAAAGCCAAAAATAAATATGTCCATATTCAAAGAAGGGGTGGGCTATAGTGCCCATGCTTTGGTTGGCAATATTTCTATCAACACGCAGGGCGACAATTTTGCCGAATTGAAGGAAGGAATTATTGGTGCTGTTAATCTTTCATTTGAAGACCAAGGATTTACCTATGCCTTTGATGAAATACAGTTGAGTTATGAGTTAAAAAGTTTCTTTGAGTTTTATAAAGTTATTAATGCGAAAGCTCTTTCCGAAAGGATCGGGATGAACCAAAGCCTTTTAGCTCAATACATCAAAGGCATTAAAACTCCCTCGCAGGCGCAAGTGCAAAGAATTTTGCAAGGCGTTCATCAAATTGGCAATGAGTTGGCCGAAGTGAAGTTTATCATCTAAAGAATCAATTCAATCCGTAACAATTCACCTTTGCCATCGTCTTTCCACCAGTTTCTTAAAATAAAACCACTTTTTTTAACCAAAATCATGTTGATTTGTAACCAATTGACGCTTGTTTAGTTCAAAGTATAGAACTTTTTGGGCGTTCTGCGCCTCCAACTAAGAAAAATCGATACATGAGTAAAATCATTGAAACCAACGCCATTTCCAAAGTCTATAAAATGGGTGACAACATTGTCAACGCGCTACAATCCATAACCATTTCAATCGAGCGGGGCGAGTATGTGGCCTTCATGGGCCCGTCCGGTTCCGGGAAGTCTACATTGATGAACATCGTTGGGTGTTTAGATTCCCCCACGGCTGGCACCTACATGCTCAATAATCAGTTGGTGAGTGAAATGACCGAAAATGAATTGGCCGCCATCCGCAACAAAGAAATCGGCTTTGTGTTTCAAACCTTCAATCTGCTGCCGCGTGCCTCCGCATTAGAAAATGTGGCGTTGCCACTCATCTACGCAGGCTACAGAAAAAGTGACCGCGAAGAGATTGCTATGAGCGTACTGGAAAGTGTGAACCTAGGCGACCGCCATCACCACAAGCCCAACGAACTATCAGGCGGTCAGCGCCAACGTGTAGCCATTGCCCGCGCGCTGGTCAATAAGCCATCGATCATTTTGGCCGATGAACCAACGGGTAACTTGGACACTAAAACATCGTACGACATCATGAACCTTTTTCAAGCCCTACACGATAAAGGCAATACAATTATTTTAGTAACTCACGAAGATGACATTGCCCACTATTCTCATCGTATCATTCGCCTGCGCGATGGGTTGATAGAGTCAGATCGCAAGAACGAAAACGTTACGCGCAATCCGGCCATGGCCGAAGCGGCACAGTAGAGTTCAAAAGTTCTACGATCAGCGTTAAAAATTAAATTCAATGCGGCATGCTCACTCCCGAGGCGGGAAGTAAGCACCGGGCTATCACTACTCGCCAGCCTTCTTCCGCCCGCCAACTGCCTCGCGAAAGGCTGGGCTCAAACATGCCGTTCCATCCCTTGCCGTCCAATAGGCGGGTCTTGCCGAGCGCGGTTTCTTAGATTACTCTGACCTCAAACTATTCACCGGATTTGCCAACGCAGCTTTGATTGCCTGATAACTCACAGTGCCGAGCGTTATCAACAACGCACCGCATCCAGACACAACAAAAACCCACCAAGCAACATCAGTGCGATATTCGTATTTGTCCAGCCACGTATCCATAAAATAATAGGCGAGCGGCATCGCAACTACCAAGGAGATGAATACCAATATCACAAAGTCTTTGGACAACATACCCCATAGGTTGACAACGGAAGCGCCCATTACTTTGCGTACGCCAATTTCTTTGGTGCGCTGCTCTGCAACGAAAGAAGCGAGCCCAAAAATTCCTAAGCAGCTAATGAATATAGCGAGTATGGCAAAGAAACTGGCCAGTTTACCCACACGTTCTTCGTCACCAAACTTGCGCGCGTATACTTCGTCAACAAATTTATATTCAAAAGGTGAAGCCGGGTTATATTTTTTAAAAACCTCTTCAATTTTAGCAATGGATTCACGCGAGCCTTTGTCAGGATTAAGTTTGATGATCACTACATTATCGTTGTCGTTGGAGATGTGAAAGAGAGAAGGGCGAACCGGCTCGTACGGAGATTCAATGATCATATCTTTAATTACACCAATGATGGTGTACGACCTATCGTTCCACTTAAGTTCTTCACCCACGGCATTTTTAAAACCTAAAAATTTAGCGGCTGCTTCGTTGATCACAAATGCCAGCGAATCTGTTGCATAGTCTCTTGAAAAATCTCGGCCTTCTTTAAATTGCCAACCAACTGTTTTTCCATATTCAAACGAGCAGCCATTGTTGGGAAAGTCAACTGCTAGTGACGGATCTTTTCCCTTCCACTCAAAGCCTCCGTTGGAGTTCCACGTTTGTGTGGTAGGGCTGCCCGATTCTGTCATCTCGAGAATAGCGCCTGAAGTTTTTAATTCTTGTCGCACGGTTTCAAAATGTTTGTGAATGTCGGGCGTAGATAAAAATAAATTGATGAGTCCATTTCGGTCATAACCGATTGGTCTATCTTTCGCAAACTCGATCTGACGAAAAACAACGATAGTGCCGATAATCAAAATAACCGAAACGGAAAATTGCAGCACTACAAGCACTTGGCGTGGAATGGATGCCGCCCGACCCGCACGAAATGTGCCCTTCAAAACTTTCACGGGTTGGAACGAGGAGAGATAAAGTGCAGGGTAGCTGCCCGCAACAATTCCTGTAAACAAACTGAAACCAATCCCTATCACCCAAAACAACGGATTGCCCCAAAGCAATACTAATTTTTTGTCGGCCACTTGATTGAACATCGGCAACATTAATTGAACTAGTACTATTGACACTATAAAAGCCAACAAAGCCACTACTAGTGATTCGGCAAAAAACTGATTGATCAATTGGTAACGCTCCGAGCCAATTGATTTCCGGATGCCGACTTCCTTCGCGCGCTTTTCAGAACGGGCTGTACTTAAGTTCATGAAGTTGATGCACGCCAGCAGCAATACAAAAATACCAATGATGCCAAAGAGCCACACAAATTCGATTCTGCCGCCCACATTTTTTCCGCCCTTAAATTCAGAATACAAATGCCATCGGCTCATCGGGTGAAGAAACACTTCGGGCTTGTATTGTCTATCGCCTTCGTCTTTTAACATGTTGAGTTTTACATTGATGATTTTAGCTGAAACTTTTTCCATGTCAGCATTATCTGCAAGCTGTGCGAATGTTTGTGTGAAGTTGCTGCCCCAAGGGTTTTCCATCTTTTTGATCCACGGGCTGGAGATCAAATACAATTCCCAGGGAAGCAAGTAGTTCATGTGTCGGAAGAAGCTGTTGTGCGGTAGATCCTCGTAAACTCCCGTCACTTTCACATCTACATTATTATCAATTCGCATGAGCTGACCCAGCGGGTCGGCCTCGCCAAAAAATGTTCTGGCGGTAGACTCTGACAATAGAATTGAGTTAGGGTCTTTTAACCCGGCTCGTGTGCCTTTCAGCATTTTCAGCGATAACATTTCGGTGATCGGAGCTTCAAAATAGTAGCCATCTTTTGTTAGCATTTTTTCGCCATAGGTCAAAATGTGTGAGTTATTCCATGAGGCTTCCAGCACGTATTTAAAATCGCTGCCAAAGTTGTTTCGGATCTCTTCGGCCATCAGGTATGGATTCGACATCTGCGATGTTTTGGTTCCGTTATATAAATTATGCTGCCACACTTGAGCGATACGATCGTAGTTTTCGTGGTACTTATCATAGGCAATCTCATCCCAGATCCATAAGCCAATTAGCAAGGCCACTGCCATGCCCGTGGCCAAGCCAGCGATATTGATAAACGAGTAGCCTTTGTTCTTGGATAAGTTGCGAAAGGCGATTTTAACGTAGTTTTTGAGCATGGGTGAGGTAGATTTGTAGGAAATACTCGCTAAAAAGTAAAAGGTTGCACAGCCAAGGTCGAATTAATTTGTTTTGTTTTTTACAGACTAGCAAGTTTAAGATAAGGACGATCCCTCACTAAAGAAAGTTTGATCTTTGCCATTAAAACTTTCACCTTTGAGGTATGAAAATTTATACGAAAACAGGTGACCAAGGAACAACTTCTTTATTTGGGGGCACGCGCGTCTCCAAAGCTGATCTCCGCATTGATACCTATGGCACTGTGGACGAACTCAATTCATATCTTGGGTTGCTCCGCGATCAAGCTGTAAATGACAAACGAAAAGAACTGTTGATAGAAATCCAAGATCGCTTGTTCACGATCGGTTCGATTTTGGCAACCGAGCCGGGCAATACCAACGTTAAAATTCCGTCATTAATAGAAAGCGACATTATGCTGCTAGAAAGCGAGATGGACAAAATGGACGAAGTGCTTGAGCCTATGCGATCTTTTGTGCTGCCGGGCGGCCATCCTTCTGTTTCTTTTGGGCATGTGGCCCGCACCGTGTGCCGCAGGGCAGAACGATTGACGATTGCCCTCCATGCGCAGGAAGCCATTGATCCATTGGTGATCAAATACCTCAATCGCCTGTCCGACTATTTGTTTGTGCTCTGCCGCATGATGGCGCACGAGCTGAAAATTGAGGAGACTGCTTGGAAGCCGAGGCTGTAACGTTGAAATTTTTTCCTAACTTTATATCATGGAAGAATTCCAAACTGTAAAAGCCAATACTGCGCGCATGACCGATGCGGAGTTTATCCGCTTTTTGGAAGACAATCCGGATTTACGCATCGAGCGAGATAGCAATAAAGTCATTTACATTATGGCTCCTAATTTTACCCGAAGCAGCATTGTCAACGGACTGATCGTAATGCGACTTTCTATGTGGAACTTAAAAACTAAGTCCGGATTTGTCACTGATTCAATGGGAAGTTATTTTTTACCCGATAGTTCCTTGCGAATGCCCGATGTGGCTTGGTTCTCAAAAGAATCGTGGAATAAGCTTTCTGTCGAGGGAAAGAAAAAATTTGTAAAGCTCTGTCCAGAGTTTGTAGTGGAAGTCAAATCTGCTAGCGATTCCCTTTCTGAACTACAACGGAAAATGAAATCCTATATAAAGAACGGGGCAAGGCTTGGATGGTTGATCGATCCCAATAGGGAAAAGGTTTGGATTTATCGTGCGAATGGCGAAGTGGAATCGGTCACTGATTTTAAAAATTCCCTGTCGGGCGAAAATGTGTTAAGGGGGTTTACTTTAAAGTTGCGTGAGCTCCGCATCGACTAAACTTCTTTTACTATTTTGGTGCGTAGCTACAGGCAGCTATGCGCAAAAACAACTCGTATTTTTAAAGCGTGGCAATGTGATCGCCCGCTTTACCGAAGGTGATCGGTTTAATTTTAAGTTAAAGAACCGCGGACTGAAAGAGGGCTACATCACCGAACTCACGGACTTTTCACTGATCACCGCGGCACTAGATACGATTCCGTATTCATTCATCGAAAAAGTAAATATCCAGGGGCAGCGCACTAAGAATTTTGCAAAGAGGTTGGGCGGGGTTCTGTTGATAGGAGGGCTGGGCTACATCGCCATCGATCAGGCTAACGTGCTGGTCGGTTCTAACAAAAGTGGATTTGATGACGCCAACAAAAGAGCACTGGGAGTGGCGGGCGTAGGATCGCTTTTGCTGTTAGTAAAATCACGTTATAAAACCGTGAGCAGGGGTGTGACTATTCGCGCAATTGATTATAAGTCCCCTTATTATAGATTTAAGTAATTCACGGATTGTCGATGACAACGCCAAAAAAAGGCAAGTTCTTTTTTGCAAATCCAACAAGGAAAAAGGATTTTTTTTTTGGTATGTTTGTTATTGATAGGATAAACTTAAAAATGATCACTGTCTAATCTTCAACCTGAAAAATAATTTTTATGCTAACTAAAATACTCTACTTTTTTGCATTTCTTTCTTTTTTATCGTCCTCACCATCGCATGCACAAGATGAGCCGGGCACAGGCAAGGTTACAGTCTTTTCTGAAGATGGTGCCAATTTTACGTTGTATCTGAATGGAGAAAGTAAGAATACCACCCCGACAACTCGGGTAGTTGTTGAAAACGTAACAGAGGTTCCTGTGTCGTTTCGGATTGTATTTGAGAATGGATCAATTCCCCAGCTCACAAAGAATGGAATTCGACAAGGTAAGGATTGCCTTTACGTGGTTCATAAAAACAAAAAAGGACAGTATGCATTAAAAGCAGGAGGTTGCAGTGACGGTGAGCCCGAAACAGAAGGATTTGTCTAGTCTGGCACTCAGCCCATCAAGCCAATTGCCGGTACAACTATTTCAGCGCCCGGCCAACTATCGGCTTCCTACAAAGAAGACATAATAAGTATCAATGATGGTAGGCAGCTTACGGTAAAAAAAGTGCGCGTCAATGGATTGACATATCCTCGCATAATTTTTACTGCGCTAACAGGTGCTACTATTTCGGTTAAGTATGACAACGGAATTGAATCGTATACTGCCGAATCTCCGATGCAATATGAGGTTAAAGATTTTAAAAATAACAATGCTTATTTTACATTGACTGTGGATGAAGGCGGCCCAGCCAAAACATGGTATGTGAAATTGAAAAACAATAACGGATTTGATTTGAAAATTGAATAGGATGCGATTTGTTTCTCGGTTTCTCCGCTTCGGAACTCCACTTGGGTGTCAGTAGAGCCCCGGAACTGAATAGATCCGCGAAGCGGGGCGTAGGGTTGCTTTTGCTATTGGTAAAACCACGGTATAGAAACGTGAGCCGGGGCGTCACATTACCAGCGATCGAAAAAAAGATCCTTTTATCAACGGTTTACGTAACTGGGAATTAGTTAAGCCATTATGTTGGTGAATAAGAATAGCCACTCACGGATTTTATTTTCATAAAATTACGTCCAGAAAGATTTTGAAATAAAAGTGCGTAATCAAGACCAATACTTTTCTCTATTTCAGAAAAACCTTGTTTGTGTTTCTCTCTGTCGGCAAGCAAAAAAATTGTGTAAATGATTTTTGAGAATGTTCTGTCTGGCGGAATCGTTTGGCAATTTTAATTCCTCATCAATCAAATTGCAGTGTGGCGTAAATAAATGCTTTTTGTTGGATACCAACAAAGTTGTCAGCGCAACGACTTCAATTTGTAAGTCAATGTTAGATTTGAATTTATATTTTTTTATATCGTTTGTCATGATGCCACTTGTTCTTGCCTGGCTATTCAAAATTTAGCATTGTTACCACTGCACGCAGCCTAACTTTTCATTGGGCATCTCTAAAAACTCCGCTCACCCTTCTTCCCGACAACTATCGGAAGAGAAGGGAAAGGGTTGAGGTGAAGAAAACAAAGGATTTTAGAGATGCCCTGATTTATATAAGATACTAATCAGCAAAAAATGATGCGGCAAAGGGATTGTCTACAAGCCAAAGCCAAACCCCATCTGCATTTTTACGCATTATATGGGCTGAAGCTCCTTGCATCTTGATGGAATTACCTTTTGGATCCGTAGCTGTCATAGTCCACTTGTCTAAACGATATATCAGGTCTTTGCCAACCGGTGAATTTTTGTGTTTGTAAATTTTAATGTCAGGTTTCATACTACAAAGATTGCCAACCACCTTTTCTATATTGGCAAGTCCACTAATGGCGTTTCCGTCCTTGTCCATATACACTGCTTCATGGTCAAAGCAAGTCATAGCATTTTTTAGATTACCTTCTCGAATGCAATCCATAAAATATTCATCTGCCTCATCTGGGTTTGTCCTGTCAAAATTTTGTTTCATTTCTTTTTATATTTAATAATGTAATTGTGTCGAGTCGCACTATGGCTGATGGATTTCAGCTAATCGAGTTGGCTGATTTAACCTCACAGCTTTATTAAAATAACAAAATCATGAGTGCATACAAAAGTCCAATAAAAGCAGAAAGTTAGCCATGTTGTTTAATAGCTGTGTGCGCCCGGCATCCGGACCATCGCAGTTAATGGTAAAGAGCCTGTGGACTAAAACGGTTTTTACATTCTGATTAAATTTTCCATTCATGAATTTTACTAAAAAATCACTAATTTTTACTGGGGTAACCGATAAGATAGGTTGAATGAATACCATATTTGTTTTTCACCGTTCCTGCTTTCCATAGATAATTGCCCGCATTTGTTTTATTTGCGATATTCAACAACTCCTGTGATTTATACATTCTAAGAACAGAAACGCATCCGTCCCAAACGGTATAAATTGGAATGAGCGGAATGACGTAAGTAAATAATAGTCTTGAAAAACTAAACGGCTTGAAGAAAGGGGTACATAACAAAATTGCTATTGGATGAAATACAATGACATTAAGTATTGCTAAAATATTTTTTTCGTATCCATCAAATATTGCTATTGGAGCATTGTTGTCCATTGCATTTTGTAAAATATTTTTTACCTGCTCTGGTTGAAAATGATGAATTGCGGAAAACATCACTCTGAACCCTTTTAAATCTTTAGGTACATTTGTAGCATCAACAGAATAGTTTGCAAAATCAATTTGACCGCCTGTCCGTGCCTTTAAGATACTATAAGCTTCATAATTTGGAAACTTATCAGTTAAGATAATAGATATTTTTTGTGTGGAACTTTCTGACAAACTTTTAAAAAGTTGTTCGATATAACCGCCACCACCTGAACACAAATCAATTATAGTCGTTTCGTTTGTTTGAGAAAGTGATTCTGAAATCAAAGGTATCAATGGTTTGTAGACGTCAGTTGCAATTAGTAAGTAACGCAAATAATCAGTTCCACCAGCTCTTATGACATTGGGAAACCAAGGCAAATCCTCAAATTCAAAAAGATGGATTCTCATACCGGGGTCAAAATCGTTGTTCGGTTTTTATTGTTCATAAGAACTTCAAGAGTTTAAAGTTAGCAATATATTAGCCTCCATTTTGCGGACAGGAAGTTAAAGTGGAAATTTTTACCCCAGCACAAAAAAAATGAACACACGGAACAGGCGAAAATTCACAGCGTAATTTAGGTCGAGAGTATTTATTGAAGCAATCCGCAACCAATAGACCATTGAGGCGTTGAGCAAAAAGCATGATCTCCACCCCACGGAAATCAGTATGTGCAAGAAAGCGTTTTGAGCAACTTTTAAAGAAAATAGTGTGGTAAAACCTGTTGCCTAAAGAAAGATGTTGGTCGAAACAGGGAGTACAGAGTTGAGCGTTGTAAAAAAGTGCGCGTTACTAGACGCTGGTCACGGTCGTTTATAATATGGCTACGTAAATGAAAGCAGATTTTGTCATGGTGTCAATTATTTTTGTTAGGAGGTTGTTTCTTTTTGAGTTCCGTTAACTTTTTTGATTCGCAAAATTGTCCAAATAAGGAAAGCGAAGGCCAACGTCATTGCAGCGAATAACTTCTCAATGTCCGTCTTGGCGAAAATGTTGCCGATAGTATTTAGAAGAAATAAGGCAAGAAAAATCCATAATATTATGTCTGTCGTTTTCTCCCCAAATTGGAATTTCATATAGTTACCTTTCATTAACAAAACCAGTTCTAGAAAAAGAATGATGAGAATGGAGAGGGTCTCAAAAATATACATTTCCGAATCGTTTTGAAGTCGTCCGCCCCAAGCGATGTCATAAGGAACTATTTTGGTCATTACCGAGAGGTGAAACAGGATTACTGCGCTAAGTAATACCAACAGGATATTTATGGATGTTTTATTCTGCATAGTAGTGTGGTCAATGATTATTCTTATTGAAATCTAAAACAAGTTTTCGTTTCGGTTTCATTACTCTTCTTAACGTCTTTACCCACAAATTCCACCTACCACTCTTTTTGTCTTTTATAAAATGATTTTCAACGTTGTCAAAGGCGTCTTCAATAAAAGCATCGTGTAACCAGCGGATTGCTATTCCCCATTTGAAGGTCGCTGAACCTGTTGTAGTCATATCAATAATATGTGAAAGCTCTGTTTTATTTGGTGCTAACGCTGTTAAGTCGAACCTGTGAAAACCATTAAATCCTGTCAAGTCAAACTGGAAAGTGATAGATTTTTCAGGCTGATATTCGGTTACAAAATATTTTATGGGTCCGTGTCCACCTTTTGAACCAACCTGCAAACCCTTGTCTAACTTCATACGCGGCCATTTATCTGTTGCTAACATCCTATCGTTGTCTGATGACAACGTGTTAAATAACTGTGCAAGTTCAATCTTGGGCTGTTGGATTACTCTTTTATGAATATTGATTACTTTCATTTTACTTTCCAATTAGAACGTTATATTCAGATGGAATTTGAACTCCATCAAAATGATTGGTAAACCCGTAAAATAGTATAACCGTGAAGCAAATTCCGAAAATTAGAATTCCTTTTGATTGTCCGCTTGGCGATAGACCCAATACTGATTGTGTCATTTTTTTACTGTGTATTGACGCCATGTGTCCAAAGAAAGAGAGAATTGCTAGCGCGTAATATGGAATAAAGAATAAACTTAACGGAAAAGTATTTAGTCCAGCCACACCAAAATAAAAGTTTGTGTCAAGATGTAAAAGCAGTCGCCCGCCTAAAACTGCACCCAAATGTATAACGAAAAAAATAGCTAAATAAAGCCCTGTCCAAATGTGTAGTTTCTCAAAGTTGGATATTGCAATTTTTCGATTTTCCCTAAAAAGTTTAAGCCCTGAGATTATTTGCACAAGCACAGCACTCAATAAAATTGTTTCTACTAGAATGTTGCGGTAAAAAAGTCGCAACGTGTCCATAACGGCAATATGGGTATCTGCCCCGAATAGGCTACAAGCGTGGTTGAATAAATGAACGCCAACAAAAACTGTTATTGTAAGTCCCGATAGGTAATGAAGTTTCTTTATTGTCATACATTCATTGCGTTTAGGATGATTAAATCAATATACCTGCACGCTTCATTCATCTTGCTTGTTGGAGAAGAACTCCAGCGGCTGGGTAATTTATCTGAAAACGATTCTTAATCATTTCCTGAAATACGCTGGTTGCTACCCCTATTCGTGATACTTAAAAAAAAGTAACAACAGAATTTAACATAAGGGCATCTCTAAAAACTCCGCTTCCCCTTCTCTTTTGGAGAAGGGACAAGGGTTGAGGTGATTGAAGCAAGGGTTTTTAGAGATGCCCCTAAGCAGCCAGGACGGTGCGTCACCCAAATTTTTTTGAAGATTATAAATTCCAAAGCTGATTACGAAAACTGTCATTACTAGATTCGATACAACTGATATGATTCCAATGAAATTGTCCGCTTGACTTTTGGTTTGAATGAGGTTAATCACGCCTACATAGAAAAGGGCCATGCCACCGGTAAAAAACCAAAAAACATTCTCGGAAATTGACTTATTAGTTATAAAGCCCACCGCTGTATGCAGAATACCTAATGCAATGAATATCCAAGAGGAGATAATTTGGTAGCGTTTCATGTTTTGAATGTGATACTCTAAAAGTACAAATTTTATGTGACCCTAGCGGGCTGAACTGGAATTGTAAATGTTCACATTATACCAAATGTTTATTGGAATTATAGCTTTCTAAAAATACGGAATAGACGTGGTATTTGTTTGTTAGCAGGCGAACTTTGCGCTGGAGTCGGCCAAGGATCAAGGCTCCGATAACTATCGGGATTGAAGCCCGAAAAGAAATGTGCGGTTGGCTGGCGACTGCTGACAGCCTGACCCGATTCCCATATCTATCGGCAGAAGGGGACGCATATAAGTTCAAAATTTTGAGTTCAAAGTTCAGCCAAAACCTACAACCAAGAACTTCCAATTTAGAACCAATTCTATTTCTTATTTTTGGCAAAATTTTTCTATGACCACCGAGAACTTAAAGGACCTAAAAGCCCGTGTTGCCGCCCTCAGGCGGTATCTTTGACTACGACCGTAAAATTGTAGAGATCCAAGACGAAGAACGCATTACCCATCAAGCTGATTTCTGGAACAAGCCCAAAGAGGCCGAGGTGATGCTCAAAAATATTCGCGCTAAAAAAATCTGGACGGACGCCTACTCACAAGTCAACAAGTCGGTTGACGACTTGGAAGTGCTGAATGATTTTCACCTAGCGGGCGATGTAAGTGAAGAAGAACTCGATAGGGATTACCAGAAAACAGCCAAGGCCGTTGAGGAGTTGGAATTTAAAAAGATGTTGAGCCACGAGGAAGATCAACTAAGTGCTGTGTTGGAAATCAACCCCGGTGCGGGTGGCACGGAGAGTAATGACTGGGCAGACATGATCAACCGCATGTATATTATGTGGGGCGAAAAGAGTGGCTACAAAGTTTCGCAGATTGATTACCAATCGGGCGAGGTGGCTGGAATAAAATCGGCTACGTTGGAGATCGAAGGGCCGTTCGCCTATGGGAAGTTGAAATCTGAAATTGGTGTGCATCGCTTGGTGCGCATTTCCCCGTTTGACAGTAACCAGCGCAGACACACTTCGTTTGCTTCGGTGTTTGTCTATCCAAAAGTTGATAATACCATTGAGATCGATGTGAACCCGGCAGATGTAGAAATTCAAACGTCACGCTCGGGTGGAGCGGGAGGGCAGAACGTAAACAAAGTAGAAACGAAAGTGCAGCTTACGCACAAGCCCTCGGGCATTGTGATTGTGTGCCAAGTAGAGCGCAGTCAGCATGCCAACCGCGAGCGTGCGATGCAGATGTTGAAATCAAAACTGTATCAGCGCGAATTGGAAAAGCGCAATGTCGCCCGCGACAAAGTGGAGGCAGGCAAAATGAAAATTGATTTTGGCTCGCAGATACGCAACTATGTGTTGCACCCCTACAAGTTGGTGAAGGACGCACGCACGGGCGTGGAGAGTCATGATGCACAAAGCGTGTTGGATGGCGACCTCGATAATTTTATCAAAGCTTATTTATTAGAGGGCCAAGAGGCAGCTACCAATGACCACCAGTAAAACCGCCAGTAATACCGCCAGTAAAACCGCCAAAATTTATTCATCTCAGTTTTGGCTTTTGTGTGTGAGCACGGCTCTTTTTTTTGCGAGCTTCAATATGATTGTTCCGGAGCTGCCCGAGTACCTGACAAATTTGGGTGGGGCAGAATACAAAGGATTTATCATTTCGTTGTTTACGCTCACCGCGATGATTTCTCGTCCGTTTAGCGGAAAGTTGACGGATATGGTTGGAAGAAAACCGGTGATGATGGTAGGAGGTGTAGTGTGTTTGATTTGTAGTTCGCTTTATCCGCTGCTCACCACCGTGGCAGCTTTTATGATGCTGCGGTTATTGCACGGATTTTCCACGGGCTTTTCGCCAACAGGTGTGGCCGCTTACATTACCGATACGATTCCCGCTAATAAAAGAGGAGAAGCAATGGGTTGGATAGGAACTGCGGGTGCACTGGGCATGGCAGGCGGCCCAGCCATTGGAGGAGCAGTGGCCAATAATTTCGGATTGGGAGCGATGTTTTACGTGTCTGCTTTTTTTGCGCTGGTATCGGTGGCCATTCTATTTCGCTTTGGCGAAACGCTGACCGAAAGAAAGGAAGTAACATGGCGCGTGTTGAAAATTTCAAAGAAAGATATACTGGAGCCATTGGTAATTGCGCCTGCTTTGGTAATGCTACTCACTGCTTATTCGTATGGCGCAGTGTTTACGCTACTCCCAGATTTTGGTTCAGGTGTAGGCATCAAAAACAAAGGACTGCTTTTTACTTTTTTGACCGTGTCGTCTTTGACCATTCGGCTGTTGGCGGGCAAAGCGTCTGATAGATATGGGAGAGTGGCGGTGCTTAAGTTATCAGTCCCTCTAATGGTGATAGCCATGCTAACATTTGGGTTTGCAGAAAGTACGTTGATGTTGATTATTGGTGCTGTGTTGTATGGCTTGGCGCAAGGTTCTACTTCGCCCACTTTGTTGGCTTGGGCAACGGATTTGTGTGATGAACAACATCGCGGAAGGGGCATTGCATTCTTTTACATTTTTATGGAGTTGGGTATTGGATTAGGTGCGCTTGTTTCTTCTTTTATTTATGCGAATGACCCGACCCGATTTCTGTGGGCGTTTGCAGTCTGCGCGGGCTTGTGCGGAGTGGCATTTTTTTATTTGGTGATGAAAGCAAAACCAAAATATGCTTAGCAAAAGAAATATTGGAATTGCATTTTTTGCACTAGGCGCATCGGTAGAAATTTTCACGCCTATTTTTTCAATGCCCGATCGGCATATTTTCTTCAAGCCGTTGATCATGATTGGCTTGATGATGTATTATTGGATGCAGTCGCCTAAGCCATCGATGCTTTTTATTGCCGCGCTGGGTTTTTGTTGGCTGGGCGATGTGTTACTTATTTTTCAGGCAGACAATGAGCTATTTTTTATCGTGGGCCTTATCGGATTTTTGATCGGTCATGTGCTGTATATATTTTGCTATCGGCAATTCCAGTTTGCGCCCAACGACAAAGAACTTTTGGGATCACAAAAAGCGCGATTTGCATTTCCCTTCATTTTGGCCGGAACAGGCTTAGTAGTGATTTTGTATCCCTCGTTAGGTGATTTAAAAATTCCTGTGATGATTTATGCGCTGGCGATTACGATGATGGTCCTCAACGCGCTGTTTCGCTATGGGCGAACGACCAAGCAGAGCTTTGTACTTATTTTTCTTGGCGCAATTATGTTTATGATCTCAGATTCGTTGCTAGCAATTAACAAATTCAAAAGTCCTTTCGAGGGAGCAGGTGCTTTGATCATGCTTACCTATTGTCTTGCCCAGTTTCTAATTGTGGAGGGAGCGATCCGCCACGAAACGATTAGAAACTGATTTTCCGATAAGGTCTGCAAGGATTTGGTTGTCTTTGCGGAACTCCGCGAACTCTGCATAAAAAAGTTTTTAATAATCATACGACTTCACCCGCTCGTCTTCTTTCAACACGTTGTTAAAATGATCCAGCTTTTTCTCCTTTCCAGATACATCGTAAACTAAAATAAACCGGTCGCCCTCTTTTAACTCGCGCTTTTTCTTAAATTCCAACTTTAGCTTCTTTAAATTTTCTTGTATGTGCTTTTCAAAATCCGAGTGACAACTGGTGATTTTATAACTCCGCGATTGATGCCAACGTTCGATTATAAGCTGAAATTTTTCCAACCCCGTCAACACAATTAGCACCACAACCGAACTTACGATGGCGATAAAATATTCACCTGCCCCTACGGCCATTCCTAATGCAGCCGAAATCCAAATTGTAGTAGCAGTGGTAATCCCGTTGATGGTCATACCATCTTTAAAGATGACACCTGCCCCAAGAAATCCAACACCTGTAACAATGGTAGAGGCAATACGATCTGAAAATCCACCGCCCATGCTGATCGATAGTTCGGTAAAAATTGTTGAGCCCAGGCAAATCATGATCATGGTGCGAAGGCCCGCAGCTTTGCTGTGATATTCTCTTTCTAAACCAATGGCAGTGCCGATTGCAAATGAAATAAGCAGCCGCATTCCGATCTCCAAATCAATATTCATGACTAAAGTGATTTTTCTTTACTGGAAATGTAGTGAGATAATAGGTAAACAAAAAGCGGACTCACCCCCGACCTCACTTCGTTCGGCCACCCCTCTCTACTTTTATAGAAAGGGGGGCAAGGGGTGAGTTTACATCTTCCTTACCTTTCCGCTACCCGATGAATTTCCGTTGACGTGATTTGGATTGCCCTTGTAAGAAACCGTTCCACTGCCTGAGATATTCGCATCAAGTTCGGTCTTGACGTTGATTTCCACATCGCCTGAACCAGAGATGCGCACCTCGCATTTATCCACTTCTAAATTGGAAGCATACACTTTGCCCGATCCGCTGATATCGATTTTGATTTCTTTTGCTGTGCCGCTAGCCTCAAATTTTCCGGAGCCTGATATTTCAACACTGGCAAGATTACGTACTTGTACCGAAGCTACTATTTTACCTGATCCGCTAATGTCGCTGTCGATGCTTTGGCAAGATCCTTTGATGTCCATACGGCCAGAGCCAGAAACATCTGATTCCATTTCGCCCGAAACGGTTGCATCTGTTTGAAGTGAACCAGAGCCGCTTACGCTTAAGTCTAATTTGTTGGTGATAATTTTCCCTTCGGTGATGAGCTCGCCCGAGCCAGATACACTGAGCCCTGTGACATCCGCTACCGTAACATAAACCATGATACGCTCGTTTTCGCCACGGCCCCAGTTCCATTTCTCTTCATTGCCTATCACCAGCTCACCGCCCCTAACTTCTGTTTCAATTTTGGAGAGCACGTCTTTGCTGCCTTCCAGTTCTACTTTTTGTGGGCTGCCTTGGCGCAATACCAATTTGCCTGGTGCGCGGAATGAAATTTTTGAAAACGTGCTCACGCTGCGCGTTTCTCTTGACTGCCCAAACGACAGGCCAACGCCAATTAAAAATAATAATGCCGAGAAGATTAATTTTTTCATAAAAAGGTTGAGTTTGATGGATGTTTTTTAGAGATGCTCAATAGACAATAGGAAATTAAAAGGGTTGCATAAGATCATGTGAGTTAGACGTATTAATTTAGGAAAGGGTTGCTTTGAGGGTGATTGAAAGCTCGATAATTGATATCGGTTTGCGCTAAATTGTTGATTAGCTGTCGTTAATTGTAAATTGCGAGCATTTTTTTATTTAGATTTATCAAAAAATGACAGGCTATGGGAAAAATTAAAATACAGACCATTTTTATACTTCTGCTATTAGTTTGTGGGTTAAGTTGCACGGACGCTGACTTAAGGCCAAAAAAAGAAGTAAAGAAATTCATTGAGTCAATTAGCGTTCAGGACGACAAGGAATTACTGACATTGATAGGAGAATTGTATAACAAAAAGAATAAACCATCTGGAAGAACTCTAGGCACTAGTTTTGGAGAGATCAATCTCGACAAGGCACTTAAGTTAAATGACACCGTGTTTAATCGGACACGTTATACGTTGGGCTTAGTTCCGACTACTGATAATTTTGTATTTGAAAACATTGTTATATCAGTTCGTGAAGAGGGAGTTTTTCATTACATACTCCGGTATGCGCCTGATAAAGAGTGGTTGTTTAGAAGTCCGATAGATCAGAATTGGTCACAATATACCGGTAAAATTACGCAACTTGACTTTGAAGGAAATATTGTCGTTGAAGCAACTCTTATTAATGGTCAAAGTATTGGAAAGAAAAACAGTGGTGGCCGAACAAGTGAATGCTGTTCTTGGGAAATAAAGTATAGCACTACAACTGGTCGCCCATATATTGATATTAACTGCGGTGAAGGTGGACAATACATATCATATCTAAGGACGAGTAGTTGCGGAGGTGGTGATGGAGGAGGGGCAAGCGGAGGTGGCGGAGGTGGAAGTG
>Ga0163155_10001878_pt1 | contig 24424 bp, 18 predicted proteins | sample OliLakLV19SP4G1_FD_148611 | JGI IMG/M metagenome (GOLD analysis project Ga0163155, IMG submission 148611) | Freshwater microbial mat bacterial communities from Lake Vanda, McMurdo Dry Valleys, Antarctica - Oligotrophic Lake LV.19.SP4.G1 | ecosystem: Environmental > Aquatic > Freshwater > Lake >... | reverse complement strand
TTTGCTTTGCCAATGTTTTAAGAGCTTGTTAGGCTAATTGCACTGTCTCAGTGACCTTAAGACTGTTTAACAATTAACGACAGAGCAGGGAACTAGCAGCCTTGCGGCATTCCAGGGTGTCATGACTCAAAAAACGTAGACTTTCCTTAGTCTTAGGCTGGTCAGGATAGGCTTGCGGGATTTCTCCTACAAGCCCCTAGCTTCAGCTATGGGGTTCCTGACTAGCGGGAGCCTTTTTATCCACCATCATCTGCCGCGATCGCAGCGAAACAGATTGGAACGGGTTTGTCACCGCCCTCGTGCTGCGAGAACTGCGGCATCTGCCATCCACGCCAGCCCTGGATCAGATTCGAGCTAGCGTGCTCGACTTCCTGACCCGTTGCGCCTCCACCCGACTGCCGGGTGTCTTTAGCTTTTGGCCAGCTCACACCCGTCCAGTCTGGGCTAGCCAAGTGCCCGAAGATGCTGATGACACGGCAATTATGGCATTAGAACTGGCGCGACATGGTCGATTAAGCCATCTGGAGTTGCTCAGAGTTCTATGTCATACTTTGGTTTCCTATCGAGTCTCTCCAATTCACAGTTCCATTCCTACTTGGATTCAGCCTAGTGCTTTTCTGACCTGGCTCTCTCATGATCCCCAGCATTCTAATCTAGTTAACTGCTACGTTAATGCTAATGCGATCGCCCTGATGGCTTATGCAGAGGCAACGCATCTACCAGGGGATCAAGCAGCCTGTCAGTTGATTGAACAAGGACTGAATTGGGTTGGGGCTTCAGCCTCCCGATTAAAGTCTCTGACGCCATTTTATCCCAACCCGAGGGAGTTTTATTTTGCCCTGACTCATGCCGTAGAATGAGGGGCACAGCTACACCATTGTGTCGAGACTTTAGCCGCACTGCTGCCAGATGCCACAACCACTCAATCTAGTTTACCCGTGTGCAGCAGTGCCTACCGCACCGTAGTTTGGCACTGTCCGGCTCTGACGGATGTGCGTCGATTAGGTTGCCAGCCAGATATAGAAGGGACGTGAGTTCTAGTGCAACTCTTCCTTGGCTTGACGGTAAGTAGGATGGGTTATTGATCGCAATTCGCGCACATCTTCTTGAAGAAAGAAGTTCAGGGGCTAGGGCTAACGTTCCTCCCAATTCTAAGCGGATTGATTCTTGCAGCAGGCGATCGCGTCGCCAGAGGCGGAGAATCTTGCGCAGGGTTAAGATGACGGCGATCGCGGCTGTAGGAGGCTGATTGTATTTCACCTCATCCTCTAGCAGTTTGCATTCACAGGTACCGCAGACTCTCTAACGGCAACTAGGGATAAAAGCACTGACACCTAGAAACATTTGGATCTTTGCAGCAAATCTTGGCGGCGTTGTCAGTCACATTAGGGCGCAAGTGACTCAGGTAAGAATGCGAGCAGCCCTGGTTAGAGTGTGAGTAGGTGACATACTCCCGACGCTGAGCTACGCTACAGCGCGGGCTTCTCTCTTCACAGGCTCGGTATCCCGGTCGCCTCGGAGAGCTTGGACGGGATGACCCACCGCCCTTTGTTTTATATTGATTGCTGCGTTATGGTCACGATCCAATTCGCAGGCGCAATGAGGGCAAGAATGCCATCTGTCAGCGAGCGTCTTTGAAACCTTAACCCCACAGCTTGAACAGTCCTGAGTCGTGCCATTTGGGTTCACCGCAATTGTCTGTAGTCCAGCATTTGCAGCTTTGAGCGAGAGAATTAGCAGGAATTGACCCCACCCAGCATCGTTCACGGATTTAGACATGCGAGTTTTCGCTAGTCCTTTGATATTGAGCGCTTCATGCCCAATGTTTTTCCCTTTACCAATCAGCTTTTTAGCTGTTTTGTAATGAAAATCTTTGCGGCAATTGGCGACCTTTAGATGAGCTTTGCCCACTCGCTTGATTGCTTTTCTGCGGTTGCTTGACCCCTTCTTTCTGTGAGATAGAGAACGCTGTAACCGCTTCAGCCTCTTCTGCGCTTTGCGATAGAACTGGGGAATTGCCACCTCCGCGCCTGCATCGTCCACTAGAAACGCTTTCAATCCCAGATCAATACCGATGGTGTTATCCATCGTTGGCAGATCTGGAGAAAGCACGGGAACCGATGAATCTTGGAGTGATAGCGTGACGTAATAACCGTCTGCCTTCTTGACAATTGCAGCCGTTTTTACTTTGAATCCATCAGGCAGTGGACGATGCAAAATCAACTTGACTTTGCCAATTTTGGGAAGCTGGATAAAGCGCCCATCAATATGTTCAGGCTTGATTGGATCGGGGAACCCAATCGAGCGAAACCGCCCTCGGCCTTTGAATCTTGGCTTACCGCTACGCTTACCGTTACTATCGCCATTTAACCACCGCTCAAATGTCTTCTCTACCCGTGCGACAACGTCTTGCAAGGTATGAGAGGGAAGCTCTTTGTATTCAGGGAACAGCTTTTTCGAGTTGACCAGATCTCGCTTCTGAGAATAGAAGTCAGGGTTTTCTTTCAGCTCAGGCAGGTAGCAAATCAATGGACAGGCGTTCACGTCGCAGCGATTTTGCTCCCACCAATTGAACCGCTCTGCCAGTCGATAGTTGTACTGACGGCGGCAAAGTTCTAACCACTCGTCAATGGTGGTTTCCTGTGCAGTCGTTAGACGTAAGCGATACTGGTAGGCGGTTCTCATGCTAGCATTGTAACGCAATCAACGGTACACTGCAATGGCTAAAACAACTTTTAACATGAGGATTGATGAGTCGGAGATGGAATTACTTAAACGCTATTGCCATCAGTCGGGTAGAACCCAAACCGATGTGGTCAGGGAATTTATCCGATCCTTAAGGCGAAAGATTTCTGATTCTTCCACCCGATAGTTGCTCGTTTCCTCCATCTCGTCCTCTCTCGCCTACGGCATTGGTCGCATCAGTGTCGTCACCTCGTTTCTCGTTCCGAGACGCTACGCGAACGCATGCTTCAAGGGCGTTCAACTGAGTACAGGTAGAGCGCGGGGCTGCTGCTGATAAAGCTCAAATTCAAACTTTAACAAGTTTTGTTTAAGCCGTTGCAGCTATGTGGGGGGCGAAGCATTTGGCCGAGAATTATCGGCCATAGCTGGACGCACTAGTAGGCTTTTGGAGTCCGGCGATTACCCCCCTCAACGCGCAACTGATCGTTCCGCTCAACCCAAATGAAATCATGCGGATTTTAGTGCGATCGCTCTACATGATTGGGTAAAACGCCATCCGTCCCAGTTAATACATGAATGGCGTATCGGCGGCGCATCGACACTGTAGGGGTGAAGCATTTGCACCGGGATCTCGACCACCCCTCCCACATCTAAATACAAATGCTTCACCCCGCCGCTGCCGGGTAACCTGTGCCAATGAAGGATGAAGCATTTGCAGTCAGATCTCGGTCACAGCTATTCAATTTTGATCCAAATGCTTCATCCCTACTGCTGTCGGTTGGCCGGGCGAAGGAGGAAGCATTTGCAGCCAGATCTCGGCTACAGCCTTACTCATCATCATGGGCAAAGCGGTTGTAGAGGAAGTCAAGGGCATAGTTCCGTAATCGATAATATTCTGGATCTTCCATAATCCGATCGCGATCTCGGGGGCGAGGAAACGGCATGGTGATAATTTCGCCAATATTTGCCGCCGGCCCATTGGTCATCATTACCAGGCGATCGGATAGAAACAACGCCTCATCAATATCGTGCGTAATCATCAGCACGGTACAGCGATGTTCATTCCAGATTTTGAGTAGCTCCTCTTGCAGTTCCTCTTTAGTAATTGCATCCAGCGCCCCAAAGGGTTCGTCCAAAATCAGCACCTGTGGGCGGGTTGCTAGGGCGCGGGCGATCGCCACCCGTTGCTTCATCCCACCCGAAAGCTGGTTTGGCTTTTTCTCTAGGGAATCCGACAACCCTACCATTTCCAAGTTATCGCGGGCGATCGCCTTCTTCTCAGCCTCGGATTTTTCGGGATAAACCGAATCCAGCCCCAAATAGACGTTTTCAAACGCCGTCAGCCAGGGCAATAGAGAATAGTTCTGGAATACCACCATCCGATCGGGACCCGGTTGCGTAATGGGTTGCCCTTGCAGCAGCACTACACCCTCTGTAGGCTGGCTAAAGCCCGACACCATATTCAGCAAGGTCGATTTACCACAGCCCGAGTGCCCAATCACACAAATAAATTCGCTGGCTTCAATATTCAGGTTTACATCCTGAAGTACGGTATACGAACCCTTGGCAGTGGTGTAAACCTTAGACACGCCTTCAATATGTAAGAAGGAATGCTGTGTGCCTTGAAACGTCGTTGTCGTGGAATCAGTGGTTATGGTCTGCATGAGCGGAGGGGGGTAGAGGGTAAATGAAACTAGTTGAGCAGCTTGATGGTTCACCTGTGAACCATCAGCATCAAGCTTTAGACCTTTATCCGGCTATGACTGGTCGGCGACCGTCGATTGCGACTTCTGCTACGCTGAAATCACGTTTGATGGAGAGACTATTGAGGTAGCCGATTGGATCTTCGGCGTCGAAGGGGATATTGTCAAACAGTTGAATTGGACCTCGGTGGTATTTCATGTCGAGTACGCCCAATTCACGAGCAGCGGTGCTGAACACGCTAACCCGGCAGACGCGTTCTAGGATTTCTACCCAGTTGCGCGGGAATGGGACGTCTTCCCAGCGCGCCATTTGGGTCATCATCCACAGGTGTTCGGTGCGACTAGGGCGATTCAAGCCGTCGCCGAAGAATTGGTGATGAGCATACTCCCGCATCGGCTGGTCAATATTGCAGACGTGGCTGTTGGGGTCACCTAAATAAATGTAATCCACACTGGTGCTGAGGTATTCGCGTCGGGCCAAAATGTGGCGAATTTCTTCGCCGTTGTTGGCATCGGCACAGTAGCGGCAGGCTTCTAGAAGAGCTTTAACCAGCGCAATGTGGGTATTGGGATAGGCGGCGGCCCAATCTTCGCGCACGCCCAACACTTTGCCGGGATGGCCATCCCAAATTTCCAGATCGGTGGCGACGGTGACGCCTGCACCTTCAATGGCGGCTCGCAGGTTCCAAGGTTCGCCGACACAGTAGCCGTCAATGGTGCCTGCTTTGAGGTCGGCGACCATTTGAGCCGGGGGAATGGTTTTGAGGGTGACGTCGCGATCGGGGTCGATGCCGCCTGCCGCTAGCCAGTAGCGCAGCAGTAAGTTATGCATGGAGGACGGGTGCACCATGCCTAGGGTGTGTTCTTGCTCGGCAGAGTCTAGCAACATCCGTTTGAAGTCGGCGGCGTTGAGGATGCCTTTGTCGTAGAACTTTTTGGCTAGGGTGACAGCATTGCCGTTGCGGGTCATGGTTAGGGCGCTAACTACGGGCAATGGCGTGCCCTGATTCCCACCGATGGTGAGCCAAACGGGCATGCCAGCAGGCATTTGAGCGGCGTCTAGGTAGCTGCCAGCGATGCCGTCTACAATGCCGCGCCAGCTCGTTTCACGCACCAAGCTAACCTCGTCTAGACCGTGTTTTTCAAAGAACCCTTTCTCTTTAGCCACAATCAGCGGCGCACAGGCGGTCAGTGGAACAAACCCCATTTCCAGGTTGACTTTCTCTAACCCGTGACGGGCAGTCGCGCCACTCTTTTTAGCGCGCAGTTTCTTAATCCGTTTCTGTTGATTGAGGAAGTAAATGATTTCCGATCGCAGGCTGTAGTAGCTGGGATGGTTGACGACATCCATCCGCTTGCGGGGACGGGGAATGTCTACGTCTAAGATGCTGCCGATTTTAGAACTAGGGCCGTTGGTTAACATGACAATGCGATCGCTCAATAGCACCGCTTCGTCTACGTCGTGGGTTACCATCACGGCAGTAACTTGGCTCTCTTCGCAAATCTGCATCAGCCGCTCTTGCAGATTACCTCGGGTCAGCGCGTCCAGTGCCCCAAACGGTTCATCTAGCAGCAGCAGTTTAGGACGAATGGCCAGAGCGCGGGCGATCGCCACCCGTTGTTTCATGCCGCCCGAGAGCTGGGACGGCGGCTTATCGACGGCATGTTGCAGCCCGACTAATTGAATATGCTGCTCGACAATCGCTTGCCGTTCGGCCTTCGACAAATCGACCAGCACCTCATCTACTGCCAGGGCAATGTTCTCTCGCACTGTCATCCAAGGCAGCAATGAATAGTTTTGAAACACCACCATCCGCTCAGGATCCGGACGAGTGACGCGATTGCCCTCTAGCGTCACTACCCCTTCGGTTGGCAAATCTAGCCCTGCAATCATGTTGAGCAGAGTAGACTTGCCACAGCCAGAGTGACCAATCAGTGAAACGAACTCGCCTTTTTTAATTTCTAGATCAATGCCTTTGAGGGCAATATATTGTTCGCCACCAGATAGATTGAAAACCTTTTCGATTTGCTCGACCGCAACAAAGACTGACATAGATGTAGGGGGGTAGGGGATGATGTTTTAAAGCTGCTAGGGAGAGTTGATTCTGCGTGCACAAACAGTCAACTTCTCGAACAGCTTCTTAGAGGGTTTCAAATGATCATTTAGCAAATTACTGACCGGGTGCAATCCGTTTTTGAATAAACAAGACCAGCCGATCTAGCACTAGGCCGACAGCACCGATATATACCACTGCGACAATGATTTCTGTTACGTAGTTTTGTTGGTAGGCATCCCAAATAAAGAACCCAATCCCTGCCACACCTGACATCACAATTTCTGCGGCAATAATTGCCAGCCATGCGAGACCGATCGCAATTCTTAGCCCGGTAAAAATGTAAGGAAGCGCAGATGGAATTAATACCTTAAAGAAGTACTTTTGGTTAGAAATCCGCAGCACTTTCGCCACGTTTTTGTAGTCTTGGGGAATTTCACGAACGCCCACAGCTGTGTTGATTAAGATTGGCCAGATGGAGGTAATAAAAATCACAAACAATGCGGCAGGTTCATTCTGCCGTAGGGCTGCTAGCGCGATTGGTACCCAAGCTAATGGAGCTACCATTCTCAAAAACTGAAATAGCGGATCGAACATTTTATCGACCACTGGGCTGTTACCTACAAGGATGCCGATTGTAATTCCCACAATCGCCGCTGCCCCATACCCGATCGCTACCCGTTTTAGACTGGCCATTGTTTGCAAAAACAGCCCTTGATCCAAATCGCTATTGTAAAAAAACGGATTCATGATCAAGTAATTACTGCGCTCATCCGTTAGCACTCCGATCGGACTAGGTAAGGCAATAAATCCAGTGCGAGCGCAAATTTCCCAAATTGTTAAAAACAGTAGAATGCCAATAATCGGCAGTGCAATATTTGCCGCTGGATGTTTCAAAAGGGCTTGAATTCGATCGCGAGAACTCGCTGCTGTACGGTTAGGAAGAGTTGCGGTCATGGAGGCTCCTTAAAATTTGAAAAAAGCTGTTTATTAGATTGAGAGCTACGGTTAAGCAGCTCTCAATCTAACTATCTGCTAGGGTAGTAATCACCCACGGCTATGCCAGCCAAACGCTTAGGCCGCTTTGATTTTCAGGTCATCTAAATAACGCTGAGGGTTTTCTGGGTCAAACTTAACGCCATCGAAGAAAGTTTCGACCCCGCGACTAGTACTAGCAGGAATATCAGCTGTAAACCCGGCTTCCGTGGCAGCTTCGCGCCAGATATCTTCGCGGTTTACCTTGTCTATCAACTTCTGGGCTACATCTAAATCGGTAATCACAGTTTTGTGGAAGCCCCAGCGCAGCGTTTCAGTTAAGAACCACAAATCATGACTCTTGAATGGATAAGAGATGCTGTCACCGTTTGGATCTTTCCAGTAGAGCGGGCCAAACTTGAGATCATTGAGAGCAGATTTGCCATCACCCATGGCGTAATTGCCCTTATAAGGAGGCGTTAGCACTTCCGCAGGCGAATTAAAGAATGAACGGCCAGAAACAATTTTTACCAGTTCATCTCGGTTGGCAGCGTCATCACACCACTGCTGCGCTTCCATAATTCCTTTCAGCAAAGCCTTGGTGGCTTTGGGATTTGCCTCAATCCAGTCGGTGCGCAACGCAAAGTATTCTTCGGGGTGATACGGCCACATTTCAGTGGTCAGGGCAGACAAGAAGCCAATCTTATCGGTGACGATCCGATACGGCCACGGGTCGCCTGTGCTGAAGGCGTCCATGGTGCCATTGCGCATGCCCTGGACGGTTTCAGCCGGAGGTACGGCCAGCAGTTCAATATCTTTGTCGGGATCTACACCGCTAGCAGCAAACCAGTAGCGAATCCAGAAATCCTGGTTGGCGTTGGGAAAGGTGTAGGCGGCTTTAAACAAGCGGCCATTTTTAGCTTGAAACTGTTTGATGTATTCTGGATCGTTGATTTTCAAGCCCAACCCTTTACCTTCATGGAGAGAGGCGATCGCGATCGCATTCCCATTCGTATTGAGCTGGAGCAGTACGGACATCGGCACCTTGTTGCCGTTGGTAATGATGCCCTCTGTAATTAGGTGAGGCATCGGCATTTGCCATTGGCCGCCATCAATCCCACCGCCGCCTGAACCAATGACTACGTTGTCGCGTGCCCCAGCCCAGTTGGCTTGCTTCACGACTGCCACATCGGTCATTCCATATTTAGCAAAAAAGCCCTTTTCTTTCGCAATAATCAGCGGTGCTGATTCCACAATTGGCAAATAGCCCAGTGTTGCTTTAGTCACTTCAGGCGTATCACCAGCTGCAACCGGACTAGGCGCAGGCGATTGGGTGGCAGCGTCGGGAGTGCTAGGCTGCGTGCAGCCCTTCAGGAGTACCGCTCCAGCTGCGGTTGTAGTAGCAGAAACCAAGAACTTACGACGGGTCAACCTAGAAAAATCGGACATAGGATCTCCTTGCAGATTGCTAGACAAACAACTGCGAATAAAATGCGATCGACTGAACTGATGACGGACTATATGAATAATCAATCAAGCTAGGGAGGCTTGATGATTAACCCCGTTGGCGTTAAACCGCTGACTGGGAGGCTGTTTGGTTTATTAAATAAACCTGAAGCTTTTGACTTGCTATTCAGTGTATCGTTGTTCCGGTCAGATGTATATACTTAAGTCGATGATTTGCTAAAAGATTATTGAATAACCTCTATAAGTAAATAGCTATCATTCCTACTGCTTGCAATCTATGGTGATGCAAAAATCCTGATTTTCTCAGCATTCTGAGTTCTTAACATTCGGCGTGCAAGTCTTGGGCTAGACTCTAAGCTGTTGTTGGTGGAAATGGGGCAAAACCGTGGCGATTGATGAGCAGCTGTCGATGTTTTCCTCGGTTGAGGACATCAAGCTGCAACAGTTGGCGTTACCTAAACCTGACATAGCAGTTAGCCGGGTCGAGTTAGCAGAGTGGAAGCAGCGGATTTTTGTGTACCAAAGCCGCGTCAGATCAGAGCGATCGCCACAGCAGCCGACTCTGTTTGAACTAACGTTCTACTCAGTTACTAACTCACCTGACCCTGACAGCATTGACCCATTCAGCTTGCCACCGCAGAATACCGAATTTTGGCGCTGGAAAGCCTATGATCCAGGCTGTGCTGCCCTCTATTTTGTGATTGATCACGAGCTGCCCATTTTGCTTTATGTGGGTGAAACGGTGAAGTCGAATCAACGCTGGAAAGGCGAGCATGACTGCAAGCGATACCTTCAGCAGTATGTCAGCGCCCACCGCCCGCATCAGTTGCCTGTTGCCGTCAATATTGGGTTTTGGCCAAAAGCACCCCAGGATACTCGACCCCGCCAACAGCTGGAATCGGCGCTAATCGACAAGTGGCGATCGCCTTTTAATAAAGAAAACTGGAGCTTTTGGGGCACTCCCTTTGTCGGCGGCAAGCTGCCATGAGTGCTTGATCTGCACTGCTGAGGGCGATCGCCTCACCCGCAGATCTATGCTTTTTCCAATAGTTAGAGTCGAGAAAACCTAATACTGAAACAAACCACTATCTTCTCTAGAGCATCTAGGATTTGAGTAAAGCTTCGATTTTTTGACTTCCAGCTTCGACTTAAGAGTTTAAGAGTATTTATGTTCGCACAAATTTCTGAACAGCGGATGCATTGGGTTCGCTGGATCTTGACGGGCGCATGGTTGCTAATTATTGCATCACTGTTTTACGACCCCTGGAGTCCAGCCTTAACTGAACCCGATCATCGCTGGAGTCCATTACGGTTGTCGAATACCTGTGTTCAGGTGCAAGGGCAATGCTTGACAGAACAAGTGTACCCATTAGGGACTACCCTGTTCTGGGGCGCAGTTGTCCCATCGGCAATTTTTATTTTGCTAATATTTGGGCACGAGATTTGGCGGCGGATTTGTCCACTCTCGTTCTTATCACAAATTCCGCGTGCATTGGGCTGGCAGCGGCAGTTTAAGCGAGAAAATGCCAAGACGGGCAAAGTCCGCTATGAGCTAGCAAAAGTAAAATCTGATTCGTGGTTAGGTCAGCACTACGCCTCCATTCAGTTTAGCTGGCTGTTTATGGGGCTGTGCGGTCGAATTTTATTTTTCAATGCCGATCGGGTCGTGCTGGCCTGCTGGCTGCTATTCACAATCGCAGCGGCAATCTGGGTGGGTTACCTTTACGGCGGCAAGTCTTGGTGTCACTATTTTTGTCCCATGGCTCCGGTACAGCAGATCTACAGTGAACCGGGCGGCTTGTTCAGCAGCAAAGCCCATACTAGCGATCAAACGATCACCCAATCGATGTGTCGAATTGTGCTGCCCGATGGCAAAGAGCAAAGTGCCTGCGTCGCCTGTCAAAATCCCTGTATTGATATTGATGCTGAGCGGACGTATTGGGATAGATTAAACAAACCTAAAGCGTCTTTTTTACACTACGGCTACGTGGGTTTAGTGATTGGCTATTTTGTTTACTATTATCTGTATGCAGGCGATTGGGAGTATTACTTTTCCGGGGCTTGGGCAAGACAGCCCGACCAGTTAGCGTCGCTACTCAGCCCTGGTTTTTATTTATTTGGACAACCCATTAACGTTCCTAAACTTTTTGCTGTACCGCTTACCCTCGGCGGGTTTACGCTGCTAGGCTACTGGGCAGGTCGAGCCTTAGAAAACCGAGCAAAAGCCTACAGTCATCGGCATCATCTCACGCTATCGTCAGAAGTCATCCGTCACCGGATCTTTACGGTCTGCACGTTTACTATCTTCAATATCTTCTTTATTTTTGGCGGTCGTCCTCTAATTCGACTGTTACCCATCTGGGTGCAATATACCTATGACTTGGGACTGGTACTGCTGAGCACGCTGTGGCTGTACAAAACTTGGCGGCGTAGCCCTGACCTATATTCACGGGAAAATCTGGCCAATCGTTTCCGTAAGCAGCTAGAGAAATTACAGTTCAACGTTTCGCAGTTTTTGGATGGGCGATCGCTGGGTGATTTGAATATCCATGAGGTCTATGTTCTGGCAAAAGTGCTGCCAGGGTTTACCAAAGAGAATCGACACCAGGCGTATAAAGGAGTGGTGCGAGAAGCCTTAGAAGAGGGGTATGTGAACTACTCCAGCAGTTTAGATGTACTGCAACAAATGCGGAAAGAATTGGGGATTACCGATGACGAGCACCGCGAAGTTTTAGAAGAACTGGGGATTGAAGATCCAGAATTGCTCAACCCTGACCGTCAGCGCAGCCTAGAGAACCAAATTCGGTTGAGTGGTTACCGCAAATCGTTAGAGCGCTTAATGCTATTGCAAAAACAACGGCCTGATACCGCTAGTGTTGACCAGCTCGTGCAGCAAAATTCTGCCAAAATTCAGGTTCTCCGGCAGCAATATTCCATTACAGCTCAAGAAGAAGCCTGGATTTTGAGTGGCTTCTCCCCGGATGCCGGCAGTGTCCGCAGAGCAGAGTTTCTGTTGGCTCAGCTGCCTGCTTTAATTGCTTGCTATCGAGCCTTAAACCAGCCGCTGGTGAGAGAACATCGCGCGGTGCTAATGCTTTTGAGAGAAAGCGTGCATCACAAAAAAGAGCTGATGGTGCGAGCGATCTTGGCAACGTTAGCGTCCCTCCAGCCGCATACAACCACCGCTGCGTTAGCCCAGAAGTTGGGGCAGCTTGCCTCCACCGTTTTGGTAGACTTGCTGGAAGCTGAAGACTGGAGCGATCGCCTGCCCCCAGAGATTTTCTCATACCTGGTTCAGCCTCAAAACCAATCTCTAGTCTGCCCTCTAGATTCATCTGCTGAAGAGATTCAGGGTCATCTAGAAACCTTGTTACATGACCAAAATCCCCTGATTCAAACCGCCTGCCTCTATGTTATTGCCCAGCTTGAGCCGGTTCGAGGCAAAGCACTGGCTCGCGATCGCTGCACAGACCTGCACGCGCCGTTGCTCCGAGAAACCGCAGATCTGCTGCTGGCCAGTAGCGATTCTCACCCGCCTTTAGCGGCCTTTCCCACCCTAGAGAAGCTGGTTTATTTGTTTAACAGCGACTTCTTCCATCGAATGCATTCCGAAACGTTAATTGCTCTGGCCAAGCATGCCGAGGTGCGCACCTACACCGTCGGAGAGGTGATTACTGAAGTGGGCGATACCTGCCGAGAACTGCTGCTGCTGATCGACGGCAGTGCTAATATTCATCTGCGTTTGAATGAGGGCGATGTGCGCGTGGAAAGTCTGCGTTCAGGGCAAACGCTAGACGAGCTAGACGTGTTGGCTCACACTCATTCCAACAATACAATCGTAGCCAATAGTGAAGCTACCCGCATTTTGGCCATTCCTGTGGATGCCTTTGATGGGTTACTCGATCTAGATCATGATTTTGCCCGTCGCGTTCTAGAACTAGAAAGTCGGCAACTGCAACGATTTATGCGATCGCTACAGCCACTCTAACTAGAGGCGAACGAGTAGCCGGGTTACTCGGTTTTTTCTGGCCATTCCAATTGCGGATATGATCGCTGCCTGGAGGCGATCGGTTCAGGCAGAGCCATTCCTGCCGCTAGAAGAGACTCTGCCAGATCACGTTGAGCGCTTGGAAAAGTCCTAATTTGTCCGATGCGTTACCTCTAACCAAAACGTTTTGGTTAAAGTTACTGCTTATTTAGATCGGGCTAGACAAACCAATGGTAGAATCAAACCATACCTTTTGGTTATTCAACCTATGCCAAGAGCTAAGTCACAAGCGACTCCTCTTCAGCCTCAAACTACACCCAAAATTCTAGCGTTCGCCAATCAAAAGGGTGGCTCTGGTAAATCGACAGGAGCTGTTCATGCAGCTGATTGGTTTACCCGACACGGCTATTCAACCATCCTGGTGGATGCTGATGGTCAGCAGAGTTCGTCTAGCTGGCTGAAGGAGCTAGACTTGCCCTGCAAAATTATCAGTGATCCAGAGATTTTATTTGATCAGCTAAACTCATTGACTGAATCTTACGATATTGTGATCGTCGATGGTCCCGGCAATGCCAGCGAGGTCACAAAGGCGATGCTAATCCGAGCTAATTTGGTCTTGATTCCCTGTCGAGATTCTATGATTGACCTAGCCAGTACGAGTAAAATTGTCCAATTCGTCCGTCAGGCCAGAGAAATTCGGGGAGGACTACCCGTGGCAGCCATTTATTTGAATGCTGTCAAAGACAACACGGTGCTGCTACGCGAAGCAAGAGAAGCTCTTCAGGATGGCTTTTTACCGCTGCTAGGTACGGCGCTGCCTGATCGACAATGCATTAAAGATGCCCCAGGGCAGGGCAGTACAGTGTTTCGAATGAAGGGAGCAACGGCTAAAACAGCAGCCGAAAGCTATACCCAACTCCTAACCGAAGCCTTAAAACTATTTGAAGAGAAACTATGATGACTCGCCGCAAACTTAAAGATGCGATCGCCAATAACGAAGAATTAAACTTTGTTTTTGGCCAAGCTGCTGTTCAAAAAATTACCCAAGTAACTGAAGAAACCCAAGAACAGCTGCTTTCCATTGACGACCTGGTTTGCTCTTTCACGTTTGTCCCAGATGGCAAACCCGTCCGGCACTACTACGACCCTGAAGAGTTAGAGCAATGGGCGTTAAACGACATCAAACCCAACGGCATCCGCTCTCCTCTCTGGGTGCGTCCTCACCCAACTCAAGCCCAGAAATATGAGCTAGTTGCAGGACTGCGCCGATTAAAAGCTGCCGCAATCATTGAACTAGAAACGGTTCCGGTAAAAATTTTTGATTGGGATGACCGAACAGCATTTCACGCGGCCATTTCCGAAAATGCAAATCGTCGAGACTTTAGCGCCCTAGAAGAGCTAGATAACACGATGAGACTGCTAGAAATCCAGTTAGGATGTGGCCTGGAAGAGGTGGTTAGCGTCCTGTATCGGATGAACAATGCCACAAAAGGTGCAACTAACCAAAACGTTTTGGTTAGCGAGGAAGCGGAAGCGGTGAAACAAATTTTTGACTCTTTTGGGCGCATTACTTGGCAGTCATTTGTGGCAACTCGACTGCCCTTATTGAAAAAACCACCTGAAATCTTAGAGGTGATCCGTCAAGGCAAAATCCATTACACCAAAGGTATTGCCATTGGTGGCGTAAAAGATATCGAAGCAAGAAATCAACTATTAAAAGAGGCCGTTAAAGATTCGTTGAGTCTGTCGGAAATCAAACAGAAGATTAAGATTGTTGGGGGAGAAGCGAGGGGAGCTGCACAACCGCAAACAGTGAAGCAGCGTTTTGTCCACACAGTTCAGCAGGCTCAGAAAAATAAAACTCTTTGGCATGATCCAGCGAAAACTCAACAGCTAGAAGATCTGCTGAGTCAACTCGAGACTCTGATGGCAGGATAAAGGCTGGCGTTAGTTACCCTACTGCTTCCAACTTTCCCCTCGAATGAGTACCGATTAATCCGTTAATCATAGAGAGCCAAGTTTTCATTGGGGTTAGATTGCTATTCGCAATATTCGAGCAGCGTCTCTTACGCTAAAATTACGCTAAATAAAGCCCCTGATCGTAGGGTCACTGCTGAATTCAGCGCCGACACCGCTGCGCCGCCTCTTGAACTCGGTAAAGGTAACGACAATGCCGCTAGGTTCGCAATCTAACTCAGAGGAGAATTATCCCCTTCACGGCGTGCCAAACTGAGATGGGGAGCATTGCTCAAACCAACTCTCTGGATCTACTGTCACAGTTAGTGGATAGTTCAACAATGCATTCTGTACCACCCTGGGAAGTAGTTTCAAGCCAAAGCTTGCCTTGATGGTTTTGGACAACAATTCTATAGCTAACGGATAGCCCAAGCCCTGTCCCCGCGCCAATTGGTTTAGTTGTAAAAAAGGGATCAAATACTTTCGCCTGATGCTCTGGCTTAATTCCTGATCCGGTATCGCGAATGCGGATTTGAACGCGTGGATTTGAAGCGTCTGCCGCTTGAACCCTGCAAGTCGTAATCGTAATTTGACGCGGTGAGGGCTTCTCGCTCGCTTGATTTACCGCATTTACAGCATCAATCGCATTATTCAACAGATTTAGGAATACCTGATTAAGCTGCCCAGGATACGAATCAACTAGGGGCAGATCTTGATAACAACGAATCACTTGAATGTGGGGTTTAAGCCGATGCTGAAGTAAAAGTAGCGTGGCCTCAATGCCTTCATGTACGTTAACCAACTTTTTCTCAGTTTCATCTAAGCGGGCAAAATTTCGCAGCGTCAAGACAATCTGTCTGACCCGATTGGTGCCCGTCCGCATAGAAGCAAGCATGTTCAACAAATCAGATTGAATGAATTCCAATTCAATATCAGAGGCAAATTGAGTAATTTCGTCGGAGGGCTGAGGAGCATGGGCTTGATAAAGCTGGATTAGCGTCAAAAGCTGTTCAGAATATTGGGCGACAAAGGGAATATTGCCATAGATGAAGTTGATCGGGTTGTTAATTTCATGCGCTATCCCAGCCACTATTTGCCCAAGGCCAGACATCTTCTCACTTTGAATCAATTGAGATTGAGTTTCATAAAGCTGATGTAACGTTTGAGCTAGCTGGGCTGCCTGCCGCTGGGCACGCTGCGCCTGTTTTTGCGTTTGGGCATAAAATTGCCGATGTGAGATGGCGATCGCTAGTTGACTCGCAACTGATTCTAGTGCCGTCTGCTCATCTCTTGTCCAGTTGCAGGCATCTGGTTTGAGTGCAATGAGGTAGCCGAGCCGCTCTTGATACACAACGGGCACACTCAACCAAGCCCCGATCCGTTGCTGTTGAAATGTGGCTTGACTCTGACGATCAATGTCATTGGATTTGGTGTTAGTTATCATCACCAGATCTTGGCTGAGCAGACGATGAAGGAGAGCGGTGTCATAGGCTTTGAGGTCAATTTCAGTCTCAACTGGAATTGCAGTTTCTAGACGTAATGGATTTGAACTTTGCTGTTGCCTCAGTTGTAAAGAAGATTGCACAGAGGAATGCTGCGTGACCTCATTGTTGCTCTCGGCATAATGAGTTACCCGAAAGGTCGTTGAACCATGTGGAGCTGGAACCGCGAAGTAAATCAGTGTGGCTCTAATTAATCCCAATAGTTCTGTCAGCGCCGTGTTGATGGTTGTATCGAGATCTAAAGAGGTACGAATCCGTTGCGCAATGTGACTCAATATCCGTTCGCGTTGAGCCTGATGCTGCGCTTCAAGATAACGCCAAGCATGATGGAGCGCGATCGCTGCTTGTTCAGCGACTAATTTAGCCAAATGCATTTCATCGGCTGTCCAGAGGCGGCAAGAAATAATTTGACCTACACAAATACTGCCTAACAATCGGTCTTGGTAGACAATAGGAATCATTAAGGGAGAATGCATTTCTGCCGTTTGTAGCAGTAACTGTTCAGCTTCTGAGATTTGAGCCATGGATACATCTTGCACAATCCAGGGATGGTGCAGTTTTTTGGCACTCTGCCGTTCTAGTTCTAGCCCTAAAGGCAGCGTCAGCCCCACTGCTGTGGCGATTGAGTCTTGGCCTGCCTGGACGCGGCAAAACGCTGCCGCTACCTCTGCCGTTTGCGTCTCTAAGTCATAGAGAATTAGCTCGGCGCAATCCCCTTCCAAGGCACAACAAAGCCCTTGAACAATGGCTTCATGCAGCGTAGCTTGATCTAACGATGCATGCATCCGACAGGTAATTTGGTGCAGCAAATGAACTTGATCGGCAAGGTAAGCTTTTTTCATGTGAGCACGATCATCAATAACAGTTCTGAGCCTGGTTGATGTAAAGGCTGCAAAATCAAGATAGGACTGACTGCCAACTTAGCCCAGAACTTAGAAATTCTCCCATCCTCGACTTGACTGAAGTAATTGACTGACCGCATACCAATCTCCTAACCGCACAACACACCCAATAGAGCCACTAGGTCTCTAGGAGCATCTGATAGCAAGAACTACCCCAAACTGCAAGGAAGAACAATGGCAAGAATATTAGGTAGAACATATGGCGTAGATGCTAAATTGCTAAATTAAATGAGCGCTGATCTCAACGGGTACGACCAAGTTTCACGGGTAAATGGAGAACCGCTGACTCGACAGTCAAACACCTTGAAAGAGAAGCTTGACCACGTCGAGATTCCCCGAGAAACATTTTGCTCCTCATATTTTGACCCAACTCTACTGCTAAAGCCAAATATTTTGTTGCTTTTATGAAAAATATGATTTGTTTTGTTACAAACCGCAACTCTTCTTGATGTTGGCGCGATCTAACGAAGGACAAGCAACTGTAAGCTAGTAGAAGATGGTGCAAGGTTAGCTACCGTAGGGTGGGCATCTTGCCCGCGCAGGCTGGAAGCCTGCACTACGAACGGTAGGCAGATTTACGCCTCAGACTACTAGGTATTTCTAACCGCAGTGATTAGGCAATAAATCGCTGAACGTAGTTCAAGTAGCCCTGCCGCCCCTGTTGTTTAGTCCAGAACTTGATCGAAGACTGAATGCGTTTGAGGCAGTCAACCAGCACGTTTAATGAAATGGGTGGAGGACTTTCGAACGAGTTGCCCTCTAAGTCAACCCGTGGCGATCGCCCCAGACGAAACTCACACATCTCTGCAACGGACTCTGCTACCTCTTTGCTAATCCCTCGGATCGGACGAGAGCCGATGGATTTACCCTGTGCTGCTGCGCCATAGGTACGAATGAGAGAGTCGATCGCATTTAGCACTTCTGCATCAATGAGGTCGGGGGTTGTCCGATAGATGCTGACGATCGCAAACTCTAGATTTTGCAGGACATCTTGATACTCTTCTTCAACAGTCATTTGATGTAGGGTGCTTGATATGTGTTTGTTGTTATTCTCGCTGATTTAGCATAGAACGAAGCCATGAGTAAAAAACTTTTAAAACAGCAGAAGCGAGATCTCTTGCTTTGAGAAACCCCGCTTCTAACAGGACTAATGCTCTAAGGGTGAACGCTCAGCGCATGGTGACAAATTCTTCAGCAGAACTAGGATGAATCCCAACCGTAGCATCAAAGTTGGCTTTAGTGGCACCCATTTTGAGGGCGATCGCAATCCCCTGAATGATTTCTGCGGCATTGCTGCCCACCATATGCGCACCCAATACTTTATCGGTGGTTTGGTCAACGACTAGCTTCATCATCGTTTTGTCATCCTTACCCGGCAGCACATGATACATCGAGCGGAAGCGACTGCGATAGATCTTCACGGCCTCTCCATATTGCTCACGCGCCTCAGCTTCAGTTAACCCAACGGTTGCAGCTTCGGGGGTAGTAAAAATCGCAGTCGGCACATTCTCGTAACTCATAATCCGCGAATTGCCGCCAAATACCGTATCGGCAAAGGCACGACCTTCGTTAATCGCCACGGGGGTCAGGTTAATGTTGTTGGTACAGTCACCCACCGCATAAATATTTTCTACGTTGGTGCGGCTATATTTGTCCACCATGACGGCTCCACCATGCGCCTTAACGCCAGCCATTTCTAGACCCAAATGTTGAGTATTGGGTTTGCGCCCCACTGCCGCCAAACTTACGGCATCTGCAATCACCGTATCAGCTGAACCATCTTCACGCCCTACTGTGACCGTGACACCCTCATCGTTTTTTTCGATCGCAATCAGTTGAATATTATTCAACAAACGAATCCCATGATTGCTCATCCCCAGTTGGATTTCAGTACGCAGATCATCATCGAACCCGCGCAAAATCTTGTCTCCTCGAATCACTTGAGTCACTTCTGTACCCAAACCGTTCAAAATACAGGCGAATTCTGAGCCAATGTATCCACCGCCCAAAATCACCATCCGTTTTGGCTGTGGTTTGAGGTTAAAAATGTCATCGGAGGTAATGGCATGTTCAATACCCAGAATTGGTGGCTTGACTGGATGCCCACCGACGGCAATCAGAATTTTGTCGGCTGTGACTTGACGCGATGTAGATGGAGCCTCTCCAGCTTGTTCAATGACAACCGTGTGCGCATCGATAAAGCTGCCCCGCCCGGTCAAAATTTCAACCTGAGAATTATCCAGCATCGTCTGGTAGATGCCATTCAGCCGGGTCACTTCCGCATTCACAGAGGTAATCATCTTGTCCCAATCGAGCGAACTCTCAACAGCACTCCAGCCATAGCCTTGAGCATCACTAAACAGCTCAGGAAAATGGGATGCGTAGACCATGAGTTTTTTGGGAACACAGCCTCGATTGACGCAGGTGCCTCCCAAACGGTCAAACTCTACAATTCCCACTTTGGCAACATGTTGTGCTGCCCGTCTAGCCGCAGCAATGCCCCCGGAGCCGGCACCAATCACCAATAAATCAAAGTCGTAGCTCATGGTTCTACCTCTAAGAGGATGTTTGAAAAATATTGTGGAAGGTTAATTTTTCGGATTCGAAGCGCACGAAAGATCAACCTTTAAACCAACAGCCAAGCGACAGAGAAATGTGCGATCGCTAAACAGGTGTGAAGTGTGTTGCGCTCCACACCTACTTGCGGTCTTCGAGTTAGCTCTTAACCAACAAACGCTAGCGGAGCTGCAATCTCTGCTGCCCGAGTCACTCCCTTAAGGTGTGCCAAGACGGTATCGGCATCGGATACTTCAAACGGATCGATTGGACAATTGTCACCAAAGTCTGGCTCTACAAACATTTTCTCGATTTGGCCATCGTTCACCACCATGGCATAACGCCAAGACCGCATCCCGAAGCCCAGATTAGACTTATCAACCAGCATTCCTATCTTACGAGTAAATTCGCCGCTGCCATCGGGCAATAGGAAGACATTGTTTGCGCCCTGTTGCTTGCCCCACTGGAACATCACAAAGGCATCGTTAACCGATAAACAAATAATCTTGTCTATACCCTGCGCCGCGAACTCGTCATACAGTTCTTCGTAGCGGGGCAAGTGGGTGGAGGAGCAGGTGGGTGTGAACGCACCCGGCAGGGCGAATAGTACAACTCGATTGCCGCCAAAAATTTCTGAAGTGGTTAAGTCTTGCCAGCGATAGGGATTAGGGCCGGATATAGACTCATCTCGAACACGGGTCTTGAACACAACATCGGGCACGCGATCGATAACTGGCATGTTGACCTCTTGAGGAAATGTGGTACTGGTAAATGTCAGCAACTGCTGCTATATCCCAGAATAATTCTGATTTAGGAATAAGTCAACAGCAAGATTGAAATGCATGTGTGAACTTATTTACTTAGCTATTAATTCTTGAAGACAACGCATTACAATGAAGCAATAGCGTTGATTAAACGTGGTAAGGATTATGCAGCAACAGTCAGACACAATTGTTAAAACCCTTAAGTCTAGAGGGTTGCGGGTGACACCGCAGAGATTTGCAGTGTTTGCCAACCTGTTAGCTCGCACCGACCATCCAACTGCTGAACAAATTCAGACCGCCCTCAACCGCGATTACCCAGTTTCGTCTCAAGCTACAGTCTACAGCACCTTGCAAGCACTGCGGGAGGTGGGTTTGGTGCGAGAAGTGCTGTTAGATGAAGGGGTATCGCGCTATGACGCCAACGTTGGTCCACATCATCATTTTCGCTGCCGCCAATGTGGTGCCATTGAAGATATTGCCTGGAATACATTTCAGTGTGTTGATTTACAGCAGCTGCGGCCTGGTTTGCAAGGGGAAGCGTATGAGCTGACTGTGCAAGGGGTATGCGATCGCTGTAGTTAAACATTTAACGTCAACAGAGAAATCGGCGATCGCCCAAGTTGGTAGCGATCGCTATTGTTGAACGCGAAATGATGCAGCTTCGATTTGAGGTGTCGAAATCCAGCCGTAAATGATTGAGGTTCAAAGTTTATTGCTGCGCCAGAATGATGTTGATTTGATCGGCTAGTTTCAATAGCGGTAATTGACTCAGGTTTGATGAGCTGACAGCCTTAATAGCGTATCTAATTTTGCAACGGCACGAGTCAAATCGAGCAGCGGCAGTAAGTTTAAAGAGTAGATTTTTATTCTTACACCCAGCCTCAGATTATGGTTCACTCCACGTTGCCCAACTTGCACAAAAAAACAGCCAACTCGCCTCGAAAAGCTTGGTTCTTGGCGCTATTGGGAATAGTCATGCTCGGCACAGTTCAACCTGCCGCCATGGCTCTTTCACCCGTGCTCAGAACGCAAGTCACCCGGCCTGAGTCAGACGTTTCTCTACCTCGCCCATCTCGCGCTGTCATCCGGCAGGTGCGGCGAGATCTGGCAGAGCGGCTCAATGTTCAACGCGATCGCTTAGAAATGGTTGGATTTAGCCGCGAAACCTGGTCTGATAGCTGTTTGGGATTAGCGGCTTACAATGAGCGTTGCGCCATGGCAACGGTAGAAGGGTGGCGGCTTGAGGTCAGCAACGGTCAGCGCAGTTGGTTTTACCACACCGATATGACCGCTCAGGTAATTAAGCTGGAATCGATGGATGATACTACTCTGCCTCCACAGGTCAGAGAACGACTCATCCAAACCATTGTGCAACAGGAAAAGGTACCTGCCGCTAGCTTAATCATCACTGAATCTCAGCCGAGAACCTGGGACGGCTGCATGGGAATTTTTGAACCAGAGCAAATGTGTACCATGATTGCGATTCCGGGCTATCGTGCGATTGTGGCGGGAGCAGAGCAAAGCTGGGTCTATCACGTCAGCGAAGATGGCTCCCAGATTGTGCAAAACACGACTGCCAGCGGTAGTCGCCATCAGTTAGTTCCAGCCTTGATGCCGACCGAATCTCCACCCTATGGTCAACCGATTGCCGATGTAGTATTTCGGACGATTGAATCTGGTGGATTGGCAGGTATATTTTCAGAACGGTTTCTGATGGCAGATGGCGTCATGTATCAACGCACTGGACGACTCAGTGATCGAAGTTTGGGAACAGCTATGGCAATCCTAAAGCCAGCCTAAATTACAGCCTCAATCTGCTGAGATCGGCATAGTAGGAAAACCCTGCCGCACCGATCTCAGCTAGTGTAACGACTCCTTGCAACGATCCCTTGTAACGACCCCTACATACTGTCCGATGGCTACTAATGTGGGCTGTCTATACTGGAAGGACATTGGCTGGGGACTAAGGGGCATGGATGACTTTTTTAGAGAGATGGAAGAATTATTGGATCAGGGCTTTGAAGAAATTCTCAGCTTTGTTAGACAGGTAGAAGGGCGATCGGAACAGTCGGACTTTAGACCAGATGTTCGATCTGCGGCTCAAAATCATTCCAGCCCCAGTACCGAGAACCGCCAAAATCCAGCTAGCGTAGACACCCGTGTTCGCCACCCAGCCGACTCATCATCTCCAACCGCAACAGAAACCGTAGCTGTTACCCCGCCTGTTGCAGATTATTCTGTACCAATTTCATTAGCCGGAATTGGGGGATTGTCTGACGTTGTCAGAGAGCTGCGAGAGTTGGTGGAGCTACCGCTGAAGCGACCCGATTTGCTGACACTATTGGGACTAGAACCGACCTCGGGCGTGCTATTAGTGGGGCCACCGGGGACGGGTAAAACGCTGACAGCACGGGCGATCGCCCAAGAGCTAGGGGTAAACTACATTGCAATTGTCGGCCCCGAAATCATGGGCAAGTTCTATGGCGAAGCCGAAGCCCGTCTCCGCAGCCTGTTTCAAAAAGCGGCTCGCTCTGCTCCCTGTATTGTGTTTATTGACGAAATTGACAGCCTTGCCCCCGATCGCGCCAAGGTAGAGGGTGAGGTGGAAAAGCGCGTGGTAGCTCAACTGTTGAGCCTAATGGACGGGTTTTCTAGAACCAAAGGCGTGATTGTGTTGGCCGCCACTAATCGCCCCGAGCATCTTGATCCAGCCCTGCGGCGTCCGGGACGGTTCGACCGAGAAGTTCAGTTTCGGGTGCCCGATCGGACGGGTCGCTGGGAAATTCTCAAGATTTTGACGCAGCCCATGCCGTTAGAGCCATCGGTCGCGTTAGAGGCGATCGCTGATCTATCGGTAGGCATGGTGGGAGCCGATCTGAAAGCCCTGTGCCAGAAGGCAGCCTACACAGCGCTGCGCCGCTTATTGCCATCTTTAGCGGCACCTATCCCCCACACCATGACCGTGACACAGGCCGATTTTCTGCACGCCCTGAAACAAATTAAACCAGCGGTGCTGCGGTCGGTAGAAGTGGAGTCGCCTCAGGTCGCGTGGGATGAAATTGGCGGATTAGAATCCGTTAAACAAACCTTGCAAGAGTCGGTAGAAGGTGCGTTGCTGTACCCCGAACTGTACCATCACACCAAGGCCAAAGCGCCACGGGGCATTCTGCTGTGGGGACCGCCGGGGACGGGCAAAACCCTGCTGGCCAAAGCGGTTGCTTCTCAGGCGCGCGCCAATTTTATTGCCGTCAATGGGCCTGAACTGCTGAGTAAATGGGTGGGAGCCTCTGAACAGGCGGTACGAGAGCTGTTTGCCAAGGCGCGGCAGGCGTCTCCCTGCGTGGTGTTTGTCGATGAGATTGATTCGTTAGCGCCCGCGCGCGGCAGTTTTCAATCCGATTCGGGAGTCAGCGATCGCGTGGTGGGTCAACTGTTGACCGAACTAGACGGGCTGCAAGAGTGCCCGAATGTATTGCTAGTCGGTGCCACCAATCGCCCAGAAGCCCTTGATCCGGCACTATTACGGGCAGGACGGCTGGATCTACAAATTAAAGTCGATTTGCCCGATCCAGCCAGTCGTCTGGCAATTTTGCACGTACACAACCAGGACCGACCGTTAGCCAACGTCGATTTGGCTCACTGGGCGGAGCAAACCGACGGGTGGAATGGCGCTGATTTAGCATTATTGAGTAACCAAGCCGCCTTAGAGGCCATTCGACGGTTTAAGCGTGAGGGTTTGAGTAACCCCAGTGCGATTCAAATCACAGCCGATGATTTTGCTGCTGCTGGCGATCGCCTCTCTGCTCAGCGCCAATCTGGATCATCGAACTTGGGATGACGCCGCGTTTGCCCAAGAATCATCCTTCCGGTAG
>Ga0163155_10001872_pt1 | contig 24484 bp, 36 predicted proteins | sample OliLakLV19SP4G1_FD_148611 | JGI IMG/M metagenome (GOLD analysis project Ga0163155, IMG submission 148611) | Freshwater microbial mat bacterial communities from Lake Vanda, McMurdo Dry Valleys, Antarctica - Oligotrophic Lake LV.19.SP4.G1 | ecosystem: Environmental > Aquatic > Freshwater > Lake >... | reverse complement strand
ATCCTGACGACAGGTTGTCAGTAATTAAACAGTCTTCCATGCGTTTCGGCCGACGTTGAGTTATCCCCTATACCTCGTTGCTTTATACCGACCGCTTGCTATACTAATCACAGAGAGGTTCATTGAAGGGGGGAAGTATGACGATACTATACCCTCCCGATTATAAGACGGGTGTCAATTACAAAGGGATAAATTGAACTCCCCCACCAGTGAATCTCTAATTACTAATAAAAACATCAACATGGCAAAAGAACAATTTACAAAAGCCGAAATTAGCATCATCGCAGGTGCGCTTGAAGTCTACAAGGGCGAGATCAAGAAAATCTGGGCGAAAGCTGACAAACTTGATTTGAATGAATCAATTAATCTTAAGCAAACATTCCTCGAAACTGAGGCATTGCGAGAGAAAGTATCAAACATCTAATATGAACAACAGAGATTATTGGACAGTTAAAGCGATGACAAAGTTTGGTGGCTCATTTGTCAAGGCGCTGGCTGAATGTGCTAGATGTGCTGATCCGATCAACTTACATAAGATTAAAACGACATGGATAGAATACTGGCTCATCGCGGAATCACAGGGTCGTGAAATAGAAAAAGAAAATGAAAAAAACGACGGCTAAAATCAAAGACAAACCTGATCGTGATGTGACTGGAATCACGTACACCCAAAACTTTGCCGCAGAAGTGCGCAAGGGACCGAACGGCAAGAAAACCATTGTGTTGAAGTCACCGAGATGGTATCACTTCCAAGTCTCCAAATTCAAAGAGGGAGAAGAAGTCACACTCGTGATCCATAGTCGCAAACCAAAGCGAAGCGAGCAACAGAATCGGTACTATTGGGGTGTGTACTTGCCGATGATATCCGAACATACTGGCGAGCCTGATCTCGACAAACTCCATGAACTCTTCAAAGGAAAGTTCCTGACGAAAGGTGTCGTGGAAGTGCTCGGTGAAAAAGTGCGCCTCAAGAAAAGTACAACAGAACTAGGTGTCGGTGACTTCTGCCAGTATGTTATGGATATAGAAACCTTGACTGGCGTGATAGCACCACCGACCGAAAACTATGGTCTGACTGCACTTGAGCGAGCACTCAAAGATGCACCCGAGTCACAGGTCGAGTATCCCAATGAACAATTAACCCCAACATTCTGATGAAAGAAGAAAAGAAAAAAGAGATCATTAAGATTATGGAAATGGTTGCCAAAGATGTTGAGAATGATGCTCGTGAATTTGATGGTAAGCCGTTCACAGGCAAAACAATGGCTGAATACATGGGTAACCATGGTGCAGCTATTGCGGCGATCGCAGACGCAATAAAAGATATCTTGCTGTTATCCACAGATAAAACTGGCGAGCGGTCGGAATAGTAGTATAATGATTACCAGATAGCTTCTTGTGTCTTCGGCCGATTTGAGAGTCATACTCTCGAGTACAATCGTAAGCTGTAGAGTGTGCGGTGCAGGGGTGGCTTGCATTGGGGACTTGTACCTCGTCCTCTGCGCCAAACCATTCCGACCGAAGACATAGGAAGTTATAATAAAAATTATGAGCAAAAAAATTACAAACAAATCTCGCAGAAGTGTTGCCTCTGAATACGGCCGACGTGGTGGTCTGGCTGTGGCCAAGAAACTTGGCAAGGGTCACATGAAGCGGATTGGTCGCCTCGGTGCGAAAGCACGTTGGGGTGCCAAAACAAAATAGTCTCGCGCCAACGGGACTTTTTTGTTGCCTTTAATTAAACACATTATGCAAGATCAAAATACACAACGTGAAATGACTAAAGAAGAAGCCGCTGACCTCGAAGTCCGAGTCAAGAGCTTTAATGGCGATCTGATTCCTCTTCTCAAGAAGTGGGAACTTGGTCTCGGAGCATCTGCATTCCTGCTCCCTGATGGTCGAATCGCCGCACGACCACAGGTCTTCAGTGACCGCAAATTAGATAGTGGAGCTGGTGGATCACCTGTAGTATCACCCGTACCTGCTCCTGCACCAGCTGGTGGCATATCCGAAGCATAACCATGATCTTAATACTCGGAACCATTATTGGATTGTTGATCGCCATCGTTGTCGCTTTGACAACCCTGCTCTTCCGACATCCGATCCACCGAGTCTCTAACATCATCGAGAAAAACATCGGCGCTGTGGGTCCGAAACCGAAAGGATTCATTGTCGAGCCAACCACCGATGCAGAAGAATCTCGTGCCAACATCATTGCGAAGAATCGCAGAGATGGTCGAGACACCCCATTATCAGATCTCATGTAAAAGAAAATTTATGGCAAAAACACAGAAAATTAGACCACGCGCAAAACAGATTCTAGTACGCCCTGACATCGAGGATTCGCGTGAATCAGAGCATGGCATTCTCACTCCCACAAACGTGGAGCAAGAGCAGAAAGCCATTGGCGAAGTGTTGGCCGTAGGACCCGACATCAAAGACATCAAAGTCGGCGATCGGGTTATTTATGGCGCATACGCAGGTGAGAAAGTAAAACTGCGCGAAATCACGAAAGAGGTCGACTACGTGCTTCTGTTTGACGAGGATGTACTAGCATTCATCGAATGACCATGGATATATTGAAACTCATTGCAAACGGAGCAGGGCTAGCAATTTTATGGTTTATTGGAATGTTTGCATTGCCTATGCTTGCGATGCTTCTCTACGGCTTCATTACTGGATTCGATGACATGGAATTCGCAGAGATTGCGTTCTTTGTTACTTTTGTTCTTTATTGGATTGCATCGGGTGTTATTCTGATACTGCTATGAAAACAAAAGTAATCATTTGTAAGAAATGTGGCTATGCTAAAAATGGAAAAGAATTCTCCCCACAAGAGAGAATTGATGACGGTAAAGAACACATTTGTTTTGGATGTGAATTTGAAATAGCATGAGATACGGTCGTGACCTAGGATGCAGGTTTGGCCAACCCCACGATCTTGTGATGATACACGAGACCATACAGGTCAAGCACGAACAGTGCAAAATCTGTAGCAAAAGGTTTCGTTGGAATAAAGGCTACAAGATGCGCATAGAGAATGCTGAATACTTGAAAGCCCATGTCCGAAACTTCGCCCAGCGCACAGGCCCAACCAAACGTGTATACCACAAACTTTATTTACCAGAAAAAACTAAAATTATAATATGACAGCACCAATTCACTTCGAACCAACAACGGTCACAGATCTCGCAGAGATACTCGTACCGAAACACAAACACTCTGGCTTATCTAGAGCAGTAGCCGAGTTTTTTATTGAAGAACACACGGCCGACGTTCCGCCTAACATTGATACCAATACTCTCAGGCGGTTCGTTGATTTCTTAATCGTTAAAAAGACATATAACTAGCCATGCAAAACCAGACTGAAACAAAGATAATTCATGACAAGACGTTCGACGTGATCAAATCGGCCGTTGACAAAATGGTGAACTTCATTCGTCCGACTTTCGGGCCCGCAAGTAACAAGGTTCTCATATCAAAAAATACTCACCGCATGATCGTGGATGATGGTGTGCAGATTGCCCGAGACTTCGAACTCTCTGATCCTGCCGAAAATGCTGTTGTAAGCATCATTCGTGAGGTGGCTGTCAAGACCAATGACCGCGTAGGTGACGGAACTACCAGCTCCCTCATCATGTTGCAAGCAATCATTAGTGAAGTCGCTCGCAAAGGCAACTACGATGGTCGCAAAATCGAAAAGGAACTGCTCAAAGGCCTCGATGATGTGCGCACACACTTAAAGAAAAATGCCCACGAAATCAAGACTAAGGAAGATCTAAAAAAAGTATCAATGATTTCATTTGACAACGAGAAAGTGTCCGAGATGATATCCGACCTTTACTGGAAACTCGGCAAAGACGGTGTAATCACCATCGACAAATCTCCAACCATGGACACTACGAGCGAGATATCCGAGGGTATAAAGATTGATCGTGGCTACATCAGCCCATACATGATCATCAACCCCGAGCGCATGGAATCAGTGCTTGAAAAGCCGAGCATCCTCATCACTGACTACCGCCTCACAGAAGCCAACGACATCATTCCGATTATGAATAAAATGGCAGCGGCAAACAAACGTGACTTAGTAGTTATCTGCGAAAACATGGAGCAGTCCGCGCTCGCAACAGCTGTACTAAACAAAATCCAAGGCAAATTCTTCGTGCTTGCTGTATGCTCTCCATCCTCAGATGACAGCAAAGTAACACTAGAAGATATTGCTCTCCTCACAGGTGCCAAGATGTTTACCGAATCAAAAGGCGACAAACTCGAAAATGCCGAGATTGCTGACCTTGGTCACGCTACCCGTTTCATTTGCCGACAAAATGAATCTGTCATTGTGGGACCAAAAGGCAAGCGATCAGATATTGCAGTGGCTATCACCAGCTTGCGATCTAACTTCGAACACGAAAAAGACGAAAAGAAAAAGGAATCCATCAAGAAACGGCTCGGCATGTTCACTCAATCAGTTGCCGTAATTAAAGTAGGCGCGCCAACCGAGAACGAGCAAAAGGCACTCAAATATAAGGTCGAAGATGCAGTAAACTCTACACGCGCGGCTTTCCAAGGCGGTATCGTTTGCGGTGCTGGCGTTGCTCTCTCAAAGATTAGAACCTCAAGCCCTATCTTAAATGAAGCTCTCCAATACCCACATCGACAGCTCATGGATAACATGGGAATCAAGGACCCTGAAAAGATGTCAGAAAATCTTGATGATGGCCATGTGATGAACGTGGTGACTGGCAAAGTAGGTCCGTACCTATCAGTCGGCGTGGTTGATCCAGTCGATGTGCTGATTGCTGGCGTTGAAAGTGCTGTATCAATCGCATCGATCCTCGTAACAACATCAGGAATGGTGGTCGAACACGTAGCAAAATCGCCAATCGTGAACGGCTAAATTACTCAAAAAACAGCTTAAAATAACGCTATTATGCAAAAAACAAAAGAACTTCTAGACCTGCTTGTGAAAGCTATCGTCGATCATCCCGATGATGTGAAGATTGAATCTCGCACTGATGAAATGGGTGTGTTACTGACCCTCACGGTTAACAAAGAAGACATGGGAAAAGTCATCGGTCGAGGGGGCGATACAGCTAAAGCAATTCGCTCACTTCTCCGAATCGTTGGCATGCGTGAAAATGCAAGAATCAATCTAAAAATAAATGAGCCAGAGGGCTCCACTCACGTACATGTCACCAACGCCTAAAGAAAAACCAAAAGCAAAAGTGTCTGATGAAATGGTGATTGAATACCTGCCTCTTTCCGAGATTATCCCCTACTTCAAGAATGCCAAAGAACATCCGCAAAAGCAGATCAAGAAAGTGGCTGCCTCAATCCAAGAGTTCGGCTTCAATCAACCAATCGTAATCGACAAAGAAAAGGTGATCATCGTTGGTCACGGCCGATACCTTGCCGCACAATTCCTCGGCCTACCCAAAGTCCCTACACTCACAATCGACCTGACCGAAGAACGTGCCAAATCGTACCGCTTGGCCGACAACAAACTCAATGAGTCTGACTGGACGATGGAGATCGTGATCGAAGAACTGAAATCACTCTCACTCCAAATGCTCGACCTCACTGGCTTCGATGCAAACCTTATACTTGAAACCAAAGAAGATGATCCTGACCTCTCGGCAATTGGTGTTCCCCGAAGCGTACTCGGTGACATCTACCAGCTCGGCGAACACAAGCTTATCTGTGGTGACTCAACTGATCCGAACACCTACAAGTCACTGCTCGGTGATGAAAAAGCTCGGCTCATCTTCACTGACCCACCATACTCAATTGACTATCACAGCGTTGACAAAACCAAAGGTGGTAAAGGTCTGACATACTCCTCCGAAAAGTTCGGTGGCACAGGTGTCCGTATTTTCAATGATGACAAGACTCCCGAAGATGCCTTGAAGTTCTACGATGAAGTTCTAAAACAGCTCTACGACTTCTCGACTGATGACACGAATCTATATTGGTGGTTCGCATCGCGTATAACTGAAGTGAATATGCAAGCATGGTACAAAAACAAGTGGCATTACTCCCAAACAATCATCTGGCTCAAAAACAGCATGATATTCTCTCTAGGTCAAAAGTTCCACAGAATCTACGAACCATGTCTGATGGGATGGAAGCAAGGCAAAACCTCCTATCAAAACTTCACGTTCAGTGCTTACACCGAGCTATGGACAACTGGTGGCCTCAAGACATTCGCCGAAAACCTCGATGTCTGGTATCAGAAGCGGGATAACACCAACTCCTACATCCATCCTACGCAGAAGCCCGTACAGCTGGCCGAACGCGCCCTGAAACGCTCGTCAGAAATAGGTGACATCGTTCTCGATGCATTTGGTGGCTCTGGCTCCACTCTTATCACATGTGAACAGCTTGGTCGTAAAGCACGGCTCATCGAGCTAGATCCAAAATATGTCGATGCCATTGTCGGCCGTTGGGTCAAATACAGTGAAAACCAATCAGTGATTAAGAACGGTGAAGAAATCCAATGGAACGCATAATCGACAAAGACAAACCAGTGGACACAAAACGCCTGAGCATTGCACAGGTGACTGAATTGGTCGGCTACAAACCCATGACAGTCCGCATACAGAATAAGTGGGTCGTGATCAATTATCCAACTATGGTCGTACGCATTAGAAAATGGTAAAATAAGACAATAAAACACTATGGGACGCAAATCTAAAAATCAAAAATGGCGTGAAGCATTAAGCGCATCAAAGACCAAACTGACTCCTGAAGTTGTCCGACAACTCAAGGAAGCATTTGCCATAGGCGCAACAGTCAAACAAGCGTGCTACTACGCGGAAATAGCTGAATCAACTTACTACGATTGGATATTGAAAAATCCAAAGTTAGGGGAGGAGTTCACTAAGATGCGCCAACGCTTGCCTCTTGCCGCTAAAACAAACATCGCTTCTGCCATTCAGAATATGAAAGACATCGGTCTATCCAAGTGGCTTGTTGAACGTACCGAACCAGATGCATACGGCGAAACTCTAAACCTCAAACATCAAGGCGACCTCAATCTTGCTTCAGAAGATAAAGAAGCACTAAATGCTTTCCACGAAACCTTACGTGCCAACCTACGCGAAAGAAGCTTAAAGAAGGCCAAGGAAGAAGGCGAACTACCATCATGAAAATAATCCACGAACTACCACCCATATACGATGCCGTAGTGAATGCAGGAATGCGCCCAAGTCCAAACACAATCTATGCATATGGTGATGCAATCTATGTACCATCTGGCGAACACATTCCCGAAGACTTAATCGTGCATGAAGAAACTCATTGCAAACAACAATCTGGTGACCCTGATGCATGGTGGTCACGATACATCGATGATCCTTACTTCCGCATCGAACAAGAAATCGAGGCCTATGCCAACCAGTATCGCTACGTGTGCCTGAACATGATCAAAGACCGCAATGCTCGATCACGTTTCCTCATGAGCATGTCCATCGCGCTGTCGGGCCCCATTTATGGCAATGTGATACTACAGTCGGTAGCGTTCGAACGTATTAAAAAACTAGCAAATATATCATGACAAACTGCAACCATCAATTCATCAAAGTGTGCTCTGATCACAATAAAAACTATCAAGATAAAAACTCCACATCTCAATATCAAGTTGAGGAGAAAATGTATGCCATTGTCGTCTGTGCTTGGTGTGGCCACGTGCGTCACGTCTACGCCAATGGCGACATTAAAGTTATAAAAGACCATGGCGAAACAACCCAATCAGTATAGTGATATCCATGCGTGGCTTATCGGTGAAGAAATCAAAAATGAAAAGGGTGATCCGATTGAATTTGATAGTCACCCGTTCCTCTTTGATATCTACGCAGATCAGTCCAAACACCTGACAATTATGAAAGCCGCACAGGTCGGTCTTTCAACCCTTTCAATACTCAAAAATCACTTCGATGCCAAGAAGTATCAGCTGGACATCATTTACACTCTCCCAACTGACGGTGACGTGCGCACATTCGTTGGTGGAAAAGTGAACCGAATCATCGCCAATAACCTTTCTATGCTCGAAGACGTGGCTGACAAAGACTCAATCGAACAAAAACAGATTGGTAATTCAATGGAATACTTCCGAGGAACGTGGACAAAGAAAGCCGCAATCATGGTCACCGCTGATCGCCTCGTTCACGATGAAAAAGACAGCTCCAAACTTGATATCATCGCTGACTATCAAGCCCGTCTGCAACACTCCAAACACAAACAAACGCATACATTCTCTCACCCCTCACTCCCCGAGACTGGTGTACACGCTGATTGGCTTGCGAGTGATCAAAAGCACTGGTTCGTGAAATGTCCGAGCTGTAATCACTGGCAATTCCTCTCATGGAATACCGAAGACCCTGCACAAATGTCTATCGATTTAGAACGTCGTGCCTTTGTCTGCAAGAAGTGCCGAGAGATTCTCCCCGAGTATGTTCGAAGAAATGGCCAATGGGTCGCCAAATACAGAGATAAGCCGATCAGTGGCTACTGGGTACCACTCCTAATTGCACCTTGGATGACCGCAGGTGCGCTTATAGACAAGTTTAGACACCCTGACACCACACCCGAGTTCTGGTGGACTAAGGTGCTAGGTTTGCCATTTGCAGACGGATCCTCAAAACTCCTCCGTAAGAGCTTCTTCCAAAACCTGACTGGCAAGAAATGGGCGCCTCTTCCCGATGAACGTATTGTGATAGGAATTGACACAGGACTTCGAATTGACTACGTGATGGGAAATATCAAAGGACTCTTCCATCATGGAGATTGTACCGACTATGCCGAGCTGGACGGTCTAATGAAACGTTACTCCAAGGCCATCGCAGTAATCGATGCAGGTGGCGATCTGATCGGCTCACGTGCCTTTGCAGAGCGTTGGCCAGGTAGAGTATTCCTCTGCTACCTTGGCGGTGATCGCAAGACTAACGAACTCGTGAAGTGGGGCAGGGGAGATGAGTACGGAGCTGTCATGGCCGATCGTAATCGCATGATTCAGATCGTGGTGGATGAGTTTAGAAACAGTCGTATCCCTGTCCACGGCACCCAAGAGGAATGGTTCGAATACTGGCTCGACTGGAATAATCTCTCAAAAATGAAAGTGCTTGATCCCGATACCAATGTGGTCAAAGGTTACAAATGGGTCCGCAATGGTCGTGATCACCGCGCTCTTGCCACAGTATTCTGGCGTGTTGGAATGAGACGATTCACTGGCATGGGAAGCATCGTGCAATCCGAAACGGAAGTACGCCCAACAAGCTACATGATCGACCCTAACCAAACAGTATCCTTTGACCCTGATGAGATGTTCATAAAAGGCGTGAATAAAACCCTTGATGAATTGGAAGACTCCGATGACTGGCGAAACGTATAGTTATCCACTACCGACCGCTTGCCACTTGCTCTCTAACACAATAGAATATACGTATTACTAATTAATTTTCATAATCATGAAACAATGCTCAAGTGGCCATGCATGGGATAATGGTGAAAAATGCGACCGATGCGGTGGCGTTGACATCACTGCCCATGCGAGTGTTGAAGATCAACCCAACATGAACGACGAATCAAATACAGTTGAAGAAACAAATTCTCCTGCACCAGCAGAGGAAAGTGTATCTGAAACTGCACCAGAAGAAGTCGCTCCTGCTGAAGATGTAGAGGAAGAGGAATCGGTTGAAACCGAGGAATCTGAATCAGCTGATGAAGCTGCCCCCGCACCAGCCGAAGCGCTCGCCTAGTGCTATGCGCCTGAGACAGATGGTAAGTCGCCAGTTTCATACGCTGGAGAACGTGGTTCGACTCCACGAGGCGCTACATTAAAAAAGAAAGGCCCCGACAAAGTGTCGAGACCTTTCTTTTAATATATTTGCAAAAATAACCCAGATACTACGTTGGGACGCTTTACTCGCATCAAGCGAGGACTGCACTATCCTACAACAAATAGAAACAAAGAGCAACTCTTTTTTGTTATCCACACCCTCGCCTAGTGTGCATCTGTCAAGCTTCTATGTTATATTTATGTCAACGAACTCTTCCATGCATTCCACGTCTGGGTCGCTGAACTTTTATTATCGCTCCGTATTTTTCATATAAAAATAATGACAGAAGACACAGGCGTATCATCATACGTATCCCTTGGATCCGATGTTAATAAATCCAAAGGAAACTTAACCCTTGACACTAAGGAGGGTATTGTGTCCGACAAATTACCTGAACTCGAGCTGGAAATGAAAGATGATGACCTCGTCATACTTCTTGACAAGTACGAAAAGATTTGGAAAGAATCACCTAAAAAACAAGAGTGGGAAAAACAGATTGAAGAGAATGAGAAGTATTGGCTCGGTAAACATTTCGATACACCAAAACTAGATACAAGCCGACCACGTGTTGACAACCTGATATTTGAATCATTAGAAACCTATCTACCACAAATGACTCGGCGCAATCCCGAGCCGATCGTGTCGCTTGCTGAATCGGAAAAAGATGGCCAGAACGAAGACCCTATCAAAACTGCATACGTTCAAAAAGTAAAAGGCACACTCGCTGATCTTGCTGACAAAAACAAGATGCGCCTCAAACTCAAGAAAGGCGCTCGCCATTGGGCTATCTACCAACTCGGTGTAGCAAAGCTTGGCTGGGACCTAGACAATGACATTCCTGTCGTTCGCATTGTGCGCCCCAATAAAATTATCCTTGATCCCGATGCAACCATTGACGAAGATGGATACACTGGCAATCGTGTCGGTGAGTATCGAAAAATGGAAGCTGATAATCTCATCTCTATCATTGGTGGTGACGAGGAAAAGAACAGCACATCTATCGCCAAAATCAAAGAACTTACCAAAGGCGAACTTGGTACTGAAATACAATTTGTCGAATGGTGGACTCCACAATATCTCTGTTGGAAACTCGGCAGTACAATCCTGCTCAAAAAGAAAAACCCACACTGGAACTACGATCGCACCGAAACCCCAACTCCTAACGATCTTGGCTCCGAGGGTGTTATCGTTGACAACTACGGAAACGTTGCAACTGAAGAAATTCAAATCAAAGGCATCAACCATTTTTCTGTACCACGAATGCCGTACTGTTTCCTCTCGGTGTTCAACCTCGGTGATCAGCCAATGGACAAGACTTCGCTGATCGGCCAGAACCTCGCCAACCAAGACAAGATCAATAAACGCAACCGCCAGATAGACAAAAACACTGACCGCATGAATGGCGGTATGGTGGTCTCGCTTGCGCGCTCTGGTCTCACTGCTACACAAGCCAAAGGCGTGACCGATGCACTTCGCAAAGGTGGTGTAGTAGTTATACCTGATGGCGCACCTCGTGATGCTATCGACCAGTACAGCCCTAATGGTTTACCTGCCGATGTCTACAACGATTTGATAGACACTCGAAATCGTCTACGAGATATCTTCGGTGTCACTGGTTCTACGCCAGCTGGTATTGAAAGTGAAACAACGGTGCGAGGCAAGATCATCACACGTGGTCTTGATGCCGACAGAATTGGTGGTGGTGTGAGCGAATACCTCGAACAATTTGCTGACGATATTTACAACCATTTTGTACAGCTCCTCTACGTCTACGACACGGCCTATCAATTTGTGGCCGAAGCAACCCCACCGAAAATCATCGTGTCGGTCAAAGAGGGTTCGCTTCTTCCAAAGGACAGCGCCACAATTGCTAACCAAGCCATTGAACTCGGGACCGCAAACAAAATGGCACTGGTTGACATGTACAAACGCCTCGAGTATCCAAACCCCGAGGAGTTAGCCGCTAATGTGTGGCTCGAAACAAACGCACCTCATCTGCTATACAAGAATAATCCACTTATCGCAGAAGCAATGCAGATGCAACAGCAAGCATCGCAGGCGGAAGCAGATCAGAAATCCCAAGAGGGTGCATTGGAGCATGATCGGTCGTTAGAATCAGACATTAATAAATCACTTCTGAAAGAAGTGCCAATAGAAAAATAACCATGAGAAAAATCATACCAAAAACAAATACGAACATGATGGACATGCCAGCCAAGACGGAATCCAAACCGATTTATCCGAGCTTCCGTATTGAGCTGATTCACCTACCCGAAGCCAAGAAGTGGGAGATCGGCAAGGAATATAAGATCACTCTGAAATTGAAGATGACGGGCATCTCAATTAGTCGATATCAGAATGATTCAGAGTTCGAGATTCACGCCATCGGAATTGATAAAGGATATAACGAGGAAGAAGAATAAATAATGTTCAAAGATGTCGTCTCGTAGCCAGCGACTATAAACAAGTAGCCACGGAGTCAATTAATCTATATAATAGAAAATGAACGAAACAACACCGACGGAGTTCAAGCAAGAGGGCGAACCAGCCTTCCAAGCCGAGAACACAGAGAATGATAACTCTGCCGAATCGTCAACGGAAAAAGAAACGATCACTGATCAAACCCAATCGCAAGAGGGGAAAGAAGACTCTGGCGCAAAAAAAGATGATAGTGATGACGCAGGATTTGCATCTCATCCTCGCTGGAAAGAGCGAGAACAAGATTGGGATAAACGCTTCAACGAACAGGAGAAGCGCCACGTCGATGAGTTTGACGACTTGCGCAAGGAAATGGATGCGAAGATTGCCGCTCGTGCTCCACAAGCCGATGGTGAACTTCCAATCCCAGGGTGGTTTGGCGGTACAGAAGATGACTGGAAAGAATATCGGACATACGAAGAAGACCGCACAAAACAAGCTGAAGAACGTGCAGTGACTCGCTTCACTGCCAAGCAGTCTGAAGAACAGAAAGCAATTGACGATGCAACTAAGTACTTAAATGATACAGTTGGTGAAATCGAAAGCGACAAGACGATCAACCCGAAAGGCGAGAAAGTCGACAGAAACAAACTGCTGAAATTCACGCTTGATAACGACCTAGTCGACAGTAAAGGTCACTGGAATTATAAAGTGGCTTTCAAACTTATGAAGACCATGCCAGCATCAACCGCTACTGAAGACAAGGACGAACGGAAGAAAATCGCAGGCGCTACTACGTCAGAAAACCGAGGGGAAACTAAACAACCTGCAGTCACGACGAGCACAGACTTTTCAAAACCAGGCGCTCGTCCTTGGTAAATTATTCACTTAATATTAAAAATCATGGCAGAATTATACGGACAAAGGATTCAAACCACAGTGCAGACTAAATATCTACCTTTCGTGGTTGACACAGTCCTCAATTCCAACGTTCTCTTCCAACGCGTTGTACGCGGTGCGAAGAAATGGGGTGGTCGCACATTGCGCGTTCCGATCAAGGTTTCTAAGAATACTACGGGTCAATCATTCCGTGGCTTCGATACTTTCTCGGTAGCTGCAACCGACAACCGACAGTTTCTTGAATTCACACCTAGCTTTTACCAGATCACTTGTGCGCTTCCAGGCGACGAGTTGTCTGTTGCAGACACAGAAGACAAGGTGCTTGACCTCATGAAGCTTACAATCCAGTCCGACACCGAAGACATGGCCGACGACCTCGGTACCATTTTCTACGCTGACGGAACTGGTAATGGCAGTAAGGACCCATTAGGTCTTGGCGCACTCGTTGACGACGGCTCGGCCGTTTCAACGCTCGGTGGTCTCTCACGATCAACATTCACGACTCTACAGTCGACTGTTACTGCATCGTCAGGAGTCATCTCACTCGCAAAGGTTGATACCCTTTGGGCAGCTGTCACCTCTGGTGCGCAGAAGCCTACGGCTATCTTCACTACCGAGTCAGTGTTCAACTTCTATGGTCAACTCTTAAGACCACAAGAGAGGATCAACAAAGAAGCATCCCGAATTAAAGGTGGTCTCTTCGGTACTACTGGTTTCACAGCTCTCGATTACAACGGCAAGCCTGTCATTATGGATGAAAAGTGTACCTCTGGTGCATTTATCATGGTTAATGAGGACTTCGTTGAATGGTATGCTCTTCCGTTTTTCAACGCGAAGCCAGTCACATACAAGTCCCAAATCGAGGGAAATGATTACGAGGCGCCTATCGGTCTTGGCTTCTCGTGGTCTGACTGGATTGTTCCAGCCAACGCTGGCGCAGTAGTCGGTCACGTCTATTTCGGTGGTCAGTTCATAACTACCAACCCGAAGAGGCACGGCAAGCTTACTGGCATCACAGGCGTTTAGGTATTATTAGGTTTCTCCCTTGACCTCGGGTCAATAAAATGATTACGAGAGAGGGTTAAAATAAAAAAACAAATGGCAGTCTTAACAGAAGGTTTGGTTGAGGACTTCATCCCAGTTGTCCGATATCACGGCCTCAATACCAACAAGAACATCAAAGTAGGCGGTTCCGCTACTGTTGATTTGTCCGAATCCACAGGAACATTCAAGTTTCCAACGGGAGTAACCTCAGGACTTAAAAGAGCAGTTACACGAGGTTCTTCCTCGACTCACACACTGCTTGTGGGTGACTCAGGAATGGTTTTTGTCGCAATGCTTGGCTCAGCCACGCAGACATACACACTTCCATCAGTTGCTACAGCAGGGGTTGAATTTACCTTTGTCTGTGGACACGCTTCAGGTGAAATTCTAGTTACCACAGCAGGTACAGACCCGCTTGTAATAACCACACTGACATCAGTCGGATCAGACATCGACAGTGCGATTGTTTCAGTAACTACAGGTATTAAAAACACCGCAGCTACTAATGCAATCGGAGATACTTTGACCATAGTATCTGACGGTGTAACTTGGTTTGGTCTTGGTATCACTTCAGGTATCTGGGCTACCCAGTAGGTCGAATTATTAATTAATCTTAGAATTACAATCATGTCAGAATCAACATTAGTAGGACCAACGACAATAGTCGGCGCAGATTTGAGATCAAATCTTGCAACGGCAGTACATCAGATTGGTACCTATGTAGAAACAGCAGACGGTCGTGGTTTTCGTTACGCTAAAATAGGCGCAACGGCAACAGTGCCAGGCAAGCTATACGTAGCCGCAGCTTGGGACAGCACCAACTTTGCTCCAGTAGGAGGCCTTGACACAGCGGCAGCTGCAATAGGCGACACCACAGTTACAATCACTACCAGCACCACAGTTGCAGCAAATTTGCTCGCAGGTGGCTACTTGGTAACGGATATAACTCCAGGACAAGGTTACACCTACCGCATCAAAAGCAATCTCGCTTCGTCAGCAGGAAACTTGGTGATCACATTAGACGATCCAATCGTTGTAGCTCTCACAACAGCTTCAAATGTGGTTCTTGTTAAACACCCTTACGATCAAGTTATTGTATCGCCAGGTGGTGCTTCAACAGGACACCCAGTAGGTATCGCGAACACAATCATAACTGCGGCGCAGTTCGGTTGGGTTCAGACATACGGAGCTTGCGCGATTCTAGCAGGTGTGGCTACCAGTATCTCCCTCCCAGGAGTACCAGTAGTACCAAGTGCTTCAACAGCAGGTTCAGTAATCGTTGCAACAGCTATTCTTCCAACAATCGGTTGGGCGATGCAGTTGATGACAGCGACAGAGTATCAAATGATATATCTGACAATTCACTAGAGGTTAATTTCTCTCTTGGCTCTGCTCCTTTACGGGGGCATCGACCAGGAGAGAATCCAGCGCTTAATAAATTAACTCCGTTCGCTGGACGGATTCGGCACAAAAAGCAAGTGATTGCCGCCTTGCACAACTCAAAATGAAAACAGCATTATTCACAAATTTCTCATCAGAAGAATTCATCTGTGCTTGGGATGGTAAAGTCAGGAAATTTATACCAGGTCAGTCCATCTACCTACCCGACTATCTAGCGCACCACTTCGCCAAACACTTGACGAATCGTGAGCTGATCAAGACAGGCAAAGAGAGATCTACATCCCCTAAGTTCCCCGATCAAGAACCACACTTCATGGAATTGTTCAACAAGGCATACACGCCTGACGAATCCAACGAGTTTGGCGAAAAGAACGAGGAAAAGAAATATGATCTCGACACCCTCATCAATGTAACCAACAAAAATCGCGAGACTAAATCTGCAGTTGCAGGTCCACAGGACCCGAACGAACCACAGATGATCCCCTCTCCCGATGAAGATGAAGACGGTGATGAGGAATCGTTCGAAAATAAGCCCTTAGAATAATTAATTAATCACCATGGCACCAATAGATTACGGCACACCATTCTCCGAGACAGCTACACATGCCACTTCGGCTGTGGCTTCTCATGCGGGTGTAGCTGTCAAAACGTTTTATATTACAGATATTGCTGCGAGTACCGATAAAGCTGGGGCACTTCTCCTTGTAAAACAAGGAACGACTGTAATATGGCAACTACAACTAGCGGCAAGTGCGGCTGGAAATTTGGCATATTCACATAGCTTCAAAGTTCCGCTCAAGGCAGAGGTAGGCGCTCTTGTGAGTGTCACGATCGACGGTACTTCTGTTTGCAACGCAAATATTGCAGGATACGAGATATAAACCACTATGAAGCTCCTTACTCCAAACGAGGTAGATAAAGAAAAAACTCGGCTTGAAACGGAGCGAGTATCTAGAATTGGGAAAATCCAAAAAGAAGAGTCCGAATCGGTTCGGCGCTTAAACGATGCTTTGACAAAAGAAAAAAAAGAAATGGATCGGCTCAAGTCTGATACCACAGTTGCTGAATTGAGGGCGAAATTGAATATAGAAAAGATGGCCTTAATCGGTGAAGTAAAATCACTTGAAAATCGAAAAGAAAAAGCCTTAGAACCGATCGTTGAGCGAGAAAAAGAATCGGAAGTACTAATCTCGCAACTGAAGTCATCCCTTGATAAAGTCAACACTCGTGAGGATGCCTTAAAAGTTAGAGAAGATGAGTTATTAGAGCGTATCGAATTGGTTGTTGACAGAGAGTCAGAGTTGCCCATCTTGGAGCAAAGTCTTGAAAAGAGAAAGAAAATTATTGAAGTGTCCGAAATGGAAATCATCAAACAGACAAAAATACTTGGAGAGAAGTGGGTGGAATACCACACGCAAATACACGAATCAAATGCCGATCTGGCTAGACGTGAGAAAGAGGTCGAAGACGGTAATAAATCAAATGCGGTCTATGCAGATACTCTGTCCAAGAAAGAATTAGAACAGACTGCTCACGATCGTCAAATTGCAGATCGATATGCCACTCTTGGTCGAGCAACTGCAGAGTTAGAAAAGAAAACAAATGGCTGAAGCAAAAATTGATAATAATAGAATACCGACAATACAAGGAGTGCTCAATACCGATGGTGTTACTCCAACCAATGTCAAAATTGACCCAACGACTCATGCACTTTTTGCCAGTGATGGAGCATCGGGAAGTGATTTAGGAAATGATAGTGCATATAGAGATGACAACGGAAATCCAACTTTAATCGCCACAGATGTGAATAATAATATCATTCCACTCTATGTAAATTCAAGCGGTCACTTAATGATACAATCAACATAAATTTATGGCTGAAGCAAAACGAGATCAAAACTACATTACGACCTTACTAGCAGTCAGCAACGCTGATGGCATTACTCCCGTTTTGCTATGGGCTGATCCCACCACACACCGACTTTTAGTAGATCTCCCTACTGGTTCAGGTACGGTTACCTCCGTTTCGGTAACAACCGCCAACGGTGTTTCAGGCACTGTTGCCACAGCCACGACCACTCCTGCTATCACTATCGTTCTCGGCGCAATTACGCCATCCTCGGTAAACATTTCAGGACTAACGGCTTCCGAACTTGTCGCTACCGATGCTTCTAAAAACCTTGTCTCTCTCGCAGTCGCAACCTATCCATCACTCGTGGAACTGGCCTATGTCAAGGGTGTCACCTCTGCGATTCAGACACAGCTGAATGGGAAACAAGCGTCAGGTTCGTATGGACTTACAACCAGTCCTCTTTCACAGTTCGCATCTACAACTTCGTTACAATTGCTCGGAGTTATTTCTGACGAAACTGGAAGTGGTGCATTGGTCTTCGGAACTTCTCCAGCGATCACCACTCCAACAGGAATTGTGAAAGGAGATGTCGGGTTAGGCAACGTAGACAACACCACTGACGCTGGAAAGCCAGTATCTACAGCTCAACAAACAGCTCTTAACTTAAAAGCTAACCTAGCCTCTCCAACCTTTACAGGAACAGTAACTATCCCAACAGGAGCGTCAATCACCACACCAGTCCTCACAGGACTTCCTACTGGCACGGGTGTAGCTTCTGCTGCCACTGCATCAACCCTAGCCTCAAGAGATGCTAACGCTAACCTTTCAGCAGATAACTTGCTACAGGGCTACACCACTACTGTTACCGCAGCAGGAACGACAACCCTCACAGTAGACAGTACATACCTACAATTCTTCACAGGTTCTACAACTCAAACATTGACACTTCCTGTTGCATCAACACTTGTGCTTGGCCAGCAATTTTATATCCGAAACAACAGTACGGGAGCGGTAACAGTTAACTCATCAGGAGCTAACGTAGTGCGTATCTTAGCTGGAAACACTAGAGCTATCGTAACTTGTATTCTTACTTCAGGTACGACAGCAGCTTCTTGGTCAACAATGTATGTGGGAATAAGTATTGCAGACGGGAAGATACTCACAGCGTCTAACACACTCACCCTTGCTGGAACAGACGCAACCACAATGACGTTTCCTGCAACTTCTGCCACGATTGCTCGCACAGACGCAGCTCAGTCATTTACAGGAGTACAAACATTTGTTGCACCTATCCTCGGCACACCAACATCAGCAACACTTACTAACGCCACAGGGCTTCCAGTATCAACAGGTATAGCAGGACTTGGAACAGGCGTAGCTACAGCTCTGGCGGTAAACAATAATGCCGCAGGTGGATACTCACCTATTGATGGAACAGCGACAATAACAAACAAACGACCACAACCTCGCACCAACTCAACAACTACTGCCGCAACCCTAGCTCCTTCCCTTGCCACAGCCAATGTTTATTACAGAACTACTCAAACAGCCACTCTTACGATTGACGCTCCTATCGGGACTCCCGTTATTGGAGAAACTATCCTTATTTACATTGACTCAGTGGCAGCTCAAACTCTCACAATAAACGCTACTTACAAAGTATTTGGTGCAGCTTTCCCAGCTACCACTACAGCAGGAAAGACTTTTATGATGAGTTGTCAGTTTAACGGCACAGACTGGAAAACTTTGTGGGCTAACGCAATATAAAATGTCACTTCTTACCAACCTCATATCGTACTGGAAATTTGATGAATCTTCAGGTAACGCTGCGGATTCAGTTGGTTCTAACACTCTTACAAATAACGGCAGCACAGCTTTTGCCACTGGTAAAATAAATAACGGGGCTGACCTTGAACAAAGCTCCTCGCAATCTTTTAGCATTGCAGATGCTTCTCAATCAGGTTTGGATATTGCAGGAAATTGGTCTGTATCGGCATGGATTAAGGTAGAGTCTTTCGTTGGTGGCGCATTGTCGATGGGTATAATTAACAAAGATGTTATTAACCAAAGGTCGTATTCATTTTCCCTAGAAGACGATGGAAAACTGAGAGGCGCTTTCTGTAGCAATTTAAGTGGTTCTCAGAGAAGCACTCGAAATGGGAGCCATACAGCATTAAGCACTGCCACTTGGTATCACGTTGTAATTGTTTGCACAGTTGCTACTCCAGCCATTGTTTTTTATGTGAATAATACAGCTGACAGTGGAGCGATGGGTGATTCAAGTGCAACTTCTGTGGTTAATGGTACGGCCGACTTTTATTTAGGGTTTAACCAAAGAGAGGGAGCCTTCGGGACCTATTTTGATGGAATTATAGACGAAGTAGGTATTTGGGACAGGGTACTAACTTCAGACGAAGTAACCTCACTTTACAATGGAGGTGCAGGACTTGCTTATCCGTTCTCATCCTTCCAAGCCACTCCTATGATGCACATGATGGCTTCAGCTTCAGGTTTGGTATAATAGATATATGAAAACTAATAATTTACAAGGAAAAAGATTTGGCAATCTCGTCATTATTGAAGATGCTGGCTCAGACAATGGTCGAACCTTGTGTGTTCCTTGCCACAAATTAACAGAAACCTTTGCTGGCAGAGGAATGAAAAAGTCATACAACACCAACATCAAGTCAAACATTAAGAGTATTAACACAAATGCCCTTGCCAATGTGAAAACATTTGACACTAACGCATAAAATTATGAACGAAACAACCCTACAATTTGTCGCAATATTGGTCACGGTCGCAGGGCTTCTCGGCTGGCTTTTGAAGCAGGTGATCACATACTTTATAAGGTCATCCGAGGAGAAATCTGCCTACCTTGAAAAGCTAGTGTTTGCGAACCAAGTCAATACCGAAAACTTCGTGAACACGATCAACCATCAGCGTACTCTTGACCGAGAGATGCAGGAAAAAATCGACAAATCTCTCAACGAACTACGCGTTGAAATCTCCAACTCCAGCCGCATCAATGAGAAAGTAATAGATTTCCTTAAAAAACCATGAGTTCACAACCAATAGTAATAAATAAGTGGAACGAGGGAATTGCGGACTCACCGCACGTGGGCTTAGGTTTGATCAGAAATGGTGATATCGAAGCATTCCCAGGAGCTCTCAAGGTTGGCCGAAAACCTGCCTCAATTTTTCATACTGCATTCTCTACTACTTTTACAGCAGTTGCCGCCACTGATGTTTGCACAACTACATCAGTAGAAAGAACAGGAATCGCTGTCACTTTCACAACGACTGGTACGTTACCAGCTGGATTAAGCACAGGAACTATATACTTCTTACGTAGAGAAAGCGCCACGACATTCAAGGTGGCCACAACCCTCGGTATCGCTGGGGTTGGTACGGTCGTCGACATCACAGATACAGGCACGGGTGTACACACGGTCACTTCTGTGAACCCAGGTCAAATCAATCACACTGTCAAAGATTACATACGTTCAGCTAGTAACTATCAATACTTCTTTCAGGACTCAAATGCACAAGTATGGTGGCATTTGCCTACCTCATTTGGTGGCACATATGGTGGTGGTACTTTCTTGCTTTCGGGAAATACACTGACTGATGGCGTTGGAAACGGCCTGACTTTATTCACCGCTTCAAATGGAGCAGATCGTTACCTATTTGCATTCAGAGATTACAAAGTGGATGTGGTGAATGTCCGATACCTGCCTATCTACACTTGGACAAATGGCTGGCAATCCAGCTTAGATTTCATGACTACTGACTTTGCTAGTGCTGTAACCAACTGCTTGCAAGTTGGTGGTCGAGTCAATCCCGTTGGGTCCGAAGAGCCTGTTGTGATCGCAAGTGCGCAATCATCGGGTGCTAGTTCAGCATCTACACTTAGCTTCAACATAGTAGTTCCAGCTGGGTACTCCGACTTATCCGTTGTCGTGATATCGGGAATTGCAGGCACTGGTGCTAATGGTGAAGTGACAGGTGTTACCTTTGATGGAAACGCAATGACTGGGCTTCAATCGGGCTCAGCATCTTCTAGATTTGATACCCGATCATATGTGGCACCAGGGATTGGAAGCAAAACAATCGTGGTAACTTATACAGGCGCTATTACTAATCGTTGGGCGCAAGCATTCATATTCAACAAATCGCATCAAACTACTCCATTTACAGTTTCCACCCTTGAAACTGGGGTTGCGGTTACAACACTCCTAAACGTAGTCACACTTACAGCTACTAAACAATTACCGCTTACACTGACATTCTCTAATGGGGCAGCGGCACATACTCCAAGACCATTACAAGTACCGATTGTCCCAAGTACCAGCCTATTCTCGTCTGCCTCCGTGTTCTCATCGAGCTTCTTTAGCTTAGCGACTAACTCGAATATCCAACACTATGCAATAAAAGCACAGGATGATATCGTGTATTTCTGCAATTCCCGACTCATCGGAAGTATCAAAGAAACTATCGATAGAGTGTTCGATCCATCAACCTCTGCAACCTATACATTCAATTACAGCGCACTTGATTTGCCATCGGATGAATATGCAGAATGGATCGAAGAACTTGGCGCGAATCTAATGATCGCTGGTGGTAACACAAACAAAATCTACCCATGGGACCGCACATCCTCTTCATTCAACATCCCCCTCGAAGTGCCAGAGGTCAGCATTAAAAGACTCAAAAACAATGGTGGACTGATGTACATCCTTGCTGGTACAAAAGGCAATATCTATCAAACCCAAGGCACATTCGTCGAGCATGTAAAAAAACTCCCAAACTATGTGACTAACAATGCTGGCACTCTACAATCAACGATCGTGACATGGGGTGGAATTGCTTTGCGCACTGGCGCGCTTCTGTTCGGTGCTGGTGTTCTAACCAGTGGAAACAGTGGAGTATATTGCTTATACCCCGATGGTCGATTGATCATTGATAGTGTGCCATCAACAGGTTCGGCCAACGCCACTGCCCTGCTTGCAATTGATGAGTTTTACTACATGGGATACTCTGGTGGAGCTGACCTAGTTAGTGCTTCTCGCTACAGTTCATTTGAAACAGTTGTGCATTCTGACTTCTTTCCAGTTGCTACTAAAACAGAAAAGGCCACATTCTCTACATTGGAAGTAGTAATTGCTAAACCTGCTTCCACAGGAAATATCAGGGTAAGCTATCGATTAGATACAACCAGTGCATTCACTACTTTAGATACATTTGTGGCAGATGGAGTGGCTACCACATTCAAAAACGACGGCATCGGTCTTATTGATATTGAAAACATCCAAACTCAGGTCGAGATGGATGGCGACATGGAATTATTGGAATTACGATTAATACCATGAATGAAGAAAACCTACAAAAACAAATAGATTCATTGAGAAGTGAGATAAAAGCTCTTAGGGATGAAAAACTGCTTAAATTGCATACTCACAACGGATTTGATTCAAGTAAAATTCCATTCTCTAGCGTGACTGCTATAAATCGACTCTATTCTGTAGAAAGAGGGGGCATTTTGGATATGTTGAGTAAGGATGAACACTTCTACATATACGCTGATCCAGCCGAGCCAGGAAGTGAAGACCTTGTCATTGATGCCGCTGTAGCTGGAAAAGCCACATTTATCAAAATCGGTGCGAACGCTAGTGAGGTGAAAATTAGCAATCTTACCAACGCCTCAGCATCAGCTCTTTCAGGAACTCAAAGAGATGTTGAAATATTAATAGGCGGAATTTCCTACTACTTTACTGTGTATCCAACAAAAGCTTAAAAATATGTAATAATAAAATCAAATGAAATCTTTTACAAAACTTCGAACAGACTACGGCATAGATTCCAAAAATACTTCCACCGCAAATCTTGACTGGGGAAGCGGAATCATGAGCGACTTCCATCGCCGACTCTTGGCCAAAGCCGACTGGCCTTTTCTCCATCGTCTACGCACTGCCGCCACAGTTGCGAATACTACTTTTGTACCTCTTGCCTACGATGTCGATCAAGTCGAAAGCGTGTTTGTGACGGTTGGTACTTCTCGATACAACCCTGTCCCAGCCCCATCAAGGGCATTCTGGGACCGCCTGCACTTCTCTCTCCAACAGTCTGACTATCCTCAATACTGGTTCGTATTCAATGGCGAACTCGGCTTATGGCCACGGCCTATGACAAGTTCCAACGTGATCTCGATCAATGCCAAGATCCGCGCAATTGACCTCAACACTGCTGACATCACGAGTACCACGATTACCACCCTCGCAAATAATACTCAAGCCCTTACAGTATCAGCTGGTCTGACCACCCAAATGGCTGGCTTTTGGATTCGCCCAACATTCAGTACCACCGCAAATACTGGCGACGGTTTGTGGTACGAGATTGGATCCGTTACAAATTCAACTACAGCGACACTGGTGCGACCTTATGGTGGTCTATCAATTGCTGTCGGTACTGCTCCTTGTACGATCGGCCAAATGACACTTTTGCCAGAAGCGTATCAAGATCTACTATCGAACTACGCATCATTCCGTTACTGGTCAAAAGAAAAAGATACACGTGCGGATATCTTCAAAGGAATGGTCAACGAGGGCATGGCTGACCTGTTCAAAACATACGGAGTGAATGATGTGTCGATGGTGCTGGATGACGGAGAAGAGCGCCCATTATTAAATCCCAACCTGACCATTTCACTAATCTAACCAACATGGCTACAAAACCAATATCACCATTTCAGTCGATATCAAACATGTTCAAAGGGTATACCAATCCCTTTGCTAGTTTGTTTGGTCAAAAACCTGCTACTCCTGCGATCACACCACCTGCCACTCCATCAGCCCCTATTTACCCCACTCCGACGGGGGCGCCCATTCCTGCCCCTGTGACTCCACAACCTGCCCTAAATACACCCTTTTCTGCGCCTGTGGTGCCTCAGGTGAAGCCTACCACCCCTGTGACTCCCGTTATACCAACTCCACCTATTTCTGCTCCCCAGGCGCCTGTTGGCCTCAAATCC
>Ga0163155_10001871_pt1 | contig 24490 bp, 14 predicted proteins | sample OliLakLV19SP4G1_FD_148611 | JGI IMG/M metagenome (GOLD analysis project Ga0163155, IMG submission 148611) | Freshwater microbial mat bacterial communities from Lake Vanda, McMurdo Dry Valleys, Antarctica - Oligotrophic Lake LV.19.SP4.G1 | ecosystem: Environmental > Aquatic > Freshwater > Lake >... | reverse complement strand
CAACCAGTGAGCGTGGCTTAAACGGCCCCACCTGCGTGGCCGTCGACAAGGAGGGCAACCTCTGGGTGGCCGATTCCGGCAACGGCCGTGTGCTGCGCTTCCCCAAGCCCTTCGACACCCCCGTCACCGGATTACGCCAGCCGAATCTCGTTTTGGGACAGAGTGCCTTCACCACGCGCACCACCGACCCCACCTCGCGCACCATGCGCACCCCGGCCGGCCTGGCGTTTCTCAGCGACGGCAGCGTCCTGGTTTCCGATTACCTCCACAACCGGGTTCTGCGCTTCAAAAAGCCCACTGGCGGAGACTTTCAGAATGGCCAGGCGGCGGATGGCGTCTTTGGTCAAGCGAACTTTACCGATAGCGGTCGCGGCAATACACTCAATCGTCTCTCCTCGCCAAAGGGAATCGCCACCGACAGTGACGATCGGCTGTACGTGGCTGAAGTCCTGGGCAATCGGATCACGATCTTTAGCGAGGCCGGCACCTCCGTATCGAACGCCACGGCCCGCCAGGATTTCAGTGGATTAGCGGGTCCGCAGGCCGTTTATGTTAATCCCCAAACCGGCGACATCTGGATAGCCGATACGCACAACGGGCGCATCGTGCGCCTATTGCCCTTCAACCAATTGCCCGTCTTCACCACGATCAATTCCGAGCAAAGCATTGGGTCGCCCTTTCCGCTGGCCCTGGCGCTCGATCGCTTCGGCAATTTGATCACCGCGGATCTCATCAATCGCGTGGCGTTTTTCTACCCCGTCATCCGCGTGCTCAATGCCGCCTCCGCCGCCCGGAATCAGGTGGCACCTTCCACCTATTCCTCGATCTTCGGCGCAGCCAACGCTTTTGGTGACGTCACCAGGTCCTTTACCGAAGAGCCGAATCCCATCCCCATGCCCTCCGTCGTCGCCGACACGCGCGTGACAGTAGGTGACAGAGCCGCACCGATTCAATTCGTCTCCCCCAGCCAAATCAACTTTATTGTCCCCAAGGACACCCCGACCTCTGGTTCCGTCGATGTCATTGTGGAACGTCCGAGCACGGGGCAAGTTCTCGCGGCTGGGTTCGCCGAGATGGACATCGCGGCGCCGGCTCTCTTTGCCGCGGCCGGTGGACGTGGTCAAGTCGCTGCCCTTAACCAAGACGGGTCGATCAATTCGCCTTCGAATCCCGCGCCCCGCGGCTCCACCATCACCATCTTTGGCACCGGAACGGGCAATCTGTCCGGTTCCCCCGCCGACGGCGTTCCGGCGCCAGGCGTCGTGGGCACCGCGGGTAACTTGATCGTCATCATCGGCACTGCCCAAATACCTGCCGCCAACATCCTGTATTCGGGCTTGGCTCCGGGCCTAATCAGCGTTTGGCAGATTAATGTCACCATTCCGACGACCGTGCCGCCCGGCAATGCCACGCCGTTCGGCCTTAGATTCCGCGATGTGGCGGCCCAGCCAGGCTTGACGATCTCCGTCCGGCAGTAAGGAAACCTCCGGAAGCGAGCCGCCGCGCAGGATGCCCCATCGGCATTTTGGGCGGCAGTTTCGCGTTTAGACTCGTTACACTAGACAATAACCACCGCATGCCAGAGATGAATCGCTAATGGAGTTGGGCCGCATTCTGCTCGGACCAGTGCGCTCTGGCAAGTCCACCCGCCTGCTCGAATTGTTTCGTCATGCGCCCTCGCGGATCGTGGTCCCGACGGCGACCATGGAGGAGCACCTCACCCATCGGTTGGCCCGCGAAGGCCGCTTGGTTCGCAGCCCTCAAGTAATTACGCTCGCCACCTTGGTGAACTCGTTGGCCACCGGTGCGCCGCAGATTACAGCCGCGGAGATTCCTGTCCTTGTCCGGCGCAGCTTGGCCAAGTTCCGTAGCCGCCGCTGGCAAGCCCTCCTCGGTGCCCCTGGTTTTGTAGCTACCCTGGCCTCCATCGCCAGCGAGGTCGACACCGCCGGCTACAGCAGCCAGGACCTCTCCGCCACCGCTGACCTCCTCCGCCGCTTACACCCCGACGCCGAGGAGTTTGTCAGTTTCTACGCGCTCTTCGAAGCCGAAGTACGCTCCGCCGGCCGAGCCTTGCGCGGCTGGCGCTTGGCTGCCGCCACCACGCGGCTTTACCGGGAAGGTGCGGGGCCGGAAGCGTGGCTGTGCGACGGCTTCTATACCCTCACCGAAGGCGAAATCGCTTTGCTTGACGCAGCCCGGCGACATGTTCCGGTTACTGTCACCTTACCCGAAGGCCCCCTCGCCGCCCGCGCCTGCCGTCTGCTCGAGCAGCGCGGATTTGAGGTGAGCCGCTGCAGCTTTTCGGGGCCTCACGTCAGCGCCACCCTCACCACGGCCCACTCCTTTGAAAGCGAAGTGACGCAGATCGCCGCTGGCATTCTGGCTGCGCGCGCCGCCGGCCGACATTATCGCGAGATGGGCGTGATTGTCCGGTCGGCTGACCCGTATGTGCCCGCCCTGCGCACCGCCTGCGAACGCTTCGGCATCCCCGCCCGCTTTTACTTTTCCCGGCCGTTCGCCAACACCTCCGCCTTTCAATATGCCGATGCCCTGGCCCAGGCGGCGATTAGCAACTGGGACCAAAGGCTCTTACTTACCTGCGTCCGGCGGCGCGATGCCGACTTAGCCGGCCGCCGCGACGAAGTGGATTTCGAGTTACGCCGCCGCATTCCCGCCAGTGGCATTCCCAACTTAGCCGACTTACTCATGTTCACGCCGTTTCTGGCAACGCTTGAGCGTCTCGATGTGGTTCGCGAGCGGGCACTGCGTCCGTCCGCATGGGAGAAATTACTCGGCGCGGAGGCCCCCGGCGTGGCGGAGTTACTCGCCTCGGCGACGGCCATTCTGCCGGAGCGGTCGATACCCCTGGCCATTTACTGGACCGACGTGCGGGCGATGGCCGCGGAAACCCCGGTCCGCGAAGAGGACCGTCGCCGCGACGTGGTCCACGTGATGGATGCGCACGAGGCGCGCCAATGGCAGTTACCCGTCGTCTTCTGTGCCGGCTTGCTCGAGGGCGTCTTTCCCCAGCACCCTACCGAAGATGCGCTCTTTCCGGACTCGGTGCGACGGCAATTGAATGAGCTCGGCCTGGCTCTGCGCACCATGGCCGATCGGCAAGCTGAGGAGCGTTTTCTCTTCACCGTCGCCACTACCCGCGCCACCAGCGAGTTGTACCTGAGTTACCCGCGGTTCGACCGCCAAGGCGAACGCAGCCTGCCCGCCTTCGCCCTCGCAGGCATCCCGGTGAACGATGGCGACAGCCAGGCGATCCTACCCTATGTCGACCATCAGTATCCCGCCGCACGAGCCACTCGCATTACCGACGATCGGTTAAGAAAAGAGTTAGCCCGGCGGCATGCCTCGGCCAGCCCCTCGGGTATCGAAACTTTCTTACATTGCCCGTTTCAGTTCTTCGGGCGATATACGCTGCGGCTTCAGAATGCGCCGCTGGAGCCCGGCGAGCGGCTCGACGCGCTAGCGCAAGGGACCATCGTGCACGAGGTGTTATTCCAAATCGCCGAACGCGGCCATCGGCCACTCGAAGAGTTGTTCGACACGATCTACGACCGTCTCTGCCGCGAACGCAATATCCCTCCCGGCTATCTGGCCGAGGTGGAACGCTTGAAGATGCTCCGCGACCTCCGCACCTTTGAGCGCGACTTCAAACCGGCTCCCGGCGGCAAACCCCATCTGGAACAGCGCCTCGAATTCGCCTGCTCGGCTGACTTACAAATCCGCGCCCGCATCGACCGCTACGATGTCTTCCCCGAGGGTACTGTCGCCGCCTATGACTACAAATATTCGAAGGCGGCCAACGTTACGAAGCGCCAGGATAGTGAGCAGTATGTGCAAGGCGGCTTGTACTTACTCGGCTTACAGAAATCCTTAGGCCTCGCTCCGCGCAGCTTTCACTATGTCGCCTTGCGCGACTCGGCCAAAATCTCTGGCTGGCAGGACCCGGAATCACTGCGCGAGATGATGCAGCGAGCCGAATCGCTCACCCAGGAAGTGAGCGCCCGCGTGCGCGATGGCGAGATCGACGTTCGCCCGGCCGATCGCGAGAAGTGCCAGTATTGTGACTTTGAATCCGCCTGCCGGATCCGTACCCAGCAGACACAACTCGTGCAGGTGGCCGGATGAAACTCACTCCCGAACAATTAGGCGCCGTCGAGCGCTGGGGGCAGGATGTCTGCGTCGTGGCCGGCCCGGGGTCGGGCAAGACTCGGGTGTTAGTGGAGCGCTATGCGTGGCTGATCAATGAGCGCGGCTTTCGGCCGAGTCAAGTGCTCGCGATTACTTTTACGGAGAAGGCCGCTAACGAAATCAAACAACGCCTGACGGCGCGTTTTCGCGACGCGGTGGGGATCCAGCAAGAGATTGAGCGCGCGCCGGTAGCCACCATCCACGGCTTCGGGGCGCGCTTACTCCGCCGCTATGCCATTCCCGCCGGGCTCGATCCCCGCTTCCGGATTCTGGATGAGCCCGAAATGCGTGCCGAGTTACAATCGACTATTAAGGCTACGCTCGACCAGCTGGCGGCCGAGCGGCGCGCGGATCTGCGCTTGCTGCTATCCGCCTGGAATACCGATGCTCCCGTGGAACATCTGGGGGAGCTCTATGAAGCCTGGCGCTCCAGCGGGGGCACACTTGAGCATCTGCAATCTACCCAACCTACTCACTTAGACCACAGTAAGTTGCTCCAAGCCGCTGGCGATTTAATCGGTACTAAGCCCGGCTGGCGCGAATGGCGCGACTCGGTAGCCCACAGGCCCGAGGATGTCGACTTTGCTTTACTCGATCGCGGCGAACGGCTTATCAAAGGGGCCCGCGGCGCGGCAGCCAAGCACTTTCGCGTCTGCCTCGCAGAGTATCGCATGTTGTCCCTGATGCACCATTTTGCCCCGGCGCGCGATTTACTCGTTTCGCTCTTCAGTCAGTTAGTAAAAGATGTCGAACGCCGTAAGTTTGAGCGCGGCGTGCTCGATTTCGGCGATCTCGAATCCCGCACCATCGCTCTACTGGAAGGCCATCCAGAGATCCGCGCCCGGGTGCAAGCCGAATACGAAGCCATCCTCATGGACGAGTTACAAGATACGAATCCTCTCCAGTGGCGGCTGATGAATCTGGTTCGCCGCGAAGGCAGGTTCTTCGGCGTCGGAGACTTAAACCAGAGTATCTTCGGCTTTCGCCATGCCACGCCAGACAGCTTCCGGCAATACCGCCAAAGCCTGCTCGATTCGCTGCAGATTGTCGACGAGTTACGCGGCAATTACCGTAGCCGCCCCGAGATCTTGCAGGCCGCGATGGACATTGTGGCCGGCGCACCCGGCCTCGAACCGCCCTTGCTCGAAGCCCGCCAACCTTTCCCGCCCGCCACCGGACCCATCATTGAAGTGCTGGCGGCGGAGGGCGAAACTCCCCTTGAACGCGAGCAACTCGAAGCCGAACACGTCGCCCGCCGGATCCGCGAGTTACACGCCGAAGGCGTCAGTTACTCGTCCTTCGCTTTACTCTTCCGCCAAACCACCGGGCTGCCCGTATTCGAGCAAGCCTTGCGCGCCTTCGAGGTGCCCTTCGTTATGACCTTAGGCCGTGGCTTCTTCGGAGCTCCCGAAGTCCTGGACTTAGTCAACTGGTTGCGCATGGTGGCCAATCCGCGGCACGAGATCGCGCTCGTGGCCGTGCTCCGCTCGCCCCTCGCCGGCTTCAGTGACGAAGAGATTTATGCTCTGCGCCTAAGCGGTGGCGCACTGGTGGATGCCTTGCCCGAAGAGTTCGCCACGCGGTTGCTGACGCACCGGACGATGGCCGAAGAGATATCGCCGGACCGTTTGCTCGCCTGCGCCATCGACGAATCCGGCTATGCCTTAGGGCTCGACGCTGCCGCGCGCGCCAACGTCGACAAGTTACTCACCATGGTGCGTGAGTGGTGGCATGCCGATCCGCGGCCCTTGGCCGAGCTAGTCCGGCGGCTGGACGAACGAGCGCTCGAACGCGAAGGTAACGCGCCCACGGGCGACAATGGCGAGGCCGTGAATGTACTCACCATGCACGCCGCTAAGGGCCTTGAGTTTCCTGTCGTCTTTTTGTGCGGGCTACAGCGCGCTGGCGGCGGCGGCAGGTCCGCTCCGTTGAGCTTTCATCCGCGCCGCGGCTTGGGAGTTACCTGGCGAGATCCGGTTACTGACAGCGCGGTGCATGACCGGGTTCATCAACTGAACTTAGAAGCCGAAGCCGAGCGCGAGTTAGCCGAAGCCAACCGGCTCTTCTACGTCGGCATGACTCGCGCCGAACAACGCCTTATCTTCAGTTGGGCCGAAGGCAAGCAGATGCGTTCCAAGTGGCCCGATATGGTGCGGCGCAATTTCGCGGCGCGGATTGTGGCCGTACCGCCGCCTCGTTTCGACTTACTCGAAACAACCGCCCCGGCCGCTCGCTTAGCGCGGTTACTGCGACCCATTCCCAGCGCCGAGCCCTGGGAAACGGCGGTTACCGTTACCGCACTCACTCGCTTCGCCGAGTGTCCACGCCGTTACTGGCTCGATCGTTCGGGACCTTTGCCCACCGTCAGCGGCACCGGCGCCCGGGAACTCGGCCGCGAAGTTCATGCGTTGCTAGCGGGAGAGCCGGGAGAGCCTTCCGCGGAAGCCCAGTTTCTCGCTGAGCGGTTCCGCCAGAACGAACTAGGCCAGCGCGTTACGCGTGCCTCGCAGGTAGAACGCGAGTGGGATTTTACCATCGAAATCGCAGGCGTCATTGTGCGCGGAGCCATCGACTTGTGGTTCATCGAGAGCGACGAGTTAGTCGTCGTAGATTACAAAACCGACGAGGCTGTAACTCAAGAAGCCGCCTGGCAGGTGCGCATCTACGCGGCTGTGCTGGAGGCCCATCTCGCCCGCCAGGCACGGGCTATCCTCTATTTCGCCCGGCACGACGAGGCACTCGAGGTCGATGTCCGCGATCCGGCGCCCCTGGTACGCAATTGGAAGCAAGCCTATGTGGCCGACAGCTTCCCCCTGCAAATGGGCCAACGCTGCGAGCGCTGCGAACATTATGGCCGCCGCTGTCCCTCGAACTTCGTGTCAGGCCCCTCAAACTTCGTGTCATGATGGAGCCGATGAAAGCCGCCCTGTTCGCCGCCGCCCTTTTATTGACTGCTTGCTCTTCCGCGCCCAAGCCGGAAGTGAATACCCCACCCATGAAGAGTATTGTGAAAACATCCTTTGGACAAACCCCGGACGGCGCCGCCGTCGACCTTTATACGATAACTAACCCCAACGGCGCCAGTGTCGCCATCAGCACTTACGGCGGCACCGTCGTCTCGCTCAACGTGAAGGACAAAGCCGGTAAGTTAGGCGACGTGGTGATCGGTTTCAATACCCTCGCCGGCTACCTCGGCGAGCACCCTTACTTCGGCGCGCTGATTGGCCGCTATGGCAATCGCATCGCCAAAGGTAAGTTTAGTTTGAATGGCACCTCATATAACTTAGCCATCAACAATAGCCCGAATGCTCTCCACGGCGGGCTGAAGGGTTTCAGTCGTCAGGTCTGGCAGGCCAAAGAAGTGGGTGAGAATGGACTGGAGCTGACTTACGTGAGCAGAGACGGGGAAGAAGGCTACCCGGGTAAGTTGACGGTGACCGTAGGCTATACTTTCACTCCCGCGAACGAGCTCCGCATTGAATATACCGCCACTACTGACGCCGACACGGTCGCCAACCTCACCAACCACAGTTACTTCAACTTAGGCGGCCTTGAGAATAACTTGACGCACCAACTTGAGATCTACGCCGATCGCTTCACCCCCGTCGACGCCGGCCTTATCCCCACCGGCGAGTTACGCCCCGTAAAGGGCACGCCCTTCGACTTCACCACTCCCCACGCCATCGGCGAGCGCATCGATGCCGATGAGGAACAGATGAAACTCGGCAGCGGTTACGACCATAATTTTGTCTTCACCAAGCACGACGGCCAATTAAACTTAGTCGCCAAGGTGAGCGAACCCACGTCGGGGCGCGTGATGGAAGTGCTTACCACCGAACCCGGTGTCCAGTTCTACACCGGCAATTTCCTCGACGGCACGCTGAAGGGCAAAGCCGGCCGCCCCATCCAACGGCGCGCCGCCCTGTGCCTGGAAACCCAGCACTTCCCGGACTCACCGAACCAACCCAAATTCCCCACCACGGTCATCGAGGCTGGGGCAGTACGGAAATCGACGACCGTTTATCGGTTTGGGGTGATGTAAGACGCGGCAGGCTAGAAGCTGGGACGGTGCTTCGTAAAGGTCTGCCGCTGGAATACCGGCCCAAAGCCGCAGCGCACGTAGTTGCGCTCGGAACCGCTGCCCGGCGCGGTCTCGGCGACACAGTATCGGCCCCCGGCTTGCCCGGTGAGCCACAGCCGGTGCTGGATCAGCATCTGCTGCAAGCCCTGGCCGCGATGGGCGGGCAAGGTGGAGTCGGCAAAGCAGTAGCCTACTTCGCCCACGACGGCAAAGGCGGCCGAGCCGGCCAGTTCACCATCGCGCACAATACCCAGCGCGGTTTGGCTGGCCAGGATGCGGCCCAATAGATAGCCGGAGGGCGAAGGCTCCATGCCGAAGCCGAGTTGAACGGCTTGAGCCCACTCTTCGAGGCGATCGGCACAGTCGATGACTTCGGGCCGCGGCGGATGATCCGCCCGCAGTTCAGCCACCAGCACCTGCTCGCTGCCGGCCAGTTCATAGCCGAGGCTCACCAGCCAAGGCTCGAGCTGCCAGACATCGGCGACCTCGAGGATGGCGTCGGCGCCGCGGGTGAAGAAGAAAGCTTCGAGCGAGGCCAGATGCTCATTGGTCAATTGGCCATCGGCCCCGGCGACGTGGGTGAGCGGCGATCCGACGCCGAGAAACGTGGCCCAACCCTGGCCGGCGGACTGTTTGGCGGCCCCGGCGCCGAGACTCGCCCCGGCATCCACGAACCGGGCCGCCAGGGCGGCGAAGGCCCGTTCAACACGTTGAACCATCTGGCCAGCTTAGCAAGTTGGGATGAAGTAGAATCGCAGGGTGCATCGCCGTACTTTCCTTCAAACCGCCGCGCTTCCCCTTCTGGCTGCTGACCCGCCGGTGCCGATCATCGACACGCATATCCACTTGTTTGACCCGACGCGCCCGGCCGGGGTCCCCTGGCCTCCGAAGGACAACAAGGTGCTCTATCAGCCCGCCCTGCCCAAGCGTTTGCGCCAAGTGATCGGGAGCTTCCAGGTGGTGGGCGCGATCGAGGTGGAGGCGAGCCCGTGGTTTACCGATAACCAATGGGTGCTGGACGTCTCGGCCAAGGACACCATCATGGTGGGCTTCGTCGGCAACCTTGAACCGGGTAAGCCCGAGTTCGCCGGTCAGCTCGAGAATCTGGCTAAGAATCCACTATTTCGCGGCATTCGGTATGGCTACCTGTGGGACCGCGATCTGCGCGCCGGTTTAGCGAAGCCCGAGTTTCTGGCCGATTTGGGCCGGATGGCGAAGGCCGGCCTGTCGCTCGATACGGCCAACCAGTCAATCCGCTTGCTGGAAGACACGCTGCGCATTACTGACCGGCATCCGGCTTTGCGGGTCATCATCGACCATCTGCCGAACATCCGGCTCAAGCCCGCCGAGAAGCCGGCTTACGAGAAGCTGCTGAAGGAACTGGGCGCGCGTAAGCAGGTTTATGTGAAGCTGTCCGAGATCCTGCACCGCCAGAAGGAGGCTGACAAGCCGTCGACGGCGAATCTGCTTGACCCCCTCTGCGCCACCTTCGGCGAGGACCGTGTCCTCTACGGCAGCGATTGGCCCAATAGCGACACTGCGGGCACTTACGCGCAGGGGTTATTGGCGGTGCAGGCTTATTTCGCGAACAAAAGCCGTGTGGTGCAGGAGAAGTTCTTCTGGCGCAATTCGCGGGCCGCCTATCGCTGGCAGAAGCGCGCGGCGAATCAGCCGGGTTGAGCTACTTGCCGAGCAGCATGGCGATGAGGTAGTTGCCGGCCATGGGGTCTTCCCGGATGAGGTCCCACTCGCGGAAAGCCTGACGAGTCAGGTCGAGGATTTCGTTCGCATCGGTGGCGCTCGTCTTGCAGGGTGGCGAAGGATTTGGCGACCCGTTGCAAAGGCAGCCGTACCGATTGGCGGTTGCCGCGTCGGTCCTTCCAGCCCGTCGGGCCGAACTCCAGCGATACGCCCCGCATGATTCCATGCTTGAAGCCGCGTTCGAAAGAGGTGCGGGCCTCGGCGGTGCCTGGCCAGCGCCCGGCGGCGTCCTCGGTTAGGCGGTGAAAGAGCGCATAGTAGGCCGTGGAGACGGCGCGCCGGAGGCTGGCTTGGGAGGACTTCGTCCCTTCGTAAATGATCAGATGCTCCGCTTGGCGAAGCAGGTCTTCCGCTAATCCCAAAGCGGCTCTTTCAACTCGCGTTGTTCGGTTTCACTCCGAAAACGCGGGTACGCGAGGAAGTTTCGGCTCCCCAGGCCAAGTTCCTGGTCGATCTTCTGGCGCACCTCGTTCGCAATTTGATGAAGACGGGGAACCCGGCTGGCCTCGTCAGAAAGAATGACGTAAAAATAGAGGGCGTCATGGTCAGACCAGTCGAGCCCCTCACGCATGCGGATTCGGACCACATCGGGGGCCAGAGAACCGGCGATCTGGTCAACCTGCTCTTGCTTGGGGAGATTCAAGATCATGTCTTTAGGATAACCTGACCACAGATAATACACCTTTCAGTCAAGTGGAGGAAACTTATCCGCCGATATGAACATCGAGTTCTATGAAGGGCCTGTAAACTGGCCGGCCTCTGGCGGGATATCATAGACACAAGGCGTCCTTCGTCCACAACCTCCCTTTACCCATGTCGCAGACTACTACCGAAGAACTTGGAATCAATAGCTGGCTGGAAGAAGAACTCTACCAGCAGTACCTCAGCAATCAGCAGAACGTTGACTCGAGCTGGAAGACCGTTTTTGATACGAATGGTCATCTGGAGCCGCTCGCGCCTACTCTGGCTCCCGTTGCTCCTCCACCGGCACCGGCAATCCCGGCTTCGGCAATCCCGGCTTCGGCAATCCCGGCTTCGGCACCGCAGACCCAGGCGATGACGGCTCCGGAACCGAAGCTTCCGGCTAAGCCGCTGCCGCCGGTCACGCTTGGCCCATCGGAACAGCTGATGCCCTTGCGCGGCGTGGCCGCCAAGATCGCCGAGAACATGAATGCGAGCCTGTCGGTGCCGACGGCTACTTCGCAGCGCGTGTTCACGGTGAAGGTGATCGATGAGAACCGGCAGTTGGTCAACGAGCACCGGGCGCTGAACGGCAAGAGCAAGGTCTCTTATACGCATCTGATCGCCTGGGCCATCGTGCGGGCGCTCAAGAGCAATCCGGCCATCAATCACGCGTTTATCGAGAACGCCGACGGCCCGTTCCGCATCGTCCGGCCGAGGGTGAACCTCGGCATCGCGGTCGACGTGGCGGGCAAGGACGGCAGCCGCAGCCTGATGGTGCCCAACATCAAGAACGCGGGCGAGATGGACTTTCAGCAGTTCCTGGCCGCCTTTGACGATGTCGTCCAGCGCGCCCGCGTCGCCAAGCTGACGGCGGGGGACTTTGCCGGGACCACGATTTCTTTGACGAATCCGGGCACGGTGGGTACGCTCGGCTCGGTGCCGCGCTTGATGCCCGGGCAAGGCGCGATCATCGCTACCGGTGCCATCGACTATCCGGCCGAGTACCAGGGCGTGGCGGCCGACATGAAGGCTTTGCTCGGCTTGAGCAAGGTGATGATGATGACCTGCACCTACGATCACCGCGTGATCCAGGGTGCGGAGTCCGGCATGTTTCTGGCCAAGGTGCAACAGTTGCTGCTGGGCGAGGAGCAGTTCTACGAAGAGATCTTTGCGAGCCTGAAGATTCCTTATCAGCCGATCAAGCTGCCGCAGGAGAAGGTGCGGGCATTGATTGGCCCGGCATTGGGGCAGCAGACAATGCCGGGCGCGACGGCGGAACTGGCCAAAGAAGCGGCCGTGTTGATGTTGATCAACGCCTATCGTGTGCGGGGACACTTGGTGGCGAACCTCGATCCCTTAGGCTCGGACGCGCACCACCATCCGGAGCTTGACCCCGCCAATTACGCCCTGACGATTTGGGATTTAGACCGCCCGTTCCTCACCGGCAACCTGGGCGGCATGACTGGGGACGCGGCGCCGCAGGGCATGGCCAGCCTGCGCGAAATTCTCGAAAGCCTCCGCGCCGCGTATTGCGGCACCATGGCCGTCGAGTACATGCACATTCAGCATCCGGAGCAGAAGGCTTGGCTGCAGCAGCGGTTGGAGCCGAAAGCGTCGCGCGCGCCGTTCACTCCCGAAGCCAAGAAGCGGATCCTCGAGCGGCTGGTGGAAGCCGAGATGTTCGAGAACTTCCTGCACACGCGATTTGTGGGCCATAAGCGCTTTTCGATGGAAGGCGGCGAAGCGGGCGTCGCGATTCTGGATGAGTTGGTGGAGCGCGCCGCCGCGACGAATGTTGGCGAAGTGGTGATCGGCATGGCGCATCGCGGCCGGCTGACGGTGCTGGCGACGATCATCGGCAAGACGCTCTCGCAGATCTTCTCGGAGTTTGACGGCAACATCGACCCTGAAACGACGCAAGGCTCCGGCGACGTGAAGTATCACCTGGGTGCAAGCGGCGTGCGCGCCACCAGGTCTCGCGAAGTGGTGGTCTCCCTGGCGCCGAACCCCTCGCATTTGGAAGCGGTTGACCCGGTGGTTGAGGGCATTGTGCGCCCGAAGCAGGAACGCTTGGGCGATACGGAACGCGCCCGCGTGATTCCGGTGCTGATCCACGGCGACGCGGCTTTTGCCGGCCAAGGTGTGGTGACCGAGACGTTGAACCTTTCGCAGCTCGAAGGCTACACGACCGGCGGCACGGTGCATCTGATCATCAACAACCAGATCGGGTTCACGACGAATCCGAACGAAGGCCGCTCTGGCCCCCATTGCACCGATGTGGCGCGGGCGGTGCAAGCACCGATCCTGCACGTGAATGGCGACGACGCCGAGGCCTGCGTGCGTGCGGTGCAGATCGCTTTCGACTTCCGCCAGCGCTTTAAGAAAGATGTCGTCATCGACATGGTTTGTTATCGCCGCTATGGACACAACGAGGGCGACGACCCGACTTATTCGCACCCCATTCTCTACCGCAAAATCAAGGACCAACCCTCGGTCGGCACCATCTACACCGATCGCCTGAAGCGCGAAAAAGTGATCACCGACGCCGACCTCGACGGGATCGGCAAGCGCATTACGGCGCGGCTCGAAGAAGGTTTTAAGGCGGCCAAGGATAAGGCCGAGAAGTTCGAGTTGGTGGAGATGGCCTTGATCGACGACGAGGCTTTTAGGGTCCCTACGCCCAACACGGCGGCGGACTTGCACCTGCTCGAAAAGGTGATAGCCGGCATTACGGCCTTCCCCGAGGGCTTCAATCTGCATCCCAAACTACAGGGCCTGATCGTCGACAAGCGGCGCGAAGTGGCTAAGGGAGCGCCGATGGATTGGGCGACGGCCGAGGCGCTGGCGTTTGGTTCGCTGGTGCTGGAAGGCACGCCCGTCCGGCTCTCCGGCCAGGATAGTTCGCGCGGCACGTTCTCGCAGCGGCATCTCGAATACGTCGACTATCAGACCGGCAAGCCCTATGTGCCAATGAAGCACATCGACCCCAAGCAGGCGCGCTTCGAGGTGGTGGATTCGAGTCTCTCCGAATACGCCGTGATGGGCTTTGAGTTCGGCTATAGCGTGGCCGATCCAACGTGCCTGGTGATGTGGGAGGCCCAGTTTGGCGACTTCGTCAACGGCGCCCAGATCATGATCGACCAGTTCATTTCGGTGGCCGAAGAGAAGTGGGGCCAGCCGAGCGGCCTGGTGCTGCTGTTGCCGCATGGCTACGAAGGCCAAGGTCCGGAGCACTCTTCGGCGCGCATCGAACGCTTCCTGCAGCTTTGCGCGCAGAACAACATGATCGTCGCCAATGCCTCGACGCCAGCGCAGTATCATCACTTGCTGCGGCGGCAGATGCACGGTGGGGCCGATCGGCGCGGGCTGCGCAAGCCGTTGATCGTCTTTACGCCGAAGAGCCTGCTGCGATACGCCAAAGCGATGAGCACGCTGAGCGAACTTTCCACCGGCGGCTTCCGCGAAGTGCTGGGTGACCCGACGGTGGCCGGAGACCGCGTGACGCGCGTGTTGCTCTGTTCCGGCAAAGTCTACTACGACCTGCTGCAGGCCCGCGAGGCCAAAGAGGCTTCGAATGTGGCCATCGTGCGGATCGAGCAACTGTATCCGTTCCCGGCGGCGGATTTGCGTGACGTCCTGTCGCGGTATCCGGAAACGGCGGAATTGGTTTGGGTGCAGGAAGAGCCGCGCAACATGGGCCCCTGGCGTTTTGTTCGCGAATGGATGGAGCCGATCACCGAAGCGCGCCGTCGGCCGTTGAGCTATGCGGGCCGCGCCGAATCGGCGAGCCCCGCCACGGGCGCCTTGAAGCGCCATCAACAGGAACAACTCGACCTGGTAGAGACTGCGTTTGCCTCCACCGTGCCGCTAAAACCCAAGCGGGTGCGAGTGGTGGCGAAGCGGAAACGCTAGAACGGATGCAGCAGCAGTTCCTCGCGGTCCTCGATAGCTGGTGGATCACGAACCCCGTCCTCACGGTAGTCTTTTCGGTGTTGGGGGCAGTGCTCGTGCTACTGCTCTTGTTGCCGCCGGCGATCATCATTTCGCCGCGGATGAGGATCTACTACCGGGCTATCCGCCGGATCCTGTGGATCAAGTTCGGCGAACGCCAAGACGGCGCGACCCCCAAGGCTTATCGTGCCCATCTCGACACCAAGCGCAATCGGCCGCTCCTGATCGCCGTGGAGGGCGCGGCCTTTGGGCGCACGGGCGTCGTTTACCTGACGCCGGATGAGATCGGCTTTGTGGCCTTTCGCTTTGGGATGCTGACGGAGATGAATGTGCCCTATGCACAAATCAGCGAGGCGATGATCAGCAAAGGCGCACTCTACGACCGGGTGACGGTGACCACGCGCGAGAGGGCTGAAGTGCTGTGGATTTACCGGGCGCATCGCGACGTCGGGCAGGAGTTTTTCAACCATTTGCAGATGCGCCTGGGGGCAATGCGTTTTCGACGCCCATAAGTTGCTATCATGAGAAGGTTACGGAATCGGGCCGTAGCGCAGCCTGGTAGCGCGCTTGCTTGGGGTGCAAGAGGTCGTGAGTTCGAATCTCGCCGGCCCGACCAACGAATTCTCGTGGTTTCACGAGAGTCTAATAACCCATCCTCAGAACGCTCATTTCCCCATCCATGGAAAAAATAAAGGCGGGCACTCACTGGGTGCCCGCCTTTCTCTGTCTAGGAGGAAAATATTAGCTGACTGCGGCGGCAGCCTTCTTGAGGGACGAAGCCTTATCGGTCTTCTCCCACGTAAAGCCGTCGCCCGAGCGGCCGAAGTGGCCGAAGGCCGCAGTGGGGCGATAGATCGGGCGGCGGAGCTTCAACATGTCGATGATGCCCTTGGGCGTCAAAGTGAAGTGCTCGCGGACGATCTTGGTGAGGGCGGCGGCGGAAGTAGTGCTGGTGCCGAAGGTATCTACCAAAACCGAAACCGGCTCGGCGACGCCGATGGCATAGGCCAACTGGACTTCCACTTTGCGGGCCAGCTTGGCGGCAACGATGTTCTTGGCGATGTAGCGGGCGGCGTAGCAGGCGGAACGGTCAACCTTCGTCGGGTCTTTGCCGGAGAAAGCGCCGCCGCCGTGACGGCCCATGCCGCCGTACGTGTCGACGATGATCTTGCGGCCGGTGAGGCCGGTGTCGCCGTGGGGTCCGCCGATGACGAAGCGGCCGGTGGGGTTGATGTGATACGAGGTGTTCTTATCCACCATGCCCTTGGGCACCACGGCGTCAATCACCTTGGAGCGGATATCCTTGCGGAGCTTTTCGGTGGTGACGGTATCGGCGTGCTGGGTGGAAACGACGATGGCGTCGATGCGGACGGGGACGCCGTCTTCATACTCCACGGAGACCTGGGTCTTGCCGTCGGGGCGCAGGTACTTCAGTTCACCCTTGCGGCGGGCTTCGCTCAAGCGGCGGGCGAGCTGATGGGCCAACTGAATCGGCAGCGGCATCAGTTCGTCGGTTTCGTCACAGGCGTAGCCGAACATCAGGCCTTGGTCGCCGGCGCCGCCGGTGTCAACGCCCATGGCGATGTCGGGCGATTGGGTTTGGATGGCGTTCAGGACGCCGACGGTCTTGGCGTCATAACCCATGTCGGAGTGGGTGAACCCGATGTCGGCGATCACTTCGCGGGCAATGTTGGGAGCGTTGAAAACGGACTTCGTGGTGATCTCGCCACCGACGATGCAAAGACCCGTAGAAACGAACGTCTCGCAAGCGACGCGCGAAAGAGGGTCATCCTTCAAGCAGGCGTCCAGAATGGCATCTGAGATCTGATCGGCCATCTTATCGGGATGGCCTTCGGTAACGCTCTCAGACGTAAAAATATGTCTCAATCCATCAGCAGCCACTGATTATCGGTATCCTCTCGGTAATTGGCCGGCCCTCCGTGTGGGGCCCAACGCATGGGGTCCAGATCGTTGCGACGGCACTGCCTACAAGTCTAGCGGAGTGATGCGAAGAGCGTCAAATAGCGTCTTGCTACCCTAAGGGATATGAGTCAGGTGGATTTTAAGCCGTTGCAGGAGAAACATTGGAAGGCCGGGGACGCGACGGGCTGGTTTGAGCCGGCGTATGCGATGGCCAACGGGGACCGGGCGTCGATCCCCTGGGCTGAAAAAGGGATCAATCCGCATTTGGTGGAGTGGGCCGAGCGGACGGGCCTGAATGGCGCCGGGCAGACCGCGCTGGTGGTGGGCTGCGGGCTGGGCGACGACGCCGAGTATCTGGCCGGGCGGGGCTTCGCGGTGACGGCTTTCGACATCTCGCCCACCGCGGTGGCGTGGTGCCGGGATCGCTTTCCAGGGTCGACCGTACGGTATGAGGTGGCGGACTTGTTTGCGCATTCCTTAGCACCAGCAGACTTGGTGCTCGAAGCTTACACCCTGCAAGCCTTGCCCCGGCCACTACGAACGGCGGCGGTGGCGGCGATTGGGGCCTTGGCGTCGCGGAGGTTGCTGGTGATCTGCCGCGGCTGCGACGTTCCGGAGGCGGGGGAGCAGATTCCGTGGCCCTTGACGCGCGAAGAACTGGCGGGCTTTAGCGCGGCGGGTGGGCTTGAATTGTCGTTCGAGGATTTCCACGACCAGAAAGACCCTCCGCGGCGGCGATTCCGGGTGGAGTATCTAGCGCACTGACAGGCGAAGTAAAATGGAAAGTATGTGGCCCTTTAACTGACCCAGCTGTTGGATGGCAGCCGGTCTGGCTGTGAAGACGTTTTGGGACTGGATGCGGCGAAAAGGCTGAGCCTAAATCGACCCGTAGAGGCACTCCCAACCCACAATCGTCTCCTCGCCCGCCTCGTCCAAGTGAATTTGGATCCGGATTCCATAGCCCGCCAAATGCGCTACCGCCCCGCCCTTTACGCCGCCCTTACGCGGTGCCGGGCGCCGGGTGACCAGCAGGCGCTTGCCCATGATCTCTTTGGACAAAGCCATCACGACCGGCAGCAGGCCGCGGTCGATGACGTGCTGCATAATGCGGTCGTTGCTGGTGAAACGTGTCAGGTCCTTATAGGGCTGTTCGGCGCGCCGGAAGTGCTTTAGCACCACCTCTTCGCCTTGGGCCCGGGACACGGAGTTTACATCACCCGGCTCCGGATCGTGGATGTGCGCCGTGCTGCGGAGATTGAATAGACTATTCATACGCATGTCGGCGAGGACAGCGAAGCGGTCAGCGAGTTTTTGCATTAAAGCGGGCGCGCCTGATACAGCACCTGCTCGTCTTCACTGTTGATGACCAGTAGATACACCGTACCGTCGTCGCGGAAGTCGATGCCGAGCACGCGAAGGATGTATTCGCCCGCCGGCGTGGGCTGGAACAGATTCGCCACCTTTAAGTAACGATCGCCCTTGCGCACCATCAGGAACGGCGTCCCGGCGCTGTGTTGGAAGAATACATCGCCCGCGCGATTCACATCAAACAAGCTTACGCTGTTTACCACTTGGCCGTGCGGCAGTACCTGCGAGTCGTTCAGGACGACGTCCCACGCCGCGCCCTTCCACTCCGCAATGATGTTGCGCGCCCCGGCCACCTGGAACATCGAAAACAGCCGGTTGCCGCCGGCCCGCACAACGTTACTAATGGCGGTGACGAGCTGGCCGCCGATACGCGTTTCGTTGGCGCGCGCCAGGAACTGCCAGTTCTGGCCATTCCAAAGGTAGAGCGTATTGTCTGGCTGATTGCGGAACTGCATGCTCGCCAGCAGCCGCCCGTCGTCGTCCAAAGTGTAGCTCGATACGTTCGACACAATACGGCCATCGAGCGTCGTCGCCGTCGTAGTGGCGGCGCTGTAAGTCAACAGCAGCCGATGCTGGCCCTCGCGCGTCACGTAGAGCCGGTTGTCGCCCGCGCTGGTGCTTGAGGTCCAGAAGACATCGCCGCGCGAATTGGCGTCCACCCAGAAGGGCGCATTCACCGTCACGCCGTCGAGCGGCAGGCTAAAGCGCAGGAAGAGCTCGATGGTTGTCGAGCCCGCCGCCACCCGGCCCAAGCCCAAGCCGTTCGTAAAGTAAAGATCGCCATTCGGGGCCTTACGCGCGTTCCAGTTCGAGTTGTTCACTGAACTGCCGAAGAACATCTGCGTGCCGAAAAGCCGCTCCCCGTAGGCCACCACCGGCCGCAGCGTGTCCTGATCGGCCACCGCGATGGTGCTCGCCGTGCCCCCGGTCAGCAAATGCGCCGGACCCTGCCGCGCCCCGCCCACAAAGTTGATCATGTTCCACGGCGCGGTCACATTCAGCCGGTCGCCATGCTGGGCAATCACCCACGGCTCGTCCAGCATCCGCACCACCATCATGTTCGCGCTCGCACCGCGCAGCATCAGGCTCACCTCGCCATTGGGCGCGAGGAAGCCGCTTTCAACGTCCTGCACCGCTTGGCCGGCGATCGTGTTGCGTCCCGGAATCAGTACCGAGCGCAGGTTGCCCGATATCGGCCAGACATAAATGCCGGAGCCCAGGTTATTGAACGGGTTCCCGAAAAAGAGCGTGCCTGCCTCTGAGTTGTGCCACAGAATACCAGTGACGCTGTTCTGCCGCAACGTCTGCGGTGTCGCGCCGCCCGCCTGGGTGTAGCGCACGAAGTGCTGCGTGTTGTCGTTTAACTCCACCGAAAAAGCCACATCGCCCCGCTCGCTCACAAAGAACGATGGCGCATTATTGCGGCCTCCCAGGAAGCGCCGCACCGTCGACCCGGCCAGCGGATCGTTCACCGTAATCAGCTTCTCTCGCGCGTCCTGATGCCGGAAGATTGTCCGCTGCGCGCCCGCCGAAATCGCGTAGTATGCCACGCCGTCATCGGTAACGCCGAAATCGCCTTCAAGGTTCAGTGCGCCGGTAAAGCCGGGCAAGCTCTCGCCGCTATGGGCCAGCAACTCGGTAATGCGGTCGCCGTAGCCGCGGAAGAGGCCGGTGAGCGTAGGCGTAGTTCCGGGGAAGCGGAACGTGGCGCGCACCATCACCCAGCCCGATGGCGTATAGGAATTGCGGCTGACGAAGATGCTATTCGTGGCTTCGGTGCCCGCCAACGGCGCATTCACCGTTAAGAACGGCTGCAAGCCCGCCTTGTCGCCGCGGCTCAACTGATTGCCGTTGCCGTTCGTCTCCTCCAGCGCCATAATCTGCCCGCCCGAGGTCACCGTGTGGATCCGCAAATCCTGCACAAAGCTGCCGCCCGTAAACCGCGCCGTGCCGCCCGCCGACACCATCTTCCAGTCGCCGTAGTTCCAATGCACTAAGCCATTCGACAGGCCGTCGAGCGTCGCATTGAAGAACAACTGCCCATCGTCGGTGCCCCACAACATCGATGGCCGCGCGCGCAGCTCAAACGAACGCTGGATCTTCTCGCTGGTGTTGATGACCTTGGTTAATTCATAGGTGCGCGGCATCGACACGTCGATCGGCGCCAAGGCGATCCACTGCCGTTGCATGCCGGTGACGTTCTCGTTATAGGTGTAGATAGCCCGCACCATCGCACCGCCTTCCGACCGTGCCGTCACCATACCCGTATTCGTCACCGCCACCAACGACGTGCCGCCCGCGTTCCGATTCGTCACCGACCAGGTAAAGTTCACGCCCGCAATCGGATTGCCGTCCGCATCGAAGGCCGTCGCGCGAAACTGCTGCGTCGAGCCGGTTTCCATCGTCATCGAGTCCGGCGTGATCTTCACTTCCCGGGGCATCGTTTGCACCGGCGTCTCCACTCGCACATTGCCCACTTGCGCCGCCACGCGCACAATCCCCAGGTTGACGGCCCGAACTTCGCCCTGCGAACTCACCTCCGCCAAAGCCCGGTTATTGACGCTCCACAAAACCACATCGCCCGTGCGCGGATTGCCCTGCGTATCGCGCACGATGGCGCGCATTTGCAACGTTCGGCCGATCATCACCTGATCGTTGTCGGCCACAATTTGAATCGAACCCGGATTGACGCCCTGGCCCAGCAAAGCCAGCGCCGTCAGCGAACTTATCAGCAGCAGCCGCATCACGTTAACCCCAAACCTCTTCGATGGGCTGATAACGGCCTTCGTCCGAACCCGGAATGTAGTTGTACTTCCGGCCCGACGGCGTATCGGCGATGGACTTCGTGTAGTCGACGCCCAAGGCCGAATAGATGGTGGCCGCGATGTCCTCGGTGTACATCGCGCGGCCCTGGCTCCAGCCCGGATCGGTCACCCGCGAGCCCGTGCCGTCGGTCTTCCCCAGCGCCCGTCCGCCCTTCACACCGCCGCCGATCATGGCCGCGCACATCGCGTCCTTATGGTGATCGCGGCCGCCACGCGAATTGAGGTTGCCCGGCGTTCGCCCAAATTCGCCCATCATCACAATCAACGTGGACCCCAGGTTACCCGACGTCCGCAGGTCTTCCACCAACGCGCCCACCGCGCGGTCGAGCTCGCCCGACAGTTGATAGAAGTTGCCGCCGCGGCCCAGGTCGAACATCGTATCGTGCAGATCCCAGCCGCCCATCGTGCAGTTGATAAACACCGCACCGTTGTTGGCGTTCACCGCATTGCGCGCAATCAGCAAGCTCCGCCCGATGGCCGTGTTGCCATAGCGGCCTTCATCGGTCGCGCCGTACTGAAACACCTGTTCGACGGCGTCGTTGTACATCATCCGGCGCGCCTGCGCATAGAAGCTCGCGTAGTCGGCCATACCCTGGTTAACGGGTGCTTCCCGCAAAGGCGAATCGAGCTTCTCGAGCAGCGTGAACCGTCGATCGAACCTTGCCCGGCTTTGGTCCACCGTGCCGAAGAAGTTATGCGATAACGTCGAAATCCCCGCCCGCTGTGCCGGCGGCATCATCGGCTGAAAGCGTCCGCCCAGGAAGGTCGCGCCTTGCAGATTGCCCTGGTTGAACGACATAAACGGCGGAATCAGGCCATTAGCGCCCTTTTCGCGCGAAATTACCGCCCCGATGTGCGGCGTCTCGCCCGCAAAAGCCGGATTCTGCGTGTGCCCGGTCTGCATGTAGAATTGCCCGCGCTCATGCGCGTTCTCCCAACTCTGCACCGACCGTAACACCAGCAAATCGTTTGCATTCCTCAACAAATTCGGGAAGAACCGGTTCGACAGCACCATGCTACCCGGCCCTTGCCGCAAATCGGCGTCGCGCGGATTCCACGCCGCGTCCTGCGGATTGAACGTATCGAGATGGCTCGGCGCGCCATTCAGGTTGATGAAGATGCAGGCCCGCGCCGTGCCGCGCAGGCGAACCGCCGTCCGCGTGGTGGTCACTTCCGCATCTGCATGCGCCTTCAGCAAACCGGCGCTCGCTGCGCTGGCCGCCCCAAACAATAAGCTTCGCCGGGTGACCGGCGCATGACCGTTGCAATTCTTGCGTGAATGATTCATGTTCGCCGTAATTCCCTAATAATTGAAGATGAAGTCGAGTTTGTTCAATAGCGCCCATTGCAGGTCGCTCAGCCATTGGTCGCGCATGCCGCTGCGCGCCGCCAGCACCGTCGCCGTCTCCGCTTCGGTGGGGTAGCGCGTCAAGGTCGCCAAAAAAATGCGCCGGATCGCGTCTTCATCCGAAGTCGCATTGGCGTGGATCTGGCTCACCCGGTTGTTCGGCACCACCGACGCCCGCGTATCGCCCATGGTGCGGAACACGACGAAGCTATCGTTCATCGAATAGAGCAAGCCCAGCAGCGTGGGCCCGTTGTTGTTGGCCACCGTCATCCAGTTGCCGCGGCCGAATTGCGCCAGCAGGTTGGTAACGCCGCCGTCGGTGGCGGGTTCGGTGGGGTCCGGCAGTTGGTTCGCGTACACCACGGGACGATCCCAACCCAGTACCGTCATCGGCGCTTCGGTGCGCGTCGCCGTGATGATCGAGTCGTAGGCCTCTTCCGGGGTCAAACGCCGCGCGAAGCCTCGCGCGAAGTAGCGCGTGTAGGCGTCTTTCCACTCACCCGGATATTGGCTCGACAGTTGATAAACAGTGGAGTTCGTCATCAAGCGCGCCATCTCGCGGATCGAGTAGTTGTTCTTGATGAAGTGATCCGTCAACGCCTCCAGCAACTCGGGGTTCGAGTTCTGGAAAGGCCAGCCGGCGGGCGGCGGGCGGGATGGATCGATTCTGGCCAAATCCCACGCATCCGGCGGATCCACAATGCCATGGCCATAGAAGTAGTCAAACAGCGTGTTCACCGTCGCCCGCGCGAACTGGCGGTCTGAGGTTACCATCCGCGCCAATTCCTTCCGGTAGTTGCCGCTCTTGGGCGCGTCGCCGTTCAGGAAGAAAGCCGGATCGTAATTCGTATTCGCCCGCGGCGGACGATTGCCCGCCGAGCCCACCGCGCCTGAATAACTGCCGTAATCGCGATCGATCACCACCACGCGCGGCCGGAAGCCGATGGTATCGTCGCTCCAGCGCAGGAAGTTCATCCGCGACAGAAACGCCGACATCTGCCAGAACTCGGCCCGGGTCTTGCGCGTCAAATAGACATTGATCTTGTCGAGATACCCCCGCCCGTTGTGGCAACTGACGCATTCGCTCTTAAAGCCCAGCAGCTGCGTCGTAATCACATCGGTGGTGTTGTCCCACGTGTCTTGAATCGGCCCGTCTTCGGCGATATTGCGCGCAAAGAACTGGGCACCCGGCACCGTATCCACTTCGCCGCTGGCCGACAGCATCTGGGCGATGAACTCGTTATACGGCCGATCCTTCTGGAAGGCATCGCGCACGAACTGGTAAAAGACATTGCGGCCCGCCAAACCCACATTCGAGTTGCCGCGCGTCACTTTGTACTTGTTCGCAAAGAAGAGCGTGAACTGATCGACGAAGGCGGGAGACCCCACCAAGCGCGAAACCAGGGCGGCCCGCTTGCCCGCCTGGCTGTCGCTGAAGAAGGCCTCGGCCTGCTCGGGCGTCGGAATGCGTCCGGTCAGATCGACGTAAACGCGCCGCACGAACTCGGTGTCCGTCGTAATCGGCGCCGGCGTCACCCCGTCCTCGCCCATTTTGGTGAGCAACAGGTGGTCGATGAAGCTGTCCCGTGGATAGCTCGCCGTCGACCGCCGCGCATTCGGATTCTTCCGGTACGCCGTGTACGCCTGGTCCAGGGCTAGACTGCCCTCCCATTCGGCGCGCATGGCGTTCGGATAGCCAGGACAGCCGGGGTCGTCAGCAGACCAAAGGCAAAAAGTGAGGGAAAATACCAGGGCCAATCGCGTATACGTAGGCATTGGCCCTATTATATAGCGGCGTCAAGGTTCGTAAAAATTTATTTCCGGCTTGAGTAACGATTTAGCTCTTGTAATAATTCGCGTGCGGCCGCCGGCGCCGCCGGGTTCTTTTCGAAGACTTCCTTGCTCGTCAAACGCTGGCCGTAAAGCGCCTTGTTGCTGTCCATGTCCTCCCGCAACGTGGCCCCCTGCAGTGAAATTCCCGCAAACACTCCCCTTTGCCGCGAGTAGCTCAGAATCTCCGCCGTCAGCTTGCCGTCGGTCTGTGCCGAAGAGTCGCGGCCCACCGGACCCGCCGCCACGCTCGCCTCGCCACCCATCGTGAACTTGCTCGACAACAGGCGCTCCGCCCCGCGCTTGTTCATCACCAGGAGAATGACGTCCATCTCCGCCCCGCCAATCTGGAAGCCCACACTGCCACCCTCAATCCGGATCGCCGCCGGGCTCTTCCATCCCACCCCGTCGTTCTGCCGGCACGTAAAGTAGCCGCGGCCAAACTTCGCGCCGACAATAAAAGCGCCCTTCTTCAAGCCCGGCACAATCACCGCGCACTGGGCTTTCTCC
>Ga0163155_10001869_pt1 | contig 24515 bp, 28 predicted proteins | sample OliLakLV19SP4G1_FD_148611 | JGI IMG/M metagenome (GOLD analysis project Ga0163155, IMG submission 148611) | Freshwater microbial mat bacterial communities from Lake Vanda, McMurdo Dry Valleys, Antarctica - Oligotrophic Lake LV.19.SP4.G1 | ecosystem: Environmental > Aquatic > Freshwater > Lake >... | reverse complement strand
CGCAAATGCCGTTGGGGGAGGCGCGAATGGTGTGGGGGGATTTTCGGGTCAAATAGGAGGCGCCGGGTCCATCGCCGGCACGGGCCCCATGCTCAATTGTCAGGTGAGCGGAGCTCAGTGCACGAGCCATGCGGATTGCTGCTCGAATTCTTGCAATCCCATGACGCAGCAATGCGCACCGTCGCTCATGGAATGCAAAGGCGCAGGCTCGCCGTGTGGCAGCTCGATTGAATGCTGTACGTTAAGCTGTGCCGGCGGTGCATGCAGCGCCAACGCCTGTATTCAAGACGGGCAGGCCTGCCAAACAGCAGCGGAGTGCTGCGGCGGCAGCTGCAACGCCAACAAGTGCACGGCGCTTTCGACTTCCTGTAAGACGGCCGGCAATGCCTGCACGCAGGGCGGCGATTGCTGTTCCAGTCTGTGCAATGGCGGCCTCTGCCAAATCGGCGCTTCCTTCTGTGTGCAGGGCAGCGATGTTTGCGGCAAAAATGCCGACTGTTGTTCCGGGATCTGCACGATCGCCAACGGCGCCACGCTCGGCTCGTGCAGTGCGCCCCAGGCGGGCTCCACCCGTTGCGGTAAAGTCCATGGCGAGCTGTGCAATGGCTGTGGGGAATGCTGCAGCCGTCTCTGCGCACCTTATGGGCCCACGGGCGTTGCGATTTGCCAGCCTGCACAAGGCTGCCGAATTAACGGTGAATTGTGCCACGAAGATCGAGATTGCTGCGGCGTCGCAGGTACCGGTCTGCCGGGTGAGGGAAATGTAACCTGCGAAAAGGATGCAGGCGCGGAGTTTGGGCGCTGCCGAAATCCCATGGGTTGCAATCCGCAGGGCAATATCTGCCACTTCAAAGACTACCAATGCGAAAATTCCACGGCCCCGGCGCAGTGTTGCGGCGACACCAACAAAAAGCTCGAATTTTGTCAGCTGGATGCGCTCGGAATTCCACGCTGCAATGGTCTTGGCGAATGTCGCAAAGAAAATGAAACCTGCGCCACAGGCCTCGACTGCTGCACTGGCCTGAACCTCTCCTGCTTGCCGAATGCAGCCGGCGATCTCGTTTGCACCAAGCTCACGACTCCCGAAGCTTGCCAAGTCACCGGTGGCGGCTGCACCGCCAACGCGGATTGCTGCCCCGGTACGATTTGTATGCTTGAGATCGGCGCGTCGCGTGGCATTTGCGGCGTGCGCGAGGTCCCTCCACCAGTTGGAAGTGGCGGTGCTCCGGGAGCCGGCGGCGCGTCTTCGGGCGCAGGTGGTGATCCCGGCGCAGGTAGCGGTGGCGCACCCGTGTGTGCCGAATATGGCCAATCATGCCTGTCGACTCCGTGCTGCAATGGCGTCCCGTGTTCAGCTGGCCTCTGTGTGTATATTATTCGGTGAGTGTGCGGTTTGGGGGGGCGACCGTCGGCCCAATATCACGAGCCGCATCACCGCAGGGTGACCGGGGCGGCCTTGTCGCAGGCTCGCGCCCAGTGGCGGATACGTTGTCGTGGCTGTCAATACAAATGTATTGACAAGGGGCGGGTCCAGCACACACTAGGGTCATGAACGAGCTCAAAAGCTCCCAACTCCAGCTTCGCGTCTCGCCGCGAGAGAAACGCGAGATTCAACGGAGGGCCGAGTCCGCCGGGCTTTCGATGTCAGAGTGGGTCGTCTCGCAACTTTTGCCCAAACAGCATGAAACGTTTCAGGACCTCGTGCGCAATCTCAACCACGAGTCAAGTGAAGCGCCCAACGCATCGTCGTATGCGTTGGCGGCGCTGAACGACTTTTTGGCAAAGCTTTCTGCCCAGGACTTTAAGCGCGCGCTGACGGGTCCGTCAGTGGTACCACACTCCGAGTTCCACCGCGTGTACCTAGCGGCAATGATCGAGCATGCTGCCGTTCAAAAGGGGGCCGAGGTGCCAGCATGGGTTCTAAGTAGCGGCCCCCTCGGCGTTCCGTACTTCGCCACTGAACTCACCAGTCTTCGGCTCCACCTCCTCATGCATTCGCCGCCCGCGTTTCGGCGACGCAATCTGTTCGTGGATGCCAGCGTGGGAGATCGGGTGTGAAGCTTGGTTTGGATCGGAAACGGATCCATGAGCTCTTCGAGCTTCTCAACCAAGAGCTATTAAAAGCAGGGATTCGGGGAGAGCTCTTCTTGGTGGGTGGGGCCGTGATGTGTCTCGTGTACAACGCGCGGGAATCAACGCATGATCTGGACGCGCTGTTTTTGCCAACCGCGGGTGTACGCGCTGCGGCAAGGCGAGTGGCTGGGAAAGAGGATTTGTCTGAGGACTGGCTCAACGACGCAGCCAAAGGTTACCTGAGTGAAAGCGCGGATTTCGCGCCGTTTCTTCAGCTGAGCCACTTGAGCGTGATGACGGCCACCGCGCCCTATTTGCTAGCGATGAAGTGTCTAGCCATGCGGCTCGGCCGCGAATTCCACGACGAAACTGACGTTCGTTACCTGTTGCGTTACCTCAATATCGAACGCTACGAGGACGCGGTGGACGTAGTTTGCAGCTTCTATCCGCTGCAACGGTTTCCCCAAAAGACATTCTACGCGTTACGCGAAATCCTCGGCTCCGATGATGAAGCTTAGCCGCGGGATCGGGGGGACAAAGTTCCGAGTCGTGTTATACGGGCGGGATGCATTATTGGAGGTCTGCCATTCCGTGTTGGTTCCTGCTCGCTGGCGTAAGTTCCTGCGGCACGGAAGCCGCTCCCAAGGGCGTTGTGGGTGTTGGAGGTATGTCGACGAGCATATCTGGCGGCTCGGGCGGAACGGCGAACGCGAGCGGCGTGGGCGGGGGTATTCCAGTTCAAAGCGGAGGGAGCTCGGCGTCTGTGTCCGGCGGTGCACCGAGCAGCCAAGGCGGAGCGCTCGGAGTTGGAGGGCAAACGATGGCTCAAGCAGGAAGTGGAGGAAACGTGCAAACGCCTAATGTGCCCAAAAAAGTGCTGATCTATACCTATCCTCCCACCGGCGAGGTGCCAAATCTCGCCGAACAGGTTTCGATCCTGAGCGCCCAGCTTCAGGCGTGGGGTTTCTCGGTTGAGACTTCGCAAGATCCCGCCATGTTTACCGACGTTAACTTAGGACGTTTTGGAGGGGTGGCTCTGATCAATACCTGCGGAGAACTTTTCGGAGAGAGCAACCCGGGGACTGCCGAGGCGGCGGCCTTGCAAAAGTTTGTGCAAGCCGGCGGCGGCTTGTTTGCCACGCACTGTGCTTCCGTGACGCTCACGGGCGCGCCCGCGAGTGACCCCGCACCTTACAATAAGCTTCTGGGCGGACGAGGTGGCGACGGCTACTTTGGCGGCGAGAGTACCTGCACCAAGCTCACAGACCACCCCACGAATGCGGCCCTTCCGGCAACATTCTCGTACACGGGTGACACCGACAACACGGACTACCTGGCTCCGGATACAGTGGTGGTGGTGCGCTGCAAGTGGTCAGGCAACGGCGAAAAGGAAGTCGCTGCATCCTGGTATCGCACCGAAGGGCTCGGTCGCATCTTCTTCACAACCTTCGCTAAAACCGACGCGGATCTAAAAGATGCGATGCTGCGCGATCAACATCTGTTCCCTGCGCTTTCCTGGGTGCTTTATCGGTCCCCGATCCAGCAGTAAGCCTTCGCTTTGATCGGTCAGTGAAAGGGTTGCCGGGCCGCGCGGCACGAGCGCTCGGTGAGCAGCCCTTTTCGTTTCTTCGGAGATAGTAAGCATGCTTACTATCGTGATCGCCTTTGAGATGGCTGCCACGCACAAGCTTGGGAGCACCTGGGGGATGTTCAACCGCTGCCCGAACGCGGTCGCGACTCGCAGCGTCAGAATTCCGGCGACCAGAGTTGTTCGGCAGCTCCAGGAACGGTGACGAACAACTGCAAGGCGATGTCGGGGCCTGTGGCTTGGAAGTAGAACACTCGAATTTTGTGCCGTCCCTGGTCCAATGTCACGGTGTTTGATTTGCTAGTGACGGCGTGCACGCCGTCGTTGTTGACAACGAGTTTCCCGTCGACCCAGAGCAGCGAGCCATCATCCGAAGACAAACGGAACACATAGTCGCCTTGGACCTTTACGGAGAACTTTCCGTTGTAGTCGAGCGCGAACGACTTGTATTTGTCGGAAACGCCGGGAAAACCTGAGGTGAACCGGCGTTTGGAGATATTCAGTGCGTTCGTATACATGATCCCTTCTGGGATGCACCTTCTAACAGAGGCGGGTTGGGCACGAAGCAGAGCGTGCCCTTGAGGGCACCCTTTTGCCCGCTGCCGAAAATTCCGACGCTGCTCACGATAGGGAGGCCGGGTCCGTGCTTGCCGAAAGTGTGTTCTTTGGCTGCTGGCATGAGCCGCCTTGACCTTGTACGATCCATCAAGTCCACCCAGTCTTCTCTCTCCACCAGAGCCTTTTCGTTCTGATCGCTCAACGAATCACCATCCGGCAATGCATAGGGAAAAGATTGCGGTAAGGGCGACGTAGCTAATGGAGGTTCAACAGGGAGCGTTGGTTTCTCTTTTTCCGAAGCAGTTGGTGTTGATGTTTGTGTCGGTGTCGGCGTTGAAACCTGAGGCGCCTGCGCAGTAGGCTTCTCGCCCCAATCTGTGAAGTGCCCAACCAAGAGAATCTGCCGCGCCCTTCGAGCTGAGTTGTGACGCATTCGGCTAAGCGTGCGCGAATTCGGTTGAGCGTCACCTGCACCGATTCGGTCCGTCAAGATCAACGCCACTTCTTGAACGATGTCTTCCGCGAGAGCGTGATCACGCAAGATGGTGAACGCGTACGCAAGCAACGCCTTTCGGTAAGCTTGAATCAAATCGAGCTGGTCCAGCTTCGGTTGGATGAATTCGTTCACGCTAGAGAGTGCGCCCCAAGGTCAAATCTTATCTGATAAACGTCAACGACCTTGAATTTGGCCGAAATCTCGATTGTGCCAACCTGTGCCACTCCTCGGGCCAACTGACACGCGTGTCACGAGGGTTGAAGGGTTCTGGCCCGCAGCGCGGAGAAGGCCCACCCAAAAACAGCGAATGTTCCCAAATCAATAGAGGAGGAGTTGGTGGCACAATTCTCGCACATTGATCCTTGAGGCTAACGAACAGATGCTTTTCCCGATTCGCTCCCGATTCACGCCCGCCGTCATTTTTTCCGCACTGTTCGCGTATGTGGGTTGCTCCGGGTCGGTTGAGTCACTGGATGGCAGGAGTACAGGCGCAGGAGGAGCCGGCGCAACCGCTGGCAGCCTAGGGGTCACAGGGGGCAGGCAGGGGCCAACCGGCGGTCTTGGTTTTGAGGGGGGCGGCCGGAGCGTGGGACCCGTCGGTGGCTTTATCAGTAGAGACGGGGGCGCGCCGAACGTGGGACCCGTCGGTGGCTTTATCAGTAGAGATGGGGGCGCCACGGGCACAATAGGCGGTAAATCCGCCGGCGGCACGGGTGGGGCACCCACGGGCGGCCAAGCCACGTCGGGCGGCCAAGGCAACGGGGATCCGCACCCGACAACGGGCTCGCTTGACGTGTATTGCACTGATCTTGGTGCCTACGCTTGCGCAGGACATGCGCAGAAAGGGCAGCTGGCGTGCGCGGTCAACCCTAGCATCGGAGTTCCAGTATGGTCGCTCAATGGCAACTGTTCCGGCGCGAACAACTGCGATACGCGGCCAGGCGGGAATGCGGGGTCCTGTCAGCCAATCGTGACCGAGTGCCTCGACAAGAATCCTGGTGCGGTGTTTTGCCGGGGCGTGAACCGACTGACGTGTGGTCCGGACCTCGTCACCGCCACACCGCTCGACACCTGTGCGACAGGCTTCTTGTGCACCGATGGCATGTGCGTGATCCCGTAGGTTTCGACCGACAGCTGAACCGTGGCAACGGCGCCCGCATCGTGGACACTGCCGTCGTTTCTGGTATCCTGCAATCCTCGAAATGGCGCTCCCACGTACCCAACTTTACGCGAGTCTTTTCTTCTCGATGATGGTCCCAGCCATCTTCGGCTGCGCGAGCGGGGCGAAGAGCGTCTCGGACACGAGCCAGTGGGAGGCGAAGGTGTCGCTCCCCTCGGACGCGAATGGTGCGCTCGATGTTTCAGGGGGCGCTTGGCGCATGATCGAAACCCCAGCGCTTTCCAACCTTCCGAATATTGTTAGAACCCCCATCGGCTGGCTAGCCGCGTCTCGGCGCGGATTGGGAGAAGGGAAGATTGTTGCGGGCTTTGAAAGTGCGCTCTATCGCTCTGACAACGGGATCGACTGGGAGTTGCTGCCGGTTTTCGCCGGTCGTCATGACATTGCAGTGCGCGGCCTCGCGTACGGTGGCGGTCGCTACGTCATGCTCGCGAATCTGAATGGAGGCAGAAGCGCTCTTCTTCGCTCAGAGGACGGTCGAGGTTGGGTTGAAATACACCCGGAGGTAGATCCAGTGCGTAGCCTGCACGCACTGGCCTTCGCTGGGGATCGATTTTTTGCCTGTGGATTTCAAACATGCCTGATCTCAACGAACGGCGAAACCTGGAGGGAAGTCGCTATGACGAATGCCCAGCCGTCGGCAGTCGTCTACGGCAATGGTCGGTATCTGTTGGTCGGAAGCGGACCGATGGAGGTTTCGAGTGACGGGCTGACGTTCACGCCGCACGACGTGGACTGTGCGCTTCCAGGCGCTTGCATCATGGATCCAAGTGGTGGTGTGCATCAGGGCTTTCACTCGAATGCCCTGTTTGCCGAGGGGCGTTTCTTTGCCGATCAATTGAGTTCGCCCGATGGAGTCAATTGGCTCGCAGACCCGGAGCGCGCTCCTGTTGCCTATGTGGACGGGCGCTTCATGGGTGATGACGGCTACAATCTGAAAACTTGGCGTGGCGAGGGTACAGTACAAGACGTTCCTGCCATTCGAACCGCTCAAGCGGCGGTGACGGAAGCTGGGCGAGCCATCACCGACGTGGGAGTGTTGGACAACAACGCGCCCATTCCAGCGCGCGTAGAAGTGCCGTTTGATGACGGCTTGACCTGCGAAACTGCCAGTTGCGTCGTGGTGAATGACCGCCTCTATTTGGTGCCTCCGCCAGGCACGGCAGCGTTGCCAGACCGTGTTCCACGTAACGCCGATGGCAAGCCCTTGCTGACCGACGAGTGTCCCGTCTCGGGCATGATTTTTTGCCAAAACTACGCGGATCGCACTGGATGCGTGTGCCACCACGAAGCACCTCGTGGCCCAAGCAGTTGCCAGGACGTTAGCCAGTATCGATGCGAAGGTCGCTTTTCAGCTCGGCCTGACGAATGGCAAATAGCGGAGGTGGCCGACGCGGGCTGCAGCTGCAATGGGCTCGACCCTAGCCAACCCGAAAGTTTCGGGCTCGATTGCAAACCCGGTGAGGCTCGCCCCTGCGTCGCCCCTTTGCGCTGCTTGGCGATCGACCCACCCCCCTCATCCGGTATCCCCTTTCCGCAGCGATATGTGTGTTCAGCTGCCTGTCAGGTCGATGCGGACTGCCCATCCTGGGAAGCTACAGGTTTCTGCGCTGGACATGTGTCGTTACGCTGTTCGAACGGAAGCTGTCAGCCGCGGGCGTGTCAGTAGTGCCCTTGCCTCGCCCTTGACCCGCCCTTGCCTCCCTCCCTAAGTTTCAAACGGCAGTCGAACCGTGGCCACGGCACCCGCATCGGCGTGATTCTTCAACTCCAGCTTGCCACCGTAGGATTCAACGATGCCGCGGCTCACATACAAGCCTAAGCCAGCCGCGCCTTGCGCCTTCCGGGTGCTGAAAAATGCGTCGAACAGCCGGGGCAGGACATCTTCGCTGAGGCCTGGACCGTTGTCGGAGACTTCGAGATAGATCCAATTCTTGTCCTGGAAGGTCCGTAGCAAGATCGAATTTTCGTCGCGTGGTCGTCCGAGCTCTTCCAGCGCCTGAGCTGAGTTTAAGAGTAGATTCAGTGTGACTTGGGCGAGGTGAGCCTCGCGGATCTGGATGGGTCGCGTCTCTTCCAATTCTTGTACAATGCGACAAATAGGCTGCAGCTGACGCGCCGCCAAACGCAGTGTCAGCACAGCTACGTCGTTAATCTGTATCGAACGAGGCTCGAGATTTGGCGTTGCGACAAGACTCCGGAAATCATGAAAGGCGCGCGCCAGCCGTGACGTCGCATTTAGGGAATCCTGGGCGTGGGGTAGGAGCTCCGCAACAGCCGGATTCGAGGCTGAGAGTTCGCGCATCCTAGCCACCAAATGATCGAGACTGTCGAGCCCCGGCGCCAGTTGGTTTGCGGCTTCGACCACAAATCCTTCGCCCAAGAGGCCAATCTTGGCAACTTGGTCGGCACGCATTCTTCGTGTGAACGTCGGGTCTTTGAGCACGATTTCTCCTCAGTTTCGAATACCACAGACTGAGACGAAACGAACCTAACGACCCAAGCTCCAGTCTGTTGGGCTCCAGAAAGAATGCCTCCGACACACTCTCGAAACAATCCTCCACCATGCTCTGCCCAGTCGAATGCTGGATCTCGAGGCTAGCCCATGCGCACGCACGCCAGACCACGGGACGTGGCAGGCGAGTCTCAGCCTACGCTTTGCCAGGCGCCAGGGAAGAACGAGCGTGACCCATGAGCGCCACACCGGGCCGCTCGTTATCCAGCGTCCCTTCTACCCGGCGGGAAGCGGAAGCTGTCACGTCTACCTTTTGCATCCACCGGGTGGAGTCGCAGGTGGCGATCAATTGAGCTTTGATACAACGCTCGGACCCGAGTGCGAGGTGCTGATCACGACACCAGGGGCCACCAAGTATTATCGCAGTGCGGGGCGTGCGGCTCAGCAGACGCAAATGATAACGGTGGGGAGACGCGCATTTTTGGAATGGTTCCCCCAAGAAACGATCGTTTTTGATGCTGCAGACGTGAGCTTGAGGACGGAAGTAGAGCTGGCAGAAGGCGCAGGCTTCATCGGCTGGGAAATTCTCTGCTTGGGCCGACGCGCCAGCGGGCAAGTCTTCAGTTCCGGGCGCGTGCGGCAGTGTTTTGAGGTCAAGAATCAGAAGGGGCCGCTCATTTTAGATCGAGCACTCTATGAAGGCGGCAGTGCGTTTCTGTCGGCTGCATTTGGCTTAGACGGTGCTTCGGTGGTCGGCGTATTGCTGATCGCTCAGGCCACGGAGGCCCTGGTTGCTGCCATCTGCGCAGTCTGGAACACCGCGGAGGCATTGGTGTCTGCAACGCTGGTCAATAGCGTAGCGATCTGCCGTTACCTTGGGCACAGTGCTAACGAAGCCAAGGCGCTCTTTACCGAAGCGTGGTTGTTGGCTAAGACGGAGCTCACGGGGCACCGGCCTGAGCTACCTCGGATCTGGGCGACGTGACTTTCGGAGACACTTGAGATGGAGCTCTTACCGCGCGAGAAAGATAAGCTGCTGCTTTTTACCGCTGGCCTTTTGGCGGAACGCCGTCGGGCGCGTGGCCTCAAGCTGAACTACCCTGAAGCCGTCGCCTTTATTTCAGCTGCAATTTTGGAAGGCGCACGCGATGGCAAGACAGTTGCTGAGCTGATGAGTTACGGGAAGACCTTGCTCGGCAAAGACGAAGTGATGGAAGGCGTGCCTGAGATGATCCCGGACGTTCAGGTTGAAGCTACGTTTCCTGACGGCACGAAGCTTGTCACTGTTCACAACCCGATCCGTTAGGTGATGCGATGATCCCAGGAGAAATCATCACTGAAGAGGGCTCAATCGAGCTCAATGTGGGTCGGAAAACGCTGACACTCCGCGTGGCGAACTCGGGAGATCGCCCGATTCAAGTGGGTTCACATTACCACTTCTACGAAACCAACGTGGCGCTGGTTTTCGACCGCGAGCAAGCGCTCGGTTTCCATTTGAATATCGCCGCGGGCACCGCCGTGCGTTTCGAGCCTGGCCAAGAGCGTGAAGTGGAGTTGGTTGCCTATGCGGGGCAGCGCGCGGTGTTTGGCTTCAATGGCAAAGTGATGGGAGCCCTTCCGAGTTGAAGCATGGTGGCACTGAGCCGGCGGGCTTACGCAGAGATGTATGGTCCCACGCGAGGCGATCGCATTCGCCTGGGCGATACTGAGCTCTGGATTTGTGTGGAGCAGGATTTCACCACTTACGGAGATGAGGTGAAGTTTGGCGGCGGGAAAGTGATCCGCGATGGGATGGGGCAGAGCCAGCTCACGAACCACTCCGCGGTGGATACCGTGATCACGAACGCCGTGATCCTCGATCACTGGGGCATTGCGAAAGCCGATATTGGCCTTAAAAATGGTCGAATTGCGGGCATCGGCAAGGCGGGCAATCCTGACACGCAAGCTAACGTCACGATCGTGATTGGGCCCGGCACTGAGATCATCGCAGGTGAAGGGCTGATCGCTACCCCCGGTGGGATCGACTCTCACATTCACTTCATCTGCCCCCAACAGATCGATGACGCGCTGATGAGTGGTGTTACCACGATGATCGGTGGCGGCACGGGCCCCGCCGCTGGCACGAGCGCCACCACCTGCACCCCAGGCCCCTGGCATATTCATCGGATGCTGCAAGCAGCGGATGCGCTGCCGATGAATCTTGGATTCTTAGGCAAAGGCAACGCCAGCTTACCTGAAGCTTTGGACGAACAGATCGAAGCCGGCGCGATGGGTCTCAAGCTGCACGAAGATTGGGGAACCACTCCAGCGGCCATCGACAATTGCTTGAATGTGGCCGAGCGTTTTGATGTTCAGGTGGCCATCCACACCGATACCTTGAACGAATCGGGCTTCGTGGAAGATACCTTCGCGGCCTTCAAAAATCGCTCAATTCACGCCTATCACACCGAGGGCGCAGGTGGCGGCCACGCGCCGGACATCATCAAAGCGTGCGGCTTGGATTGTGTTCTCCCTTCCTCTACGAACCCCACGCGTCCGTACACCATCAACACCATCGATGAGCATCTGGATATGCTCATGGTGTGCCACCATCTAGATCCCTCGATCGCGGAGGATGTGGCGTTTGCTGAATCGCGGATTCGTCGCGAAACGATCGCCGCTGAAGATATCCTGCAGGACCTGGGAGCCTTCAGCATGATCTCTTCAGACTCGCAGGCCATGGGGCGGGTGGGCGAAGTGGCGATCCGCACCTGGCAAACCGCGCACAAGATGAAAGTGCAACGCGGGAGCTTGCCCGAGGATCCGGCCACCCACGATAACTTCCGCGCGAAGCGCTACATCGCGAAATACACCATCAACCCCGCCATCACCCACGGCATTGCCCATGAAGTGGGTTCGATTGAAGTCGGCAAGCTCGCGGATCTGGTGCTCTTTCGTCCCGCTTTTTTCGCGGCCAAGCCTGCAATGATTATCAAAGGCGGGATGATCGTCGCAGCGCCGATGGGCGATCCGAACGCTTCCATTCCAACGCCGCAGCCGGTTCACTATCGGCCGATGTTTGGTGCGCTCTCGGGAGCGCGCCACGCGACCTGCGTCACGTTTATCTCTCAGGCGGCAGAGGCCGCCGGGGTTGCGCAAGCGCTGCACCTTCAAAAAATCGTCGTTGCCGTCAAGGGAACTCGCACGGTGAGAAAGACACACTTGATCCACAACAACTACCTGCCCCAAATGGAAGTGGATCCGGAAACGTACGAAGTGCGGGCGGATGGCGTGAAGCTCGTGTGTGAGCCGGCCAGCGTGCTTCCTCTAGCTCAACGCTATTTCTTGTTCTGAGGCCCGATGCTGACGTTCACCGAGAGGCTCAGCGAACACGGATACACACCGACCCATGTCGTGTCGTTGCCGTTTGAGCTGCGGCAACGCAGCCGCTTGCGTTGCTCGGACGCAGCAGGCGAGGAGCTAGCGCTCATGCTTTCACGAGGTGGCGTGCTTCGAAATGGTGACCTATTGCGCTCAGAATCAGGGCAAATTCTGCGCATTGAGGCAGCCGCTGAGACCGTCTCCGTAGTGCACAGCACGGATGCGTTCGCGCTCTGCCGTGCCGCCTATCACCTGGGTAACCGACACATCCCGCTTGAAATCGCTGCGGGCCGTTTGGCGTACCTCCACGATCATGTCTTGGATGACATGGTGCGAACACTTGGCTTTCCCGTAGCGACCGAGCTTGCGCGCTTTGAACCAGAGCCAGGTGCCTACGGAGGGCACTCACATCGTCATGGCGATCACGATGCCGATGCGCACGCGGACCATCATCACGAAGCACACGGCGACCTTCATCATCACGAAGATCCATCCGAGCGCTGACTAGATCCCGATGAACGCGCTATTGGAGCCCACTAAGACGCCAGGCCAGGCCAAGCTGCCGGATGGGGCTCTTTCAGTAGCGAGCTTGTTGCGGCTCTTGCAGCTTTCGTGTCCCACGTTGCCGATTGGGGCCTATGCCTATTCCCAAGGCCTGGAGGCGGCGTTCACGACCGAGGCCTTGCCGTCTGAAGGGGCCGCTACTGCCTGGATTTCCGGGGTGCTTTCACACGGCGTTCAGAAGCTCGATCTCCCAGTATTGGCGCGGCTGTACGCGGCGTGGGAGAGCAACAACGCTGAGGCGCAACTATACTGGACTCAGTTTCTCTGCGCTTCACGCGAATCGCGGGAGCTGCTCATGGAAGAAGAGCACCTTGGGGAAAGCTTGCGGAAGGTGCTGTGTGAGCTCGGCGTGATGCAGGCTCAGGCGCGTGACCTTAGGCCGACGTACCTTAGCTACTTTGCACTCGGGGCGGTCCACTTCAACGTCCCGCTGCGCGAGACACTCTGCGGGTACGCGTTTGCTTGGGCCGAGCACCAAGTGAGTGCCGCGAGCCGCTTGGTCGCTTTCGGACCGATGGCAAGCCAACGCGTCCTGTCTCAAGTGCTCGCCTTGATTCCAGCGGTGATCGAGGGCGCACTCGCCTTGGAGGATGATCAAATCGGAGCCTCGCTTCCGAGGCTCGCCCTCGGGAGTGCGCGCCACGAAACGCAGTATTGCCGCATCTTTCGCTCGTAGTTAGCCCTGTTCGCCCTTCACACCCAGCCATTCGAACTTCGAACCATAAACGGAGAGCCCACATGTCACACGATCAAACACTGCGCTTGGGGATTGGTGGCCCGGTCGGTTCCGGGAAAACTGCGCTCGTCGATGCGCTTTGCAAGAAAATGCGCGCACGCTATCAGATCGCGGTTGTCACCAACGATATCTATACGCAAGAAGACGCGAAATTTCTGATTCGAAGCGGTGCGCTCACCGAAGATCGGATCGTTGGCGTAGAAACGGGCGGCTGCCCGCATACGGCGATTCGTGAGGATGCATCGATCAATCTCGCGGCCGTGGATCAGCTCATGGGGCGCTTCGAGAATCTCGATATGGTCATCATCGAAAGTGGTGGCGATAACTTGAGCGCTACTTTCAGTCCCGAACTTTCTGATCTCACACTCTATGTGATCGACGTTGCTGCGGGCGATAAGATCCCGAGGAAAGGCGGCCCAGGCATCACGCGTAGCGATCTGTTGATCATCAATAAAATTGATCTAGCACCGCATGTGGGCGCCTCGCTCACGGTGATGGATCGTGACGCCAAGCTAATGCGGGGGGAACGCCCTTTCGTGTTCACGAATCTCAAATCGGGAGAAGGCCTCGATACCGTGATTGCCTTCATTGAAAAACAAGGCATCTTAAATCCGATGCGCCCCAAGCCGGGCGTGAGTGGAGCCAGTGCTTGAGCAATCGCGCGCTTGGCTTCACGGGTTTGCTATGGCAAACAGAGGGCACCATGGCCTACAGCAATTTTGATCCGGACTACGTATTTTCACACCATATTGCCAGCCCAGAGCAGCGCGCGCACTACGACGCGATCCATACAGGCGCTAAGGAATTCGCACGAGTGCTGTTGGCACATGTGCCGGAATGCACAGATCGCGATACAGCATTTCGCTTGCTGCGTGAGTCGTCCATGATCGCGTGTGCAGCCGTGGCGCTCGAAGGCCGTTTTAAGTAACGGTCGCCGCTCCGACCGATCACGATTGGAGCATGGGGACCGGGAGCCTCTCCCCGAGGCTGGCCGACCTAGGGTAAGGTGCCGCTATGCACGAAGATCACCGTTTCGTTATCTTGGAAACGAAGTTCGCGTACCAAGACAAGCTAGTCTCAGATCTGAACGACGCGCTCATCGCTCAACAGAAGCAGCTCGATACGATTCTTGCCCGGCTGCATCACTTGGAGGGGCAATTCAAGAACGGCGCTGGCGACGGGGAACAACCCGCGAACGACCCGCCTCCGCACTATTGATGCTGCAAAATGCCCCCAGGCTGGCTAATCCTTAGAGAAAACACCTTTGGGATTGGACTCTGGCCGAAGGTGTGGCTAATAGCGCCACCAAGAACGCGCCTTCACCCGGCAATCTTTTGATCCCCGAACGAGAACACGGCAAGTCATGACGGACCTCTCCACATACCGCAATATTGGCATCTTCGCGCACGTCGACGCAGGCAAGACGACGACGACCGAGCGTATCCTTAAGCTCACTGGCAAGATCCATAAGATGGGTGAAGTGCACGATGGCGCGGCGACAACCGACTTCATGGTGCAGGAGCAAGAGCGCGGCATCACCATTCAATCCGCTGCGACTACCTGCTTTTGGGCAGGGCATCGCTTCAACATTATCGACACTCCCGGACACGTGGACTTCACGATTGAAGTTTACCGTTCGCTCAAGGTGCTCGATGGCGGCGTCGGTGTGTTCTGCGGTTCGGGCGGTGTGGAGCCCCAATCGGAAACGAATTGGCGTTACGCGAACGACGCGAAGGTGTCGCGCATCATCTACGTCAACAAGCTGGATCGCTTGGGTGCGGACTTCTACCGCGTCGTGGGCCAGATCAAGACGGTGCTCGGCGCCAAGGCGCTCGTCATGGTCCTGCCGATCGGTATCGAATCTGCCTTCGTTGGGATCGTCGACCTCCTGGAGCGCAAGGCGTACGTCTGGGACGATTCGGGGCTGCCTGAGAATTTCAAGGTCACAGACGTTCCGGCAGACATGGTGGCTGACGTTGAGAAGTGGCGTGGTGAGATGATCGAGACTGCTGTCGAGCAGGACGACGCGGCCATGGAAAAATACCTGGCGGGCGAAGAGGTTGATATTCCCACGATCAAGGCGTGCGTTCGCAAGGGCACCATCAATCTAACGTTCTTTCCCACCTATTGCGGGTCCTCCTTCAAGAACAAGGGCGTGCAGCACGTACTCAACGCGGTGGTGGATTACCTACCCAACCCCACCGAAGTCCAGCCGCAGCCTGAGGTCGACCTCGAAGGCAACCCAACTGGCAAGTTCGCGATCGTTACCGCCGAAGCACCCTTCCGTGGCCTCGCGTTCAAGATCATGGATGATCGCTTCGGCAGCCTCACCTTCACCCGCATCTATTCGGGAACCATTTCCAAGGGCGACACCGTTCTCAATACCTTCACCGGCAAAGAGGAGCGCATTGGTCGAATGGTGGAGATGCACGCCAACGACCGCACCATGATCGACACGGCCCAGGCCGGTGACATCGTGGCGCTCGTGGGCTTGAAGAACGTCCGCACCGGTCACACGCTCTGTGATCCGAACAACCCTGCAACGCTTGAGCCGATGGTGTTCCCCGATCCAGTTATCTCGGTGGCGATCGCACCGAAGGACAAGACCAACGCCGAGAAGCTCAGTAACGCGCTCGGCAAGATGGTGGCCGAGGATCCGTCCTTCCACGTGGAAGTGGATCAGGAGTCCGGCGAAACGATCCTGAAGGGCATGGGCGAGCTCCACCTAGACATCAAGGTGGATATTCTGCGCCGCACACACGGCGTTGAAGCCACCGTAGGCGAGCCGCAAGTGGCCTACCGCGAAACGATCACTGAGCTGGTCGAAGACAGCTACACCCACAAGAAGCAAACGGGTGGTTCCGGCCAGTACGCGAAGATCGAGTACATCATCGAACCGCTGCCGCAGGGTTCCGGCTTCGTTTTCGAATCCAAGGTTACCGGTGGCAACATTCCGAAAGAGTTCATTCCAGCGGTTGAAAAGGGCTTCAAGAGCTTGGTCGGGAAGGGCCCGCTCGTTGGATTCCCGGTACTCGATTTCAAGATCACGTTGACGGACGGCGGGTACCACGCGGTGGACTCCTCTCAGATCGCATTCGAATCCGCCGCCAAGGCCGCCTATCGGCAGACAATGCCCAAGGCCAAGCCCGAGCTCTTAGAGCCCATCATGAAGGTGGACGTGTTCGTGCCGGACGACAACGTGGGCGATGTCATCGGCGACATCAACCGCCGCCGCGGCATCATGAAGAGCCAAGAAGCCACGCCTATCAACGTGCGCATCAAGGCGGATGTGCCACTGAGCGAAATGTTTGGCTACATCGGTGATCTGCGTTCCAGCACCTCAGGTCGCGGTCAGTTCTCAATGGAGTTCAGCCACTACGCTCAATGCCCGCGCAACATCCTCGAGAAGGTCAAAGAGGAAGTGAAAGCGCGCGAGCTCGAGAAGAAGAAGTAAGGAATCGCCTGAGAAGTCGGTTGCAACAGCACCCGACGCGCGTCCGACATAGGATCCCTTGGAGCGCTAGCATTGTGTTAAGAGCGCCCTGAAATGTGGCTCCTCGCGCTCACGTGGTTCGCCTTGCTCGCGAGCATCGGATTCACGTTTCCGTATTTCGGTTTGTACTTGCTAGATGTCGCCAAGCTGAGCGGCAGTGAGGCCGGCGTGGTGCTGGCCATTATGCCGGTCATGTCCGTGCTGTTCCAGCCGCTCTTGGCTGCGCTTTCGGATCGTAGTGGAGCGCGCACACGGGTTCTCGCTGGCCTGGCGCTGGCTTCCTCGGCAGCACTGTTGCTCATGTTCGTTGCCCACGGCTTCTGGGCACTCCTACTTAGCACAGCGCTCTTTGCGTTGTGTTCAGTAACACTGGTGCCTGGGCTTTGGGCCGTGTCGTTTGCGATCACAAGCCCGGTGAGCCCACGTGCGCTTGGCTACGTGCGAGCAGCGGGTACCGTTGGCTTTGGTGTTGCCGTGGTTGGATTTCCGTGGCTAGAACCTTGGCTCACGAGCCCTCAAGTTGCGTGGAGCCGCTTGCCCTTTCTTTCATGGACGCTGCCCTTGTCCGCGATCAGTATGTTCTTCGCAGCGTTAGCTCTGGGCGCCCTGCCACGCGGGGGTGAGGTCTCGACCCGCGCTCGCTTGAAAGATTTGACAGCGCTCGGGGAAAACGGGCCATTTCTGCGCTTGTTGCTGGTGATGTTTCTGGCGTTTTTAGGCCTCCATGGGCCAACTTTGTTTTTCCCTGTATTGATCCAAGCGAATGGCGGTGGGGTGAGCGCCGTGGGTCACATGTGGCTGATCATGTTGGTCTTGGAAGCTCCACTCGTGATGGCCTTCGGCAGCAGCGTCAAGAGGATTGGCATTCGCCGAATGATGCTGATCGGTTTGATTGCAGGGGCCGCACGCTGGCTGCTGTCGGCGTGGCTGACCGATCTTACCTGGATCAGCATCGTGCAAGCTCTCCATGGCGTGACGGTCTGGGGAACGGTGCTCGGTGCCGCAGCGTATGTTGACGAAGAGTGTGAGCCGAGTCAGCGCTCCACCGCGCAATCACTGCTTTCCGTCGTGAGCGCGGGGCTGGGCGGCATGTTCTCCAGCCTGCTCGCAGGTTGGCTCGTGCAGCATTCGGGACCCAAATCTCCGCCACTCTGGGGTGGCTTGCTCACACTTGGGCTCGCCGTGAGTGTGTGGTGGATATTGCCGGAATCGAAGGGGCGGAGACGCGCCGCGGGGGTCAATTCTTGACCTTGCAGCTATATGGGAGCTGTGATATGCATACCCATATCGTGTATGAAAACGACTATTGAACTCTCAGATGCGGTGCTCCGTGCCGCCAAAGCCACGGCTGCACGGGAGGGTACAACGGTGAGGGCGCTGGTGGAGGAAGGGCTTCGCAAAGTCCTCGCTGAACGCAAAGAGCGCCCCAAGTTCAGGCTCGAGCTCGTCACATTTCGCGGTGAGGGTCTTCAGCCGGGAGTAGCAGAGGGTGGCTGGGAGTCGATTCGCGATCTGATCTATGAAGGCCATGGTTCGTGATCGCGGTTGACACGAATTTGCTGATCTACGCGCTCCGAGAGGAATCGGTCTGGCATGCGTCAGCACATCAGGCATTGACCGATCTAGCAGAAGCTCCAGGTGCGTGGGCGATCCCGGCTCCCTGCATCCATGAATTCTTGGGTGTTGCGACCCACCCTCGCATTTTCTCTCCGCCGACACCGCTTAACATCGCCCTCGATTTCGTGAGTACACTTCTGAAATCTCCGAGTCTTGAAGTCTTGTCCGAAGGACCGGGCTACTGGGTTGTACTAAATTCGCTCTTGCGCAAAGCCAAGGTGGCGGGCCCAAAAGTCCACGATGCACGCATCGCCGCTCTGTGTTTGCATCATCGGGTCAGTGAGCTGTGGACGGCGGATCGAGACTTCGGGCGTTTTCCTGAGCTCACGACGCGCAACCCCTTGGTGGTTTAGTTATTCGGCGCACTCACGCGCAAACGGCAGCACATCGTCCACTAGGCACTTCATGTATTCGAGCCCCACTAAGTAGCGGGGGCCTAGCTTGTCGCCCACCGGCAGCCAGGTGCCCTTTAAGACTAGATTGTGCATCACTTCGACGTACAGCTGGCCGCCGGCGCGCGCCATTCGGGCAATGCTCGGCCTTCGTGGGAACACCGCACTCGCCGGCTTGCGGCGCTTGTGGAAGCGGCCCGGGCAAGCAACCGAGCACGCTGCAGCTCGCATCCGTAGGCAAATATTCGAGCTTGCCATCATCGCCCTCGTGGCTCGCCAGCGCACACGCCCTGTGGGCATAGAGTTCCAGAAGTTGCGCGTCGCTGAGCGCTGCCGGCGCGATTTTGGATGGGAGAGCAGGCGTGCCGACGGTGAGCACGCTGAGTGCCATCAGGGCGCCTGCGTAACTTGGGTGATTGAACACTGGCATCGTCATCCTGCCAAGAGGCGGCGTGTGAGCTCGCCTACGTAGGTATCACCCAAGAGAAAAGCGTGCTCTGCGATCGTTTCGTCCGGACCGATTTGATCCACCAGCTTCCGCTCGACGGGAGTCAATCGGTTCAACGTGGGCACACTCGGCACGAGCGAATCTCCGGGCGCTCCGCGATTAGCAAAGCCGATCGTCCGATCAGGATGGAGCACGGCGTGATCCCAAGTGGGGCGATTGGTGGCTAACACGATTGAAACTTTGACCTGCGCCATTTTTTCCAATGGGCGGCGCAAATAGCGCTGTTTGGTCTCGAGTGCGCGCGCCAACAAATCAGCTGAAATATCAGGATAAGCTTGCCACGAGGCAGCATGAAGAAAACCTGTGGCGGCCGGCTCCTGATTCTGTTGCCGAAGCGCAGCGCGGAAATCCGGGAGCATCTGATAGAGCGCCGGCCACGTCCGCGAAATCTTCTGAAAGGAGCTGCTCACAGCTTCCCCGAGCTGCTCCCCACGCACCAGCGCGTGCGCGGCGTTGAGCGTTCCGTACAGGGGCACCCCCACCAACACCAAGCGCCGAACTAGATCGGAGAAGGCCGTGGCATCTCCGCCATGCCGCGCCGCCAAGAGCTTGCTCGCCGCCACAGCTACCAGACCGCCTTGTGAGTGCGCCACGATACGCCATTTTCCACCCTGCGGGCGCCGTTCGGTGAGCAGAGCGACGAGGCGCGCCGCACTGTGGACGATATCGCCGCGCCAATCGTAGCGGAAGGGCAGCACGTTGGACCCAACCTCGCGGTACGCGAGCGATAACACGGGACCGGGCGTCACCTCCACGCCGGGAAGCAGCGAGGTTTTCACGGGGGCAGCTTGGCCCGTTCGATGCTGCATGCTGAGCAGCGGCCCGATCTCTTCCAAGCCTCCGCCTGCTTGACTCAAGAGAAAAGCTTGGCCTTGGAGCATCACAGGATACCCCAAATCCGCGCCATTTCTGAGCAGTTTGAGGCCGCCCGTGCCCGGTATCAGAAGCGTTGTGTCTGCCATCGCGGCCTCCCGAGCTGTGCTAAAGGCTCACTTCGCAGGTGCTTCAGCGGGCATTTCCATCCCCGGCGGCAACTTAACTCCTGGAGGCAACTTGAAACCCGGAGGCAACTTGAAACCCGGAGGGAGCTTCATGCCCTGCGGCAACTGCATTCCCGGTGGCAACTGAGCGCCCGGTGGCAACTGCGTGCCGGGTGGCAACTGCGTGCCGGGTGGCAAACGCGGACCTGCTGGAGATCCGAGGCCAGCACCGGGCAGTCCTGCGCGGCCCATGGCTTGAGCCATGAACCCCGAAATGGCTTGCTCTAAGCTGAGAACCTGATAGCCCGCTGGGATCTCGAACAGGGCAGCGTCGAGAGCCTTGGCCTCAAGCTTGGTGAGTTCGATCCGCATGGCTTCCTTACCCTGCTCAAACACCACCGCGCGGAGGGGTAAATGTTTGCCATCGGTGAGCTCAGCCATCCAGGCATAGTCCGCGGGCATCGCGGCCGTGATCGGAAGCCGGAACCACGAGCTCCCCTCATCGGAAATGCAGGCCACAATCTTACTCTGCTTCTTCGGGTTGGTGACTTCCCACTCCTCGCAGTCGCGCCCAATCACTCTGTCTTTCCGACCCGTTTTCACAATCTTGGGTGGCTCTTCCTTCACAACCGCATCTTGGTGGCTCGGAGCGAAGCGAGACTTCAATGCCTTCACTTGCTCGCCAGCTTTATCCAGATCCAAAAGCACCACTTGCTGTTTACCTTCCAGCACCGCGTGCAGCTTTTTATCCGGTGTGTTCAATACGACGTAAACCTTGCCACCCAACTGTTGAGTCATCTCCGCATCGAGCGGCAAGTCGACGCGTACCTTGCCGGCCTTGATCAACAAGTTAAAAGGTGGGATCGGCTTTTCTTTGGGTTTCTGGCTCTTTATCAAGATGCCGACTTCACCCTCGAACGAACTCAAGGCTCCTAGCTTTTCGGCGGGAGCGTTTTGAGCCACGGCGGCTGATCCGGAAGGGGCCGCTCCGCCGTCCTTTTTGCCGAACAACCTATCGCACCCGAGCGCCCCGCAAACCACAAGCGCCACCATCGAACTAATGGATCCAAGTTTCATGGGTGCGGAGTGTACTCCAAGAGGTGAACACGCCGGAATCTTTGCAGAGCAGAGGGTGTAAGGCGGCCACCCGACCGTGCGTTCTGGCTGTGTGAGTTCGTTGTTCTCAGGTATTCTGCTGCGTTGAGAGGTGAGGTCGATATGAAGAAATTAGCTGCATGTTGGGTGTTGTTGGGCGCTTTCGGATGCGGGGCCGCCCAGCAAGCAACGCCGGAGGCTCCGGGCAATGCTGACGCGAAAGGGGCGGCAATCGTAGCGAAGGGTGGGGCAGGCGCGCCAACTACTGATCTCACCTTGGCAACCGGTCCGGATAACTCTGACCCACGCCAGACGGGCAACAATGAAGAGTGGGGGATCCTCGGTGGCCCAAGCTCCGCAAGCGTTGTGGAGCGTGTGGTGGGCATGGCCAGCGACAGCGAGCTCTCCCGGGCTGTCACGCGGCGCGGGCTCTCACTCATGAACGTGATGTGGGAAGACACTGGGCGCGCCGAAGGCTCGACTCTAGGCCCCAACATCACCGACCTCACGTTGCAGGTTCGCTACCGGGCAGCGGGCAACGACCAAGAGCAAGCTGGCCTATTGCCGGTGATTCGGTTTCCTAACTTTGAAGACCGCACGGGCGACATTCGAGCCGATAAGTTCTTCGTGCGTATTGGCAACCAGCGCGACAAGACAAATTTGAAGACGGTGGCGCTCACCGACGTGCTCAAAAATATTCGGGGATACCTGGCAACTCCGTGGTCGTTGCGTGGCAGTGGCAACCTTCTCGCACGCCGAGACACGCACTTCTTGGTGAGTGCCCAGGCTGTTTTTCTGCCCATTCCTAAGAAAGGCCAGGCAGAATTCAACCCGGTTGTTTTCAACTATCAGTCCGCACCAGGCTCCCCGGCTGTGCTCACACTGCTCGTGACACGCCAAGGCACGAGCATCACCGCGATTGAGAACAGCCCACAAGACAGCACCACTTCCGGTTACGGTCAGGAGCTCTACTTCAACAACGAAGGACAACGCGCGGCTTTCAGCGCCGAACGCAAACAGGATGTGGAGCAGCGCATCAGCGCTCAAGGTGGACCCAAAACAGCAGATGATAAGAGCGCGTTAGCGCGCGGAGCGGACGTGCTCTTCTTGGTACAAATACCCCTCAAGCATCAGAATCGCGGTTATCTGGGTGGGCTCAGTGCAAGTGGCCCGAGTTCGATGGCAGAGGCTCAGGCGCCCTCCGCGGTGCCCAAGGCGATGGCCAGTGACGGCGCCGAAATGAAGCGGAGTGATGTGGAGCAAGCCGTGCTCGGCCACGGCAAGAATCGTGGGCCTTTCCTCGAAGGCAACGATCTGGCGCTCGAGCGCGATCCCAGCTTCCCCATCCGCATCACGGTCCAATTCTACAAGGCCACCAGCAATGGCGTCGTGAGCGAAAAAGACCTCGATGGCATTGCGGCATCGATCGGCAGCGTTTACGAACATGCCGATTATGTCGGCTCTTTGGTAGTACCCGAGGGCGACCGCGCTCGGCCTACTGAGTGGCAAAAAATGCCCCGGCAGTGGTTCCCTTGGTGATAGCCGCCGAGTGCGTTAAGCCACTTTCAAATGGCGCTGATCCGATGCGATTTCTTTTCTGAAGCTCTCGGCCTCTGGACGTCGATGGACGTGATCTTGCCCCAGGGGCCGCAAATCGCTTGTGATGGTTCGCAAGTTCTGGTTAATCCAAGCAGCTCCGAGTTTGTCGGCCATCCGACGCTCTATCTCCTGCATGGGCGTTCGGATGACCACACGGTTTGGCAACGCTGGACAGCGATCGAGCGCTACGTGCGCCCGACGGGCCTGGCGGTGGTGATGCCGAACGTGCACCGCAGCTTTTACAGCGACATGCAGCAAGGTGGACGTTATTTCGAGTTTGTGAACGATGAGCTGCCGGAGGTGACGCGCGAGCTCTTTCGGCTTTCCGCGCGCCGGGAGGATAACTTTGTGGCTGGGCTCTCGATGGGCGGCTACGGCGCACTCAAGCTCGCCATGTTGGAACCGGACAAGTTCGCGGCGGCGGCAGCTCTTTCGCCAGCGACCGATATTCGCCAGCGCTATCAGGATGGCACGGCACTCGACAAAGCCGAATATCGGCGTATTTTTGGCGACATCGCAGAGCTGACGGCACCGGAAGACCTATTTGCACTCGCCCGTGAATTTGCCGCCCACGAAGGTGTGAAGCCTCGACTCTACCAATGCTGCGGCACCAGTGATTTTCTTTACGACCAGAACGTACGCTTTCAGCGTCATGCTCAAGAACTCGGTGTTGAGTTAACGTATGAGGAGCATCCTGGGTTTGGGCACACCTGGGACTATTGGGATCGCCAAATCCGCCATGTGCTCGAATGGATGGGCTTTGCACCGGGCGCGTAACCGCTTTCAATTACGAGCGCAGCGCAGTCCAATCACAAAATAGTGATTGGCCGGATAATCCTCCAAGATGGCTGAGGATTTCACCAGATCAGCTACATTGTTCCACGCGCCGCCCCGCAACACACGCAGCTCGCCTGATTCAAGATTCGCGCAATCATTACAGGGCATCGGAAAGGCGCGCGCCCAATCCAATGCCCATTCTCGCACATTCCCCGCGAGATCGGCTTGCCCATACTTCCCATCGCCCAAAGGCTTGCTACCCACATTCAGAAAATCGCTGAGCCCGCAGCCTGGTTGCCCATCACTCCAACAATCCCCCATGGAATAGTAGCTGGCATAATCGGGAGTGATCGTGGTGTCGGTGGCTGGCACAGACCACGGATACTCTCGTTGCTCAGCGCCGGCCGCCGCTGCGAAATTCCACTCTCCCAGTGTTGGCAGGCGCCCACCATCCCAAGCGCAAAAAGCGAAGGCTTCGTACCAATTCACGCAGTTGATGGGCCGCGTTTCGTTGGCGCCGGGCTGAGCCGTCCAAGTTTGACTCTGCCTATCGCAGCGCAGTGCCAAACCGAAACGCTCGGCGTTTTCCGGCAGAAATTGAGTCCAATCAGCCACCCAACCCGACTTCGGAATCAGCGGATGCTGCCCGAACCCGACGCTGGGGTTTCCCGCAGCACGCCAAGCGACAAATTCGGACACAAACTTCCGAAAGCGGCCGACGCTGACCTCATACTTGTCCAAGCGAAAGCCAGAAACACTTGCCGGCAATGCAGCATCGTTGTTGCGAAGGAAGCTGCCGCCGGGTACTGGCAGATTCTCGCAGCAATCCCCAGCGCCGAGTGCTCCACAGGTTTTCGGGAGATCGGCGCAACTCGGAGGCGTCGCCGCTACAACCGTTGAAGGTTGGGCCGGGGATTCGCTGCACGCCGCACCCAGCACGGCCAATGCTAGCCACGCCCCCGTTTGGCTAAGCGACACAGAGAAACGCGACACAGAGAAACGCGACACAGAGAAACGCGACACAGAGAAACGCGACACCAATCC
>Ga0163155_10001868_pt1 | contig 24517 bp, 50 predicted proteins | sample OliLakLV19SP4G1_FD_148611 | JGI IMG/M metagenome (GOLD analysis project Ga0163155, IMG submission 148611) | Freshwater microbial mat bacterial communities from Lake Vanda, McMurdo Dry Valleys, Antarctica - Oligotrophic Lake LV.19.SP4.G1 | ecosystem: Environmental > Aquatic > Freshwater > Lake >... | reverse complement strand
ACTTGATAGGCGATGAATAGCTCGCCATCGTCCAGCCAGTCCACGATGGGGGCGTTGGTGCTCGGGGTGGCGCGGATGTTGACCCGCCTGCCCGCTGCCGCCTTGCCACGGGTCCGGTCGGGATACGGCGTGGTCGCCTTGCCGCCGTACTTGGCGTGGTGGTGCGGCTCGGTGTCGCGGGTATAAGCCGCATACACCTTGCCCATGCCAAGCAGGTTGCCCCGGCCGTCGAGGTCCAGGCGCAGCGCGAACGTCATCAGGTGGAAGCGCGGCAACCAGAACGGACTCACGGCGATCCCGGCACGGCGGCCGTCGGCCAGCGGGTCATAGACGAGGTATTCGTCGGGCTTCCAGAGTCCCGCGACGAGCGACCAGCCGCGGCCCGCGTTGACGTACCACGCGTGGTTGCCACCGAACGTCTCGGATGCCTGCCATTGGGTGCCGCGGGTCGCGCTTGACGCGCCTTGGAGGATGGCGCCCTGACCATCGCGCAGCCGGTTATCGAAGTCGGCGAGGCTGCCCGGCGTGCGCGTGCTGAGGCTGACGCCGAAGTCACGAGACAAGACCGCCGTGACCTGGGCCAGCGTCGTCCCGCCTTTGGTGTCGCCGGTCAGGTCGCGGACCCGAGCTCCGGTCGTGGTCTTGACGCCGATGGTCTCGCGGTCAAGGGCCATCGCGGCAGCGGCGGCGGTGCACGACAGGCCGCCGAGCGGCGAGCCGTCGAGCTGCTTGACGAAGGCCGGGCGATGCGGGCTACTCACGACGGCACCCAAGGTTGCGATTGCGTGGGAAGGCTTGACAGCGCATTGTCATACCGCTACCATCTGGATATCAGATAGAGCAGCAGGAGACGAGCGATGATGGACGAGACGACAATTAAGCAGATGGTCAAAGAGGCGATGGCGCTGGAGGAGCGAACGCGTCGCCCGCTTTTCCGCCGCTTCCCCGAGGCAATCGAGGCGGACATCCGCTGCGCGGCCGAGGGTCATCCCGGATACGGTCCTCACGGCTGTACCCGTTGCTTCGCCGCCCGACCCCGCGACTTTGAGCCGAGCGAGCCGGTCATCGGCCTGCGCGCATCGGCGTTTTCCCGTTCGGCCCATCGCCCCGGCAGCGACCCTGCCGACTGCGAGCAGTATCCCGGCGAGCGCTGCTCGTGCTGGGACTGACCGATGACACCGACCGACCGCTACAACGCGGGAGAGGCGCTGACCGTGCCCGAGGCCCGCGCTCTTGGGTACGAGGTGTTCCGGTCCGACGGCAACCGCTGGTACGCCGACCGCGTCGCCAGCCGGGAGCCCGTGGACCGCACCCGCGGCGACCTCACGCGGCGCGAGGCCCTTTGGCGCCTCACGGAACATCTGGCAGTCCGAGACGCACATAGCGATTTCGTTGACCGGGCCATCGTCGGCATCCCCGAAATCGCCAAGCGTCTCGGCACCACGGCGGGCACCGTCAAAAGCTGGATCAATCGCGGCGTGTTCCCGGAGCCAGCCCAACGGCTGGCGATGGGTCCGATCTGGTACTACCCCGATATCGAGCGCTGGGCGACTATCCCGCGATCGCCGGGGCGACGGCGCAAGGAAGGCTGAGGTCACGGCCGGACCCCTTCGCAGCGAGGGCAACCGGGGATCGGGATGTAGTGAGGGTGGTCCGGCATCGGACGGTCCGGGTACTCCGCGCGCATCTCCCGGTGCGGCTTGGCCTCGGGTGGCAAGCCTCGGTACAGCCAGCAAGAGGCGCAGGCGCACCACGGGGCGGCGGCGGGTTCCGGATCGTTGAACTCGGCCTGTCGGGCGTTCAGGAACATGAACGCCGTGTGGCCGACGACATCGGCGAGTCCCGGGAGGTCGGTGGCGTAGCGTTGCTGAGTCTCGGCGAACCACTCGAACAGGGCCCCGTAATTGACGATGGCGGCATCACGCGGCCGGTCGTTCTTGCGTTGGGCGAACAGCTCGGCGATGGTCATGGCCCAGTCTCCCGTTCCCACTCACCGTGGTCGCCGCTGTAGAACACGCCCCACTCGCCGTTCGGGTCCAGCGTCACGGCGAACTCGCGGTCGCCTAGATGCCATTCGAGGGTGATGCCACCGTTGGCCATGGGACACGCTTGACCGGGGGCCGCCGTGAGCCGGAGCAGTTCGTCGGCGCGCTCGGCCACCTTCGGGTCGATCGGTTCGCCGCCATATGAGTCCCAGCCCTTTCCCAGCGAAAGGAAGGAGGCGATGCGCGGGTCGGCGATGGTCACGACATCACCGTCACGTCATGGACAGGGCACGTTCCGTAGTAGTTGTCGCCGCGGTTCGATGGGCATGTGCAACGCGGTCCGTAGGTGTTGGTCCCGACCGGGAACGTCCATGTGATGGGGGCCGAAACGTTTACCGACTGCGCCCGGTGGCGGTCCTTCGGCTTGCCGTGCTTCGTGATCCGAACCTCGCCGAAGTGGCAGCACTCGGCCGGCAGGTGCAGAACGCAACACGACCACTTAGGGTCGGGGCGCCGGTATCGCTTCCGGCACGTGTCGCAGCGGTAGTCGATGCGCAGCTCGGCGATGGTCACGTCGGCAGCCCGACCAATCGCTGCAAGAACGGCGCGAGCAGGTTAGCCAGGACCATGACGGCCGAGAGCGCCGCCAGTAGTCGCGCCATTGCGATGTCCTGCCGGTCGGCGCGATCGTCAAGCCTCGCGATGAGCTTGGAGTTGTCGTCGATGTGCCGTTCGAAGCGCCGGGCCAGGGCGGTCAGCTCGACCTCGACCACCGTGACGCGGGTCCCGACTGCGCGATCGGCCGTCCGGCGGCGCTGGTCATCCATCACCGGACGCGACGACGGGCACGGGGGAGGCTACGCGATAGGGACACGTTCCACGGTAACACGACGCGGCCCGGCGTCAAGCGGCGGCCACGGTCCAGTCGGAGACGCGCCAGTAGCGGGCGACCTCGCGGATCGTCAGCCATTCGTGGTCGAGGTCGTCGGTCACTGGGCACCTGCGACAGGCGATCTGACCGCGTAGCCGCAATACCGACACTCCCATTCGAGCCATTCACGGAGAGGCGGCAGGCGGACGGTTTGCGAACACGTCGGCGTGGTCATCGTCCGGGTATACGGGCTCGTCGCGACGGTCAGAACCGAGGTTCCAGTCGTTCATGGCTACCTCGCGGCCAGCGCCGCTGCGAGGGCGGCGGGGGTCACGGCGTCTCCTCAACGTTGGCGTCCAGGGCGGCGACCAGTTCGTCGGCAACCTCACCCCAGATGGCGTCGGAGACGATGCGTGGCGGAAGGAAGCGAAAGTTGATGGCTCGCGGCAGCGCCATGCGGAGCGTCTCGCGGAGGGTGTCGGGGTACTCCTCGTCCTCGGGCTGCGCGCGGCAGGCATCACAGTCGTAATCGCATCTCAGCGCTGGCGGGGTGGCGGCTTCGGCTTCGATGGCGAGGATGGCATCGCCGGGGTCGATGGGCAGTCGTTCATCGAGACTGGCTATGGCTTCCGCTAGCCGTCGTCCGGCCTCGGTAGTCGGCTCCCCCGCCAGACCTTCGTCGGCGAGCTTGCGGGTGGCGTCGAGGGTCATGGCATCTCCTCAATCTTGAGAATGAGACGCCGAGGCGTCGTGTACGTCTCGTACTGGCCGTGGTAGTCGTCCGGCATGTTCCAGCCACCGTCGTAGGCCCATACGCTGCCCTGCACGCTCCGGCCACGGTGATTGGGCTTCCCGAAGCGGTCAACGAATACGGCACCGGAGAGCCAGTGCGAGCCGTTGCCGGGCTCGATGACGAGCACATTCAGCGGCTTGCTCACGGCGTCTCCTCAACGTTGGCGTCTAGGTCGGCGAGGGCGGTGCGTAGGCCGACCCATGCCCGTTCCTCGTCGTCTGAGCTGTCCCAGTCGCCCGGCCTCGCGACCGCCCGTGCCGCCTCAGCTACGCGCCACAGGGGCTCGGCGAGGTTGACGGCGGTCGTTACCCCCTCGGCCTCGAATATCGTGAGGTACCGCAGTTCTTGGGCAAACACGGGCAGTTCGGGCAGCGCGGCCAGCGCCGCTGCGATGTCGGCGGCGGTCACAGATACGGCCCTAGCGCCTTCTTCTCCTCGACGGTCAGGCGACGCCCCGCCGCGTGCTCGCCGGGCCATACGGACTCCTTCAGAGCGCCGCACCGGCATTCGTACTCGAAGACCGCGGTGCCGCCCCCCCGGAAGTGGTAGCGCGATGTGGCCTGGATAACCCAATCGTGTCGGCCGATTACCCGGTCCACCCAGGAATGCTGGGCCTTGGCTGCTACGTCGCGGGTCATGGTGTCTCCTGATCCCAACCGAACATGTCGGCCTCACTGACGGTGGGGTAGAGGGGCTGGAGGGGCTGCCCGTAGGTGAAGACCCCGAGGTAGATGTCCCGCCCCAGCAGGACGGCGAGTCGCTCTCGCCACGTCAGCCGCCATCGGCTGACGACCTCCCCGGACTCGCGCCGCCAGACCGGGAGCGGCAGGTACTCTGGCTGGTCTGCCGCGTACACGACGGGACCGCCGTCGATGGGCTTGCTCGGGTTGACGGCTGTCGGTGTCATGGCGTCGCTCCTTCGGCTGTACTCGTGGGTGGCAAGGTCATCCGCGGGCCGCCGTACTCGATGGTCACGGGGACCACGCCGCGGGATGGGTCGGCGATGCGGGAGAACGCCATCCGGTAGAGGTCGATGATGCGAGCGCCGGGGCAGCGGCAGACGTCGATCAACGTCACCGTGACGCAGCCATCGGCGCAGACCGTGACCTCGCTCCCCCGCCAGTCGCCGACTTGGAGCTCGCGCCCGGCCGCCGCGTACAGGCCGTCCGGGTAGCCGCGGGTGCAGACGTCGCCGCAGTACCACGACGCTGTCCCGGAGAGCAGGACGGTCCCGATCTCGCCTTCGACCATCGCGCCGAGCGCTTCGGTGCGCGCCTGTTCGGGGGTTGGGACGCCGGCGTTTCGCGAAGCCACGGCCACGACGGCCGCCTCCCCGACGTGCGGCGTCCCGCGAAGCCCAGGTCCGATGAGACCGGCCGCAGAGCCGGGGTCCTGAGCTTCGCGCGAGGCCGCAAACACGTTGATCGCAACGAAGGCGACGAGCGCCCAGAAGGCGAGGCAGACGACGAGCGTGAGCAGGCAGCCGATGCGCCTCATGCTCGGTCCGCCGGCTCGACGTAGCGCCAGTCGGCAGCGAGATAGACGTCCTCTTCGGTTGGCGTCGGCAGCATCTCGCACGTGTAATCGCCGCATCCTAAGCCGCCCCGATGTAGCTCGCCGCCCCCGACATGGAGGCCCCGGCGGCGGAGGTCGGTGACGAACCTCCGCGAGTAAGCAGCGGGTCCCGTCCGGATGAGCAGGATCAGACCGAAGGTGTCAGCCGACGCGCTGAACAGGTCGACTTGGAGGCCGCTTGCCGAGTGGATGAGCTTGCTGTACCGCTCGCCCCGCTTCGGGTCGTCGGGATGGTTCGCGAGCGCCCCGGCCCACGTCAAGGCATCGACGGTCTCGGTCAGGCGATTGACCCGTCGGGACTCGAACATGCCATCAGGCTCGTCGGTGAAGCGCGGGATCGCGACCAGCTCGATGTCGCCTACATCGGGGCGGCCACGGCGGATGGACCCGGCAATGACAATCCGCTCGACCGCATCTGCCAGCATCGTTGCAACTGACTCGGCGGCGCATCGCGCATCGTCCACGGCCACACGGACGCCCGCGCTCATCGCAGTCCCGCCGCTTCGGCTGCGATGCACTCGGGGCAGTCCGACGAAGGCCAGCGCCGCCAGGCGACGTGTTCGCGCAGCGCATCGGCGAGAGGTTCGGAGACCAGCGCCGCGAGGTACGGGTCCGGCGGCGGCACGTCCTCGGGCTCGGCCATCTCGCGGCCTCGGCGGTAGCCCACGACGACAGCGAGCAAGGCGACGGCCAGGACGGCGGCGGTGAGACAGCGGGTCATCGTCGGCTCTCCGTGAGGTCTGATAGCAACCAGGGCTGCCCGGCCGCTTCGACGCGATCTCGGCAGGATTGATGGTCTGAGCAACGGTCGATGCGCTCGAACCGGGCGTCTTCGGCGTAGCAGGCGAGGCCAGAGCGGACGTCGGGTGCGATGACGGCGCACAGGTCGCAGGCCAGATGGGCGGTGGGGTTGCCGTAGACGGTGGTCATGCGTCGGTCCCGTTCGCCGCAGCACGGGCCAAGATGACGTGGATCGGGGTCATGTCCCGCTTGGCCCGTTGGCGTTCCTGCCTCGGCGACTCACCACGGTCTCGAGGGGAGTCGTGCGTCTGCCTCGGTGCCGATCCGTTGGCGCGGGGGTTCGTCCCGTCCTTCCTATTGCCCCCACTCGTGGGGGGAGGGGGAATCTCTTTGCTAGTGCTTGTGCTTGTGCTTGTGCTAGGCATTGCGTTCGCAGATGCGTTTGCATTGCCTTCGCTATCCCAACGCACTGCGGCACCTTTGCGACCGGACGCACTACGGCGGGACCGTTCGGCGTCGTGGCCCTTGAGCCGGAAGGTCAGCCCATCGACGGTGACGAGCGACGCATCGACCAGCACCTGAAGAGGTCGGGCGCGGACGGATCGCGGCAGTTCGGCGGACATCGGCCACATCTGCTCGGCCACCACCAGCAGCCGCATCCAGGTCGCGAAGGCGGCATCGTTGCGGTAGACCTCGGGATAGTCCTCGACGAACTCCGGGAAGTAGAAGCGGGCGTATCGGCGATCGCTAACAGTCACGCGGCCCACCGCTCCTGCCAGGACTCCCAAGGCATCCCCTTCATGGCGGCCACGAACGTCCTGCCCTCTTCGACAGCGACGATCAGCAGCGCGTCCGGGTGCGCCTCCCAGATAACCCGCATCCGCCGGCACGCCTCGCGCACCTCGGCGATGGTCGGCTTGACCTCGATGAACGTTGGCTGTCGATGGCCCAGTAGCTCGAAGTCCGGCAGGTAGCCCTCGCCCGGACCGCCGTAGGGCCGAGGCTCGTATACCCACCGCTCCCCGCTGGCCTCGAGGTGCCACGCGAACCGGGCCTCGAGGCGAGATCGGAAGGTGACACCACGGAACACGGTTGGCCGAGCAGCCGGACCGCCGGTCTCGAGGGAGACGCGGATCTCGTGAACGGAGTGCAGCGTCCCGACGCCGTGCTTCACGTTCACGCCATCCGCTCCCGACCCATGGCGGCTTGGTACTGGTTCTCCATCGCGTAGGCCGTCCGGTGTGCCTTGACGACGTGCCCCGGACCACGGGCGCACCGTTCCCTGGCGCGCGGCATCCACGAGCCGCACACGGCCCGCTCCGCTGCGCAGATGTGGCGACCACTCCGCTGGCCGGGGTTCTTCCAGCTCTTGCCCGTCCAGACGACAGGCGCACGGCAGACGATGCAGACGCCGGGGAGCCGGATCACGTCAGCGGTCCTCGCTCGGCGACGAGGAGCTCCAGCTTCGCGCTGACCTCACGCTGGAGGGTCAGGATCTGCTCACGCTCGATGCCCTTCGGGATGACGATAGCTAGGATGCGCCCGCGTTTGGCGAGGACGGCGAGCGCCGCTGCCTCCTCGCGGGTCGTCGGCGTCATGCCGACCGTCTCGCCAGCGCCGACTCGCGCATGTACGTCGGCGTCCGGCACGGGCCGCGATGGTCCGGCGTCCGGGCGCACTTGGCGCGGGCCTTGCCCATCCACAAACCGCACGTCACGGTGTGCTTGGCTCTGTATCGCTCATGTGCCGCGGCAAGCTGTTCGGCGCGCGCCGGGGATACCGCGTTGGCCTGGCGACGAACGGGTGGGGCGGCGGCGACCAGCGATCCGCCGATGTAGCGGCGACCGACAGGCCGTGCGCCGTCATCGAGGATTACGAGGCGGGTGGGCTGGCCGGGGCGGGAGAGGCGGAGGGCGCTCACGCGTCGTCCCCGAACATCGTTGTCTGCGGGTCAGGGGGCGCTTCGCGGTCATACGACCACCCGCGCGGCTGGTCGCCCTTCAGGAACACCAGCACGTTCTGATGCGTCCGGCCAAGCTTGCGACCTGCCTCAAACTGCTTGGTGATGCGGATTGGCAGCGACCCAGCCGAGTTGATCAGGATTGCCTCGTTGTAGTAGCGCATCCCGGCATGGATAAAGGCTGCGATGGTGTCGGGCACGAGGCCCTGGAATGTCCCTTCCTTGCCCCGGATTTCGGAGACGACAATGCAGGCGAAGCGGCCGGGTCGCAGGCGGTCAACGGCCGCCGCGATGATGGCCCTATACGCGACGAGGAAGTCCGCGTAGCTGCGTAGCGCCGACAGGTCGCGGGCGTCGTCGCTGTAGACCTCTAGGTCGTAGTACGGAGGGCAGGTGAAGACGAGGTCGGCCGACCTGGTGACGCCCGGCAGGACCGCGCCGCTGTCGCCCACGATCCACTCGGGGATGGGCTGCGTGGTCAGGATGCGCGCCGCCTGCTCACGGTTGGCTTCGACCTGTCGCGCCGATAGGTCGACGCCAAGGTACGGGTGCCCCAGGTAGGCGGCCACGATGCCACGGACGCTACCGCCCGCAAACGGGTCGAGCACAACGCCACCGGGTGGACAGAACCAACGATAGGCAAGCTCGCAAAGAACGGGGTCGAAGATGGACGTGCCAGCCGCGGTAATGTCCGATCCGACGTGCTCGCCTTTCATCATGTCGGTGCTAAAGGCGCGGGCTGGCCCATAGCGCGGGTCAGCCAAGCGCACCTGCGAAGACGGGTTGGCTGTCGAGGTCTGTCCCGCGATGCGATACCGCGTCACGCCGGAGATATCGCCTCGCCCTAGCTCCGACTGGAGCCCCAGCCCCAACCACCATCGGCGACGCTCCTGCCAGTAGCCCTGGCGGGTGTCCAGGATGCTGAAGGGCGGCACGATGAAACGCTCCAGCAGAGCGCCGGACAGGCTGACCTCTGGTTCGATCCACGACATATCCGTAGTCACGACCTGCCCCCCCCCGTGCGCGGGGTGATTGTCAAACCCGGTCGCAGCAGCCAACGCCTGCCGCGATACATCGAGCGCCCCGCTCTTCATGGCTTTGACTCCAGGCGATAGACCACGTCGTATCGCCGGTAGCCCATGACCCCGACCTTCGGGCGGTAGCCGGTAATGGTCTTAGCCCACTCGCACGCAATCCCACGACGGGCCATGTAGCCATCCGCTAGGTCGCGCGCCTCTTCGGGCGTGCCGGCTCCACATCGAAGAACGCCGATCCACTGCGCGCCTTGGCGACGAACGATCATGCCAGCCGGAGTTCTCACGGGCCCATCTCCACAGCCACGCCTGTCGTGACCCGGTGAGGTTCGCGGACCACGACGAAGCCCATCTTGCCGTCGGTCCGGCGTTGGGGCTCGATGACGTAGCCCGCGGCGCGGAGATCCGAGATGCGCGCCCGCGGGTTGCTCACCCATGGATGGACACCCATGCCGATCTCCATTGCCGTGGCTCGGGGATGGGCGCGGAGGTAGGCGAGGACACGTTGGGATTGCGTCATGGCCGTCATGGCTTAGGCTCGATCGGCGAGGGCTCGACGTATCGCACTTCCTCAGCCCCGAAGCCCAGCATGCAACCGCCCTGACAATCCGGGCAGTAGCCATCCAAGAGGCGGTGTTCGCCGGTCGGCATCAGCGCGGACTCGGCTGCCTTTGTCAGCAGTTCGTAGGCGTCGCGGTCGGTGATGAGGTAGCCCTGTTCTTCTAGCGACGCGAGCACCGCCGCGTGGTAGGCGGCGAAGTTGGCCGGGGGTGGGAGGCGAATGAGCGCCACCCGCAGCGCGTCGGAGCCGCTCATTCCTCTACCTCCGGGATGCCGTGACGTTCGGCGAAGTCGCTCAGACGGAACACGATCAGTCGCTCGCCGCCGCGTCCCGGCTCGACCCAGATAAATCCGGGCATTTCCGCGCCCGACCCGATGCGCGCCAGCTCGGAGGCGACGGAGCGCAGGGACGGCGCGGTCGCCAGCTTCTTGACCTGGAGTCGGGCGTAGCCGGGCATCTCGACATCCCACGGCAGCCCGAGCGGCCCCATCTTCTTTCCGCCAAGGTGGCGGGCGACGACAAGCTCGGCAGCGTTCCCGCGCGATCGGTTGTTCCTGCCGCGCCGGGAGGTGGTGTCATCACGCACCTTCCAGCAGCGAAAGCAGACCACGCGGCGGCCGCCCCCGACCGCGTCCGCTGTCTGGAGCCACTCGTGGCGGCGGCAGACCCTCCGCGGTGCCGCTCCGAGGTTGGGCTCCGATGGGTAGTCGAACGGCAGGTCGCTCATCCCTCGTGCCTCGCCTGCCACGCCTTCGTCGGCTTGGCCTTGCAGTACTCGTCATTGGTTCGGCCGTCGCACTTCCAGAAGGCGTCGTATGCCTTGCCCGCCTTGCTGGTCCCGGCAGGCTTCAGAGTCCAGCGGAGGTTGTGCTCCGGGCAGGAGTCGGCCTCGTCGTCGCGGGCGGCAGGGGCCGGGTAGCCGGGCGTCTCCCAGTCGTTCGGGAGGTCCGCATACGGGTCATTCACCGCTTGGACGGGTTGCGTTCGTTGTGGGGCAGACTGCGGGCGCGTGGGCGATGCTGGCGCGTGCTTGCGGTACAGGTAGCGGGCCACACCGACGTACCGGCCAAGACGGCGGATGGCATCGCTCACCGCTTCCTTCAGCGGCTCCCCGGAGTCGGCGTTGTTCGTGTAGCCGAAGTCCTGGTAGTGGGATCGCTCGCCGTTGGGCCACGTCACGATCAACGTTCCCTTGACGCAGCCGTGGTCGAGCGGTTCGAAGTCGAACGACACGGCTCCGATGCCCAGCACTTCGTCAAGGCGGTCCATGACCGTCTCGTCTTCGATGTAGTCATAGACCTTGTTCCCGCGCCCGGTGAACTGCCGGACCTCGCCGTGGTCGAACTCGGCGCGCAGCAGCTCGGCTGCGACGTTCATCTGGTCAGTCATGTCAGCTTCCTCGCGGCTTCCCCATAGAGATGCTCGCCCTCGTGGCCCTGATAGCGGTAGCAGCGCGCGTCCAGCGGACATGCTGTCGATCTATCCACGGCCGGGCGCTCGATGAGGTGGCGCGACAGGTCGGCGTATTCCCGAGCGAGATCGGCTGCTAACTCATCCGGCAGGGCTGGCGTCTCGTCGATATAAAGACCGGTCAATATCAAGGCACGCGCCAATATGCCTACGTCGAGCTCAGTCATGCTGCCTCCCTCGGCATCCGGCGGCCCACGGAGCAGCCGTCAAAGCCGATGTCAGGGATGGGCTGTGCGTAGGGGCAATCCCCGCAGAACATGGTGTTGGGCGCGGCCTTGATGGGGTCATCGAAGGCGACGACTTCGCGCCAGTGATCGGCGGTATCGCTCCCGATGGCGACGAGATCGCCCGTGCCTTCCGTCTCGATCCACATCCAGTACGGCTGCGCCACCCGGACGTAGACCTGATAGATCAGCTTGGGCGGCAGCGCACCCTCGGCCAGCGCCGTGGCGAGCAGGGCGTAGATGCCCATCTCGGGTGACTTCCAGAACTTGTCTTCGCTGTACTTCCGGCTGGCGGTCTTGACGTCCAGGACCGACCCATCGGGGAGCAGGTAGTCGGGCGTCCCGATGATGTCGCCGGACCGCAGCGTCTCGCCATCGTTGCCTTGGATGCGGATGCCGGGGATGAATGGGCGCAACCGCTCCAGCCCGTCCGGCTGTTCCATGAACTTCCGCATCGCGGTGTGAACTTGGGCCACGAACGTCTCGATGTCCGTGATCTCGGCCCACGATGCCGCGTCCTGTCGTGCTTCCTTGACGCCATCCGCCACCGCCTCGCCGATGGTCCACGGCAGGCCGTTTCGCTCGTGCCACACGATGTAGCCGTGGGCTACGTCAACGGCCTTGCCGAAGGTCACGCGCTCGGGCATCGGGAAGCGAAGGCGGCGACCGTCGTTATCCCGGACGTGCTGGCTGAACCAGCCGCGCCGTTCGCAGGGCGAGGACATCAGGGACTTGGACAGGCCGATGCGCTCAGGGTCGATGGCCTTAGTCGGGGGCATCGCTATCGGCGAGACGCCAGTCTTGTGGGGCACCGTCACGTCGTACTCGGTCGTCATCGGTCGGCCTCCGGCGTCTTGGGCACGACCTTGTATCCGAGTTGGTCAAGGTGATAGGCGAGCCCGGTACCAGCGAGCAGCGGACTGGTACGCCACCACGAATGCGAATGCGGGGCCTCAGCGTCTTTGACAAGCCGCGCGAAAGCCTCGGCCAGGATGCCGGTCGGCGTGATGACCACTTCGTCGCCAGCCATCATCGGTCGCCGTGGGCGGCACGCATCTCGGCCTCCGTCTCGTACATGGCCCAGTAGTCTTCGTCGCGGTCCTGGAGCGCGTCCATCGCCAGCTTCGACTCTTCCCAGCGGACGTCGGCCTCGCGGTTCAGGTATTCGTCCGCCAGGATCGGGTCCCACTTGCCGCTGCGCTCGCGGGCCACGAGGGCCGCATGGAACGCCTCCTGCGCTCGTTCGTGGAGTCGGGGGATGGTCGTCACTTCGTCCGCCCGTCGCGGAGCGCCGCGGCGAGCGCGAGCAGCGCGGCAGCGGGAGTCAGGCCGTGGGCGAGCACATGCCGCTCGTGCCACGGGAGCCCGACGAGACTGGGCGCGTCAGCCGACGCGCTCCAGAGGGTCCCGACGGACTTGAGCGACAGGATGCCCCACCCTTCGGGCAGCGCGGCCTCGACCTCGGCCCATGCCGCGTCGAGGCTCGGCGCGGTCATGCCGACACCGGGTGTAGGTGATGGTCGCCCGCTGCGAGGTCTTCGCTGCCCGCTGCCAGCGTGTCGTACTCGCGGGCGATGTTCGGAGCGCAGTTGTGATCGCAGCCTTGCGGTCCGGCGTTGTCGTGTTCACGGTGATACCAGATGGCCCGTGCCAGCCGGCCGACGTCCAGCGTCGGTGCCGGACTCTCCCCGGATAGCCGGTAGACCCGCGGTGTCGTGGTGCGGTCGCGGGTCGTCACTCCGTCCACCCGTCGATGGCGTCGGCAACGTCCCGGAGCGCGGCGGTGAAGGCCGCACGCTGTGCCGCATCGCCGGTCAGGCTCACGGTGACGTCTGAACCCAGGGTCAAGCCGCCGCGGAGCGTCACGAACGGGTAGGTGCCCGCACCGAACGTGACCGCCGGGGCCTGCGCGAGGATGTGGATGGACGCGTAGATCGTCGGCGAGTCCGGTGCGTCCCACGGATAGCCCTCTGCCTCGATGGTCGCTGCCGTGGTCGCTGTCTCTGTCGTCATTGCCCCGTTCTCCTTGCCCGTTTGCCCGTTGGAAGCAGCCCCGGCCGGAAACGGGCAAACCGGCCGGGGCGCGGTGGGCTACCTCTCGGAAGCCCGAACCAGACGGCCTTGCGGCGCTGGCATGGGATGGGGGAGCGATGCCGCTCCGTTCAGCGCCCGATCGCTTTCGGCCCCCAAGGCATCAGGCGAGTCAGACGCTGAACGCAGGGGCACGACCCCGTGGATGCGGGTGCAGCCGGGGACGGGGCAGGGGACTAGCTGGTAGCGGGTCATCGCTCGCCAGCCGCGTCGATGGCTGCGCGCACCTTCTTTGAGCACGTCGGGCACAAGTCCCACGATCCCGATAGGAGCGGCCAGCCGGTCGCGATGCCATCAATGCGTAGCTCACTTGGAACGTCCATCGATGTGAACTGCCAGTCCCACCACGGCGCGGTCAGTCCGCGCTGTCCCGGCTTGACAGCGCCGCAACCGTCACAAGTCGTCTCGACAAGAGTGCTCATCCCCCCACCGCGATCAGCAACACGAGCCCGGCCAGCAGGGGCACGACCCCGTGGATGCGGGTGCAGCCGGGGACGGGGCAGGGGACTAGCTGGTAGCGGGTCACGGCTGCGGCTCCGTCACGCGGAGCGCCGCCGCGAGCTGCTCGATGAGTCGGATTGCCTGTTCACGGCTGATGGGGGCCTTCGCTATCGGTCCGCCCTTGAGGTAGGTCAAAAAGAGGGTCATCTCGATGCCCATCGGCGCGCCCCGGTCATGCACCGGGTGGACACCGTGGACGTGGACATCGCGGACGCTCACGCCGCCACCGCGATCAGCAACACCAGCCCCGCCCACAGCCCGAGCAGGCAGACCGGCGCGGCGAGCAGGGTCAGGGCGAGGTCGCGGGGTGTGGCGTCCCATTCCGCGAGAGCGCGGCGGAGGGCGGTCATGCGTCGGTCTCGGCCAGTGCGTCGGCCGCTTCGTTGACGTGCTGCCGGTTGACGTGGCGCTCTAGGTCCCGGAGGTGCTGGCCGCAGAACGGGCACTCGCCTTCAGCCGTCCGCTTGCGGAGCTTCGTCACAACGCCCTTCGTCGCCCGGAGCGAGGCGCGGGCTTGATCGCGGTCGGCGGTTACGGACGCCCGCAGGTCGCGCTCCCACTTCAGCGAGCGCGTGAGCTTCTGCGCCTCAGTCTCGCCGATGAACCACCAGCTATGTCCGAGGGGGCACCAGATGAGCTTGCTGTGGTCTTTGATTGCCGCTTCGCGCAGTGTCGTGGGGATGCCGTGCCACGTCCCGCAGGTCGGGCACGCTTCGATGGTCAGTTCCCCGGTGTAGGTGAGGGTGTTCACGACGCCACCCATTCCAGACATCCAAGATGCTGGCGGGTCGGGTGGAACGGGTCGCCACCCTCTGTCTCGGCGTACTTGTCCCCGGCCGCGATGTATCCGCCTTCGGGGCACGGAGACGCGCGATACCATGCTCTGGACTCGGCCGATAGGCGGTCCCAGTACGCCTGTCGGGCGCACTTGTGCGGCTGGCGCGCCGTCCGCTCCGTGGCGGTCATGCGACGACCCGCGCCGTCTCGTCGCGCTGGAGTGCGCGGCGCTTCCACTCGGGGACGTAGGCGTTCACATCGAGGGCGCGGCAGTCCTGGCCAAACTGCGAGACGAGCCAGTCGAAGTGCGTCTGGCACAACGGCCGGTCGCCCACGCGGTAGATGCGGGCGGTGACGACGGCTTCGTGGTAGCAGCCACCGGCCATCTGGCAGGGTTTCACGACACGATCCTCTTAATCTCGATGCCGTGCCGGGCCATCATCCGGTACAGCGTCACGCGGCTGACGCCCAGGGATGCGGCGGCGGCGGTCATGGTCGGCGCGGTCTTGATGGCGTCGCGCACCTGTCGTTCGGGGATGTCGATACGCTTCACTTCCAGCTCCTGTACTGAGCTAGCCCATCGCCCGTGTGCTGCCAATGGGCGGCGCGTCCGTGCTGACCGTAGGTGCGGCGGACAAAGTGGACGCGCGCGCCACAATCGCGACACGCTGCACGACGCGGGTCCAGAGAGGTCGGGTCCGGCCGGTGATCGACCTTGGCGGGCGGGTGGCCCTCGATGGCCGCGATGCCTTGGTGGCTGCGAGTGGTCATGGGATGACGATAGGCGCACCGTGCCATCGTGTCAATGGTACTTGGGTATTGGCGTAAAGATTGCCAAAAACAAAGAACGCCCCGCCTCCCACTAGGGAGACGGGGCAGGTATGGCGTTGGGATCAGGCGGGTCGGACCCGGCACCACGTACAGGGCCAGCACTCCGCCGGTCCGTTGGTCGCCGCGAGGTTCTGTCGCCACGAGCGGGCCATCTCCGCGTGGAGGCAGGCGGTATGCGACGTGCCGCAGCGCGACTGCCAAGGCCACACGAGGCGTTCGTAGTCGAGGCAAAAGGCGGCGACGAGGCGTAGGGCTAGGCCACGCACGTTACTTCGGCTCGGGAGCGCCGAGGGTGAGCACCAGCGGCTCCGAGGATACGGTCACGTCGAGCGAGCCCGACCGGCCGAGGAAGGACGCCGTGATGGTCGTGGAGCCCGCCGCCTCGCCGACGATCCAGAACTTGCCCGCGATACCCACGACGGCCGCCACAGTGGGGTCCGTGCTGGCGACGCCCGGCGTGTCGGCGTTCACGTCGCTGCCGCCGATGAAGAGCTGCGCCCGCTGGGCGTTGGTCAGGTCTGCCATGTCTGTCTCCTTTGTGCTAGATGACGCTCGGGAATGTCAGAGCGGAACTGAAGATCCGCAGATAGTCGAAGGCTGCCGCGGTTCGCCTCGACGAGGTGTCTCACTTGGTAAGCCCGTAGATGCGGATCGTGCCCGACGCGATGTTGCCGGACGACATCACGAACCGGAGCGCCGTGACGGCTGTGCCTGCCGTGATCCAGTGCATGCCGAACGTGGCGTAGATGATCTCCGTCGATACCGACGTGACGTAGGCGAGCGTGCCATGGAACGACTTCCGGAGCGCGGTGCTTTGCAGGCCGGAAGCAGTCAGGCTAAACGTCCCGAAGCCGAAGCCTGCGCTTATGTCCATCGACTTGAAGATACGGGCGATGCCGGTCGAGCCGGCATCGTTGTCCGTCGCGGCGGATGCGCGGTAGCCGAGGCGCCCCCAAGTGTAGGTGTTGCCGGTGTCATAGGTCGGCCCGCCGCCCGTGCCGATCTGTAGCTGTAGGTCTGCCGCGCTAGTAGCCGCCACAATGTCGATGCCTTCGATCTTATAGGTATCGTAGGTCGAGCTGATGAACGTTGTGAAGTCGAGTTGCGCCGAGGCTGATGCAGTCTTTTGTTCTAACAGGACGAGCGCACCAGAGCCTGAGCCACCAGCGATGGTGATCGTCTTCGTCGCCCCGGCCCCTGACGCGACCACGCCTGCGCCGACGAAATCGAGCGACGTGGCATCGGTCGCGAGCGCCACGCCCTCGTCCTTGACGGTGAGCGCAGAGCCCCCGCCGCCGCCCGTGCCAGCCGACAGGTTGTATGTACCGGGCGTCGGGCTGGTGATCCCCAGCGTCCCGGACGCGGTGAGGATGACCGGCCCTGAGAATGAGTTGGACGAATGGGCGAGCGAGCGGACGCCGAGATGGACGTGATCGGCCCGTGACGCCAGCGTGGACGCCCCGCCATCGTTGGCTGACGCGACCGCGTTGGAGTTGGACCCGTACGATGTCGAGCCCCCACCCGCGGCAGACGTGATGGTCAGCGTGTTCGATGACACGGAAAGCGTGATGTTCGATCCGGCGGCGAAGTTCACGAGCGGCCCAAGCACCGCGTTAGAGCCGTTAGCCGTGATGAGCGAGACGTTGCTGCCCCAGGACCACGAGTTGGAGCCGCTGGCGACAGGCACCAGACCGCCGCCCACCACGGGGTCCAGCGTGCCGCCGGAGCCGCCGAGCGACGTTGCGGAGAGGAGCGGCGTAGCTTGGCCGAGTCGGGTGATCTTCATACGACGCACGCATCGCCATCGGTCGCGATGAACACGGCGATGCCGGTCTGGACCCAGTCGAAGAAGGTGTTCGACAGGGTCCAGGTCAGGTCATACGTCCCAGCCGACGTCACGGGGTAGTAGCCGATCGACGTCGATGGGTAATCGCGGGTCGTCCCGAACAGGCCGACGCCGCCCTTGACCTGCATGACCTCCACGAACCCGACCGGCGGGGTGAGGATGCGAGCGCCGGTATCGAAGTTATGGATGGCGACAGCACACACGAGGAAACCCGGACCATCGGCGACGGCGTCGGTCAGCGTCAGGCTCGTGGTCGCGCCGAGGTCGCCGTATACGGTGACCGTCCCGATGTCCCCGACGTTGCGGAACGCGAGCACCGCGAGGTTGGTGAAGTGTTCGATACGCGCGAACACCGGGTCTGTCTCCCCGGCCCCCGCGACTTTGGCGTACGCACCGACCGACACGAACGAGAGTGCCCCGTCCGATTGCCCGAGATCAACCCAACCCGCCGGCAGACCATCGACGGGCGTGACCGACGACGTGCCGAAGCCCAGCATCACGTCGCCAGGCGCGGGGGTCGTGTCCCACGTCGGGGTCAGGTTGAGCGGCGCGTCCCCGTAGTCGTAACCCTCGCCGATCAGGCTCCAGCACGTCACCACCGAGAGTTCCATCTTCACGTCGTAGAACTCTTCGGAGACTTGCTGGACGGACCGATTGAGCACGCGAGCCCACACGAAATCGGTGTACCCCGGCAGGTGGGACGCCTTGAACTGGACGCGCATCCCCTGCATGATGAAGTTGACCTTGGCCGCCGGAAGCTGGACGGTCGTCGTGATGACGTCCTCTTCGGTGTTCATCTCCAGCAGGTAGCGGTTCGCTCGCGCCGTGGCCTTGGCCGTTGACTTGACGTTCTCCGAGGGCATGTTCGCGTCGCGCCGGACGAACGAGTTGGCCGTGGCGGTGTTCTGGACGTAGACCGCCCCGCCGTCGAAGGGCAGATAGGCCCCGCTGTTGACCCGATCCGGTGAGCGAGACAGCTCGGTGTCAGGGCTGATGGCGAATGTCAGGACCGAGTCCACATCGGTCGAGACGTTGGACAGGCGCAGCGGGGAGCTGTAGCTGGTGCTGGAGGCGAAGTCGTACCAGAGCGAGAGCTTGGCGACCTCTTCGCGCCACCACACGAAGTAGTTCTTGCCCGATGCCTGGGCGCAGTCGTCCAGCACCTGATTGAACCGCTGGCCGCGATAGTCGGCGGCATCCATCGCCACGCCGCCCGACGTGTTCAGGTACAGCGAGTCGGTGATGTGCGCGTTCTCGTTGCTCCCGTACAGCCACTGGACACGGGCCACGTCCGTCTCGGCGGGTCGGTTGGCGTCGGTCCCGGTGATGACCCGCAACGCCAGCAGGGAGTTGATGTCCACGAGGTCGATGTCCCAGACCCGCGCCGTGCCGGTCAGTTGAGAGTCGCCACGGTGGACGCGCCGGCCAGCGACGTACCCGTCCCAGATGCGCGTGTTCGAGCTACTGGCCGTGTCGTCGCTGATGACCAGCCTGCGGGTGCCGACGATATCGAAGACGCCGGTCGGGTCGTCGGCCTGGATCGTGGACTGGTTGACCGACCCTTCCTCGGCGTTCATCGACACATCGAGTTGGTACAGGCGGAAGTAGCTGGAGATGTCGGTGTAGATCTTTCCACCCACCTCGGCCAGCCGGTAGACGGGTGCCATCTAGCGCCCACCGGCGTTGGGGCCAACGGCGTCGCGAGTCCGCGAGCCGCCGGACGGCCCGTAGCGAGCAGCCACGGTCGCGGTCTTCGTGACGGTCGTCGCGTTGACGTTGACGTTGGTGTTGATGACCGGCCGGTTGGCATAGATGGCCGAGACGATGCGAGCCGAGCCGAACATGGTCGCCAGCGAGGTCTGGGATGCACCGAGCCGGGACGCCGACGCGGTGAGCATCGCGCCGCGGGATGTCTCACGCTTCGTCTCGGCAGCGGCAGCCGTCAGCCGGTCCTTGGACGCGTTGACCGCTGCCTTCGCGGCTTCGACGGAGGTGATCGTCTTGTCGCCCTTGCCCTCCAGCCCCTTCCGCAGGTTGGCGATGTTGGACATGAACTCCGTGCGAAGCTTGGCGACGGCCGGGGCGAGGTTGGCGTCGAACTTCGTGCCGTTGGTGAGCGAACTCGTGGTCGGCTTGTTGCGGTCCTCTCGGTCGTTGGGAGAACCAGACGAGATGTCAGGCTTGGGCTTGTTGAGCTTGGCGATCGCCGACTGCCAGTCCGCGATCGTGGGCACACGCCCAAGCCGCTTCGCCATGAAAGCCTGGTCAGCAGCCGACGCTTCGTAGTAGCGCATCGCACTGATCTCGGCCGCGTTTAGCCCTTGGGCACCGAGCTCGTTGTTTGCGTCAACAAATGCCCCGATGCTCTGAGCCCAGAGGTTGAAGCCCTCAACGACAACGGCCCCGACGACCGCGACCTTCAGCAGGCCAGCGACGCCGCCCAGCTTCCCTCCGCCACCGCCCGGTACCACGCCAGCACCGCCGCCCACGACGTTGACGACGCCGCCGTTGACGTTGACGACGCCCGACACGAGTTGCTTGAGGACAGACGAGATGAGCCCGCCTGCGAGATTGGTGACGAGGCCGCCGGTCAGCTTGTTCACGGCGAGGCCGCCGATGGCGAGCGACTGGATCTCTGGCGGCAGGGAGTTGAACAGTTTGACGGCGGTTCCGATGACGGCACCCGCGGCCTTGGCTGCCGCGCCGATCGCCGGTGCCGCATCCTTGGCCGCTCGCAGGAACCCGCCCAGCACGTCCGCGCCCTTGCGGATGTTCTCCTTGCTGAACAGGCCCGCGATGTCCTTGCCGAGGTCTTTGATGCCAGCCTTGACCGCGGGGTCCTGGAGGAACGTTGACATCTCGTCAGCGATGTTGCCGAGGGTCGGCAGCAGTGCTTCGGCGAGAGCGCGCTGCAAGTCCTCGATGCTGTCCGTGAACTTGGCGACCTTGGCCGCGGTGGTCCCGCCCTTGCCGAGGAACGATCCGCCGTAGCGCTTGTCAAGAGCAGCAAGGATGACGTTCTGCGCTCCCAGCGCGTCATTGTTGTCCAGGTGCGCGTCGATCTGCTTCTGCTCGGCCTTGGTCAGGATGATGCCCTGTCGTCGCAGCCTCGCCATCGCCTTGGCGGGGTCCGACAGCGCCTTGCCGACCGTCGTGATGGCCGAGTCGAGGTCGGTCCCGAGCGCCGTGGACAGGTCCAGCGCAGCCTTCAGGGTCGGCTCGAACGCCTCCTTGCCGATGGCAGTGAACGTCAGGAGCAGGTTCTGACCCGACTGGATGACCTCATCGCCGATGGTGGCGTTGAGCGCCTCGTACTTCTCCGAAAGGACCCGCACCTGTTCGGCGCTAACGCCGGCCGCGCCGCCCGTGGACTTGATGACGGCCTCGGTCTGCGCCGTGGCCTGCTCCAGCTCCACCAGCGACCGGAGGCCGAGCGCCACCTGCGAGGCCAGGATGCCGATGCCGACCGCGGCGATGCGCGCGCCGTTCTTGATGCCGGTCCCGATCTGTTGCCCGGCCTGATACCCGCGCGATGACGTGCGCGAGACCTTGCCGTCGAACGTGTCGAGCGACTTCCCGGCCTTGCCCAAACTGGACGCGAAGTTACCGGCCAGACTCAGGTTGACGACGAGCTTGGCGGTATCCGCGAGACCCATCTAGGTCACCTGCTAACGGTTCATGCGACGGAGGGAGGCGCGGTACTGGGCGTCTTCGACGCGCTGGTTCTCACGGAGCAAGGTCCCGAAGAACTCCTCGGTGAGCAGTTGGCGGGCGGCCATCCACCCGCGGAAGCTCATGCGCTCCGAGGCTCCTGATCCGTAGTAGCGGTCGACGATGGCGACGGCCGCTTCTTGGTCGAACCCGCGGCCCGAGAGGTCGGCCGTGGGCCAGAGTCGGTCGACCCAAGCTGCGAGAGACGCTTGAGTCGTGCCCGTAAAGGGGCGAGGATGTCTTCGGCGTACAGGTCGTCAGCACGCTCTGCGACCGCCATCCCTCCCTTCCCGTAGGGCAGACGGGCGGCCACGTTGGCCGTGTCCACCGGGAGCGGGTCGCCATCGGCATCGACAAGGTTCCACCCGACGATGCCGTGACTGATCCAGATACGGGCCAGCAGCTCTTGGAGCCGGATGGCGTCACCATCGGACTCCGATATGGCCGCCTGGGCCGCCATCCCGCCCGTCATGGACAGGTGGCGGGCCAGATAGACCTCATCCCCATCGTGCGGCGTGCCGGTGCAGCCACATGGACCGATGGGGACGACGACGTGGTCGTTCACTTGGTGCCCTCGCTTTCCGTTGTGTGCGGAACCGTCCGCAACTGTCGAGAATGCGCTCGCTTGGGCCAGAGTCCGCAGTTTGCGACTCGGCGACGACGCTACGGACCGAACGTCAAAGGCTAGCCAAAGTGTTCACGACCACGGCCCGGATGGCGTAGCCCAGGGTCGAGTCATAGAACCCGCGATAGACGAGCGTGACCGTGGAGTTGCCGCCAAGCTCCCCGTCCGACCGGCTGATGAGCCGCGCGGGAATGCGGATGGACTGGCTGTACGGGGTCGAGCCAGTGATGATCTCCGGGCTCGTGGTCTTGACCTCGATATACCGGTTGGGTACCGGCGTGTTCTGGAGCGTGTTGTACTCGGCGACCGTGGCCACGGTCTTGGCGACCACCAGCGTTACTTCGACCTCGCGCGCGCCGCGGCCGTAGCCGGCCAGTTGGAAGCGCGAGTTGGAACCGTTGGCGAACCGCTTGCGGTCGAGGTTGTTCCCGATGCTGACCGTCACGCCGTGGATGGCGTCGGTGAGCTTCGTGGTCCCGATGGACGCCGCGACGCTGTCGAGGAAGACCTCGGTATCCGCGCCGTAGACCCAGTTGGGGGTATCGTCGATGGTCAGGCCGCCGGTGAAGCCGGAGATGTCCGCGCGGGCGTAGACGAGGTCGGCGTTGACCTCGAAGGCCGACAGGTCATCCCCGAACGACAGCTCCAGCGAGTCGATGACACCGCCGCCCGCGTTGATGACGTCGGTCGCGTAGTCGTCGCCCCACTGGTCGGTGAAGTACGCGAATGCGTCGGCGGTGAGGCTGGCCGCTTGGAAGACCCACGACTTGGCCGTGGCCCCGGTCGGGGAGACACCGCCCTTGACGGTCCCGGCCCACAGGTACGGGGCGTCGTCGAACGCGAGGTTGCCCTCCCACGAGCCGGACACTTCGGTCGGTCCGTTGAACGGGGCGAGGATGGGGTCGAGCGAGCCGACGTCCACATCCGGGTCGGTTCGCGCAGGGTCGATGGTGATGACCCCGCGATAGGGCAGGATGCGGGTTGCAGGGGAGTTTGACGAGAGCGACAGCGAGTGTCCGATCTGGTGCCTACGGAAGCGAGTCTGTCCTGAAATGGGCACTTGGGTATTCCTCCTGCCCTTTTCGGGGCATCAAAAAACCCGCCGACTTGGCGGGTCATTGGCCGATGGAAACGGAGCGAGCTAGAGCCGCCCCTCCTGTGCGATGGTCCCGCCGAACGTGAACACGGCAGCGGGGTAGAAAGTGCCCTCAGCGTCGATCTCGGCGTCCTCGATGGAAGTCGGCACCGTCACGGTCTGATTGCTGATCGCATGAGGCCGTGCGGAGCAGTAGTCCAGGAACGCATCCACCAGCACGTCCATCGCGTCGGCCTGTTCACTGACGACCTCGGATAGACGGGCGACGAGGACGATGGTCGGAGCCATCGTTCGCTGGCGGATGGTGGTCCCGGTGTGGACGATGGATTCGGGCATCGAGCCGACGTAGCCCGAGAGCTTGTCGGGGAACGTCGCCGGTCGCCGCGAATAGGCGTGGTGCAGGAGCGTCGGGTTGGCGGTCTGGAACCCGGTCAGCAGCGCGTACAGGCCGGTCCGCGTGTTGGCCCGGAAGGTGGTCGCCATCAGGCGGCGTCATTCCAGGCAGCCGTGATTGCGTCGGCCACGCCCGACTTCTCGATGGCCTTCTTCGCGCCGGGGACGAGATACGGGGTCGCCTTGCGTCCGCGCACGGAACGAGCGAACCGCCACGATGCCCCAGGACCGCGCCCAGTCAACCGAGAGCCGCCGCCCTTCCACGCCAGTAGCTTCCCGCGCTTCGGCACGATCTTGCGCTTGCGGGGGCCGTACAGGCCGGTGCCCTCTTCGACGTAGCGCGCATACCCGACGCCCGACGTGCCGCCGGCTACGATCTGCGCGGACTTCTCGGTGACGGTCCCAAGGCGGATGCTCCGCTCCAGGTTGGCCGTCTTGGTGAAGTCCTTGCGCGCGATCTTCTTGGCTTCGGAGACGCCCAGCAAAGCCACGGTGCCGAGCAGCTTCCGGGTATCGCCGATGGCGCGCAGTCGCTTGCGGAGGGCGTCGTCGCCCTGCAGCGCGGTCATAGCGTCACGACGTGGTCGGTGAGTCGCCAGAGGTCGATGAGGTCGCGGACTTCGGGCGGGAGCTCGCCGTAGTTGAGGACGTTCCCTTCGGGCGTGATGGCGACGTTCGCCAACAGGGAGTCGGGCCGTTTGTAGTAATAGCCCGCCAGGATCAGCGCCGTGAACTTCCACTGTGACGGGACCGTCGTCCAGCCCCACAGACCCGTTATGACGAGATCGTTGGGCAGACCGTTGCGCCGCATCGTCCAGTACGGGGAGTCGAGGTTACGGTCGAACCATTCGGGGTTGGATCGGTAGTCGTATGTCCCGAAGGCCCGAAGCTGGATGCCGGTATACATGGTCACGCCCGACTCGGGTTGCTGGCGAGACGGGAGCAGGTAGTAGGTGCTGTCCGCGGCCAGCACCGACGATTGGAGGGTCACGCCCGAGGCCGTCCGCAGGTCCGGGATGGTGATGGCGTCGCGCCCGTCAGAGCTGAACGTGCGTGCGGTGTTCGACGCGCTGGACGTGATGATCCGCCCGGTAGCCCGCTCCAGGAAGTCGGAGGCGGCCGTCAGCAGCAGGTCCAGGTTCGTCGTGCTGGCCCGCCCGGTGGTGGACGCGATGTCGAGGAAGTCACGCAGCTCCTGCGCCGTGGCGAACTGGCTCAAGGTCACTCCTCATTGAGGATCCGATACACGGTGGCGCGCCCGATGCCAAGCGCACGGGAGATGCCGTTAGTCGTTTCGCCGTTCTGGTGACGCGCGATGACATCCGCGGCGAGGCGGTGGCAGACCATCTGCCCTGTCGGGACGTAGCCGTGGATGACGATCCACGCGGCTCGGTGGGTGCCGATCGGGTGGCTTCGCACGTCCCCGGATAT
>Ga0163155_10001858_pt1 | contig 24573 bp, 21 predicted proteins | sample OliLakLV19SP4G1_FD_148611 | JGI IMG/M metagenome (GOLD analysis project Ga0163155, IMG submission 148611) | Freshwater microbial mat bacterial communities from Lake Vanda, McMurdo Dry Valleys, Antarctica - Oligotrophic Lake LV.19.SP4.G1 | ecosystem: Environmental > Aquatic > Freshwater > Lake >... | reverse complement strand
CCATAGCTAAGGGTCGCTGAATTAATAAGTGTCGCTTTCTCCGGGCAAGGTATTTTGATTCTAACCAAGGCGGGGGTTCCCGACCTTAGCCATAGCTAAGGGAGGTGGTTCCCCAACGCGGGGTAGGCGCAAAAGGCCTCCTGGAAAAGTGGACAGTTATTATTTCAGCGACCCTAATCACATTCCGGTTTTTGTGGTATGGTAGCCGCAACCAGTTTTAAAGAATTGACATAGTCATTGTCAAATTCAATTACCCTTATTTTGTCTGGTTTAAAACTGAGTTGCCCATCCCATTCTCCCTTGGGATTTAAGTCTTCGAGGATAAGTTCTTTGTCAGAAATGGAATCTAACCGACCTAAATAAGAGGCGCTCTCTGATCGGGTATGTACCTGGAAAATGCCGAAATTTTCTGTCAGGTATTTTAAAATTGTTCCGAGGTCATTCAATGGAATGAGGTCTTTATCCGTTGGGGCAAGTCCTTTAAGATTCATGACTTTTTCTTTCCATTTTTCTCCGGCACCCCTTCGCATGCCTTTAACATTTTTGTGTCTGAAAATGAGGTAGCCGTCAATCACGTAATCAACCGGATTGTATTTCATCAAAGTCCAGTCTTCATTGTAGTCAACCACATACCCGTAAATTTCAGTTTTTCGGTCTTTGAATTTTACGGAAATTAATTGTCCAACGTATTTTTTATTTTTCATGACCGTTTGTATTTATTGTCAATTAATGCACAGACGATGATCGTATTGCCTCTTGCCCTTTGCCTTTGCCTCTTATTACTCAACCCCGATGTCGCGCCAGGAGTTATGATCATTCCTTCAAAGGTCATCTTTTTTCATAAAAAATCAAAAGGAGTGCAATTATATCTACCTTTGCAAAAAGATAATATGAAGTTTGCGCTCTTGTTTTTATGCCTCCCTGTTTTTGCATTTGCCCAGGTTTTTAAAGGCGAAAGTGTTGAGTATGACGCCGCAGACCAACGTTTTCTGACCTCTGACGACGGCATCAGTATCGTGCAACGCGCCGCTGACGGCACCATTTCTTATTTCGGAACCGGATTTCGGGCCAAATACGGGATGGAAATCATGCAGGGGCGCCTGTTTGCCCTCACGGTTACGACCTTATACGCCTACGACCTCACTACGGAAACCGAGGATGCAGCCATTCCTATTCCCGGAGCAACGTTCCTCAACGGCCTTGCTTCCGATGGAGCATCCTTGCTTTGGGCAACCGATTTCAGCACCGGAAAAATACACCAAATTGATGTTTCCGACCTCCAGCAACCCATCGTGACAACGCTCGTACCGGTTTACGGGGGCACGCCCAACGGCATTGTCCACGATGCAGCCAACAACCGGCTGGTGGTGGCTTCCTGGGGGAACAATGCCCAAATAAAAGCGGTTGACCTTGCTACGAATCTGGTCAGTACAATCACCACAACCAATGTTTCCAATATTGACGGCATTGATATGGATGGGCAGGGGAATTTTTACATCGCTTCGTGGTCGCCGGATCGGATTATACGCTACAATTCAGATTTTTCCGAATCGGCCATCATCACCGTTCCCGGGTTGAACAACCCTGCTGACATCTGCTACGCAACCGGCATAGACACCCTCGCCATCCCGAACACGGCGGGCAACAATATTTTGTTTGTCGGTTTTTCGCCGGTTTCTCCCGTGCAAAACATAGGAGAAGCGCCCATTGATTTTACCGTTTCACCGAACCCCGTCACCGAAGCAAGCCAATTGATGGTTGATTCCAAAACTTCCGGCGTCGCGCATTGCTCCATTTACGGGGAAACAGGAAATGTTGTTTTCGAAACCAGTTTTTACGTTTTGGCGGGCAGTGAAAACCGCCTTTCGCTGCGCGGATTCCATGTAGTGCCGGGGATGTATACGTGTGTGCTGCGGATTGGGGGAGCTGCGGGTGTGAAGAAAATGGTCAGGGTTCGGTAACCCATTTTTCTGCATGCTTTGTTGTTGCTGTCGGTCGTTAGGCTTGCACCGAACATTTTGTAGCTATAAGAAGTTGGCGATTTCGGAGCACAAAACTGTCTGCCACCACAAAACTTGATACGGAGCACGACTTGTCCTGCCTTAGCGGGAAAGCTTCATTTAACCACTGAACCGCCAATTTCTTGTAGGTGCTGTTATGTGCTGCCCTTCTATCCGCCAAACCATTTGTCATTGGTTTATTGGTTTAATAATTCAATAATTTTAGTATGCAATATTTGTTGGTCAAGCGGTTTTGAAACGTAGTCGTTCATGCCTACTGCTTTGCATTTTTCTACATCAACTGTTGTTACATCGGCAGTTAAAGCAATAATTGGAATTTTTGATTTCATCGTGTTGCGAATATATTCAGTTGCTTCAAACCCATTCATTATAGGCATCTGCAAGTCCATCAAAATAATATCATAAGTTTCTGTTTGTAGTTTCTCAATTGCAATTTTTCCATTGTCCGCAATATCATATTTAAATTTGAAGTCATCTAATGTTATCTTCATCAATAATTGATTGAGTTTAATGTCTTCAACCACTAATATTTTTATGTCTTTAATTTCTTTGTCCAATTCTACCTCTCCGCTTTCTTTTTTACTTTCTTCATTGGTTTTTAGAAAACTTAAAGTGAAACTAAAAGTGGAACCTTCATCCACTTTACTTTTTACTAAAATACTTCCACCCTGTTTTTCTACTAATTGTTTGCAGATGGCAAGACCTAATCCTGTTCCTCCAAATGTGCTTGAAGTGGAAATTGTTGCTTGTTGAAAGTTTTCAAAAATTGATTCTAATTTATCTTCTGGTATTCCTGTCCCTGTGTCGGTAATTGCAAAATCAATGGTTACTTTCTCTTTATCTTCATGCAATAAACGAACAGCTACTGTTATTTTTCCTTTTGCTGTAAACTTTATGGCATTACTCAACAGGTTTAAAAGAATTTGGTGCAAACGCACGGCATCGCCTAACAACACCACTGGAATTTTGTTGTCGTATTCTTTAACTAACTCTAAATTCTTTTCTTTAATCTTTAAATCGAATACCTGATACATTGTTGATATTGAGAATTCTATTTTAAAAGGTTTTTCTTCAAAAGTCATTTTCCCTGCATCTGTTTTTGCTAAATCCAGAATATCATTTATTAGCACGAGTAATCCATCGCCACTGATTTTTATAGCATCCAAATATTCTTTTTGCTTTGGGGCTAAATCTGTTTTCAACAGCACTTTAGTAAATCCAAGAATTGCATTCATAGGAGTGCGGATTTCATGGCTCATATTCGATAAAAATTGTTGTTTGGATTGTAAAGCATTTTCGGCTATACCTTTTGCCTCTTCTGCATTTAGCGTTGCCAATTCGGCAACCACTTTTCCTTCTTTTAGAGAATTACTGAGTGCTTCTAATGCTATATTTTCAATTTTCCGTTTTTCTTTTTCTTCGGTTTGAAATACAAGTTCTTTGTCGGCAATCGCTAATTCTGCTGCCCGTTTTTCCTTTTCTTCGTTTTGAAATACAAGTTCTTTGTTGGCAATTGCTAATTCTGCTGCCCGTTTTTCCTTTTCTTCGTTTTGAAATACAAGTTCTTTGTTGGCAATTGCTAATTCTGCTGCCCGTTTTTCCTTTTCTTCGTTTTGAAATATAAGTTCTTTATTGGCAATGATTAATTCATTTGCCCGTTTTTCCTTTTCTTTGTTTTGAAATATAAGTTCTTTATTTGCAATAACCAATTCTGCTTCTCTGTTCTTTTTTTCTTCACTTTGAAAAAGCAAATCTTTATTAGCAATTCTTAACTCTTCTGCCTGTTTTTCTTTCTCTTCATTTTGAACTAATAATTCATGTGTTTTTAGATATAGTTCCACAAAAACTAGCACTTTAGCCTTTAAGATCTCTGGAATAAGCGGTTTAATCATAAAATCAACTGCACCAGACTGATAACCTTTAAAAATATGCATAGCATTATCCATATTAGCCGTTAAAAAAATAATTGGAACATGTTTAAGTGGTTCAATTTCACGAATTAATTCTACCGTTTCAAAACCATCCATCTCCGGCATTTGCACATCAATTAATATGATAGCGAAATCTTGCTCATGTAGCAGAATTTTTAATGCTTCATTTCCAGAATGTGCTTTCACACATTTGTAATTATCATTACAAAGAATTAATTCTAATGCGAAAAGATTCTCTGGAAGATCATCAACCAATAAAATTTTAACAGAATTGTTTATTTTCATTTTCATTAAATTTATACTCATCAATTATTAATTGTAACGGTTCTGGTTAATAAACACGTTTAACCGCATTATTTACTTAACCACACACGCATCAATGATAGCAAGCGTTCAACATCAATAGGTTTAGTGATATAATCATTAGCCCCAGCATTAATGCATTTTTGTTTATCGTCTTTCATGGCTTTTGCAGTGAGCGCAATTAGGGGTAAATTTTTGAATTTCACCTGAGATCGAATTTGTTTCATTGCTTCGTAACCATCCATTTCTGGCATCATAATATCCATTAACACCAAATCAATCTCGGGATGTAACTCCAGCATCTCTAAAGCGTTTTTTCCATTTTCTGCTTTTATTATTTCCATTCCACGTTCTTTTAATACTTTTGATAATGCAAATAAATTTCGCATATCATCATCTACCAATAATATTTTTTTTGCATTTAAAACAGCTTCTTTATCATGCAACCTATTTATAATTACTTCTTTTGATTTCGGCAAATTGCTGATTGTCCTGTGAAGAAAAAGAGCTGTTTCGTCTAACAATCGTTCTTCCGACCTTACTCCTTTTATAATTATGCTTTCTGCATATTTCTCAAGCTCATTGTTTTCTTCTTTTGTAAGTTCCTTACCAGTATAAACAATAATAGGCGGTAGATTGTGGTCTTTTATTTTTTCCAATTTTTGAATAAGCTCAAAACCGCTCATGTCAGGCAAACCAATGTCTAATATAATACAATCAATGTAATTCTGCTCATACAGAGCCAAAGCATCATTCCCGGTCTCTGCTTCAAAACATTGTACATCACCATTACCAATGAGTATGCGCATTGCCTTTCTCGAATTTTCATTGTCTTCAATAATGAGCAGGTTTTTTATTTTTCTATTGACAAAATTTTCAATCCTATTAAATGCTTCTTCTAAATCTTCTTTGGCAACAGGTTTCATCAAATACTCAATGGCTCCTTCTCTGATTGGTTCCAACGAACGTTCTTTTGCCGAAATAATATGAACTGGTATGTGCCTTAAAGAAGGATTTGCTTTTAATTCAAGCAATACAGCGTGTCCGTTAATGCCCGGCAGAATCATATCGAGAATAATGGCTTGCGGATTGTATTTTAATGCACGCGCTAAACCATCTTCTCCTGTTGCTGCCGATAAACATTTAAATCCTTTTTTGTTGGCTTGCTTTAAGATTATTGTAGCAAATTTCAGATCATCTTCAATAATGAGTACTATTTTATCATCACTAGTTATTGTTTCTCTATCATCTTCTATTGAAGGATAATTTAGATATTTAAGTTCATTTGATAAGTGTGGTTTATATAAGCTGGATTTTCTCTCCGGATAGCTTGCTGCCCTTTGGGTAGATAAGTCGGGAGTGTTGGTGCTTTCTTGTTCCACCTCCTGATTTATTTCTAAAGGAATGATGAGAGAGAAAACAGAACCTTCATTTAGCTTACTGCTCAACTTAATATCTCCACCTAATAATTTTGCAAGCTCACGCGAAATGGAAAGCCCTAAACCTGTACCGCCATATTTTCTGGATGTTCCTCCTTCGGCTTGTTGAAAAGCTTCAAATATGGCTTGTTGTTTGTGCTCCACAATTCCAATGCCTGTATCGGCAACAGAAATAATAATGGTACTTTCGGTATTTCGGTCAATATTAATACTTACACTTCCTTTCTCGGTAAATTTTATGGCGTTTGATAAAAGATTTTTCAATATTTGATTTAAACGTTGTGAATCAGTGCGGATGAATTCAGGTAATTCTTTTTCTAAATTTGCATTTAACATCAATCCTTTTTGCTCAGCCTGATGTTTAAATTCTCGGGTGAGTTCATTTGCGAAACTTTTCAGTGATACGGATTCAATATTTATGGCCATTTTCCCTGCTTCAATTTTAGAGAGGTCAAGCACTTCATTAATTAATACAAGAAGGTCGCAACCGCTTTTATAAATGATTTCTGCACTCTCGACCTGAATAGAATCTAAATTTTTATTTCTGTTTTCAGATAAATCTTTTGACAGGATTAACAAACTATTAAGCGGTGTTCGTAATTCATGCGACATATTAGCAAGGAACTCCGATTTGTACCGGCTGCTTATTTCTAATTGTTTTGTTTTCTGCTCAAGGTCTTTTTTTGAAGCCTGAACTTCCAAATTTTTCGCTTCCAATGATTGTGTTTGTTCTTCTAATTCTTCATTGGTCATTTGTAATTCTTCTTGCTGTTGTTTTAGGTTTTGCGCTTGTTCTTCCAGTTCTTCATTCATTTGTTTCAGCTCTTCCTGCTGTGTTTGAAGTTCTTCTCCTTGCTTAGCAAGCTCCTCCACTTGATTTTTTGTATTCGTAATATCAAATCGGATGGCGAGGTATTTTTCTATTTTACCATCTACTCCTTTAAATGGAGCAATTGTTGTATCCACCCAATAAAATGTTCCGTCTTTAGCTTTATTTACTATTTCTCCTTTCCATGTTCTACCGCTACTAATTGATTTCCACATACCAATAAATAATCCATCAGGTTGTTTTCCTGATTTCAACATTCTGTGATTATTTCCTACTAATTCCTCCCTTGAATATTTTGAAATTTTACAAAAATTATCATTTGCATATATTATATTTCCATTTGCATCCGCAATAGAAAGAATGGCTGCTTGGTTCAGAGAATGTAGTTGCTGCTCTATTTCTAGTGCTGATATTTCCATTTCGCCTTTTTGGGCTTGAATTTTTTCTAATAATTCTCTAAGCGCTTCCTGATTAAAAGCCGTATTTACTGCAATAGCAATACTGTTCATAGAAGCATTGATAAATTCTTTTTCTATTTCGTTGAAATCAGTAAGCCGCCCAATTTCTACCACACCCATTGTTTTACCTTCAAATAAAAATGGAATAATGAGTAGCTGTTTTGGTTTCGCATTCACCACAGAAGAAGTGATTCGAATGTGTTCTTCTGTTACATCTGTTAAAGAAATTTGTTTTTGTTCGTGCGCTGCCTGACCAATCAATCCTTCATTCAGCATAAATTTTTCTTTGGTATCGGTAGCCGAAGAAAAGGCATATCGTCCGTTTAATATTAACGCACTTTCTTTTTTATTAAACAGATAAGCTGCACCAATTTGTGCTTTTAAGTAAGTGCATAAAAAACTAATGGTGTTGTTTGCCAGCTCTTCTAAGCTTTTGTCTCCTATTAATTTTTCGTTAAGCTCCGTGTTACCGGTAAGTAACCAATTTTTGCTCGTGGTTTCTTCTTCAGATCTTTTAAGTGTTTTTAAATTTGAAGTAACTATACTATAAACAACAATAAGAACGAGAATAATAATGACCATCAAAATGACAAAAACGAAATTAAAATTGTTGGCATCGTCCTCACTGGCTTGCTTTCTTTCGGCAAGTAATGTAAGTTCTAGTTTTTGTATACTATCAATTATTCCTCGTATTCTATCTTGTGATTCTTTTCCTACTCCAGAGGCAACAAATTCTCTCGACTTTTCAATCCCGATAGCTACCGGAACTATTTTGCGAAGAGCAATGCTGCTTTTTAAATGATTAAAACGTATTTTTATTTCCTTTTCAAGTTCCTTAATCTTTTGCTGAACGGTACTGTCTTTTGTTAACTCCTTTACTTTAATAAGATGTTCCTCAATAGTTCTTTCGGCATTTGTGAAAGGTTCTAAATAAGCATTATCGCCTGTGATGATAAAACCTCGATTGCCTGTTTCTGCATCAGTGATGGCAGTTAGAATTTGGCTGAATTCATACAATACCTTGTTGGTTTGATCTACCAAAGTATTGGAAGCGATAAATTTTTTGCTGTTTTTATAAGAGAAAATCCCAACCCCGAAAAGTATTACAGCGCAAACTACAAATCCAGTTAATATTTTTTTGTCAAGTGTCATATTTATTTTATTATTTGTCCCGATAGCTATCGGGATTGGTTTGTGTTAGTTTTATTAGCAACTGAACTATTTTTTCCAAGGATAAAATGTAATCCGGTTGAATAGCAGCAATTGCTGATGCAGGCATAGTAGAAGATTCAGATGTTTCTGGATCCTGTATAACGACCATTCCTCCTAATTCTTTTATTCGCTTTATACCTTTTGTCCCATCATTATTAGAACCTGTAAGTACTATACCGATCAATTTGTTTTTGTATGCTTCGGCTGCTGATTCAAACAATACATCAATGGACGGTCTTGCAAAATTCACGCGTTCATCAATTGTAAGCGAAAAGGTTTTATCTGATTCAATCAACAAATGATAATTAGCTGGGGCGATATAAACATTTCCGATTTCTATTTTTTCTTTTTCATCTGCTTCTTTAATAGTAAGATGGCTTTTTCCATTTAACAGCTCTATCCATTCATTATCTGAATGCGCGCTGATATGCTGCACTATAATAATTGGTATGCTAAAAACAGCAGGCAATGCCGAGAAAATAAATTTCAAAGCGGTCATACCACCAGAAGAACCCCCAATTACAATTGCCTCGTACTGCATTTTTTAATATTTCTTTTTAAAGATTCTCTGTTTTTTATCCAACTCAGTATATTTTTCAAAAAAGTCGGTAAAGCGTAAACCTTCTTTTGAACCCAAACATAAAATGCCACCATTGACAAGACTATCATAAAAAAGTTTTTGCACCTTATTTTGTAAATCTACATCAAAATAAATTAACACATTTCTGCATAATATTAAATGTACCTCTGCAAATACGCTATCGGTAACCAAATTGTGATTTGCCCATACAATGTTTTTTTTCAACGATTGATTCATGATAACGTTACCGTAGTTAGAAGTATAATAATCTGAAAAAGATTCTTTTCCTCCCGACAATTGATAGTTGGCCGTATATTCCTTTATCGTTGCATTCGAAATGATTCCCTCTTTTGCTCTGTTTAGCGCCTGTTGGTTAAAATCAGTAGCATAAATTGTTGTTCTGTCATACAGCCCTTCTTCCTGCAAAATGATAGCCATTGAATAAGCTTCTTCACCAGTCGCACATCCAGCATGCCATATTTTTACAAAGGGGTAGGTTTTTAAAATAGGAATAACATTTTCGCGTAACGACTTATAAAAATCTTTATCACGAAACATTTCGGTAACAATTATTGATAGATCCTGTAAAAGTTCATACGCAAATGTTTCATCCTTGAGAACTTTAGATTGAATTTGAGAAACATCCTCTAATCCAGACAGTGCCATCCTGTTCCTAATCCTGCGGTGGATGTGGGCTTTGGAATACTGCCTGAAATCATGGCCGTATTTTTGGTAAATAGCCTCCAGTAATAACGAAATTTCCAATTCTGAGATGTCTTCCCTTGTCATACGCACAATTTACGCAGCTTAAAAACAAAAGAGTTACACAATTAAATATAATTGTTACATAAATCACACTTTTTCTCATTGAGGAAAAAATGTTGAGTGTTTTTGTTATGGCTTTTATTTTGTCCATGTTGGTCTGTCTTTTAGCATTGGTGATGACGTTTTGCAGCTACAAGAAGTTGGGGATTTCGGAGCACAAATCTTGCTATGGCAAACATTCCCAATACATTCCCTTTATCGTCTTTATAAACTGATTCGTTGTATAATACGTCAGTCAACTTTCTATTTTTGTGGTGGATAGTAAGTGGATAATCGGAAAAAAACCCTTTTTTAAAAACCTGCTTATATCCATAGAGAACAGATATACAAAGCCCCTGCTTTTTGGCACATGCCCGGAAGCAGGGGCTTTTTTGTACGTCAGACAATGGCGTCGTAACGGTACCTGCGACGGCAGCAATGCGAAGTTTCGATTGATCTAGTCAGGGGTGCGGTAGTTACGACTGTTCTCGTCAATTAAAAGAATAGAAAAATAATAATACTATGGCCGAAGTGACTTTTGAAAGGCAAAACTGTCGAAAAAGCCTAATTTGTTCACATAGAAAGATTTTGTTTTTTCTAATTTTTCAGTAATTATTCCGGTATTTAATCTCATATTCTTAAAGTTTAGTTTTTTTTCTTTTTGATGCGTAAGGCACAGCCTCATCAAGCAAAATGGCTTCATGGATAATCTCAGTCAATTCCTTTATAGGTATTTTAGATAGTTCGGTCAATTCCACGCTCAATACTTGCTTTCGTCCCTTGCTATCTAAAAGTCCTTGTGAATTTGACAATTCATTCCCTCTTACAAAAGCAAATTCAATGCTGTTATTTTTACTTGGGTTTAAATAGCAAATCCAACTTTTTCTATAATAAAAAGGTATTTTAAATCGAAGTTTGTCCGTCAGGTTTAACTCAACTGATAATAGTTTATGAATATACAGCATTATATCTCTTTGAGAGTCGTCAAAATTGTATATATAATCTTCAACTTCTGTCATTTGTTTTTATTGTTTTTATGTCGTCCTCTACGCTTGCCTATAACGTTCAAGTATTGCTGCAGGCATGGGATTCATTGCTGGTCAAGCCCCGGAACTGAAGCCGATTAAAAAACAATCAATATTTTTTTGTTATTAAAAATATCCTTGGTGAAAAAGTGAGCTACATTATTGTCAAATGAGCCTACAACTGGTGGGTCAAATTTTCCTTCGTTGGAATCAGCCCAATAAAGACTCCACAATTTTGTTTTAGGATTAAAAAGTCTAACCGTCATTCCTTCAAATGGAACTCCGTCAAATGTTGCAAGGAAATTGTCCACATTGCCAATGCCATTAAGCACTAAATACATTTCTTGTGTTGATTCAAATTCTGTCCACTCGCTGCAATTATTTAAACGAGTTTTTAATTTTTTGTTACGAAGTTTCCATTTGCCTTGGTAAAAGTCAAAATCGTGGTTTTAGGAATTTGGTGATGCAGTAATTATTAATTCTCCGCTTGTGTCAAAGGTTAATTTTGGAATTTCCAAATTTTCATTTTTTGTCATGATATTATTTTGTGCCTATCCAAAACTTATTTACAACCGCTACTTTTTAGACACCGTATCAAAAGCCAGGAAAGAAAAGTTGCACATAACTTATTTATAACCGCTACTCCATAGCGCTTAGCCATCCAATTTTAATGTGCTAACCGTCACGTAGTATCGGTTAGCACCAATCCTGCAAAGATCAACTTTTTTTTAAAGAATCAAAGGGCAAAGTGAATTTTGAATGCTGTTCTGCTGGGCAATGGAAGTTGGCAGACTTTAGGAACCGGGCCTCGAAATAAAGCTTTATCTTTGCATTGCTTTAAAAGCATCGCCAGAAATTCCCAAACAAACCTCATGCTTTCTTCCATAATTCGTTATTTCAGAGCCTGTTATCAAGCTGATCTTAGGGCGGTACACCTGCTGAATTTTTTTAGCAGCAAAGTAACTTTTGCCCGCTTAGACGCGGATCCGGAATGGATAAGCGGTCGTTTGCACAGCCATCCTGTGCCCACAGATTGGGGAGCAGCATTGAACATAATGTGAAAAAGGCTTGCTTCAATTCCTGAAATACGAAAAAAGCGAATTTTCGCTAAATCCTTTTCAGATGCCAACAGAACTCCTATCTTTGCGCAGCTTTTGAAAACGATCAGCTACCTAACATAAAACTGTCTTCGATGAAATTATTGGTTTGTATCAGCAAAACGCCGGACACAACCACCAAAATCGTCCTCACGGGCGACAAAAGTGCGTTGGATACCAATGGCGTACAATACATCATGAACCCCTACGACGAATGGTACGCCTTAGTGCGCGCCCTCGAAATCACAGAAAAAGCTGGCGGCACGGTCACCCTCATCAATGTTGGAAAAGCCGATAACGACGCCATCATCCGCAAAGGTTTGGCCATCGGTGCCAACGACGCGGTGCGCGTGGACATAGAGCCGCAAAGCTCCTTAGGTGTAGCCAAACAAATCGCGGAACACGCAAAAACCGGCGGCTACGACATCATTTTCCTCGGCAAAGAAACCATTGATTACAACGGTGCGGAAGTCGGGGGCATGATCGCCGAATACCTCAACCTGCCGTTCATTTCCTACGCCAGCAAATTAGAACTCGACGGAAATACCGCCACCATTTCGCGCGACATCGAGGGTGGGGTAGAAGTGGTGGAAGTGGCCACGCCCTTCGTAGTCAGCGCCGCTAAAGGTCTGGCCGTACAGCGCATTCCAAACATGCGCGGCATCATGACGTCCAAAACAAAACCAATTGCCGTGGTGCCGCCCGCCGCTTTCGACGACCTCGCGGTCACGGTGCGCTACGAATTGCCAAAGGAAAAATCGGCGGTCAAAATGATTGATCCGAATGATATGGATGAGTTGGTGCGGCTCCTCCACGAAGAAGCTAAAGCTATTTAAATGTCTGTCTTTATAGTCCGATAGCTGCGTTATACTCGGCCAAAAAAGCGTCACTTACGCGAGTAAACTCCGATTTTTTGGCCTTCGTATGCCTTGCGCTCGAACTCTAAAGTCCAGACATGGGACAGTATTTAGTTGAGTATTTGAGGAGTTGAGTATTCGAGTATTCGATGCCTCCCTTCAAATCCTCAAATCTTCAGATACTCAGATATTCAAATCTTCAAACACTCAACTCACATGGTACTCATCTTTGTAGAACATCAAAAAGGACAATTCAAAAAAGCTGCTTTTGAGGCAGTGACTTACGGATATAAAGTAGCCCAGGCGATGGGTAGCTCCTGCGCGGCACTGGTTTTGGGAAGCGTTTCCGACGCAGGCGCGTTGGGCAAATACGGCGCATCGAAAGTTTACCACATGGCGGATGCTGCGCTGGAGAACTTCGACAGCCAGGTTTATGCGGCGGTCATCGGTGCTGCCGTGCAGCAAACGGGCGCTAAAGTGCTCGTGTTGCCCCATTCCTCTACCGGTAAATCATTGCTGGGCCGGTTGGCTGCGCGGTTGAATGCAGCCTCCGTAGCCGGCGTAAACGCGCTGCCTTCGGTGGATGGCGGTTTCCGCGTCAAGCGGCCCGTATTTTCGGGTAAGGCCATCGCGGAATACGAACTGAAATCGGACATCAAAATACTCTCGCTGATGGGCAATGCCCTGCAACCGCAGGCTACCGGCCAGGATGCGCCGGTAGAAGCGCTTTCAGTCAGCGTACCTGCCGGCCGCGTGAAAGTAAAATCGGTGGAACGGGCGGAAGGCATTGTGCCGCTGCCGGAAGCAGAACTCGTCGTTTCGGCAGGTCGTGGCATGAAAGGCCCGGAAAACTGGGACATTGTGGAAGAATTGGCCGAGGTGATTGGCGCTACAACCGCCTGCTCGCGCCCGGTTGCCGATGCCGATTGGCGCCCGCACCACGAACACGTGGGACAAACGGGGATCGCCATTCGCCCGAACCTCTACATTGCTATTGGCATCTCCGGAGCCATCCAGCACCTGGCGGGCGTGAACAGCTCAAAAACGATCGTGGTCATCAACAAAGACAAGGAAGCGCCGTTCTTCAAAGCTGCCGATTACGGCGTGGAAGGCGACTTGTTTGAAGTAGTGCCGCGTTTGACGGAAGCTTTTCGGAAGTTTAAGGCGCAGCAACATTGATTAGACCTTATCTTTTGGCGAGTTGTATCCCAAACCAGATATCACGAGTTGTTTTTGTTTAAAAATTGTATATTTGTAAAAAAGGCCTCCATGACTGGTAGTATCAGTGTATATGATGAGGTAGCTAATTTTATGGCAGCAATGAATCCTGAAAAGGTACTTGCATTTAAGCCATCTCCGGCCAATCAGGCGCGGCTTGATTTCTTGTTGGACAAACAAAAGGAAGGCGGGTTAACCCAGGAAGAAAAAAGCGAAGTTGAGCATTACCTCCTCATTAACCGCATCATCGGCCTTGCCAAAGCTCGGGCGGTTGGCTTGTTGAGTTCATGAGCTTGACAATCTCTACGAAGTTAAGGAGCGTGTCGTAAATCCCCTCCTCCCCCGTTAAAAAAATTCCCCAACTCCTTGCATTCCCCGCGCAAAAGCATATCTTTGCGCCCGCTGTAACTGATTTCAGTGATCACTAACGGTTTAAAACACAACAATGGCAGTTTATTTAACGAAAGAAAAAATTTCGAGCATCATCACCGAACACGGTGGTTCTGCAACGAACACAGGTTCGACCGAGGCGCAGATTGCGCTCATTACTTACCGAATCGAAAAATTGTCGGAGCACCTGCTCAAAAACCACAAAGACCACTCTTGCCGGCGCGCATTGCTGGCATTGGTTGGTCAGCGGAAGCAGTTGCTCAACTATTTATCGAAAAAAGACCTTGGCAAATATCGTGCTTTGATTGAAAAATTAGGCATTCGTAAGTAAGACATCACAGGGAAGCATTGACAACAATGCTTCCTTGTTGTTTTATCCAAATCTGCTTTTCAAGCCTTTCCATTTTGCTAACCGGCATGACTACCTTCCCGGAACGACACAAAGAACTAAGGACACAGCGGACAAAAAAGCGTTTATTGATCATCTAAATTCAAGTTTTACCTACCCATGGGACTACAGATTCCAATTTCTACCTCTTTCCATTTACCGGATGGCCGGGAAGTTATCATCGAAACAGGCAAATTAGCTGCACAAGCAGATGGTTCGGTCGTTGTTCGTTGCGGCAACACGATGATTTTTGCCGTTGCCGTATCGGCGACAGAAGCCAAAGAAGGACAAGGTTTTTTCCCTTTATCTGTTGATTATCAGGAAAAATTTGCTGCAGCAGGCCGCATTCCCGGTAACTTCTTCAGAAGAGAGAGCCGGCTTTCCGATTACGAAATCATCATCTCACGTTTGGTGGACCGGGCTATCCGCCCCCTCTTTCCGGATGGATATATGAATGAAACCCAGATCATCATCAACCTGATCTCTGGCGACAAAGAGACGCCGCCCGACGCATTTGCTGCACTTGCAGCTTCAGCAGCGATGATGGTTTCCGATATTCCTTTTGCAGGACCGATTTCCGAAGTTCGGGTGGCGCGTATAGATGGCAAGTTTGTCGTCAATCCGGGCACTACCCCTCTGGCAACTGCCGACTTAGACATCATCGTGGCTGCTACCATGCAGGATGTGATGATGGTGGAAGGCCAAGCCAAAGAATGTTCTGAAAAAGATCTCGTGGAAGCGATCAAAATCGCACACGAAGCCATCAAAGTACAATGTGAGGCGCAATTGGCCCTGGCGAAATTGGTTGGCGAAAAAGCCCTGAACAAACGCGAAGTGGTGCCGACCCCTGAAGACGAAGCGGTCAAAGCTGAAGTGGAAGTTTACCGCGATCAATTGCTGACGATTTCGCGCGCTTACTTAGACAAGCATACCCGCAGCACCAGCTTCAAAGCAGTCAAAGCGAAAATCATTGCCGACCTCACGAAAGAAAAAGGCGAAGAATACGTAAAAGAGAAAGGCAAATTTATCGAGCGCTACTACGACAAATTGAAAAAAGATGTGGTGCGCAAAATGGTGTTGGATGACAACATTCGCTTAGATGGTAGAAAATTAGACGAGATTCGCGCCATCTGGTGCGAAGTGGACTACCTGCCTTCCACGCACGGTTCGGCCATCTTTACCCGCGGCGAAACCCAGAGTTTGACTTCGCTCACGCTGGGTACCAAAAATGACGAAGCGATGATGGACAACGCGTTGTCCAATCACTACGATAAATTTATCCTGCACTATAATTTCCCGGGCTTTTCGGTAGGTGAAGTGAAACCGCAGCGCGGCCCCGGTCGTCGGGAAGTAGGCCACGCCAACCTGGCTGCCCGCTCACTGCGCCAGGTGTTGCCGGATAACAGTCCTTACACCATCCGCATTGTATCGGATATTTTAGAATCGAACGGTTCCTCTTCTATGGCAACGGTTTGCGCAGGCACGCTGGCGCTCTTGGATGGCGGTATACAACTCAAAGCACCGGTTTCAGGCATCGCTATGGGGATGATCTCCGATGGTAAACGCACTGCGATCTTGTCCGACATCCTCGGCGATGAAGATGCGCTGGGTGATATGGACTTCAAGATCACGGGAACTCCGAAAGGCATTACCGGCTGCCAAATGGACATCAAAATTGATGGCCTGCCTTATGAATTGCTGGAAAAAGCCCTCGACCAGGCGCGCGTCGGTCGTTTGCACATCCTCGATAAAATGGGCGAAACGCTGCCGGCGGCGCGCGAAGATTACAAACCGCACGCACCGCGCATTGTTGAACTGATCATTGACAAGAGCTTTATCGGTGCTGTGATCGGACCTGGCGGTAAAGTTATCCAGGAAATGCAGGCAGAAACCGGCACCATCATCAACATCACAGAAGTTGGCGATAAAGGCGTGGTCAACATTGCCAGCTCGGATAAAGCCTCCATTCAGGCTGCCCTTGACCGCATCCGCCGCATCACGTTCGTCCCGAATGTTGGCGACGAGTATACGGGGATTGTGAAAACGGTCATGCCCTACGGCGTCTTCGTTGACTTTGCCGGTAAGAGCGGGTTGCTGCACGTTTCTGAAATGTCGCACTCGCGCATTGACAACGTAGAAGATGTCTTCAAGGAAGGCGATGAAGTGAAGTTCAAAATCATTGAATTGGACAAAAAAACCGGTAAATTGCGTTTATCCCGCAAGGCAATTCTGCCTGCTCCTCCACGTGGCGGCAACAACCCGCGCGAAGGAAGGAACGACCGCAACGAAGAATAGCATTAGTAACTTAATATAAAATGCGTACCTTAACGCCTGATCTTTGCAAGATGCGAAGCTCAGGCGTTTTTGTTTCGGGGCGGAAACCTTTTGTGAAACTTATTTGTATATCACAAGGTTGATGATTGTTCAAATTTTTACGGCTGCAAGGCAACTTTTTTCTAATATAAACGTGTGGTTTTAAGAGCAAAGTCTGTGACATCGTTTCTCAAATTCCCTATTGTGTATGCGCCAATTAAAGATTACCAATAAGATCACCACGCGGGAGAGCCTCGCGCTGGATAAGTATCTTAATGACATCGGTAAAATTCCAATGCTGTCAGCCGATCAGGAGGCGCAGTTGGCGCGCGAGATTCGCGAAGGCAGCCAGGATGCGTTGGAGACGATGACCAAATCGAACCTGCGCTTTGTGGTTTCGGTTGCCAAGCAATACCAAAATCAGGGCCTTTCACTCAGCGACCTGATCAACGAAGGCAATGTTGGCCTGATCAAGGCTGCCAAGCGATTTGATGAAACCAAAGGGTTTAAATTTATCTCTTATGCCGTTTGGTGGATCCGGCAATCCATCCTGCAAGCCATCGTAGAACATTCGCGCATTGTTCGCCTGCCCCTGAACAAGGTGGGTTCTTACAATAAAGTCAACGAAGCGTTCATCACGTTTATGCAGGAATTTGAACGCGATCCGACCAACGAAGAGCTGGCCGAAATTCTGGAAATGACGCCGAAGGAAGTGTCGAACATGCTGAAAAATACGAACCGCCACCTTTCTATGGATGCACCTATCAGCGGGGAAGAAGGCGATTCAACCATGCTCGATGTCATCCCCAGCAACCTCAACCTCAGCCCAGACGATACGCTGATGGAAGAGTCGCTCAAAGAGGAAGTGCAGCAGGGATTGTCCATTTTGGCACCCCGCGAAGTGCAGGTGTTGTCGGCTTATTACGGACTGAACGGCTCGCAGCCCCTCACGCTGGAGGAAATTGGCGATCAATACGGCCTGACCCGCGAACGCGTCCGCCAGATCAAAGAGCGCGCGATTCGTCGCTTGCGCAAATCATACAATAAGAATGCTTTGCGCTCCTATTTGGGCTAACATAAGTCATATTTGCTGAAAGGCAGCATCAAACATGAGTCACCTCTGAATTTTGGAGGTGGCTCATGTAGTTTCAGGTGATTTCAAATACATGGACACTATATAGAAAACATGGATTTATGAATAAAATAAAAAACTCCCTTTGCGTCCTTTGCGAGACCTTAGCGCCCTTTGCGGGAACCTGTCTCCCGAAAAGGGTACGCAAAGGAGATGACCGGTGGTTCAAAAGTATTCGTTTTCAATCAATTATGGCCAGGCCATTTCTTGCCTTTCCCAAATATCTTTTGATTTACTGCTGTTTCCTGGCGTTTGGCGCCTGCCAAAACCGGCAACAAGCGGAAAGCTCCAGCCAGGCGAGTGCGCTGACCATCAAAACCGACCAAACCCCGCTGCGCGACTCCCCCGGCGAAAACGGGAAGGTGGTGAAAGAGCTTGAAAAAGGAACGCCGTTGCTCGATCTGGATGAGGTGAGCGATTTTATGACCCGCCTTACGGTGCAGGGGCAGCCCTTTTATGAACCCTGGCTCAAGGTTGAAGCCGGGGAGGTAAAAGGGTGGGTGTATGCTGCTGCTGTTGATTTTGGAAGCGACACGACCCGACTTGGCGCCAAGCGTTTTCAGGCTTTGCTGGGCAAAAACAGGTACGATCAGGCAGCACAGTGGCGGCAGGGTTTTGAAAATATTCAAAACCTGAACCAATTAGCCGAAAGTTACCTGAAAGGCAGAACCTTGCGCGACAGCTTAGTCAGGCGTTTGCCGGAAGGCGATGGCACCTCCCCTCCGCCTGACCTGTTCTGGATAAAACCGCTGCTGCCTGCCTTTGAACCGCAATTGGTGGCTGAAGGCACGGCCTATTACCTGTTTTCCGATTACCGGGTGTGGTTGCGGAAAGCTGCGCAAACGCCGGAGCGTGAAGACGACGCCTTTTTTCAGTTCTGCACACAGGTTTTTCCGGAAGACAGCATCGAATATTTTTATCCTGCCTGGTTCATGCAAACCTGGGATTATGGCGGCAGCAGTTTGTTAGGAAGAGGAATACACCTTCGCCTTTTAGCTGCGGCAAACCGCATTTGCACGATAAATACCCCCTTTCGGTCGGAAATTCTGCGCATCAAGGCGGAAATGATCAACGATATGACGCAGGAGGGCGTTGAATATTGGGAACAACCGGAAAAAATCATTCAGGAGTTAGATGCCATTCTGGAAGGTAACTTCAAGATTTTGGATGATACCGACCGGATTGCCCTGAGTACGAAAAGAAAACACTTTGAAGAACCGGTCACGCATGGGATAAAAACCGGCTTGGGGTCGGGGAGTGTAAATTGAACGCGCTACCTTTTTCTAAAATATTTTGCACATGAGTTTCTTACTGATTGTTTTGTTGATTGCTGTTGTCTCGGTTGGGATGCTGCTGCTGAAAATATTTAGCGCGGTGCAGCCCAGCGACAAACAAATTGATGCTGACATAAAAAAAATGAAGGCAGACCTGGAGCCATTGACCAAAGATTTGCTCCCCATCAGTAAGGAGGAATTCGAGCTGTTTTCCCAAAGTCAAATCAACGCAGCGCTGAAAAAGAAATCCGGTATTTCGGCCAAAGGCGTTTTTACGACCATTTACCACGAGCCTTTAGTCGCTTACAGCTACAAGCGCTATCCTTCTGCAAAGTTGAACGCCATCCTCTATGCGCGTTCTGCTGATCACGAATTCGTTTACCGCATCAAAAAAGGGGAAGTGCAGTTGGTGGTGGATCAAAAGCACGCCGGAATTCTGAAAGATAATGGCGTGCTGTACGATGCCCGCAACCGGGTTGTTGCAAGCATCAACCGCGAGCACGACAAATTGCTGCCCGTGCTGGTGGAAGACCGCGAAGTGGGCAACCTGCTCAAACCACTTCCGGAAGTCAAAAAGGAACTCAGCCAACGGGCTTTTGAGTTTGTACGCCACGACCTGAACGATAAAGAAGAGGTGCTTTTCCTTTCTTTGGCCGTACTGGAATTAGTCAATCGCAATGTCGGAAAGTAAGATCTTAGAGCTTGTTCGGGATTTCGTGATTGACTACGTCGAATCTTCGATTTGAGCGAGGTCGAGGAAATTTTGTTTTAGACAAGGCGAATTTTGCAGACATAGCCGGCAGCTATGTTGAAAAAATTTAACGCAGTATAAAATAAAATTTGCCGACCGTAGCCAATTGACGAATTCCCGAACAAGATCTTAACCCTTCTTACTCCAAATACTTCACCCGCACAAAAAACCTCGGATCCCGGGCATTCAGCATTTTAGCTGCCAAAGGCGACAGCACGACGATGACATCGTCGCCATAGGCCGAATCGGGAATGCGCCCGACCACTTTTGCATGCACGGTGCGTTTGCTCATCGGATTGGTGACCGAAACGATAGAATTGATGGGCGCTACGCGGTGCAACGCGTATAAATCAAGGTCTTCGCGGCTATTTTTCTGCCAGAAAGCCACTCCCTGGTGTTCTGCAATTTTCCTGCTTTTTCCTTCTTTAGAATATAGGTATTCCAACGCAGCATTCCGGCGGCTGTTGGGGTCGCCGCCTTCGTGCAGTTTTTCAGGCACACCCGCGATTTCCATCCAGCCGATTTGGATCAGTTGACCGGGCGAAAGGTTGTAATTGAGCAATTGATTGCGCGCCAAAAGTGTATCCACAGGCATCCTGAAGTGAATCTTGGCGATCCGGAACAGGGTATCTCCTTTTTTCACCGTGTAGTAAATCGGCGCGTGTTTCCACTTTGCAAAATTTTTATCCTTGTAGCGCTTGATGGCGCCGTTTGGAATAGGCACACGGATGAACTGGCCCACCGAAATAGGCTTGTCTTTTAAGCCGGGATTGTAGAAATACAACTCCTCAACCGACAGGCCGTAGAACTTGGCAAGGGAATAGAGCGTCTGTTTGCGTTCAAGGCGGTGTTGAAAAAATTTGACTTCGCCAGCTTCAATGGTCAGGAAGATGCTATCTTTCGGCAGCAAATAGCGCAGGCTGTCGCCGGTTGCCAATAATTTTGTCGCTACGGTCAGTAAAATCGGCAGCGCAAGCAGCAGGGGCCATTGTTTGTATCTCATAGTAAGTGAAAGGTTTTTTTGGTAACGAACGTTGGATTGTCCAACAAATTATTTACGACACGCTCCTCAAGCACAAAGATAATCAATAAACCAATTTGTTTCAAAAGCAATGAAAGTACTTGGCATTATTCCTTCGCGCTACGGCGCAACCCGGTTTCCGGGCAAACCACTGGCCGACATCGGCGGCAAAACGATGGTGGAACGCGTTTACCGGCAGGCCATTCAGGCTTCCTGCATGACGGACGTGATCGTTGCTACCGAAGACGAACGCATCATTCAACACGTGCTGGGTTTTGGTGGAAAAGCCATGATGACCCGTGCCGACCACCAAACCGGCACCGATCGCTGCGCGGAAGTAGCGCGGATGGTTGAAGGTTACGACATTGTGGTCAACATTCAAGGCGACGAACCCTTCATCCTGCCGGAGCAAATAGACGCTGCCGTCCAACCCCTGCTCAACGGTCAACTGACGGATATTTCCACCTTGGCGAAACCCATCGAAAACGCAGACGATATTTTTAATCCCAATATGGTCAAAGTGGTCTTGGACAACCGCAATTGCGCCATGTATTTCAGCCGTAGCCCCATTCCGCACCTACGGGGCATTTCGCTGGCTGATTGGTTTGGGCGCGGCGTGGTTTTTTACAAACACATTGGTCTGTATGCTTTTCGCAGCGCAACCATCCAGGAAGTGACTTCGTTGCCTCCGGGTATTTACGAGCAAGCTGAATCACTGGAGCAATTGCGCTGGTTAACCAATGGCTATCCGATTGCGGTGGGCATGACGGATAAGGAAACGATGGGGATTGATGTGCCGGAGGATATTGAGAAAGCGAAAGCTTTTTTGGGGAGGTGACTTATGATCAATGGCGAATGCGGAGGTGGTGTGGGAGTGATAAATGCTCCTGGTTCAATAAAAAATCCCGCCGACAACCGCCAGCGGGATTTTTTTATCTTAAGTTTGAAACAGATTCCTACTGCACCAAAATCCGCTGCATACTTTCCACCCCATTTTCTGAGCGCAGGCGGAGGTAATACACTCCGGCAGGCTGGTCGCTCAGATCAAGTGGATAAGTGAAAACGGAACCTTCCTGCAAAGCGATGTTGCGCACCATTTTGCCCATCATATCCATGACCTCCAATTGCAGGTTGCGTTCCGGCGCGCCCGCTACGGACAAGGTCATTTCGCCGTTGCCCGGGTTGGGGTAAACCGATACGCTGAGGCCATCGAGCGGTGTTGCAGATTGTTGTAAACCTGCAGCCAGATTTTGCTCCCCGTTGATGCTCACGTTATTGAAAGTAGCAGTCGTCGTTACATTGGGATTAGTGCTTTCCGAAAACAAGCCCGCGTAAACGCAACCGCTCATGGAGATGGTTGCCGAGAAGGCAAAGCCCCAAGTAGTGCCATTTATAGAAGTATACCCTACAAAATTGCTGCCGTTGCGCACCAAGCGCAGCCACACGTGTTGCGGGCGGTTGAAATTCAGGATGCTCGCGGTGCCGTTGGTCATGGAGCGGATTTCGCGGCGGATAACATTTGTCAGTTGCGTTTTCAGCGATACTTTTTTAGAACCCGGATCCAGGGTTTCGCGCAGCATGACGCCTGCCCAGCCGCCGCCGCTTACGCTCAATACGCGGGCAGTAATTTCGCCATTGCCGCACAGAGTTTGGTACACTGCGTGGAGTTTGTCGCTGCTGGAAGTGGAAAATCCGGTTGAGTTGATGACAAAAACATCAGTCGGCTCCGCATCGCAGGGCGGGAAATTTGCACCGCCATTGGCTTGGCCAACATCCGAGTTGTTCCAGTTGCCGGCGGTGCTGCCGCCAATGTCATCTACTACGCCGTTGCAGTCGTTGTCTTTGCGGTCGCAGATTTCCTCGGCACCCGGATAAACGGTATCGTCGGTATCGTCGCAGTCGTCGTTGTTGGTCACATAACCTTGAGGCAGGCTGCATTCAATAGTCACACTGTTTGGATCGCCATAGCCGTCGCCGTCGGTGTCGGCAAAGTATTCGGTTTTGACGCCTTCGTCGGTTTGGCCGTCGCAGTCGTTGTCCACACCGTCGCAGATTTCGTTAGCTGCCGGGTTGATGGCGGCCGCATTGTCGTTGCAATCACCGGTGGTGGCTGTTAATTGGGCGGCCACTTTGTAACCCGTTGGTCGCAGGCACTGCGTGAGCGTGATTCCGGAAGAATAGCCATCGTTGTCCACATCGGCGTACCAGATCTGGCCGGGCTTTTCGAGTGGGTCGTTGTCGTCGCAATCGGTATTGTTGGTCACATAACCGCCTGGCAAAGAGCAGGCGAGCGTCGTACTGGAAGGATTTCCAAAACCATCGCCATCCATATCGCGGTAATAGGTGGTTTGCACGCCTTCGTCTATGGAACTATCGCAATCGTTGTCCACGCCATCGCAGATTTCTGTTGCGCCGGGTTTAATGGCTGCGTTGTTGTCGTTGCAGTCGCCGGTGGTGGCCGTTAATTCGGCGGCCACTTTATAACCCGTTGGTCGCAGACACTGCGTAAGCGTCGTTCCGGGAGAATACCCGTCGTTGTCCACGTCGGCGTACCAGACCTGACCGGGTTTTTCAAGGGCGTCGTTGTCGTCGCAGTCTGTGTTGTTGGCCACATAACCCGTTGGTTGCGCGCAGGCCATTTGCGTCATGGCCGGATTGCCAAAACCATCACCATCCATATCGCGGTACCAAGTGGTTTGCACGCCTTCGTCGGTCATGCCATTGCAATTGTTGTCCACGCCGTCACAAACTTCTGTTGCGCCGGGTTTAATGGCTGCGTTGTTGTCGTTGCAGTCGCCGGTGGTGGCCGTTAATTCGGCGGCCACTTTATAACCCGTTGGTCGCAGACACTGCGTAAGCGTCGTTCCGGGAGAATACCCGTCGTTGTCCACGTCGGCGTACCAGACCTGACCGGGTTTTTCAAGGGCGTCGTTGTCGTCGCAGTCTGTGTTGTTGGCGACATAACCCGTTGGTTGCGCGCAGGCCATTTGCGTCATGGCCGGATTGCCAAAACCATCACCATCCAAATCGCGGTACCAGGTGGTTTGCACGCCTTCATCGGTCATGCCGTTGCAGTCGTTGTCCACGCCGTCGCAGATTTCTGTTGCGCCGGGTTTAATGGCTGCGTTGTTGTCGTTGCAGTCGCCGGTGGTGGCGGTGAGTTCTGCTGCGACTTTATAACCCGTTGGTCGCAGACATTGCGTGAGTGTATTTCCGGGAGAAAACCCGTCGTTGTCCACGTCGGCGTACCAGACCTGACCGGGTTTTTCAAGGGCGTCGTTGTCGTCGCAGTCTGTGTTGTTGGCCACATAACCCGTTGGTTGCGCGCAGGCCATTTGCGTCATGGCGGGATTGCCGAAGCCATCGCCATCCATATCGCGGTACCAGGTGGTTTGCACGCCTTCGTCGGTCATGCCGTTGCAGTTGTTGTCTACGCCGTCACAAACTTCTGTTGCAGCTGGATTGATCGCTGCATTGCTATCGTTGCAGTCGCCAATGGTTGCCGTCAGCTCGGATGCAGTTTTGAAACC
>Ga0163155_10001846_pt1 | contig 24699 bp, 23 predicted proteins | sample OliLakLV19SP4G1_FD_148611 | JGI IMG/M metagenome (GOLD analysis project Ga0163155, IMG submission 148611) | Freshwater microbial mat bacterial communities from Lake Vanda, McMurdo Dry Valleys, Antarctica - Oligotrophic Lake LV.19.SP4.G1 | ecosystem: Environmental > Aquatic > Freshwater > Lake >... | reverse complement strand
TGCTGGCCGAGCGCTGGCTGTTTTTTGCGCAGGCGAATCATCCGCAGAATATTTACTATCAGGCGGTGGCTTGATTGCTTCCTGGGCAACATCGGCTGCCGCCGCGACAAAGTTGCACAAGGTCAAAGACTTGACCTGGTCGTAACAGCGGTCGGCTATTGGTTGGGTCACGGCCTGCGATCTTCCCGCATCGCCCGCTCAAACCGCGCCATCGCGTCATGCCGACCAACGGCCGATACAGGTAGCGCAATGACCAGCCCGGCACCCATTGTGCGCGCAGGCCGGCGAAGCAGGCATCTCTGCCCGGCTGCCCGCTGGCTGGGGAGGCGCGTGGCGAACGGGTTCAGGCTGAAGCGCGGAAAATATCGCGTTCCGCGTTGGCCATATTGGGAGAGAGGTGGGCATGGGTTGGAGGATTAAACCCTGCCGCGCCAGTAGCCAGGTTTGCGCTCCTGATGCGCCATGGCAACGATGCGCAGCACATCACCAGACTGGTAGTACACGATACTGTGTGGAAACCGGCGAATCGGCAGGCGCCTCAATGCGCCGCGCCAAGGCGATCCAATTTCGGGATATTGACGCAGCAATGCAACCGAGCGCTCGAACTCTGCGATGAAGTCTTGACCAAGTGCGGGTTGACCCGGTTGGCGTAAAACATGGCCCCACTTGTAAGTTCTTCCTCAGCAAGCGGGTGCGTGGAGACGATCATCCAATGGCGTTGCGCGCGCGCGCGATGGCATCTTCAACCGGTACGGCGGTGACGCTGCCGTTTTCCAGTTCTTCGAGTCGACGCAAGGCTTCTGCGGACCGGGCTTCTTCAACTGCGGGGTCTGGCGAGAGGCTGGAGAGCAACTTGTCGGCCAGATGCGCGCGTTGTTCCGGTGTCAGGCCGAGTGCTTGTTTCTCGATATCAATAACTGAGCTTGGCATGGGCAATCTCCGTGCGCCGTTCAAAACCGGCGAGTTGTCGTGAATAAAAGAGTGCTACGTGGAAAGATTCGCCGACGACTGCGGCGCCGAGTCATGTATACACAACCGTAAGGGTGAGTGCCAAGGGTTGACAGGGGTACGCGCAGTTCGGGTATTGAGCCGCGAACTACATGCCCTGCGCCGCAAGGCGCAGGGGGCAGGGGGCGCCCTGGCACTGGAGATAGGCCGAAGGTTGCATCGGGTCTGCCGTCATGGCAAGGAACCGTTGGATCCCGCGCGGTCAGAGACCTCGCGCATATGCGCAAACAACTCGCACGGAAGTTGGGAGGTCCCGCATCCTTCTGCGGCGCGCTGCCATGGAGCGCCATGTGGCTCTGTGCCGCGAGGGTTTCGGGAATATCGTCTTCCATGATGTCAAATCCGTCGCGCGGAGCAAATTTCAACATCGCTTTGGGTGAGCGGCCCGCAAGCGCAACGCTCGCCCGAGCCGCTGCTGATCGCCCTTGGCGAGGACCAGAGTTTCAGCCTGGGCGGAGGCGTTCATGGTGGTTTTCGCAAGCCAGAGGAACAACCCACACATGATACTACTGCGCTTCTCAAGCCACCTTTGCTGGCAACCTGCAAGAAGCGGAAAATTCACTTGCTGCTGAACCGGATGAAGCTATCGAACTTCGCCGGGGTAAATTAGCCTCATGACACGCCATCCTTTCACCCCTGCGGCGCAACTCTTGTGGGACGACATCGCGCCAGTCGGACAGCGGCGCATCCTGGAAAGCGTCTGGTGTGGGCATTGCAGCAGCGGCCGACGCATTGAAGATTTCACCGGCGTCCCCGAGGGTGGCGGTATTCGCCTGCAGGGTTTTTGTGCAGTCTGCGGCCATGTGGTGGTGCGCTTGATTGAAGCCCCAAACGCTCCGCTTGCCCCGGTGACCCCGATCAGGAAAGTGGCCGCGCTCGCATCCAAATCCAGGCCCAAGCGTGCCAGGCACGATGCATCGAAAAGCCTGTCGCTGACGTGTGAACAGGTGACCTTGATCATTGAACACACCATGATCGAAGACGCGATGCTCGCGATGCTGCACCGCGCGAAAGTAACCGACGGGATGGCAGTGGTGCGCGGCACGCTTGATGATTTTGACGAGCTTGCGGGCTATGTTGCCGCAGAAGCCAACCACACTGAAGACCGGAAACTAAGAAAGCAACTTGACGCAATACTCGTGTCGATCGAGGCGCTCCTCAGGCAGCGCACCTGACGATGTCGGGCCGCAGCGTGGGCGCCGAGGGATTTCTGGCTGGCCGAGGTCATTGAGTTGGCGTGCTCAATATTCATCGGGGCGCGCCAGCGTTCAGCCGTGGCCAGCGAGCATGCTCGCGCTTACCTGCCTCTACGACGGATCAATCACACCCTTGCCGGCGGTCTGCGCATCGAACACCTTGTAGGCCTCCACTACCTGGTCAAGCTTCCAGCGATGGGTGAACAGGCTGTCGACATCGATGCCGCGGTCGGCGATGAATTGCGCGCAGGCGGCCTGGCCGACGGTGGAAAAGGTCCACGAACCGATCAGGGTCACCTGGCGGCGCAGCAGGTCGGGGCTGACATCCAGGGTCACGCTGTCGCCTTCGCCCACATAGCAAGCCTTGCCCCAGGTGCGCACGCAGCGCACCGCCTGCGCGCGCGCCGCCGGCGCCGAGGACGTGTCGAGCGAAAGATCGGCACCGCGGCCGTGCGTGAGGTCACGGATCGCCTGCACCACATCGCCCGCGTTGGCCGGGTTGATGATGTGGTCGGCGCCGAATTGTTTCGCACGCGCCAGGCGCGTGTCGCTTACGTCCAGCGCGATGACCCTGGCGCCCATCGCCACCGCCAATTGCGTGGCCGAGAGGCCGACCGGGCCCTGGCCGAAAATCGCGATCACGTGATTGCCCTGCAGCCCCAGGCGCTGCAGGGCGCCCCAGGCGGTGCCGGTGCCGCAGGAAATCGCCGCGCCGGCCTCGAACGAAAGTTGATCCGGCAGCGGCACCAGGGTGCGTGCCGGGCATTTGAGGTATTTCGCATGCGCGCCGTGTCCGGTAACGCCGTACACCTCGGCCACACCATCGACGCACAACTGCATCCAGCCGGTCGAGCACTGTTCGCACACGCCGCAGCCGCGGTAGTGGTGCTGCATCACGCGCGCGCCGATGCGCGCCTGGTTGGCCGCCACACCGGCGCCGACGGCGACCACTACGCCGCATGGCTCATGGCCGGCGATCACCGGCCCGCTGGCGTTGGTGAAGCCGAGCGCGGCCTTCCCGCCGACGGCGCGATAGGCCTTGAGATCGCTGCCGCACATGCCCGAGGCCTTGATCTCCAGCACCACTTCGCCGGGGCCGGGGCTGGGGTCCGGAAAGTCGCGGATCTCGAGCTTGTGCTCGCCTAAAAAAACCGCGCCTTTCATCGCACACCGCCAGTGCAAGCCATGTCAGGTAGGCATGTCGATGCGCAACGGGTGCAGCGCTGCAGCGGGCAGGCCTCGAACATCGATGGCTGGCGACGGCGGGCAAGGCAAAGTTTCCGGTTTGTCATGTGGGGTCCTTTTGGCATCGGGTATTCTGCAAGTCGCGATCAAACAGCATCGGCCCTGAGTCTGTGGCTGCAGGAACAGTAGGAGTTTAGCGCTTCGATGAACCACGCGTGCCTGCATTCCCGCGCGCCCGGCGTGAGCCGGCGATGACATTTCCCTTGTGGCCCTTGCTTGCCACCATGGCGATGCAGACGCTTGCGACCATGGCCGCTTACACGGTGCCGGCACTGGCCCCGGAGATCGCGCGCGACCTGGGGGTCGATGGCGCCTGGGCCGGCTACTTCATCTCGGTGGTGTATGGCATCGGCATTGTTTCATCGCTCAAGGCTGCCCGCCTGATCCACCGCCATGGCGCAGTACGCGTCAGTCAGCTGATTCTGCTGGGCACCTGCGCGATGCTTTTGATCAGCGCGCTGGGCGGCTTGGCGGCGCTGGTACTGGGCGCGATGGCGCTCGGCTTCGGCTACGGCGCCTCCGCACCGGTCAGCACCCATCTGTTGGTGCCGCGCACAGCACCAACGATCCTCAACCTGGTGCTGTCGATTCGCCAGATCGGCGTGCCGCTGGGTGGCGTGCTGGGCGCATTGCTGCTACCGCCTATCGCGCTTGCCGTCGGCTGGCAGAACACGCTATTGCTGCAGGTGGTACCGGTGGTGTTGCTGTTGCTGCTGCTTGAATTGCCGCGGCGCTCGTGGGACCGTGATGCGGGTGGCCCGACAGCGCTCGGCAAGAGCGGGCTGCCGGCATTGGCCGGCCTGTTGCGCGCCAGTGCCGAGATGCAGCGCCTGGCCCTCGCATGTTTCATCTATACCGGCACCCAGATGTGCTTTGTGGCGTTCACCGTCGTGCAATTGACCAGTCGTGCGGACTTCGGCCTGGTTGCCGCCGGCCAGGCGCTGGCGGTGTACCAGGTTTTCGGCGTGGTCAGCCGGCCGATCTGGGGCTGGATCGCCGATGCCTGGCTGCCGGCGCGCTGGCTGCTGGTCTGCCAGGGCTTTGCGATGGCGGCCGCCACCATCGCGGCCGGGCAGTTCGGCCCCGGCTGGCCGGTACCCCTGGTGTTGCTGGTGTGCGCGGTTGCCGGCGCGACCGCGAGCGGCTATACCGGCATCGCCTATGGTGAGTTCGTGCGCCTGGGCGGCGCCCAGCGCACCGAAGCCACCGGGCTCGGATCGGCTGCGATGTTTTCCGGCGCGCTGGTGATGCCTTCGCTGGCGGCACTGGTGGCCACCAGCTCCGGCAGCTATGCCATCGCCTACACCACCGTCGGCGTGCTGGCCGTGGCGGCCGGTGTGCTGCTGGCCAGCGGTGCTCGGCACAGCCGGCGTTGATACGGCAACTTGCAACAGTCCAGGGGTGATGCCGGCGGCCAGGTTCGGAGCCAGCGTTGTGTTCGCGTCAAGGCGCGGCGCATCCGTAAGTCAAGTCGAATTGACTCAAGTCGGTCGACCCGTCGCCGCACCGGCACTCGCTTCAGTGACCTTTTCGGGCGAAGCGCCGAAACGGATTTTGTGACAGTACAAGAGGTTTTGGATGAATCGTCGCACAACCAAATCGATCGAGACTTGAAAAGCGGACGTAAACGTCCGATAATGGACGCATGACGGGGAACGAGTTCATTCGCAAAGTCAAGGCGATAGGCAGGGCTCGTGGAATTGGCGTCCGCCTCAATGCATCGCGTGGCAAGGGCAGTCACCAGACGCTTTATTTCGGCACCGCTTTTACCGTCGTTCGCAATCCGAAAGACGAATTGAAGACCGGCACGTTCCATGCGATGTGTGCGCAACCCGGCATTCGCGCGAACGAGCTTTGAATGGAAAGTTGATCATGAATCGATTCGAGTTTCCCGTGCTCTTGACTACCGCTGGCGAAGGTGGGTTTGTCGTCACCTGCCGCGACCTGCCGCAATTGATCACCCAGGGCGAGGACCAAGCTGACGCGCTGCTGCAGGCCGTTGACGCGATGGATGAAGTGTTCGCCACCTACATGATCGAAGGCATCGATTTCCCCACGCCGAGCAAGTGCCGGCGTCGCGAACAACTGGTGGCGCCGCCGGCGGAAACGATGGCCAAGGCGGCACTCTACGTGGCAATGCGTGAGGCCGGTATCAGCAAGACCCAGCTTGCCAAGCGCCTCGGCGTGGACGAGAAAGAGGTTCGTCGCTTGCTGGACCCGCACTACGGATCAAAGCTGCCGCGCATCGCGCAGGCGATCGGCGTGCTTGGCCGGCGCCTGGTTGTCAGCCTGGACGCCGCATGATCGCTTGCGCGCAAGACTGAACCGCGTTTCAGTAGCGCATCACCAGGGCAACATCGACCCGATTGTCATGGTTCGCCACCACGCCGGCCCCGCGCAGCACATGCGCCGCGCTCATCGATAGCGCCAGGTTGCCACGCCACTGGTAGTGCATGGCCAGGCCCAGGCTCGAAGCGTTTGCGCGGCTGGTCACGCCCGGCGCCGGGTCCTTGCGGCGGATGGTGCCGGCATCGAAGAAGCCGCCAACGCGCAGGTCCTGCCCGGCTAAGCGCCGGCTCCACAGTTCGATGCTGCCTTGCGCGCCTGAATCGCCGGCCAGCGCGCGTTCCGGCAGGCCGCGTACGCCGGTGGTATGCAGCCACGGCGCGCGCTGCCACACGCCGAAGGCGCTACCCCAGGGTTGCAGCGCGCCACCGAGCGCAAACTGCTCTCCGGGAATCAGTGCATCGCCGGACAGTTGTGCGCGCATGCGCGCGATCAGGCGAATGTCGTAAGTAAGCACACGCAGCCAGTCGCCGTCGGCGCGCAGGGCGCTCCAGTTCCGGTTCGCGCCCGGACGCACCAGCGTGTAACTGGCGCCGTCGTTGCCGGCGCCGCCGCTCAAGTTGGTCACGGCGCGCAGGTCGAACTTCCAGCCGCTCCATTCCTCTTCCCAGTGCGTGGAATAGCCGAGCGTCAGCGGGCGACTGCGCAGTGGCAGCGCGAAACCGCTCCACTGCCGGTCATCGACGGCGATCGAAAGCTGGTGGTGGTAGTCGGCCAGCGGTGTCAAGTGCTGGCGATAGCGCAGGCCGTTGCCGCGGCCGGCGCCGGTGATCGGCTGCAGGTCGACATCGATGCCGCCGTTGTCGCGCGCGCGGGTCGACTTGAATTCCAGCATGCCGCCGAGAGCCGGGAGCGGCGCGCGGTAGGCAAGGCTCGCATTGCCGCTGCGATCAAAATTGTCGGTAGCAGCCGAGGCCAGGACCGCCACCTGGTGATCACGGTTCCACAGGTTGACGTATTCACCGCCCAACAGCACGCGTTCACGCCGGCCGCCGGCCACACTGGTGTTGGTAAGTCCGCCCATCAGCGACCAGGGTTTGCCACCGGCCACCATCACGTGCGCATCGACCGCGCCTGCGGCGGCGGAGGGCGTGAACTGCACCTCGGTGTTCTTGGCCGGGTTGTCGCGCGCCAGGTGCAGCGCACGAGCCAGCGCGCCGTGGTCGATCCTCAGGCCTTCAACTAATGCCGGCAGGCTCGCAGCCAGATTTACAGCATCGTACTGCGCGCTGGCGGAGAGGCGCAGCTTGCCCAGGCGGTCGGGCGGCGCTTGTGGTGCGGCGGCGCCGGCCAATGCGGCCCACTCGGACGGCTTGATCCACGCCAGCGGGCGGAACTTGGCGGGGTCGTCAACCCGCTGCTGGCGCGGGTCGAACACCAGAGCGTCGCCTTCCTGGATGATGAGCCCGGTCAGGTCGAACGGGCGGTCGCCGTGGCCGCCTAGAAAGGTATTGCTGCCGGTGGGTGGAGCGGTGGCCACTTCGCGCCTGATCTCGACAAGCGTTGCCGGCGTCGACAGGCCGCTCAGCCAGTCGGTGCGCGCGGGTGTGCGGCCGGTGATCAACGCAACGTACTCTGCCGGCCGGCAATACAGGCTGGACAACACCTTGCCGATCGGAATGCGTGCCGCTTGAAGGGCCTGGTGAATGCGCCGGCCATCCGCGCGCCCCAGATCATCCAGATTGCGCTGGGTGGCGCAATTGGCGAGGTCGTGGCGTCCTTCGGCCTGCATCGCCGCCTCGGTGATTTTTTGCTGCCAATGCGTATGGCCATGGCGGAAATAGATCACGTAACCGCCCTGGGCCAGCGCGCGCATCAGCTCGGGCGTGCCCTTGGGGCGCTCAGGCGCGACTTGCGCGCGCGCACTTCCGGTCCAAACAGTCAGTGCGAGGGCGACGAGCGCGGCGTGGCGCAGTGAGCAAAGGCGAATCATCGCGTTCTCCAAACCCTGCACCAGCATTGGATGGTGGTGCTCGACACATTATTGATCGTTCCCAAATCATGACAGCCTCGCCAGAGGCATGTTTTTGTCATGAATTATGCAATTCTCAATAGTTGCAACCTTGCAATCCAGCCTTGTGGATACTTACTGGCTTCCAGTCAGGAAACTGCGACAGGCTGCGAGTGCCGCCGGCTCAAGCCGCCTTGCGCTTGTCCTTGAGCAACGCACCCAGATAGCGCCCGGTATAACTGCCCTGCGCGGCCGCCACGTCTTCCGGTGTGCCGGTGGCGATGATGCGGCCACCGCCGTCGCCGCCTTCGGGCCCGAGATCGACAACCCAGTCGGCGGTCTTGATCACGTCCAGGTTGTGCTCGATGATCACCACCGTGTTGCCGCCGTCGCGCAGCTTGTGCAGCACCGTCAGCAGCAGGTCGATATCCTGGAAGTGCAGGCCGGTGGTCGGTTCGTCCAGTATGTAGAGCGTGCGGCCGGTGTCGCGCTTGGACAGTTCAAGCGACAGCTTGACGCGCTGCGCCTCGCCGCCCGATAGCGTGGTGGCCGATTGCCCGAGCTTGATGTAGCCCAGGCCCACATCGAGCAGGGTGTGCAGTTTGCGCGCCACGGTGGGCACCGGCTTGAAGAACACGTAGGCGTCCTCCACGGTCATCTCCAGCACCTGGGTGATGTTCTTGCCCTTGTAGAGCACTTCGAGGGTTTCGCGGTTGTAGCGCTTGCCGTGACAGACGTCGCAGGGCACGTAGACGTCCGGCAGGAAATGCATTTCCACCTTGATCACGCCGTCGCCCTGGCAGGATTCGCAGCGGCCGCCCTTGACGTTGAAGGAGAAGCGGCCGGGCTCGTAGCCGCGTTCGCGCGAGGCGGTGGCCTGGGCGAACAGATCACGAATCGGCGTGAAGAGCCCGGTGTAGGTGGCCGGATTGGAACGTGGCGTGCGCCCGATCGGCGACTGGTCGACCGCGATCACCTTGTCGAAATGCTCCAGGCCGCTGATGCGCTCGTGTTCGGCCGCCGGTGTGGAGGAGCCGTACAGATGGTGGGCGACCGCGTTGTACAAAGTGTCGTTGATGAGGGTGGACTTGCCCGAGCCCGACACGCCGGTGATGCAGGTCATGAGGCCGACCGGCAGGTCGAGGGTGACGCTCTTCAAATTGTTGCCGCTGGCACCGGCCACCTTGAGCATGCGCTTGGGATCGGGCTTGCTGCGCTTGGCCGGCACCTTGATGGCGCGCCGGCCGGACAGGAAGGCGCCGGTCAGGCTGTCGGCATTGCGCAGGATCTCCGCAGGTGTGCCTTGCGCCACGATCTCGCCGCCGTGCACGCCGGCGCCGGGGCCGATGTCAACCACATAGTCGGCCGACATGATCGCGTCTTCGTCGTGTTCGACCACGATCACGGTGTTGCCCAGGTCGCGCAGATGGCGCAGGGTTTTCAGCAGGCGGTCGTTATCGCGCTGGTGCAGGCCGATCGACGGTTCGTCCAGCACATACATCACGCCGGTGAGACCCGAGCCGATCTGCGAGGCCAGGCGGATGCGCTGCGATTCGCCGCCCGAAAGCGTTTCGGCGGAGCGATCCAGCGACAGGTATTCGAGACCGACGTCGTTCAAGAAGGTCATGCGGCTGGCGATTTCCTTGACGATGCGATCGGCGATCTGCGCCTTGGCGCCGGTCAGGGCCAGCGCCTTGAAGAAACCCAGCCCCTCCTTGAGTGACTTTCCTGAAACGGTATAGATGGCTTCGCCACCGACCAGCACGTTGCGCGCCTCCTGGCGCAGGCGACTGCCGTCGCATTCCGGGCAGCTCTTGTTGCTCACATACTTGGCCAGTTCCTCGCGCACCACCAGGGAATCGGTTTCCTTGTAGCGCCGTTCCAGATTCGGGATCACGCCTTCGAACACGTGCTCGCGCACCACCGTGCGGCCGCGTTCGTTGACATAGTGGAATGGGATCACTTCGGTGCCCGAACCATCGAGGATCAGGTTCTGGGTCTTCTGCGACATTTTCTCGAACGGCACTTCAAGCTCGAACTCGTAGAACGAGGCCAGCGACTGCAGCATCTGGTAGTAGAACTGGTTGCGCCGGTCCCAGCCCTTGATCGCGCCCGAGGCCAGGGAGAGGTGCGGAAACGCCACCACCCGCTTGGGATCGAAAAACTGCACCACGCCCAGCCCGTCGCAACTCGGGCAGGCGCCCATCGGGTTGTTGAAGGAAAACAGGCGCGGTTCGAGTTCGGCGATCGAGTAGCTGCAAGAAGGGCAGGAAAACTTGGCCGAAAACAAATGCTCGATGCCGCTGTCGAGCTCCAGCGCGATGGCGCGCCCTTCGGCCAGACGCAGGCTGGTCTCGAACGATTCCGCCATGCGCTGCTTCAGGTCGGGGCCTACCTTGAAGCGATCGACCACCACCGCCAGCGAGTGCTTGTGGGTTTTCTTGAGCGTCGGCACGGCGTCGATCTCGACCATCTTGCCGTCCACCCGCAGGCGCACGAAGCCCTGGGCGCGCATGTCGTCGATCAGGTCGCCGAATTCGCCCTTGCGGTCGGTCACCACCGGCGCTACGATCGCCACCCGCGTATCGGCCGGCAGGGCCAATACATGGTCGACCATTTGCGACACCGACTGTGCCGACAGCGGCAGGCGGTGCTCGGGGCAATACGGGGTGCCGACGCGGGCGTACAGCAGACGCAGGTAGTCGTGGATCTCGGTCACGGTGCCGACGGTCGAGCGCGGATTGTGCGAGGTGGCCTTCTGCTCGATCGAAATCGCCGGCGACAGGCCCTCGATCAGATCCACATCGGGTTTTTCCATCAGCTGAAGGAACTGGCGCGCATAGGCGGAAAGCGATTCCACATAGCGGCGCTGGCCTTCGGCGTACAGGGTGTCGAAAGCGAGCGAACTCTTGCCCGAACCGGACAGGCCGGTGATCACGATCAGCTTGTCGCGCGGCAGATCGAGATTGATGTTCTTCAGGTTGTGGGTGCGGGCACCGCGAATGCGAATTTCGGCCATGGTCCTTGCGATGGTGGCGGATGCGTTGCCGCGCCCGTGTCCCCGGATGTTGTTCCTTGCGCGTTACGGCCTGCGGGTCGGGAATCCGGTGCTTCTGCGCGTCTGAGGTCGATTGGGCGGAGGGCGCGAAAAGCCAGCCTGCTACTATAGCGGATTACGCTTTCAACACCGTTAATTCCCATCTTTCCCTCGCGTTTTTCTGTTCAATGAACGCCCTTGAGTTGCGCGCGGCGCTGTCGCTGGCATCGATTTTCGCCCTGCGCATGCTGGGCCTGTTCGTGATCCTGCCGGTGTTCGCGATCCATGCGCGCACCCTGCCCGGCTTTGATCTGGCCCTGGTGGGCTGGGTGCTCGGCATCTATGGCCTGACCCAGGGCGTCCTGCAGGTACCGTTCGGCATGGCATCGGATCGCTTCGGCCGCAAACCCGTGATCGTCTTTGGCCTCGTGCTGTTTGCCATCGGCAGCGTGGTGGCGGCCTTGCCCGGCGACATCTGGACGGTGCTCCTGGGACGCTCGCTGCAGGGCGCCGGCGCGATCTCGGCGGCCGTCACGGCACTGCTTGCCGACCTCACGCGTGATGAACATCGCAGCAAGGCCATGGCGCTGATTGGTGCTTCGATCGGCTTGATGTTCGCCTTGTCGCTGGTGGCAGCGCCGCTTCTTTATGTGTCGATCGGCATGTCCGGGATTTTTGCAGTCACCGGCGTGCTGGCAGTGCTGGCCATCGGGGTGGTGGTCTGGGTGGTGCCGCCCGCTCCGGCGGCGCCCGCGGGCCAAGCCACGGGCGCACGGCCCTCGTTCGCAAGTGTCGTGCTGGCGCCGGAATTGCTGCGCCTGAACCTTGGCATCTTCAGCCTGCACATGGTGCTGATGGCGATGTTCGTGGTCGTGCCCACAGCCCTGGTCGAATCCGGCGGCATGGCGCCGGATTCGCACTGGAAGGTTTACTTGCCGGCGCTGCTGCTGTCGTTCGCAGTGATGGTGCCACCCATCATCTGGGCCGAGAAGCACGGGCGCAACAAGACTGTATTGCTGGGGGCGGTGGCCCTGCTGCTGGTGTCACAACTCGCATTTGTTGCGGGCATCCGGCATGTAGCGTCGATCACTGCCTTGCTTTTCGCATTCTTCGTCGCGTTCAATATTCTCGAAGCGCAGTTGCCGGCTCTGGTGTCGCGCTTCGCGCCAGCTGCGGCCAGGGGCGCCGCGCTCGGTGTATACAATACGACGCAGGCGCTCGGATTGGCGGCTGGTGGCGTTTTTGGCGGATACCTGGTAAAATATACAGGCATTGTGTCGGTTTTTGTTTTTGGTGCGGCGATGGTGTTCCTCTGGTTCATCGCCGCTTTTTCGATGCGTGAGCCGCTAAAGCGTAGTGCGGCGAGCGCGAATTCTCGCAAAGGAGATTTCAAGCATGGCCTCAGTCAATAAAGTCATTCTGGTTGGCAATCTGGGCAAGGATCCCGAAGTACGCTACACCGCCGATGGCGCGGCTATCGCCAACATCACGCTGGCTACCACCGATACCTGGAAAGACAAGGCCACCGGCGAGAAAAAGGAAGCCACCGAATGGCACCGCGTTTCCTTTTTCGGCAAGTTGGCCGAGATCGCCGGGCAATACCTGAAAAAAGGGCGCTCGGTCTACATCGAAGGGCGCATCCGTACCCGCAAATGGCAGGACAAGGAAGGTCAGGATCGCTACACCACCGAGATCATTGCCGACCAGATGCAGATGCTCGGCAGTCGCGAGGGCATGGGCGGGCCGGCAACCGATGACGATGGCGGCGGCGGTCGCTCCTATGCGGGCGGTGGCGGTGGCGGCGCGGCGAAACCTGCGCCGGCCAAGAAGCCGGCAGGCAACTTCGACGACATGGACGACGATATTCCGTTTTGAGCGTCGGTGGTAAACAACTCCGGGTTTGCGCCGGCTCGCCCGGTCGAGAGTCGCGGGCGCTGCCCTACGCTTCTCGAAGCTAAGGCAGGAAAAAACGCCGCTCCTTGAGCGGCGTTTTCATTGATTTGGGTTATAATCGAAGGCTTTTGATTTTCCACGTATTTTTGGAGAAAAGTGATGCCGATTTATGCCTACCGTTGTGAGGATTGCGGGCATGCGCAGGACTTTCTGCAGAAAATGAGCGATGCGCTGATTGATACCTGCCCGGCGTGTGGCTCGAAGAATTTTCCCAAGCAGCTCACCGCCGCCGGGTTCCAGTTGAAGGGTGGCGGCTGGTATGTCACCGATTTTCGCGATGGCGGCAAAAAGGACGCGAAGAAGCCTGCCGAAGGCGGCACCGACGGCAAGGCGGGCGAGAGTTCAGCCGTCAGTGAAGGCAAGTCGGAAGGCAAGTCCGAAGGTAAATCGGAAAGCAAGTCTGACAGCAAGTCTGACAGCAAGCCCTCTGAGAGCGCGACGCCTGCTGCCACCAGCGCGCCCGCAACGCCGACCACGCCTGCGCCCTCCAGCGGCGGCGCTACCAAAGCCGCGTAAGCGCTGCTGCCCGCACTCGCGCAACCATCGTGAAACGCTACTTCATCGCCGGCCTTCTGGTCTGGGTGCCGCTCGCGGTCACCCTGTGGCTGATCCGCTTTCTGGTCACCACCATGGACGGTGTGCTGCCTGCATGGATGATTCCGGATGTGATCGAGCGCCACCACATTCCCGGCGCTGGTTTGTTGGCCGTGTTGTTGCTGGTGCTTGGCACCGGCGTGCTGGCGGCCAATTTCATCGGCGAGCGTCTGGTGCGCTGGTGGGAACTGTTGCTGGCGCGCATTCCGATCGTTCGCACCATCTATTCGAGTGTCAAGCAGGTTTCCGACACCATTCTTTCGCCCAATGGGCAGGCGTTTCGCAAGGCGGTGCTGGTGCAATACCCGCGCCAGGGATCATGGACCATTGCGTTCCTCACCGGTGCGCCGGGGCCTGGCGTGATCGAGCACCTGCCCGGCGAACACGTCAGCGTCTACGTGCCGACCACGCCGAACCCTACTTCGGGCTTTTTTCTCCTGATGCGCAAGAGTGAAGTGGTGGAACTCAACATGAGCGTCGATGCCGCTCTCAAGTACATCGTTTCGATGGGCGTGGTGGCGCCGCCGACCTAATGGTCGTCAGTCCGGGACTGCCGCCCCGACTCAATGATTTTTCGCGAAAGCCGACTCACATGCGTACCGACTACTGCGGGCGGATCGATGCCCGCCACCTCGACCAGAGCGTCACCCTCATGGGCTGGGTCAATACCCGGCGCGATCATGGCGGCGTGATTTTCATCGACCTGCGCGACCGCGAGGGCATCGTGCAGGTGGTGTGCAACCCTGATCGTGCGAGCGTTTTCGCCGCCGCCGAGCGGATCCGCGGCGAGTACGTGATCCGCGTGACCGGGCGGGTGATTCGGCGCGAGCCCAAGCTTGTCAACCCCAGGCTTGCCAGCGGCGAGATCGAGGTGGTGGCCGAGGAACTCGAGATCCTCAACGCCGCGGTGACGCCGCCGTTCCAGATCGACGACACCAATCTCGGCGAAATGGTGCGCCTGGAGCATCGCGTGATCGACCTGCGGCGCCCGGTGATGCAGAAAAACCTGATGCTGCGCTACAAGGTGGCGATGGCGGTGCGCCGCTATCTCGATGCGCAGGGCTTCATCGATATCGAGACTCCGATGCTGACCCGCTCCACCCCCGAGGGTGCGCGCGACTACCTGGTGCCCTCGCGTGTGCATGACGGCATGTTCTTCGCGTTGCCGCAGTCGCCGCAGTTGTTCAAGCAGATGTTGATGGTGTCCGGCTTCGACCGCTATTACCAGATCACCAAATGCTTTCGCGACGAAGACCTGCGCGCCGACCGCCAGCCCGAATTCACCCAGATCGATTGCGAAACCTCGTTCTTGACCGAGGTCGAGATTCGCGGCATTTTCGAAGGCATGATGCGCTCGGTTTTCAAGGAAGTTATCGGGGTGGAGCTGGTCGATCCGCTCCCGGTGATGGCGTTTTCCGAGGCGATGGCGCGTTATGGTTCGGACAAGCCCGATTTGCGTGTCAAGCTCGAGTTCACCGAGCTTACCGAGGTGATGAAGGAGGTCGCCTTCAAGGTGTTCAGCGGCCCGGCCAACAGCGTCGGCGGGCGCGTTGTCGGCCTCCTGATTCCGGGAGGCGCCGCATTGACGCGCGGCGAGATCGACGCCTGCACCGATTTCGTCAGGATTTACGGTGCCAAGGGTCTGGCTTACATCAAGGTCAACGACGTCACACAATTGAACGAAAGCGGATTGCAGTCACCGATTGTGAAGAATCTTTCGCCGCAGGCGCTCGGCGCCATCATCGAGCGTACCAGGGCCGCCTCCGGCGACCTGATTTTCTTCGGCGCCGATTCCGCCAAGGTGGTCAACGACGCCATGGGCGCCTTGCGCGTGAAACTCGGCCACGAGAAAGGGCACGTCACAGGCGCCGCCTGGACACCGCTTTGGGTGGTCGACTTCCCGATGTTCGAGCATGACGAAGAGGGCGGCCGCTGGAACGCCATGCATCACCCCTTCACCGCGCCCAAGGACGGCCACGAGGATTACCTCGAAAGCGATCCGGGCAAGGCGATCGCCAAGGCCTATGACATGGTGTTGAACGGCTGGGAACTGGGCGGCGGTTCGGTGCGGATTCACCGCGAGGAAGTGCAGAGCAAGGTGTTCCGCGCCCTCGGCATCGGGCCTGAGGAAGCAGAGCTCAAGTTCGGCTTCCTGCTCGATGCGCTCAAGTATGGCGCACCGCCGCACGGCGGCATCGCCTTCGGCCTGGATCGGGTGGTCGCCATGATGACCGGCGCCGAGTCGATCCGCGACGTGATTGCCTTTCCCAAGACCCAGCGCGCGCAATGCCTGTTGACGCAGGCGCCTTCGGAAGTTGACGAAAAGCAGTTGCGTGAACTGCATATCCGCTTGCGCAACACGCAGGCCGCTTGAAGCAGGCTTCGTATGGCGGGCGCGGTGGCGCCCGGCCGCCTTCGCGGGCAGGCAGTCGCCCGGCCGGGCAGGCGCAGCAAGGCCAGCCGAGTCTTTGGCAGTTTCATGACAAAGGTCCTGTGGTTGCGACGCCAAACCTGCGTAGACTAGCCCGGTGATGAGCACAATGACCACATTTTCCAGGTCACGCGGCGGGCCTGTCGCGCTCGCCGCCCCGGCTGGCGCAGCCTGAGCATGCCGGCTTTCCTGATCGCCGACATTCGCGTCATCAACCGCGACAAATACAATGAGTATCGGCTGCTCTTCCGTGCCTGCATCAAGCGCCACCACGGGCGTTTCCTGGCGCGCGGCCAGGAGCCGGAGATTGTGCAGGGCGGCTGGCATCCACCGCGCATGCTGCTGGTCGAATTCGATGAGCGCGCCGATGTCGATGTGATGGTGGCGTCGGAGGAATACCGCGAGCTTGAGATCAGGCGCGGCAATTGCGGCATGTTCGATATCGTCGTCGTCGACGGGATATCCAAAGCGCGCTCTGCCGGGCGCATGGCGCATCCGGTATATGCGATCGCCGACACCCGCATCATCAATCGGCCGGCCTTCGAGGAGCACCGCACCCGCATCGATCGCGGGGTGCGCGAGCACAAGGGGCGCTACCTCGCACTCAACGACAGCATCACCACAATCGCCGGCAACTGGGCGCCCACCTTCCTTTCGATCATGGAGTTTCCGTCGCGTGCCCAGGCGATGGCTGCGCACACCGCCTCGGGATACCAGGAACTGCGCGATCTGGTCAACAACACCGCGATGATCGACATGGTGCTGCTGTCCGGCCAGGCGCCCGACGCCCCGGCGTGAGCAGGCGTACGGCGCTGGGACGCAATCGGCACGCCGCTGTCGTATCCGCGATTCGTGCACACCCCGCGGCACCCGGGTGCCTGCCTGATTCGCGGATCGGCAAGCGATGACAACCTGGAAGATTCCCGAATCGGTACTGGTGGTGATCCACACCCCCGAGCTTATGGTGCTGTTGCTTGAGCGGCGCAACGCGCCTGGATTCTGGCAAAGCGTGACCGGCAGCCTGGATCATGAAAACGAGGCATTGGTCGAAACCGCGCGGCGCGAGGTTCTTGAAGAAACCGGGATCGACGCCGCAGCCGCAGGCCACCAGTTGATCGACTGGAACCTGACCAACCGCTACGAAATCTACAAACGGTGGGTCAGTCGCTATGCACCCGGCGTCACCCACAATACCGAGCATGTTTTCGGCCTGACCATCCCGTTACCGGTGGTGCCCGTGTTGACCGAACACGTAGCCTACGAGTGGTTGCCGTGGCGCGCGGCGGCCGAGAAATGCTTTTCCCGGAGCAACGCGCAGGCTCTGCGCCTGTTACCGCAGAAACTGCTGCGGCCGAGCCCGAAACGATAACAATTCATTGTCGGACAGAACTCATATGTGAAGCGGGCGCTCACACTTTTGTGCTGCCGAACCGATCTGTGTGATTTCCGCCAAGTGGCGGACGCTCAAGCTTGACTGTGGACGGCCGTTAACCCGATGCCAAACCGGGAAATCAAGCCATGTCCGCACACTCAAGAATTTTCACGCTGCCGCAATCCGGTGGCGCCACCATCCGTGTACAGGCCACCTCGGTCGGCAGAAGCCTTGCCGATTTTGTCGCGCGCAGGCCCGCAAGTGTGATTGGCGCCTGTGCCTTGATTCTCATCATCCTGGTCTGGTCGAGTACGCTGGCGCAGCTCGAAATCGACCGCCAGGAGACCCTGGAAACCCTGCGTCGCAGCGATGCCACCCTGACGCGGGCGGTGGCCGAGCACACCGTGCGCACCCTCAAGGGTGCCGATCAGGCGCTGCTGCTGCTCAAGCGCCACTACGAGAAGTCCGACGGGCGCTTGGCAATCGGTGACTATGCGCGAAGCCTGGTCGTCGGCCGCGTATTCAGCCAGCTAGGCGCCGTCGACGAGCACGGCTCGCTCCTTCTAGGCAGCACGCCGGACTTCACGCCCGGCGACCTTTTCCGCAGTGAAAATTTCAGTCTGCATGCGGCGCGCGACACCGGCGAATTGCATGTCGGCACGCCAGTACCGGGGCCTGCCGCCGGAACCTTGTCGGTTCATTTGACACGGCGCATCAACAAACCGGACGGCAGCTTCGGCGGCGTGGCGATGATTGCAATCGACCCGGGGTATTTTTCGCGCGTCTACAGCGAACTCGATCTGGGTCATGACAGCGCGGCATACCTGATCGGCACCGACGGCATCGTGCGCGCACGCCGGGCGCCTGGGGTCGCGAAAGTCGGTGAGAATATCAGCGGATCCCTGCTGGCCGAACACATGCGCCTGGGCGACGTCGGCTCATTCCGTCAGTTCTCGCCCGGCGCAGGCCCGGCGCGCCACATGAGCTATCGCAAGCTCGCTGAATACCCGCTGGCGGTGGCGGTGAGCCGGCGCGAGGATGAGGTGTTCAAGCCGTTCAACGGGCGCCAGCAGTGGTACATCACTGCAGGGGTTGTAGCCTCCCTGCTGATCCTGGCCTATACCATCCTTGCGGTGCGGCTCAATCGTGCGCGCAAGTCGAACCCGCGCACTGCGGCAGCAGGCGTAGCCGCAAGCTAGCCGACTTGCGTGGCAGCAGGGCGGCGCCTGAACGCAAGCCTGGCTGGAGTTTCGACAACGGCAGGGGCCGGCCGTAGACACCGGCCGTTGCAGGATCGCGCGTGGCGCACCCATCCGTTATCATTTTGCGTTCCGCCCAATTCCGCAGGTTCGCACATGAGAAAAGTCGAAATCAGCGACGAACGCATTCTCAACTCCGACATCTTCGACGAGCAGGAGGCGCGCGAGGCGCGTCAGCCGGCCGGTGAATGGTTCGAGTCCGGGCGTACCCTGCCGGTCTACCGCCGTTGCGACGTGCTGGTGGTGGGCGGCGGCCCGTCCGGCACGGCGGCCGCTGCGGCCGCAGCACGGGAAGGCGCCGACGTGGTGCTGCTGGAGCGCTACAACCACTTGGGTGGCCTGTCCACTGGCGGCCTGGTTATCTGGATCGACCGCATGAGTGATTGGTCCGGTCAGCTGGTGATCCGCGGTTTTGCCGAGGAACTGTTCGCGCGCCTGCCGCCGGAGGCCGTGGCCGGGCCGGCGCGCTACGAGTGGGGCTCGCAGGATGCAGCGCGCGCGGCGCACTGGGCGCAGCGCACCGCCGCCTATCACGGCGTGGTGACCTGGTCGCCGACCATCGATCCGGAGCGCTTGAAGCTCTTGTCGCAGGAGATCGTGCTCGAGCGCGGCGTCAAACTTGTGTATCACTCCTGGGCCTGCCTGCCGATCATCGAGAACGGCGCGGTGCGCGGGGTGACCTTCGAGAGCAAGGAAGGGCGCATGGCGCTGATGGCGAAAGTGGTGATCGACGCCACCGGCGACGGTGACCTGTTCGCCCGCGCGGGCGCCGCTTTCGAAGACGACATCGAGGCAGGCGACATTCACCATTGCATGAACACCGCCTGGCTCTTCGGTGGGGTCGACATGGAGCGCTGGATCGATTTCAAGACCGGCCAGCCCGAGGCACACGCCGCGTTCATGGCGCGCGGCCGCGCCGAGCTGACGCTGTTCGAGCGCCCGTTTGTGGCATGGCGCCGCGACATCGCGCTTTTCATGGGTCCGCGCCAGTCCGGTTACTCCGGCCTCGATATCGATGATCTGACTGCGGTCGAAGTGCGCTCGCATCGCGCGATGGACGCGCACCTGGGTTTCTTCCGGCGCTACGCACCGGGCTTCGAGAATGCATTCCTGATGCTCTCGGCACCGCAGATCGGGGTGCGCCACACGCGCCGCCTGAAGGGCACGGGCGCGGTGCTGCGCGCCCACTGGCCGCGCGGCACGGCATTCGCCGACGAGATCGGCGTCTCGCCCGCAGTCTCTCCCAAGTTCCCCAATATCTCTATCCCCTACGGCGCGCTGGTGCCGGCACGCCTGGATGGCCTGCTTGCCTGCGGCCGCCACATTTCGTGCGACCGCAATTCGCATGGTTTCATGCGCGAGATTCCACAATGCTGGATCACCGGCCAGGCCGCTGGTGTCGCCGCCGCCCTGGCGGTGGCCCACAAGGTCGAGCCGCGTGCGGTCGATGTGGCGGCGTTGCAGGCGGCGCTGTTGCGTCAGGGGGTGTATTTGCGACCGCAAGCGGCCAATGCCGTCACACCTGACGCCATTGCCGCCTGAGTGTTCAAGCGCTGGGCCGGGCGCTGCCGCTCGCCGCCTCTCGCGCTGTAAGTTCAGGAAAGCTGCGACAAGCCCGACTTGCGCCGGCAGGTTGAGCGGCGGCGTATGGCCGCAGCCGGCAATCTCGACGACGCGACGACCAAGCGGTGGGGGCGGTCAAGCTGGCCGGGATGGCGCTGCTGCCGGGCGGGATATTCCTGGCGGCGCGTCGCGAGGCCGCTTGACAGGTGGTCCCTACCCGAAATGCGGCAACCCTGGCCTGGCGCGACCCGCGACACGGGCGTGTAAGCTTGTACGCATGACTTCTGCACGATATGCCACGGCGGCTTTGCATGGTGGGTCGGTCGGAATGCGGCGATGCGTGTCGCGCTGATTCTCGCCGCCGGCTTTCTGGTCCTCTTCGTAGGCGGCGGGGCGCGCTTTGCCATCGGACTCACGTTCAAACCGATGGTCGACGAGTTCGGCTGGGCGCGCGGTCAGCTTGGCCTGGCCGTTGCGCTGTACATGGTGGTGTCGGCCTTTGCCACCCTGGCCGCCGGGCGCCTGGCCGACCGCGTGAGCGCGCGCCTCCTGCTCGGTGCCGGTACCCTGGTCGGCGCCATCGGCATCGGCCTGATGAGCCTGGTCTCCGCGCCCTGGCATGCGATGCTGCTGTACGGCGTGGTATTCGCGATCGGCAACGGCGCGACGTCGCTTGCGACCGTCGGCGTAATGGTCACGCATGCGGTGTCCAGGCGCACCGGTTTCGCCAATGCGGCGGTCTTCTCCGGCACCAGCGTCGGGCAGCTTGTCATGATCGCGGCGCTGGCCGCCATGCTGGTGCAGATCGGCTGGCGCTCCGCCTTTGTCTGGCTTGCCGTGGCGCATCTCGCGCTGATCCCGTTCCTGTGGTTCGCGCTGCCGGCGCGCGCGCAGCATCAAGCCGGCAGCGCGGCTCTCGAAGGGCATACCCTGCGCGAGGCCGCGCGCACGCCGCAGTTCTGGCAGCTGCTGGCGATCTACGCCATTTGCGGCCTCGACGACTTTTTCGTCAGCACGCACGTGGTGGCCTTCGCGCAGGACCGCGGCGTCGGTACGCTGGTCGCCGGCAACCTGCTCGCGCTGATGGGCTTGACGGCGCTGATCGGCATACTGTCCGCCGGTGCTTTCAGCGACCGCACCGGCCCGGTGGTGGCGACGGCGCTGGCTTTCGGTGCGCGCATCCTCGTCTTCGCCCTGATCGCAATCGACCAGTCGCCGCTGTCGATCGCGGTCTTCGCGCTGGTCTTTGGCGCCACGTTCCTGGTCACCGCGCCGCTGACGGTGCTGTTCGTGCGCGACCACTTCGGGGTCAGGCATCTGGGCGCGCTCACCGGCATAATCAACATGGTGCATCAGATATTCGGCGGCATCGGCGCCTATGGCGGCGCGCTGGTATTCGACGCCACCGGAAGCTATGACGCCGCCTTCGTTTTTCTGCTGGGGGCCTCCGTGCTCGCGCTGGTCCTCACGTTGAAACTGCGCCGGCCGCGTCGGGCCTGACCGGCCAGTGCGCCGACAACACGCCGTCGGTCACGGCATGCGACATTTCAAGCTGCAAAAAGCGGGCGTGCGCGGCGCAGGCGCCGGCCCATAGTTCGTTCCACGCGACAAACGCGCCCGCCGGATCGGTGAGGCCCAGGCCTTCGCCCAGACGCCAGCGCTCGATGTGCAAATGCACGATTCCATGGGCACTCTCGCAGGCGACATCTTCGCCCTGCCCTTCGAGCACGGCCTTGAGCCAGAGTGCGAAAGCCCCGGCGCTGTCTGGCGTCACGGCAACACCATCGCTTGCCATTCCCATCGCGCGCCGCATCTGCGTGAAACTGCAGGCCGACGAGCTTTGCCACGCGTCCCAGTTCATCGCGCGCCACCGTGGCGCCGAGGAGCGCTTCGTAACCCGCAATGGTGGCCTTTCAAGAGAGACGGAAATGTGATTATGTGTCCTTGACAAAAGGACACCTTTGCATAATGCTGTCGGCATGAGTCTGCACCCAGTGCTTGCCGAAAAGCTCAGCGCCGCACTTGCGGCTGATGACGCGCCGTCCTTCACACGGCGCGATGCGCGTCTGCCGCCGGTACCCGGCAAGGTGCACGCGGTGATCGGTATGCGCAGGGCAGGCAAGACGACCTACCTGCGCCAGTTGTTGTCCGAGCGGCGCGCAACGAATCCGCCCGAACGGGCTATCTACCTCAGTTTCGACGACGACCGCTTGGCCGAGCTGGAGTCGGCCCAGCTGAATTACTTGCTGGAGGAGTATTACCGCCGCCTTCCGGCACTGCGCGGCCGCGAGACGGTGCTTTGGCTGCTCGACGAGATTCAGCTGGTGCCGGGCTGGGAGCGCTTTGTGCGGCGGGCGCTGGATACAGAGAAGGTCGAAATTGTCGTTTCGGGCTCTTCAGCGAGGATGCTCTCGCGCGAGGTGCATACATCGCTGCGCGGGCGCGGGATGGCAACGGTCATCCGGCCGTTCAGCTTCGGCGAATATCTGCGTCACCGCGGTGAGGAGCCGGGCCCGGACGCGCCGCGCTGGACCGCCGCCGGACGCTCGCTTGCGGAGAACCGTTTTCGCGAGTTCCTGATCGAAGGCGGCTTCCCCGAGGCCCACGCACTCCCCGACGCGCCGCGCATCGAGTTGCTGCAGGGTTACGTCGACACCGTGCTGTTTCGCGACGTGGTCGAGCGCCATTCCGTATCGCAGGTAGCGGCATTGCGCTGGCTGGTGCGTCAATGCCTGCGCAATCCGGCCGGGAGTTTCAGCGTGCACCGTTTGACCCTGGACCTCAAGGCGCAAGGACACGGTGTCGCCAAAGACGCGGTGCACGCCCTGTTCGGGCACCTGCTGGATGCTTTCCTGCTCGGCGCCGTGCCACTTGCAACCGAATCCGAGCGCCAGCGCAATTCGAACCCGCGCAAGGTGTATCCCGCCGACCCCGGATTGATCCGGGCGTTCGACTCGAGCGGACGCGCCAATCTCGGCCATGCCCTCGAGACTGCGGTATTCAATACCCTTGAGCGGAGCGGCGCCGACATTGGCTACGTGAAGACAACCGAGGGCTTTGAAGTGGATTTCCTCGCGCGCTACTTGTCGGGGGCACAGGAGTTGATCCAGGTCTGCGCAGATGTCTCCGATCCCAAGACTTTGGCGCGCGAATTACGCGCCCTGGATGCGGCGGCGCTCAGGCACCCGCGCGCGACGCGGCGGCTCCTGCTGCTTGATCGCGACGCCATGGCGCGAGTGGGAAACTCGGTCGCCGGAGCGCAGATAGCCTACGAGTGGATGTTGGCGATGGACGCGCAACGAAAATAATCAAGAACGCTGCGGCGCTGGACGAAGTCACCGTGGCACCGGGCTGGAAGCAATCGGAGAATTAGGATTGTGGAAGCGTTCACGAAGCGCGTGTTCGCCGGAGCCTTCTCTGACGACCAGTTTCGCATGTTGCTCGATGGCCGGAATGGAACCGCAATCAGCCCGGTTTTTGGCGATCTTCGGTTCCAGCCCGTGGCGGATCGCGTTTTCCACCAATGGCTGCAAAAGCATGGCCGGCAGATCAAGGGTGCAGGCCAGGCGCGGGCCCATGCGAATCGCAATGATCTCGAGGTAGTCGGTGAGCAGGGCAAACTCCTCGCCCAGCGTCGCGCTTTCGCTGCGCGTCGCCGACAAGCTGGCTCGCAGGTATCGATCCAGATGTGCCAGCATGCTCTGCGCGCGCGCCGGGTCGGTGGCGATCAATGCCTGCAGATTGGCCAGGGTGTTGAACAGGAAATGCGGTTCGATCTGCGCACTGAGAAGCTTCAGGCGTGCCTCGGCGGCCAGTCGTTCGCTCGCGGCCAGGCGTTCGCGGGTCGAGAAATACACGGTCCCGCCAAAGCCGGCCGCGATGGTCAAGGCGAGGAAACCGACAGCAGCGTTGGTGCCAATCGACGTCGGCTGGCCGGGAATGCCCAGAATCAGGCCGCCCAGCATGCTGCCGCCATACCAGCCGATGCCGGCGGCCACAACGACGATTGCGATCATCGGCAAGAAAGGCGATGGCCGCGCAGGCCACAGGCGCCGACGCGGCAGGTCGATCAGTGCGTAAGTGATCAGCCCGATGCACTGGCTGAAGACGAAATTGACGGCCAAGCCGTGGCTGTGACCTTGGCTGTTGCTGCCAAACACCGTGATCGCCACCGCGATCACGGTGTTTGGCACAAGTGTGCCGGCCAGCATATGCCGGATCGAAACGCGGGAAGGGTTACCCATCGGGTGCCACGCTAGTCGGGAAAGAGGCGAAACTCAAGGATTGCGCGGGTGCTGCCGCTCGAGCCGCTCGAGTTCGCTGTTGATCAGTTTTTCACGCAGACCAAACCCGGTCCAGAATACCAGTAGCCCGTGGATCGCCAGTCCCAGCGCCCAGCCGGCCACGGGATACGGAAACCAGCGATATTGCGCAGTGACGCCGAGATTGATCAGCATCAAACCGGCATTGACGGCGGTAAATACCGTCAGGTGGATCAGGAAGCCGATCTTTGCACCGGCGCGGCGGCGTGCCAGCCGCAGGCGTTGATCTTCATTCATGTCGAACCTTTCGTGGTGTTCAGCCATGGTCGATGGCGATCAGGTGGCTGCCAATCCCGACCGCGGTTGCGATCATGCTCGTCAGCGCGGCAATCGCGATGGCAAGCGGCAGCGGCAGGCAGGCCGCGGCGAGTACGGCAACGCCCGCAGTTGCGCTCGCCAGAAGCAGACGCTTGCGCTGGTGG
>Ga0163155_10001840_pt1 | contig 24762 bp, 41 predicted proteins | sample OliLakLV19SP4G1_FD_148611 | JGI IMG/M metagenome (GOLD analysis project Ga0163155, IMG submission 148611) | Freshwater microbial mat bacterial communities from Lake Vanda, McMurdo Dry Valleys, Antarctica - Oligotrophic Lake LV.19.SP4.G1 | ecosystem: Environmental > Aquatic > Freshwater > Lake >... | reverse complement strand
TTTTTTTTTTTTTTGGGTTTTATCCCTAATAGGACAAAATGTTCGCTTTTTGCCCTTAAAATAGGACAGAAAGTAACAAAAGTTTTTTGAGTTGCTCCAAAACGGCTTTTCTTTGTTTCTCGTTTTAAGGGCAAAACGACCTATTTGGCCAAAACCCCAAAATTATGTTACATTCTGTACTATGCCTTTTGAATTATGTTACTTTCTGTCCTATTAGTACAAGAACTAACATAATTCAGAGGGCATGTAACAAAAACTAACATATTTGGTAAAGCGTTAACCAAACCGTCCGTTTTGCGAATTAGTTTTAACGGTTTGTCGCTCCAATTTAATTATGCAAAACAGATTTGCATAAACATAATTTCGATTATTAATCCTTTTCGGTGTAACGCTATTCCGAAAAGCGCGCGGTCGTAGAAGTCCTCGATCCCGCTGCCCGCCGTCCGGAGACGTACTCGGAGAATACGAACAGACAAACAGGATGCCCACATATCGAACGACAGGCACGATAGGAGGTTTTTCCGTTCGCCGGGGTCGGCATATTTGCCGGTATCTGGAACGTTTAAATTACCGAAATGAACGCCGGATGAAATCCAAACGGCGGCTCTTAAAAGGTTTTGCATATAGCTTGTTTTTAGTGGTGGAAGCGCCACCTGCGCTAAGTGGTGTGTTAGGTGCAACCCTACCCTCAAAATAATTCGGGCTTCGACCTTAATAATTCTAAACGCTGAACGGACTTATCAAAATATTCCTTTGACAGTTCGCTACCGATGAAACGCCTTTTTTCTTTTATGCAGGCAGCCGCCGTTGTTCCGCTTCCTGAATATCCATCAAATACTAAATCATTTTCATTTGTGTAGGTTAGTACAAGTCTTCGCATTAATTCAAATGGTTTTTGTGTTGGATGCGAGCGATTTGCTGAATTGCATTCCTCTTGTTTTGCCGACAAGGAAATAAGGTTAGTTGGGTGGTTTTTCGTAGGGTCGTAATCAGCGGAATGTTTACCATTATGGCTTCCGTAGGTTGATTTACGAGTCGGTTTCTTTCCCCTAATCCGTCTATTGTCAGGTTTCAGCCTATCAGTTAAAATCGGGTTATAGGTATAGTGCCCATTTTTAACCTTTGCAAAAACAACTGCATCTTCAGTTTGCTTCAGGGGCATTATGAGGGCATTAAGAAAATTTGAACCCGACATTTTATCCCAAGTAACCCTGTATTTAAAAAGTTGAAGTCTTGAAATAATCAATCTGCTTGTAAATGGTTCGTCTGCAAAGATTACTATTACACCATCAGCTTTTAAAATCCGTTCCCATTCAATCCACAAATTAGGTAAATCAATATCGTATTCCCAGTCACACGCAGTTGTGTTGTAGGGGGGGTCTTGAAGTATTAAATCAACACTGCCGGTTTCTATTCCCCTCATCGTTTTCAGGCAGTCCTCATTGTACAATTGACACCCGGGCGGCACATAACAAGGGCTAAAAGAAATGGGGGGCTGCCCTGCTTCGTCAGAAACATTTTCCATTTTTATTTATTTATGTTTAGTGGTGGAAGCGCCACCTGCGCAAAGTGGTGTGATATTGGTAATTAATAGTACCAATTATTTAGACAATGTTCTATCCACTCTTGTATGTCGTGTAAATCCGAAACACTTTGTTCGCCTTCGGGGAAGGGTTCATTGGTTTCGATTTTCGATCTTAGGTCATCGAGTTGCTTTAAAATTCTCGATCTTAGGTCATCAATGTAATTTTCCATTTTTCAAATTTACTTTTGTGGTGGAAGCGCCACCTGCGCAAAGTGGGGTGTTAGGTGCAATTGCTAAGAACCTGCTTCCAATTCACTTTTTCGCCACAAAAAGGGCAGTAACTAAAGCGGCTTAAATAGCCTTTTCTACCGTCGACAATTTGGCGTTTACTTTGGGGATCGCCACGTAGTAATCCAATTTTTTTAAATTTTTGTTGGATATTTACAATAGCTTGCACTTCAAAATCGATAGTGGATTTGGAGACTTTTTCTCCACTTAAAAATCCCAACAAGCAATCGCAATTGTTTATCGGTGTTTGTTTTTTGTCCATACGGCATTAAGTTTTTGTGGTGGAAGCGCCACCTGCGCAAAGTGTGTGTTATAGGTAAGGCTAAGAGATATACTGCACATTTGAAACTTTTTTTATAACCCCAACGGTATCTCCTATTTCGTTTGAGTGTAACATTAAAGTTCCATCACCTACTAATACTTCATTCTCGAACCACATTTTCTCTTCTTCATGTGTAAAATTAAAAGTATCTTCCACTTCCACTTCAATAGTCATTTTGATTTTTAATTTATTTGTGTAATTCATTTCTATTAAATTTGTGGTGGAAGCGCCACCTGCGCAAAGCGGGGTGTTAGCAGAAATGCCTTGCTGACGTGTTACAAATGAAATTCCGCACTACATACGTGATATTATAGCTTCCATTTGTTCAAATGTCAATTCTTTTTTTTCTACCACTTTCTTTTTTAGTTGTGGTATTCTTTCATTTTTTTCGTAGTAATTATATTCAACTACTTTATTTCGCTTACCTGCTATTTCAGACGCTCTTTCTTTTGATTTGCATTTGAAACTCTCCAAATGATTATCACTGAATTTTATTATTACTTTTCCCATTTTTTTCTTTTTGTTTAGTTCACTTCCACAGCCAATCATCCCCTTGCGCGGCGGCGATTGCCTCTATTTCAGCTTCTGAAAAGGGTGCTACTCCTCCAATATTTTTTATGGACTTACGTAAAATGTGTTTTAAGGTATTCCTTAAATGCGTTTCTGACATGTCATCCACGTCAACTTTTTCCCCATTTTTCTGTGTCCAATAAATTTTTTCCGGGTTCATTTTAGTCTTCGTTATCTTCGTTAATAATATTTTTAACCCTTTCTGCGCTTACGCCGTATCTAAGGGCAATATCGGCATGCGGGTATTTCTGTTCCCCCAATTGTTTTATGCTAAATACCTCCGATTCGTTTAAGAGTTTTCCCGGCTCGGTTGTGTATTTACACCAATCGAAGCCCGATTTATCGGCGGACTTTTTCGCCTTTAGCAACGCTCCGAGGCGCTTTTCTGCTGCATCGTGCTTTTCACTTTCGCAACCTTCGAGCGTTACGTAGTCGGCAAAGGCCGTGCGGATTTCGGCCACCGCGAGTTCTTTTGCCCGTTCAATTTGGGCTATAAAAAATTTCAAATCTGCGACGCTTGCTAAAAGCTTTTTCTCGAAAGCTTTTAGGGCTTTTCGCCGTATTACGACGCTATTTGCTGACGCAATGGGGTCATAGCCCCAATAAAACTCTACGTGGCCATTTGCATCGATATCGCAGAATTTTATTCCGCTGGTTTGCGTTCTCCCGCCAAAATCCAGGAATGTTGCGCCCCGGGGCGTGGTCTTAACGATATACGCTCCCACTGTTTCTGCAAGATCGAAAAGTAAAGCCCTATGTTTGGGGTTTTCTCTAAGCAGGGTTTTAAGTACTCGCTCTTTCATACTTTTTTGTTTTAAACAGGAAAAAAGTAGCCGTGACCGAGGTCACGACTACTGAAAGAATCCTAATTCCAACTTAATCTTCTGGATTCCATTCCAGGGGGAATGCGGCCTTCGCCCAGGCATCCAGAAGTGCGTCTTCGTTCAGCACCCACTCTGCGCAGGCACTCACGATTTTTCCGTTCAGGCTATTGTGCTGCACAAAGGCTTTTAAGTAGAAGAATTTCTTTAGCCCGTTTTCGGGGACGGTGACGGAAAGTCTGTCTGTATCATTGAAACATTCCACTTGGTTGGCGTAGGCCTCTTCCACGATGACGGGTACGCAGGCCAGGATCAGTCCCGGAGTCCACCCTTTAATCATTTCCAAAGGCAGCTCCGGGCAATTGCCCTCGGAGCGGATTTGGGCAACTAAGTCCGACCCAACCTGGGTCAAATCCGTTCCGCAGACATCGTCCCCGCCCGCTTTAAATTCCAGCAAAAATTGCATAATTTTTTAGTTTAGAAAGGTGAAAAGATTAGTCTTCTGGAGTAAACGGCGTGGGGCACCCCGCCACAGCCCATGCAAGCACCAGGGCTTCTTTGCGGGGATTCCAGTCCGTCGGGAACCCCGCCTTCACCCATGCGGATACGAGCATTTTCGTATCCAGCGCCAACTCTGCGGCGGCGCTGGTAATGGCGCCGGTCGCATCGTTGCGGCGGACATCCATTTTTAGCCGAAAGAATTCTCGTAGCCCCGTGGGGGGAACTATAACCTCTATTTCGTTCGTTTCGGCAAATAGGCCTGATAAATCTGCTGTGTCTTCGGATAAATCTACCGCCACCACGTACCGCCCTGGGGTGTTGACCCACCCTTTAATCATTTCCAAAGGCAGCGCCGGACAATTAGCTTCCGCCCGGATTTGGTTAACTACGTCTAATCCAATTTTTTGAAAAGTTGTGCCCGACAGTTCAGAGCGGCAGGCACTGGCAAAGCTTAATGTAAATTTCATGTTTTTTTGTTTTTAGAAAGTGAAAAGTGAAAAGAATTCCTTACCCGGTGGGTTAAGCCGGGGTCGGTACGATTAAAGATTAATATTCTGTATTCCAGTTAAGCGGGAACCCCGCCACAGCCCATGCAAGCACCAGGGCTTCTTTGTCCAACACCCACTCTACGGAGACCCCGGTAACCGCGCCGATCGTGTCGTTTTGGCGGATAACCGCCTTTAGGTTGTAGAATTCTCGTAGCCCCTTGGGTGGGACTATAACGGTCACTTCGTTCGTTTCTAAGAAGTTTTCGGTCATTTCGGCGGTTTCTTCGGATACCCGCGCGCTGGCCTCGCGGTCTTGCAAGGAGTAAATATTGCCCTGGATTAACTCCAAAGGTAGTTTCGGGCACTGCGATTCCTCCCGGATTTGCTCGACCCAAGCCCTACCTACTTTTTCGCAGGTTGTGCCGCTAAGTTCTTTGTTATCTACCGCTTTGAAAATTACTGAATAGTGCATGATTTTGTTGTTTAGAAAGTGAAAAGAAATTCCTTGCCCGGTTGCCAGCCGGGGTCGGTACGATTAAGCTTGTTCTGGTGTGTATTTCACACCCCGAGGGATTTACAACCGACGATGTTGCCGCCGTCGTCCCGCACGATTTCTGCGGGTACCAGTAAATCCTTTCGTTCGGGTAGAGCGGTTTGCACCATTTGCGACACTATGTAAAATGTGCCCTGTTCAAAATCCGGCAGTCCTTCCGGGTCGCCAAATTCAGTTTTAGAGGTGGGGGTTCCATCGGGCAGGTTAATCCCCCGAATTGTTATTACTGCAAGCCGGATTTGACTGTCACCTTTTTCGTAAGTTCTAACAACTTGCCCATTTGGGCCAACGATGTTAACTGCGTGCGGTGTTTTGTTAATTACCATGATTTTATTTTTTAGAAAAGTTAAAGAAATTCCATCCCCGGTTGCCAGCGGGGGTCGGTACAATTAAGCTTCGTCTTCGGGTTCCCAATCTAAGGGGTAGCCCGCTTCGGCCTGGGCGTCCCGAAAGGCTTCTTTGCTCAGAAGAATTTCGCCGAGGGCATTAATTATTTTGCCGATAATACACATGTTTTTTTCTTGCATCTTGTGTTGTTTTTAGAAAAGTGAAAAGAAATTCCTTACCCGGCGTGTTACCCCTCGCCGCTTTCCCGCCAAAGTTCCTGCCTTTTTTCCATTACCCCGCTTACGAGTGCGTCCAGCGCCCGTGCGTTTTCGCGGGTACTCGCTTTCGCCTCCCCCATCAACGCGCGGAGGTCTTCTATGGCGTTGTAGATTCGGGTCAAATCTTCGTGCCGCTTTTCCAATGTGCCGGTTTCTTCGTGTTTCATGATATTTTTGTTTTAGAAAGGTGAAAAGAAATTCCATCCCCGGCGTGTTAGGCCGGGTTCGGTACGATTAAGTTTAAGTTTACAGGAAGATGTGGAGAACCTCGGTCAAGTCCATTTTTATAAGGTGTGGCGCGTTCGCCTGCACCTGAAAATATGTGCGATTTGTCGCTTTATTGGAATATGTGTTCTCCGAAACCTCCAAAATGTCTCCGGGCTGAACCTTGTGCAACTTGGTGCCGCGCTGGTTCGCGTTAAGGAAATCGCGCACAAAATTGTATTTCGGGTCTTTCCCGGTCAACCGGGCGAGGTGTGCTTTATTGCTTGTGTTGAATTTCGATTCCAACACTAAACCTTTTTCGGTGTTTTCGATTTCGAGTACCATGTTTTTTTGTTTTGTCGTACCATCTTTAGTACCCCACAAAGATACACTCTTTTTTATTACTTGTCAAGTCTTTTCTTACTTTTTTTTAAAAAAATAATATAAAGCTATAAAAGTAATGCCAAAAGGGGCTATTTTAGAGAGGCAAGCGTGGGGTCTTCCAGCTTTTTTATAACGCGGCGCGCCTCGGCGAGGTCGGCGGCGTTCTTTTCTTGGAGCATTGCTTGCACGGCTTTGCAGGAAAATGCGTGTGCCAGCAGGACGTGCAACGCTTCGGCCTGTGTTGCCCGCCTGTTAGAGTTGTTTTTTGGCATGGCATCCTGAAACCATTTTAGGCAGTCCAGCATTTTTGCTGATACTGCGAGGTTAACCGGTTTTAATTTCGTGTCCTCGGTAAACATTTTCAAATAATCTTCCATAAAATCTTTTTTTGTGGCTACCACTGTGGCGCCGGATGTAACTAAAAAAAAGGGACAGCTTTAACTGCTGCCCCCCAACTCTCACACAATCTAAAAAATTACTTTTAAAACTACGATTATGGCCAGCACGGCACCGCAGATTAGCAATAATATAGCAAAGAACTTAGTTCTCCGCTGCGCCCGCAGGCGTGCGCCCGCTTCGGGATCGTCCGAATGTTCATACCTTGTTGGTTCGTGCATTTTTTGTGTTTTAGGGGCTTTCGCCCGGTAAAAAAATTTTATTAAGCCCCGATGCTTTCCCGCCAAAGCTACGAGTTATATGAAATTGTGGTTTAGGACTCGAACCTAACTATGGCAGCCCTTCAATAATTAGGCTTCCTGTTTTTTATCTCTGCACCTGCTGAGAATAAACCACAACTATCATATAACATTGTGTATTTCAAACGCCGAGGCTTTCCCGCCAAAGTTCCAGTCTTTTTTCGATAATCTGGATTAGCAGCTCGTCCAATTCGAGGTTTTTGTCGGGTGTAAGCGCTCCACGCGCAAGCAGCGACGCGCGGTGGGCTTCGATCTCGTTTTCTAATTTGGTCAGGGCGGCAACCTGGTCTGCCCAACTTCCCAAAACGGTTTCTTCGTGTTCGTGTTCCATAACGTTTTTTTGTTAAAAAATTTTTACTTAGCGATGTTTTCCCGCCAGAGGGCGAGTTTTTCTTCGATAATCTGGATTACGAGTTCATCAATTTCTCGCTGTTTGGCTGCGGTAAGCGCTCCCCGCGCCTGCAACAACTTGCTGAGGTCTTCGAGAGCGGTTTCTATTTTGTCCAGGGTGGCAATTTGGTTTTCCCAAACCGCATTTTCTTCGTGTTCGTGTTCCATAAATCTTTTTTTTGATAGTGATGAAGTTACTGAGCGAAGCTTTCCCGTCCCAGTTCCCGCCAAAGGGCGAGTTTTTTTTCAAGCACCAGGATTAGCTGTTCGTTAAAGGCGCGGTTTTTTCCGGGTGTAAGCGCATTCACCTTCCGCAGCGACGCGCGGAGCGCTTCGACATCGTTTTGGACGCGGGTCAGGTCGGCAATTTGCTTTCCTAAAACGGCCAAACGGTTTTGTTCGTGTTCGTGATCCATAACGTTTTTTCGTTAAAAAATTTTTACTGAGCGATGCTTTCCCGCAAAAGGGCGAGTTTTTCTCTGATTACTCGGATTACGAGTTCATCGACGATACTCTGTTTGTCGGGTGTAAGCGCTTGCAACAACAACATACCTGGTATGCCAATATCATGGGCGTGCCAGGTTGTACGCTCCTGCAACAACTTGCTGAGGTCTTCGAGAGCGGTTTCGATTTTGTCCAAGGCGGCAATTTGCTTTCCTAAAACGTCCAGGGCGACGGGCGACGCGGCGGCACTAAAAGTGGCGTAGGACGCGGCAAAAAAGGCGTCAAGTTGCTTTTCTAAACCGGCAAAATTAGTTGCTTCGTGTTCGGATTCCATAATTTTTTTTAATGATGAAGTTACTGAGCGTTTCTTTCCGCCCAAAATTCCGAAGTTCTTTTTGCGACTTCTTTTTGTAGACCGAGTAGTGGAAGGGCGTAGTCTCGTGGGATGCACGCCATCCCCATCGCCTCGCGGAGGTCTCCGATCGCGGTTTCTACATTGCCCAGGGTGGCAATCTTGTATACCCCGCTTTCCAAAACGGTTTCATCCCAGTTTTTGTTTGATAGCGCATAAATTGCTATCCGAAGTTCCAGTTTTTTCTCTACGATGTCCGTTAACATGTCGTCCGGCGTAGAGTTTTTTTCTGCCGTAAGCGCATTCCGCAGCGACGCGCGGAGGTCTACGAGCGCAGTTTCTGTTTTGTCCAAGGCGGCAATTTGCTTTTCCCAAACCGCAATTTGGTTTTCCCAAACCGCATTTTTTTCTTGTTCGTGTTCGTGTTCCATAACGTTTTTTTGTTAAAAAATTTTTACTTAGCGATTCTTTCCTCCCAAATTTCCGCCCTTCCTTTCAGAACCTCTTTTAAAAGTTCGTTTAGTGCCAGGGCTTGGGCATCAATGCCGTTTTGGATTCTGTCCAGTTGGGCAGATTTCTTTGTCCATACCGCAATTTTTTCTTGTTCCGCCACCCTAATTTCATATTTTAGATAGGGCGCCCCGTAACGGGTTCCGTAAAGGGTTCCGTCGTTTGTGGTAAGACAAAGCCTACCGTCGATTTCAAACAGGCCGTAACACTTGTTTGCGGATATAATTTCCTGATACGTGGCGGATAAACTTTCAAATTCGACGTACCGGATAACGGTCGTGGAATTTTCGGAGTTGTATACGGGGATAAGATTTTGATCCATGTTTTTTATTTTAGAAAGGTGAAAATGATCTACCCACTTGCGCAAAGCGGGGTGTTATCGGCAATCCTAAGCGACACTTGAAAAAGTTTCATCATAGTATTCGTAGGGTGTTTTAGGATGGCTAATTTCAGCAGCATGGTCAAATTGTGCGGTTCCTGCATAGTAAGCATCAATTAATTGTTTTTTTTCTTCTGCAAGTTTTTTAGAACACTGCTCGATTGCAATATCCAAACCAGTTAAAACATCAGGTGTTAATAATTGACCTAATTTTTTCATTGTTTCAAGTTCTGTTACAAGTTCTTGAATTGCTGTTTGATGTTTCATAATGTTTTTTTGTTGTTTAGAAAGTGTGAAATTCCATCCCCGGTTGCCAGCCGGGTTCGGTACAATTAAGTTTACATAAAGGAGCGGGTAACCTCCGCATAATTAATTTTTACGAGTTGCGGCATGTCCGCCTGCACCTTATAATATGTGTGGTTGGTCGATTCCCCCGACCAGTGGGTTTCGGAAACCTCAAATAGGTCGCCGGGCTCAACCGGGTGAAACTTTGTGCCTTGATTTGTTCCGTTTAGGAACTCCCGTGTAAAATTGTAATTAGGGTCTTTTCCGGTTAACCGGACAAGCTGGGCGCTATCGCTTGTTTTGAACCGAGATTCCAATACACGCACTTTTGCTATAATTTTGATTTCGAGTACCATGTTTTTTTGTTTTTTAGAAAGGTGATAAGAAATTCCATCCCCGGTTGCCAGCCGGGTTCGGTACAATTAAATTTCTTGAAATCTTATTGAGGCCAACGACCCCCCCTGGAGCTTCGCCATTACGATGTATTCTACCTTCCGACCCGCCAAACCGGGGAAAATGCGTGTGCCAGCCGGTACAGGTATTTTCACGTGGCTACCAGAACCACTGCTGCCGTATTTTTTTAGGCTCTCAGTAGAGACTAAGGCCGTCTTCCATCCAGGCGTCAGGGCGATGACCTGATCCTTAATTTTTGAAATTAAAATAGTGGATTTTGTGCTTGCCCATAAATTCATTGCGGCGTCAAGATCCATTGCAGCGTTGTTTTGATTAGGATTCATTTTTTTGTTTTTTTGTCGTACCATCTTTAGTACCCCACAAAGATAAGGTACTTTTTATTACTTGTCAAGCTTTTTCTTACTTTTTTTTATTTTTCTAACATTTTTCGCTAAAAAGCACTTCGTAGCCCTGCGCTACCAAACCCCAAATCCACAAATCCAAATACTTTATGCGTCCGTCGGCGCGAAATGCCCGGACGGACAATACGGAACCGTCTGGTTTTCGTATTGTTATGCACATCGGCTTCTCTAAAGCGGGTTTGTCGTCGCCGGCTTCGCGCACATGCACTACTTTATAGCCCTTTTGCGCTTGCTCTAATGCCCACTCTGCTAACTGCTCTCGAAGCAATTCATAGACGTGTTTAGACGCAATCAGCTGCCCGTTCGCGTCGAATATATTTACCCGCATTTTTTTTAGTTAGTAGCTATTAATCCTATGGTGAATATACTAAATTTTTCGAGTCAAATTCCGTTAGTTTGTACTGCTTAATAACCGCTTTTAGCAGTTTTGCGTAATTTTTATCGGTGGCGTAGCCTTTTGCCTGCAAGCAGTCGCAAAAAGCGTTTGCGGTTAAACCGGTACAGGCTACATAGCGCGGCTTTTGCAGCACTTTAGCGCGATGGGTGAATGATTCGGCAGCATTTTTGTAACGCCTAAACATCCCTTCTTTTGCTTTAATGCAGTGTCCGCTTGCGCATCCGCGACTGAAACACTTAACGCCAAAATGGTTATTTGCTTTTTGCGCTAAGCGGCTGCTACCTGCTGCGCTTTCTATTTTCGCTTGTGCGAGCGTGACTGACGCGGGTATGCCTGTTTGCCGTTCTGCCGATTGCGCGGCGGCGTAATGTTGTCGAAAATAGGCTACGTCGCGTTTATTAGCGTCGTTTTTTACCCGGTAGGACTGAAAAACGTAATAATAACTTGTTAGCGGTTCGGCTAAACAGTCGTTCGGCATTAGCGGTTTCGGCGAACCGTAAAAATGTACGAAGAGTAAAAAAAAGATTGACATAAAATTCATTTTCGTTACAAAAAAAGCCTGCTACAAAAGTGCAGCAGGCTCTACCAATCTAAACAATCTAAGCTAAACAATTACCGCTGCGGCTGCGGCTTCGTGTGCCAATTTTTCGGCGGCGCTTTTCAGCGTCGCGATTTTTATTGCGAGGCGGGCTATTTTCCCGTTAATTATTTGCAGTTTTTTTGCGGTTTCGGGCGCCGATTTTTCCGCTTCTGCGAGAGCGGCGGCCATTTCGGTTAACGCTTTGTTAGCTACCAACCAGGTAGTTAATGCTTTGTGCAGATATTTTGGTTTCGGGTTTTCGACAAAAGCGCCGCTGGCCGGAGAAACTTCCCGAAAACGGTACATTGCTTGCAACCGTTTCCGGTCTATAATTATCGAAATCAGCAGGGCGAAAACCGCCCCCCCGTTTCGGGTTTGTATCGGGTACACTTTCCCCACCTTCGCCGCGCTTTCAGCCGCTAACTGTTCGAGGCTCTCCAGTGTTGGCCGCACTTTTTTAGCGGCTTTGCCCGCTTCGCGGGCTTGCAATCGCGCCGTTTTTGCGTTTTCACGTGCGGTTTTTGCGGCATCGTGTGCGGTTTTTGCGGCATCTCGTGCGGCGATTGCGTGGGCTTGCAAGCCGTTTACGTCCGCCGTTGCCTGCGTTTCCGAAACGCGCAAGATAGCCTCGTTTCGGTGGGCTACAACCGCTTCGCACGCTCTGGAGACTACGCCGGTAGATAAGACTTTAATGGCTTCGGATAACAGCAAAGTGCTGTAATCTTTTACCGTACCCGCACTAAGTCTGTGCAGGATGGCATCGTCCAAAAATTCTGTGTCCACCCACGCTATTACACGTGCGTAGAAATCCGGTGCGGACTCCCCGGGGACGGCGTGTAACCTGTCGCCGTTTTTAGTTACCGCGCACCGGTAAGCAAAGTCATCTTGATAGTAAATAAATACATTCATACCTTTTTTGTGTTTAATGTGTGGCTGCAAATGTACGGCAACCAGTGTCGTTTTTGCAAGCGAAAAACGTACTTTAACATTTCTTTAACACTTCTAACAACGTGAACAGCGCGTTTACCTGTTTTGCTTTGTTTGCGTCTATCGAGTGTTTTAAACCGCATATCAGTTTAAGTATTTTTCGACGCGGGCTTTAACCGCATTAATTAAAGCGTTTTGCGTTTCGCCCTTGTCGGCTAAAGCTGCAACGATATTTTCGTCTAACGTATTAATAACAATTAAACGATTTATTACTACTACCCCGGTTTGCCCTTGTCGGTCTAAACGCGCATTAACTTGCTGGTACAATTCGAGCGACCACGTAAGCGAAAACCATAAAATCGTGTTACCTCCGGCCTGTAAATTTAGCCCGTGGCCGCCGCTTGCGGGGTGCATAAGCAAAACTTCTATTTCACCGTTATTCCAGTCCTGTATATCTTTTTCCGTTTTTAATTCTCGAACGTTATAGTCTTTTAAATGCTTAATTAATCGGTCTCTATCGTGCTTAAATGTCCACGCAATTAAAACCGGTTTTCCGCTCGCCTGTTCGACTATTTGCCGTGCTTCGTCTAATTTTAAAGTGTGTATTTCGTGTACGTTCTTATCTTCGTCGTAGACCGCGCCGTTGGAAAATTGCAGCAATTTTGTGGTTAGCGCAGCCGCGTTAGTTGCAGAAACTATACCCGCTTCTTCGCCGTCACCTCCGAATATTTCTAAAACTTGTTCTCTTTCGAAGTCTAAATAGGCCGTACGTAATTGCGGCGTAAATTCTAAATATATATCGTTAACTATTCTGCCGGGTAAATCTAATAAATCCTCTGCTTTCATGCTTATACAAATATCCCCTATTTTTCTATGTATTTCTTTTTCTGCGTTTTTCCTTAAATTATAATTATATATAATTGCGCCATTACGTGCCCCCGCGTTAAAATAGTTTTCTCGGTATTCGCCTATAAACTTACCTAAACGCGCGCCCCTATCGAGTAAATATAGCTGCGTCCATAAGTCTATTAACCCGTTTGGCGCCGGAGTACCCGTTAAAATTAAAACCCGCTTAAAACACGGCTGTATAGCTTTAAGGCTCTTAAACCGTACCGAATTGGGGTTTTTAAAACTGCTGCTTTCGTCTATTATTAACATATCGAAAGGGATGCGCGTACCGCCATAAAGCCCTATTAACCACGACAAATTATCGCGCGAAATTAAATAAATATCGGCTTTAGCGGCTAATGCGTTTTTCCGCTGTTTTTCCGTTCCGATAACGCGGCAAAGTATTAAATTTTTAAGGTGCGCCCATTTAGCCGTCTCGGTCTTCCAAACGCTCTCCACCACCCTTTTAGGCGCGACAAGTAAGATTTTATTTACCTCGAAATCTTCGTACATTAATATATTAACCGCTGTTAAAGTAGTAACGGTTTTCCCTAAACCCATGTCTAAAAATAAGCCTGCATATTTATTGTTTAAAATATGCGAAACGCCAGTTAATTGGTATTTATGTAAATCGTTTTTATTTAACATTTTTTGCGTCTTCTGTGTTATCAACCACTAAAACGTTGAAACCCAACTTTTTAAGGCGTTGGTGTACCCACAATTGCCTCGGCGTAGGAACTTTACCTGGCGCCTTAACTTCGACAAAAATAGCCCGCCCTCCCGGCAATAAACAAAGCCTATCGGGTATGCCGGCAAAATGAAGCGCCAGCAATTTAATAGTAAAACCCCCTGCGGCTTTTACCGCGTTTATTAATGCCGTTTCTACTGTTTTTTCGCGCATCACCATTTAATTTTTTCGGACGTAATATTTTTGTACGCCGTATAGCGGGAATTTTTTAGGGCTTTTCGCGATTCGCCAACCGGGCAATTGCCGCATAATTTCGTGTATCTCCCCGGTGTGGTAACGATGCATAGCCTCTTTTTCCCGGTTTAGGCATTCGCACCAAATCTGTGCAACGCAAACCTCCTCGCGCCGTTCCGTCGGTTTTTGCGTTATTTCTTCTACATCGTTAATATACGCCCGGCGTTCGTAAATGCCCATACTCGCCCAATTTTCCGGTAGTTCGAGCGCTAAATATTCTTCTATAATTCCCTGCTTTTCGTCGAATACTGTGTGGTCGGTTTGTTCGCGACTTGCTATTTCCGCCGCTAAATTGGACAAAAATAACGTTTCACCTTCGGCAAATAGTGCCGCCGCTTCCGCCCAAAAATTGTCGATTTCGGTGTCTTTTATTTCGTGTATATTTTTAACCGCTTTTTCGGGGTATATATCTACAGGAATAAATCGCCGGTTTCCCGTCGGGTCGGTTAAAAATATATCTTTATTCGTTGTCGCAAAAAATACGCATTGCCGTTTAAATGTTTCCGGTGCGCGCATATACGCCGGTCTGAAAATATCTTCCTGCTTGCTCAGGTAGTGCTTTATCATCTCGATCTCCGCCTTTTTAAGCGCGGATAATTCGGCAATTTCAATAAGCCATGCGCCCTGTAACTGCTCGAAAGACTGGTTACCCTGAACCGTTATAAAGCTGTCCGACGACCACCCACGGCCTAATTTTTTAATAAATGTACTCTTACCCGTGCCCTGTTCGCCGACCAGCGTTAAGACGTAGTCGTATTTTATACCCGGCACAAATACCCGCGCAACGGCGGCAATTAAATGCTTTCTAATAGCTTCCCTGTGGTACGCATTATCTGTCGCGCCAAAATATTCTATTAATATTTTATCTATACGCGGGACGCCATCCCACGTAAGGGATTTTAAATATTTTCTTATAGGGTGGAATTTATTTTTTTCCAGCTCTAAAGCTAAACTATCGTCTATTTTCATAGGCGAATTAATCCCATAAATACTTTCGATATAATTTCTTATGCCGCTATAATCTACGTTTAAAAAAGACTCGGATTCTTTTATTTTCCGCCACGGCACTGAACTAACAATATATCTTTTTCCGTCAAATTCGTTGTGTTTAAAACGCTGCTTTAGATGTTCGTCGTTAGCAAATATTAAATTTAGATTTGTCGAACTGCTTAAATATTTCCCTTTCCCGTCTATTTCTAATTTTGTAGCCCAACTAAAGTCTTCGTTCTCGTGATCTTCCTCCGGGTCGGCAAAATCGTAATTTGCAGACGCCATATTTTCCTGCGCTATTAATTGTTTAACGCGGGTATCTTCTCTAATTAAATCCTCCATAGCGCGGCTACTTTTAGCGGCATTGTCTTCGCCGTCTAAATGCCCGAATTTATGGATTCTAACTAAATCGTAGGCGTTGCATAATTGACCGCCGCAGGGGTCAGTTCCGTGGTGCGAATAGGCGAATGTATCTTCCTCGTAAATTTTCAAACCCGACGCGGTCGACCCCTGCACATACGTATAACAGCCGTTAGCCGCTTCCGAATAAATATCCGAAAGGTATTTTTCTATCGCCCCCGTGATGCTATATGCCCTGCAAAATAGACCAATAAGACCCTTTTTTTCTGTCGGGTTTTGCTGTTTTGCTGTGGCGTCTTTTATTCGCGCTACCTCTTTACTCGACGACGGCCAAAGGGAGGTGTCGCGCCAATCTGAATACTGTGCTAAATAATAATCCGCGTCTATAAATTCACCTTCCTGCGACTTAAAATAATATTCTGCGTCTAAAGAAGTAGAAGGCCAAAACATCAGCTGATTAGTCTCGAAAGTGGTATTATCAAATAACTCTATGTTTAACATGCCCGCAATAAGCCGCATTATTGCTACATATTCGTCTGGTTGAACGTCTCGCGATAAAGGTAATATTAACCTGTATCGCGGGTTTTTTTCGCTGTGTGAATGCGACGAATGTAAAACCGCCGCGTTATTAAAAAATAACGTAAAGTCGTCCCAAAATTCTAAGTTTGCGAAATCTAAGTCTAAGGTTAACATAGACCTACTAACTACATTCCCTATTTTGCGTCTACCATTAAGCAAATACCCTGCTACGTATCCCCCAACGTCTTTAATTTTCCCTTTATCCGTTTTGGACGCGTTGCAATAAGCTTTAAAAGTTTCGTTGGTTTTAACTGGGGTTGAAAGCCGCGTTACAAATTCCTGCCAGGTTGTGTTTTTATTTTGCCATACCACCGAATCTACCTTTAATCCGGTTGCAATGTTTAACGTTTTACCCTTCATTTTCAGTCTTTTTTGTAAAAAGAAGTTAAATACCCTTCGGCGGTTAATATCAAACCCGGCGCCCACGGCAACGGTGCCGACATTAATTTTATCATTTTTTCGAGCCGGGTTTCGGCGTTTTTAATTGGTATTTGTGCTGCTATTTCGTCGTGTACATGTAGCGCAATATCAAAGCCGTTTTCGTCTAAACGGTGCATAGCAGCAACAAGCGCATCGCGGGCTATTGCCTGTACAATATTTTCTACTAATTTACCCCCATACGTATCTATTAAACCCCATTTCTTTTTGTCGTCTAAACCTTTGTAATAAATATTGTACTTAATAATTTCGTGTATAATTTGCGGCTGGACGTAATAAAGTTCGCGGCCTGACGGTAGCGTAATAATTAAATGTTTATCGTCGCAATAAAAACTAACTAATTTACTTTTTAATTCCGTTTTCGCGCTTAAACTTATAGCGCTAATAACGCAACTCTCTACTTCCGCCCATAACGCCACTATTGCTGGGTTTGTTTTGCGCCACAACTTTACTATTTTTTGCATTTCGGGTTTCGATAAAAATCTATCCGCACCCATTTTGCACAACGCACCTACAGCGCCTTGAAAACCTAATGCCAACTCCGCCACTTTGCCCTGCTGCCTTAATTGTTTGTCTACTTTTTCTATCGGTACGTTAAACATCGCCGCAGCCGATGCTTCGTAAATTTTACCGTGTGTAGCGAAAACTTTTAGCCGCCATTGTTCGCCCGCCAACCACGCAATAACGCGCGCTTCGATAGCGGCGAAATCTACTACGGCTAAAGTAGTTTCAGCTTCGCAAATAAATGCAGTACGAATAAGCTGCGAAAGTGTGTCGGGAATATTATCGTAAAGCAGTGCGGTTAAAGCGTAGTCGCCGCGTTTAATTACGTCGCGTATTGCGTCTAAATACTTTAAATACATTCGCGGTAAATTATGCAGTTGCACGCCGCGACCGGCAAAACGCCCCGTCCGATTTGCACCGTAATATTGGAAAAGCCCTCTAACGTAATTATCGTTTTCGCGATAATTAAGCATAGCGATATATTTTCTTATGCTTGTTTTAGCCAATCGCAAACGCAATTCTAAAACCTTTTTAACATCCCCGGTTACAGTCGGTAGTAGATTAATTACCGATTCTTTCGTTAAGCTATTGATGGTTTCCTCCGAATTAGCATTTATCCAGTCTACCAACTGCACCGGGCTGTTAACGTTTTTTAAACCTGTTATGCATTCTAATTTACTAATTATATCTATACGGCTTTCCTTGTCTACTTTAATAGCGCCTTCGGCTAATTTAATGTCTACCAAAACGCCCCTGTCATTTATTTTTTGGTCTAAAATATAGGTTTTTAATTCACTTTCCGGGAACCTTAAATACGATATTTTATTGTAAATAGCGGTTTCCGTTATAACATCTTGAATGCAATAATTTTTAAACTGCTGCCATTTTTCTAAATCGTCCTCTGCCCTGTTTCGCGTTCGCGATTCGTAATGAAATAGGGCAGGCTTTTCACCTGTTTTTTCCGACCTCAGGGGGCAACAAAAATAACTAATAAGTCTTCCGCCGCCGGGGTCTTTTTGCTTATCCGGCGAAAGTCCTAACGCCATTCCGCAGGCGGCTAAACCAAACGGAAACCCGAAAAACGCCGCAGTAACCATAGTACAGCGCCATTGCTCCGCCGGCACATCGAAGCCGGCCGCACGCAGGCAGACGCGCTCAAACGCCGCATTATACGCCCATTTTTCGACGTTTTTGTTTTTTAATGCGGCCACCACGGCGCCGGGTAACTTTTCGCCGCGCGCTAAATCTACTATTTTAACCTCGCCGCTATTAAAACAATATGCAAATAAAAGTATTTCAAAATCCGGCGAAGCTGCATATTTATATACCCCCGACGTTAATAAATTAACGCCGCTAAAAGTTTCTATATCTATGTGTAGACGCTGCATATTCGGAAAGTTCGGAAAGTTTGAAAAATTAGGCTAACCGGTGCTTTTAGCTTTCCGGTTAGCCCGTTAATAAAAGAACAAAAAAACTTTTTAAAACGGCATGTCAATGTCGTCGGCATCGGCAGCTTCATCCGCCTCTTCATCGGCAAAATCGTCTTCGGCGCTGCTTGCGCCGCTAAGCCTTTCGCCGTCTGCGAGTTTCTGCACGTTGTTAAGCCCCGCAGCAATGCCTTTATTTCCCGACACGTTAAAAGCATAAAAATTCAGGGAAACGCGGCCATAACAACCACTGTAAAATTCCGCTGCCGACAGGGGTTCGCGGTCTGCACCAACAACCCCGGGTTTGTTATTCGTGGTGCAGTTAATAAAATAACTGTCTATATATGCCGCGTCGTCCGGGCGGTCTTTGTCCCCGTCGCGCAGCGGGTTTTTCCAGGTCATGTCCGCCGTCTTTTTCCCGAACTTTCCCTCCGCTACCCCTTTTTCAAAGGCCGCTTTAATTGCCGCGCGGAGTTCTTTTAGGTGGGAGGTTGCCGTTTTAGGGATAATAATACAAACCGAGTATTTTTTTTGTTGCCCCTCTTCCATCGCGTGCGCTTCGAAAAGGTGTGGGAATGAAAATCTAACCCTTTTAGTTACTAACATTTGTGTTAATTTAAGTGATTTAAAATTCGTTTTCTTCTTCGGCAAAGTCCAACTTTGCTTGTTCTGCGCCCCATGCGGGGCTTTTATTCGATTCGAGTACGAGGGCGAGCCCCCCTGTGGGTTTTACAACGTGCGTGCTTAGTTGCGCGTCGTAAAAGTCTTTAGTTACTGTATCGCATACATCGCCAATTCCTTTTAATTTAAGGTACAGTTCTTCGGCTATATTAGCCTCTTTTAACGCCTTAATAACTGCCGCTTCATCGCCCCACTTTCGCCGCGCGGGTTTTTGAATTAATTTATACCCCGGCCACTTTCGCCCTGTTAGCGCTTCGTTGCGCATGTACTCCGAAACGCTTTTTAGCCATTCCGCTAAAAGTGGCGCGGCCTCGAAGGCTTGTACTATTTCCGCCTCCGTTAGTGTTTCGGGTTTAGCGAAATCTAATGCCGCTGCGGCGTTAGCGTATTCCGCAAAAGCCCGGCAGGTAGGTTTAGCGCGGCAAAATTTGCAGTGTGTACCGGCTACCGTTTCGCCTTCGCCCAATATTGCTTTTTGCGCTAAAGGTTTAACAGTATTTTCCGCCCAATGGTACAATTCTTCCGTGCTAAGCGTAAATTCGGAAATCGAATTTAAACGCGGTTGCACAATAATTACAGTAACGTTTTGTATGTCGTAAAATAGACTGTAATGCTCTAAAGCCCCTAAACCGTACAACATCAATTGGCTATTATTTTCCGCCGATACTGCGACGCCAACGCCATATTTTAAATCGATTATAATTAGCGTATTGTCGCTAATTATAACGGCGTCGCCCGTCCCAAAACCTTCCGGAACGAACCGCGAAAAGTCTAAACGCGCTTCAATTTCCAGTTTTGCCCCGGTGTTTCCCCCCGCGATTTGTAAACGCTCCAGCACATAATCGGTAAATTTTGCAACCTCCCCCGGCATTTGCTGCGTGTACAATTCATCTTGCTCCAGGCGCGTTATTTCGGCTTCGTAGCGGCTTTTAGTTACCTGGTTTAGGTGGTAGCGCAATGCAATTTCCGCGAATTTATGCGCTAACGTACCCTCTTCCGCATAACTGCTACTGCTGTCTCCGAACGGTTTTTCCAACCGGGGGGAGGGGGTGCAATTTAGCCATTTCCCCGACCCCGACGCGCTTAAATATGCATGCGCAGCGGGATTTTTGCGGGTTTTCGCCATTACTTTAAAGCATTTATGCAGTCCTGCAAAAAGGTGTAAAATTCGCCGTAAAATTCGGGTTTCAAAGCCGCCACGTTTTCCGCGCCGAAGGCTTTAATTTCTCTGCGGATGTGGGTACGATCTACACCGGCGTCCACGGCTTCGGTAATTTTTCCCCGCAGCTCCTCGGCGGTGCAGGCGCTTTCAGCAGGCGTATTTTGTTCGGGCGCATTAGCCGTAGGCGGTTTAATCGCCCGTTTTGCGCTGGGCTTCTTCTCGTTTTCGATAGCCGTAGTTTGGCTGTCAGCTTCGCCAATTACCGCCAGCAACCTGTTAAACGCGCTAACGTGTTCCGGGTTGTTTGCGTCCAATTTTAAGAAAACTTTGAATTTACTCATGTGTTATTTTATTAAGCGTTAAAAAATATTCTTGAAGCGTAATACTTTCCGGGGATAATAGTAACGTGTGGAAAAGCGTATTTTTGTGGAATATACGCGTCGTTAAATTAACCGTATTAAGCTCGGCAAAATATTCGCCGTTTTGAAAATTAAGTACATGCCCTTTAGAAGGTTTACTCATCCAATTTGGCGAATACAGTGCGTTAACGTCAACTCCGATAAATTCTGCGAGTCGCGCTATTTGGTTAGCGTCTAAAACGTACGCACCTTTTAACGCTCTATTTAGCGCTTTTCGCGGATGCAGATTGCCGGGAAACAGTAGTATTGCTATTTCCGCTGCTTGTAAATCGTACTGCTTAAATACTCCCTTTAAATCGAAATTCATCGTCTGCGGTTTTTGTGTCGCAAACGTAATACGGGTATTTTAAAAAGCCAAATTTTTTTACCTTTTTATAGAAAAATATTTTTTAAGCCTTTGTGAAGTTTACCCCCTGTTTGTTTTTTGTATACTGTTTAAGGAACACGTAAAAGGCTTTTTCGGCGTCAGCCAGCGCCCTATGCGCCCGCTTATTGTGCGCTACTTTGTACTTTACACAAAGGGCATGCAAATCCCTAAGACCCTTGCCACCGTTCATAATTTCAAACTGGCAGGTATCCCAAACCACATAAAACGGAGGATTTTTGCGCCAATCTACGCCACCATTAAACACTAAAAAAGGTATGTCGAAATGACGTATATTTTGCCCAACTATTATTATTTTTGCGGCATCTTCTTTAACAAAATTCTCGAACGCTATTAACGCTTCGCATAAAGGTTTTGCGCCTTCTAACGTTAAAGTTTCTTTATCTATACCTGTTAACGCTGTTATGTTTTCCGGTATGTCATCCACCAAAACTAAGCAACTAAAACGTCGTTGCTCTTCGGTTTTCGGGAAATATGCAACGGCGCCAAACTCTAAAATTTGGTGTTTTTCTTTGCTAAATCCGGTTGTTTCTAAGTCAATCGCAACTACTTTTTCGTATTTCATCACTTCGGTGTTAAACGGTAAAACATTGTTACAGCGTGCGTTTTTTGCAAAACTCCGTAACTATACTGAAAAGCTACACCTTTTTTTGTTGTGTGCAACACACTACCGTTAAAATCTAAACTTTTGTCTCCTGAATAGCTCGCACCGCCGCCAACATAAAAGCCCGATTTATATGCCGTGTTTGTAATCGTCCGTTCGGTAATAACCTCTTTAGTGAAAGTGTTATTTATAATTCTCGGTTGTTTTAATAAATACCAAATGCGTATAGAATCCAGCGCATTTTTAGCGTATGCTGAAAAACCTATTATAATTGCAGAATCTTCCGACGTTTCCGTATAAACTAATTGTGTGCTACTGTCGGCTAAATATACTGTATCGGGTTTTTGGGCTGTTTTATTTGTAGGTAATTGTACTATTTCTTTTTGCCAAACAGTGTCACGTTTTACCGTTAAAACGGTATCGGTTTTAATTACGGTTTCCGTTTTAACGGTAACGCCGTTACGGTTGCAGCTTTTTTGTATAAGCAAACCTAAAATAAATGCCCCCAAAATAAGTATTATCTGTTTCATATTTACGAATTAAAAAGGGCGCTAAAACAGTTACATCTTAGCGCCCACCACTTAAACACAAAGTTTCCGAATAACGAAATTTTACCTGTATACCCGTATTTCTACTAAAGTATTTACCGGTAAAATGCCGTTTGCCAAAGTGCCTGAATCAAACGACCTTAATTGCACTACGTTAAGGTCTGCAACGGCGGCCTTTGCGGTTACCTCCGCCGTCGTTCCAGGCAAAAGTATGTTAACAAACGTCTTGTTTGCCGACAGTTTATCGCCCGTAAAGGTAATAGTATACAGCCCTGCGCTAACGTAAGCAATTACCGCAGTACCTAATTCACTTACGCCTAAAACCGTACCGGCGGGCGCTGTGGTACTGGCCTGCGCCGCTAAACGAACAGTGTAAGTCTTGTACGCTTTTTCGGTAACGAGCCGCAGCGCGTTCCGGTTTTCGCTATCTTTAACGATACACAATTGCACCAGCGCTTCAAACGATCGCGCGCTTTGGGAGTTTGCGCCCGGTATCAGCCCGCCTACGTTTTCTATTTCCGAAACCCGTAACGCCATACCGCTGTCAGTCGCCGATTTAACAATAAGCGACTTCAACGCCGCGATAATTTTACTCGATAATTCCATAATTTACGCGTTTTTTGAGTTATGCCATCGGGTTTGTAATACGCGCAGGTGTTACCCCTTCCCACGTTGCGACGCCGTCGAAAAATTGCAATTCCTGCTTGTTTTCCGGAATTACCAAATCCAGCGTTATTGTACAATATACGCCGTCATCCCCGCCAAACAAGTATTTACCTCCCGTAAACCACAAAGCGTAAACGCGCCCCGGGTTTGCTTCTACAAACTGCAAAAACGCAAAATTTACCGCGTCGGTTTCGTCCACCCTGAACGGCAAAGTATGTTTTTTCGGCGTTTGCAACGTCCGCCCCTGCGAAAATTCGATTTCCGTGCTTTCCGGCTTCGGCTTGCTGCCGATTGTGTGCAACTTCCGAATTATCGTAAGGTCGGCAAGTGTAGCATTATTTACCCGGAGCGTCCATTCGTTTAAATCGGAGACATCGGTGAACGGCTGGTTAGGGTAGCCAATAAAAATTTCAGGCACCTGACCAAAAGTGGTATTTGGTGTGCAAAAATCCGCACTAACTGCGGGTAAATTTGTCTGAATGCAATCCTGTATAGGCATAGCTTTATTATTTTTACAAAGTTAAAAAATACATTTAAGAGACTAAAAAACACTGTGTTTTAATATCGCAGTATCGAAACCTCCATATCTTTCGGCGCCGGCTTATTACCGCCAAAATACAAACCGATGGGGCGAATCGGCCAGCCTTTCATCTCCGTATTTACGCTGTATAGGCTGCCGTTTTTTCGCGTAAAATCTACAAACCAATGTACACCGGGTTTGTAAATTCTAACTTCTATTTCTTCGTTAAAATCCACAATTACCGGTTCAAAATTTTCGGTTTCGGCATAATGCGCTTTGCCCTTTTCGTGCCAATACGCAGATAATTCCATTTTTCGTATTTCCGGTGCATAACGCCATGCCCACATGACGGAATTTTTCAGGTTACTGAAAAGCGAGAAACTAAAACCACCGCCTTTATTCCAATCCTTTTGGTCTCCGTCCGATAAATAATAGGCGCAATTATCCGAAAATTTTACTTTAAAATTCACCTCTTTACCCCACGGCGCAACGAGGTAAAAACTATCTGTTGGTTTAAAATCGTGGCTACCCCTTTTAACAGAATACGTTTTTGCGGCGCTAAGACGATTTTTATTTGCTTTGCACATTAGCGAGTTTTTTTACGTTGTAAAGCAATATTTTTTTTATCGTTTAAATACAGGTCGTCGCCCTCCAGGTACATTTCTATGGCCTTACTTTCGCCCAATTTCAGGGTAATTTTCCGCGCGTTATCTGCTAAAACCGATACTTTCCCTTCGCCGCTTTTGTCGGTAATAAATTGCCCGTTTTCATCCAGGGATAAATTATCTTTTTTGTCGTTAACAATTAAATCCCAATTACCTGCTAATTTTTTAAGTTCTTCGGTATACAGGCTGTCCAATATTTCCGGCACTTGTACGGCAATTAAGGCGACAGAATCCGCTAATAGCTTAGTTTTTAGTTGCGTAAATTGTCGCTCTAAAGCGGCAAAATCCGAAAGCTGCTTTTTATTCCGCGCAACCTGAATATTTTTCAGGTTTTCCGGCGTCACCCCCGGCACAAAATAACCTGCAATTAAATCGAAATTACCGTCGGGCAATTCTTTGTAAATAATTGTGTCGCATGTTAATACATCCTGCGCAGTAGCAGCAGCGAGTAAAAGCGAAAACGAAAAAAGAAAAAATAAACGTTTCATAAAATTATTTTTATGGTCTTTTAAATGTAAGCGTTATAAACAGCCGGGTTACTATTCCCAGGTTAGTATTTTATTACAGAAGCCCTAAAAGTTCCACTTGCAGGATCAATAGCAGATCCTGTAGAATTATAAGCTTCCAGGCTTACCGTATTTGTTCCCGATACCCACGGTTGACCAAAAATTAAGCCAGTAGATTTACTACCATTATTTAGGCCAACCATAACCACATCTCCAATCGCAGCGCCAGTTACCGTAATTGTTAAAGTTTCGGTAGCTAAAGAAGCTATACTACCGTAATCCAATACCCCGGTTCCAGTTAAAGTTTTACTTAAAATATGCCGAGTACTTGAGGTTGTTACAAAATAATTAGTGCCGTCAAATTCAAGTGCACCATTTATAGGTGTGGTTAAGTTTGTGCCAG
>Ga0163155_10001838_pt1 | contig 24774 bp, 22 predicted proteins | sample OliLakLV19SP4G1_FD_148611 | JGI IMG/M metagenome (GOLD analysis project Ga0163155, IMG submission 148611) | Freshwater microbial mat bacterial communities from Lake Vanda, McMurdo Dry Valleys, Antarctica - Oligotrophic Lake LV.19.SP4.G1 | ecosystem: Environmental > Aquatic > Freshwater > Lake >... | reverse complement strand
CGCGTGAGGCCAGGGGGGCAAAAGCCCCGCTCGTGGAGCTATCGCAACCTGCAAACTCGCTCTCAAACCATGAAATCAGCCCAATACCCCCAAGACCCGCTCAAAACTGACGCTGATCAGAGGTTCCTTAGCTCTTCATCTGTGAGATACTGCAATTCATCAATTGTTATAACGACAGTCATATCTTTTGACTTTGCAGCCTCACCGACAGCGAGCAAGAGAGCCGTTAAATCTGTCTCAAGGTCGCCGCTGTCGGCTGCGCCTGACTCGGCGGGCAGACCCATTTCGATATCAATTTCCCCAATTCTAATTTTCAGCGAGCTGACGAAACTTTTAAGGACGCGGAGTGCGCGGCGCGTAGCCTCGGTTGCCTTCGTTTTTCGGTCGATTGAAATTAGTAACGTTCTGAGGCCCGGTACCAACAAAGCTGGCAAAGACTTACCGTCGTGAGCCTCGATATGGAGCGTGCTGCATCCGCCCGCGTCTGCAAGCCGCTTAACCTCATTCAGAAGTACAGTCTTCCCGACGCCGCGAAGGCCCACAACGATGAAGCTCTTTGCTGATCACCGATTTTGAACTCTTTGAATCGTAATTTTAGCTTTTTGCAGCACCTCGTCTCGGCCGGCTAACTCGGGGGGACGGGTTCCTGCACCAGGGGCATACAGGTTGGATGTTTCGTCCATCTGTAAAGACCTTACTGAGCTTACTAAACTTACTAATCTTACAATAATATTTATAAGACCTATCAATTCTGTCAAGCTCAACCAACAGCGGTCAGCTAACAGTTAGGCCCCCACCCACTTCATCGTGGTTTCGAGGCGGTTGGGGAAGATCATCGCGTAACTGGGTCCGCGATAGGTGCCGCTGATCTGTTGGTCGATGCGGTAGCCAGCGCCTGCTGCCAGCGCCTGCCACTCGGCTGCCGTCAGATAGCGCGCTTTTACCATCCCGCCGAACGGCACGTTGCCGATGGCATCCAGCGCGAACAATCGCGCGTGGTCGATCGCCGACGCGGCGATGTGATCCTTGATATAGATCGGCCCGTGACCCGTGACGCGGGCGACCTCGGCCATCAGGCCCGGCCGCACCTCGACCGGCACGTGGTGCAGCACGTTGGAAAACACCGCGCAATCGAACGCGCCGTCGGCAAACGGCAACTTCGCGCCGTCGTAAACCGACGTTGCGATGTCGAGCGTTTTCAGGAACCGGTCTTCGATATCGACCGATGTCACGGTCGGGATCTTGAACAGGTCCTTCATGGCCTGGGCGATGATGCCGGTGCCGCCGCCGACATCCAGCACGTTGGCATGGCGGGGGTCCCACAGCCTCTGGAAGCCGCGAAGAAGCTCCGTGTGGTAGCTCGGCGGGTAGGTCTTGTAGACCGGCAAGTGGCGGCCGATGCTGTCCTGCACGGCGGCAAGCGACAGGTCGGTCGCGGTGGCTTGGCTAGAGGTCATGCTCTGGAACTCGATCTCATGGTCTCGGTGTTACGTTTCCGGTCGCACCGCGCTGCGGGATCAAAGCCCAGCGGCTTGCGATGTAGTTCAAGGCAAAGAGCAGGACGGTGGCGACCGGGGCGGCAATCGCGACCGGCCAAGCCAGCACGTCGACCATGACGAATAAGATCGCGAGCGACAGCGGCAAGTTGGCAGCCATGGCCAGCGTGTAGCGCCACAGTGAGGCCAATCCCGGTGTCACCGAGAACGTGTAGCTGGTGTGGAGGCCGTAGCCGACGGCGACACACGCGACGAACGAGACGAGGCTCGCGGCTACGTAGTGCACGCCGACGTGGTCGAGCCCGATCATAATCGCGTTGTGCAGCACCGCGCAGACGAGGCCGACGATCGCGAAGCGGATCGGAGTTACCGCAGACTGGGCGACGGCGGGATGGGGAGCCGCTTGCGTCATGGCGCGGTATGATCTTGCGCGACGACGGGTTGCGGGTCGGGTTGCGGGTCGGGTTGCGGGTTGGGCTGCAGGTCGGGTTGCGGGCTGACTTTCGGGCGCGACAGCGTAACGTAGACGCAGGCGTTGTCTCGCGTCACCCAGGCAGGCGTCACCTTATCTTCCAGTTCAGCCTTGAGGTTCATCACCACGCCAAGCGCAGCCGCCAGTGGGCCGCCGACCAGCGGTATCTTGACCAGCGCAAACTTGAAGCAGGTCAGCCGCAGCGTCGTGGTCCACGCCAAGGGGCCGACAATCGGCACGCACTCGATCACCTCGAACCCGCGGGCCTCGATATCGCCGGTGAGACCTTCGCGTGTCCAGCGGCGGTGGTCCTCGGGATGGGGATGGTAGAGCCACGTGCCGTGCGTCGACAGCAACATCAACCCGTCCGGCCGCAGTGCGCGGCGAGCTTCGGCAAAGTACATGTCGAGATCGCGCACGTGCTCGAGCACCTGGAACGACACGACAAGATCGGCCGACGCGTCGGGCGCCGACAGTTTGCCGCTCTTGGCGATCTGGTGGTCGTGCGCGTCGTCGAAGTCGGCACCGAGGTAGCTTACACCGCGCGAGGTAAACAACGGCTCATAGGGCTTGGCCCCACAGCCGAAATCGAGCGCGACGAGCCCCGGACGGGCGATCCGCGCGGCCATCGCGTCGATCGCACGATGCATACCTTTGAGCACCAGCCAGTCGGTGTCCCACAGGCGTGGATAGAGTCGGCGGCGCTGCTCGGCCGACATCGCCGAATTGCGTGTGCGGTCGTTTCCTGCGCTGGCCGTTGTTTCGCCAGCCGGGGCTGTTGTCGTTGCGCTTGCCGTTGTGCTTGTCGTCGTCGCTGCGGCGCTGGCTGTCATGGGCGTGGAGCTTCCTCGATGGCGGCAGCCGGCTGGGTCGATACCACGTCGTGCATGAGGCCCTTTACAATGTCGAGATAGGCGCCTGCAGCGCGGCTCCAGCTGTAGCGGTCGCGCACGAACGCGTGCCGCTCGGCGGCGGTGATACCAACGGCCAACGTATCGACGTGCTGGTCGATTGCAGCTGCAAACGCCGCAGCGGTAGCGTCGTGATGTGCGGGGTCGATCGCGACGCCATCGACGAAGCGAGCCGCTTCGGGGTCGGCGGTCGCCGTCTCCGCGCCGCACACCACCGGCAAGCCGGAGGCCAGTGCCTCTTGCATGACGAGGGGCAATCCCTCGCCGGTCGATGGCAGCACGAAAATATCGCTTGCCCGGTAGGCGTCCGCCAGCGAGGCCCCGGATAATCCAGACAGCACGCGCACGTTGGCCAAGCCCCAGTCTGACGGGTCGATCGGCCCCCATCCGGCAAGTGCGAACGTGATGCCGGGCCTTTGCCGCGCGGTCCGCTCGATCAGATGCAGGCCCTTTTTCTCGACGAAGCGCCCGACGAACAGCGCCACCGGCCGATCGGTCGGAAGCCCGAGGCGCGCGCGCACCGAGGCCCGGTCGTAGCCCGGTTCGGGCGGGGCATACATTTGCGTGTCGACGCCATTGAACAAGAGGCGCGGCGGGCTAGCAAACCTCACGGTTGCAAAGTGCCGCCGCGTGATTTCGCTGATGAACGCGACCTGATGGGCCGAGGCCAGCATCGGCCGCGTGATTATGGCGTTCGCGGTTGCCATCAAAACGCGCAGCACCGGGTTGGTATACGGCACGGTGCCAATGTGCTGGATGATCACGACCGGCCGCCGGTACCACCAGGCCGCCAGCCGGGCCGAGACGTTTGTCGGATAAAGGCAATCGTGGAGCAGGACCGCATCGCTGTCGCGGACCTCGCGGGTGATGGTGAGAAGTCCGCGTGGTCCCGGCAGCGGCAACGGAAAGCCAAGCCGACGTTCCGTGACATTCCACGCCGGGATCGCGACGCAGCGGCCTTGTCCAGCTGTGACATCAGGCGGCGGGGTTGCATTGCTCGCAAGCCACGTCAGTTCGACGCCCCGGCTCGTGAACTCGCGGGCTAGTCGAGCCGCGACGATTTCGATGCCACCCCGATGGCTGTCGAAATAGTGCGTTGCCATGAGCAGTTTCATGCCGTCACGACGCGTGTGGCGCGGTCAGTTGCCCACCGATGGCGGCTTCCGGCGCGGTGACGTCGACGGCTGCCGCAACCGATACCGGCTTTAAGAAATTCGCGTCGTTGCCAGCGATGATCGACAGCAAGAATCCGCCGAATGCGGTCTGTGTCCCGATGACGACCAGCGTCGTGCCGAGAATGGCTGGCAGTACGTTGAAGATCGGCTCGAACCGGGTTGCGGACCAATAGGCCAGCACGGACGCCAAGATCCCGAACCCGGCGAGCATCAGCACAATGCCACCCACAAGCATACTTTCGAGCGAAACATATCCCGCCAGCCGCGCCGACAAACCCGTGCGCAGCCGGTAGCCCTCGCGCACCCCGTAGACGTGGGACGAGGCGGCCAGCAGTGCGGCCAGATGGCTGACGGCCAGCATTGCGCCTGCGAGGATCACCCAATAGTTTCCAACCGGTGATGTCCGGCTCGAACCAGCAAGCGCAGCAAAGCTTGCATAGCCGAGTATGGCGATCGATATTGCAGCGAGGATGGCGGCTGGCACTGCGAACAGCCAAATCGGGCTGAGCATGAACAGATAGCGCAGATGCCGCCAGCCATCGCGCCACGGCCGCAGATGCGGAGGACGGTCGCGCAGGTCGGGCGACAGCGTGGCGGGTACCTCAGCGATCCTCACGTTCTTCAGCGTCGCCTTGATCACCATTTCGCTGGCGAATTCCATCCCGTGACCGGTGAGACCGAGCCGGTCGAAGCAGTCGCGCCTGATCGCGCGAAGGCCACAGTGTGCGTCGGAAATACCTGATCGGAACAGAATGTTGAGAATGCCGGTCAACACGGGGTTGCCGAGGTAGCGGTTCTTCCACGGCATCGCGCCGGGTTTGATTTCGCCCTTGAACCGCGAACCCATGCACAGCTCTGCGCCTTGCGTCAGCCTTTCGACCATCGCGACCGCATCGCGAAAATCGTAGCTGCCGTCGGCGTCGCCCATTACGAGGAAGCGGCCGCGTGCGGCGCGTGCGCCACCCGCCAGCGCGGCGCCATAGCCACGTAGAGGTATCGCGACGACGCAGGCCCCGAGGCTGGCGGCGAGCGCTTGGCTGCCGTCGGTCGAACCATTGTCGGCAATGAGTATTTCACCGTCGAGGCCGAGCCGGGCTTTCATCAAAGCCAGCGCCTCGTTGGCGTTCGCAATGCAGTGCGGCAGGCACAGCACCTCGTTGAGGCACGGCATGATGATCGTAACATCGACCGGCAGCTCCATTGCTCCATCGGTCGAATGGCCACGGGGGCGGTCTGCGGTCAGCGATGTGGCGTGCATGGCGCGGGTGTCGGCGTGCTGCATCGGTTGGATTCACAGGTTCAAAACAAGGGAAGGAAGCTAACGTAAGTCGTTGTGACGGGTAAAAAGTTCCAGTCATGCGATGACGTTTTGCAGTGCATCATATCGCTGTTCGAAGATGAAGCGAGCCTGAACGGGACCCCGCCTCCCTGTTCATTCGGTTGCTGCGCAATGGCGCTCAGCCAACTCCGGTCGGGTCGGGGCGCAGCTTCCGGTGTCGTCGGCAACAAATATCACAAATCCGTGACAACCTTCGTTTCATGACTGCTAGAGCCCAATTTTCGGCCGCGAAAGCAATTTGCCCGTTGCAAAATCAGCATGCGGCGCAGCGTGACAGGCCGTCGCGGCTCTGTCACACTTCTCCGCGTCGTCAATCTACAACGGAGGTTTGGATGTCGCTTTCGTCTCATCTTGCCGAGTTGACCGAGAAGCATCGTCAAATCGATGAGCGGATCTCGGAATATCTGGCCCGACCCGTGGCTAACGAGGCAGTGGTGCTGCGATTGAAAAGGGAAAAGCTGAAGCTCAAGGACCGGATCGAAAATCTCAGACGAGATACCGGGCCTGTCAATTGAGCCGATAACTTGGCCGATACCGGCCTCGTCGAAACAGCCGAAAACACCGGTCATCTTATTGCTTGACGGTGGAGCAGCGCTCGCGCGGTCAACGTCGCGGGCGCCGTTTTGAGCTCTAGTCGATCTGCATCAGGATGCTCGAGCGTGCGACCCTGGCGCTGTTAGGCCGTGAGGAAAGCTGGTCCTCGCTCGCAACCTGGTCCTCGCTCGCAACCTGGTCCTCGCTCGCAACTTCGTCCTCGCTCGCAACTTCGTCCTCGCTCGCAACCTAGTCCTGGCGCGATTGGCTCGATACCGGCTCAGTTGGCTGGGCGAATCAAGCTGGCGTTGGACGTGCCGTTCTTTTCGTCGCGGCCGGCAATGTTCGACAGTAGCTGCACAGCGGCAGCAACCGTTACGGCGAGAGCCAGCCCCACTTCCAGCGGAGCAAGCCGAGGGCGCTTCGGAGGGCTTTGATTCCGCCCGTCTATGATCGGTCGCATGGTCATGTCGCTAAATTAATCCGCGTCGGATTGGACCGCCAGACATCCGGACGCCGCGCGTCACAATCGCGCAAGGCCTTTTTGATGGTGCGGTGCAAGACGGTTTGCAACACTCTGGTGCAATTGCAAAACCGCACGATCTGCCAACGGTCAATCGCAGTTCGGATCAAATCGGCGGCGGCGGAATGGCACGGATACCGGTGCGCGATATCGGTCACGCGATACCGGCAAGGAAAACAACCGGTCACGCGGCCTCAGACCGCCCGTGCAACTGCAGTGGTTTCGATCTCGATCATGCGCGCGATGTCGGAACGGCACGACCCGCAATTGGTGCCGGCCCGCGTCGCGGCTCCCACGTCCGCCACCGTCCGGCAACCTGCGCGAATTCCGGCGGCAATCTCGTTGCACCCGACATCGAAGCACGCGCACACGATTGCGCCCTTGTCCGGTTCGTCTCCGCCTGGACGTCCAGACAGGACTCGCAACCGGTCGCGGGCCTCAGCAAACGGGCTGCCGAGCCGATCGGCGAGCCATGATCGCGATACGGCGACAGGCTCTGGCGCGACAAACAGCGCACCAACTATCGTCTCGCCGTCGAACACCGCAAACCGGGCTGCCCCCCCAGAGATATCGCGGTAGGTCAACGCCTCGTGACCCGGGCGCTGGCCCAGAAGCTGAGGTGCCGCCTGATCCCAGTCGGCGACGATCGCATCGCCTGCCAGTTCGATCCGCCAACCGGCCCGTGTGCGTCCAACAGCCCAGTATGCGGCCAAATCCAAGTCACCAACTTGCGGCCGGTCGAGGCTGACGGCGAACCCATACCACTTGGCAGCAAGCGGCCGGACCGCGACGGGCATCGCCTTGAGCTCGGGCTGCCCCGACACCGGGTCGACGTGACCTGAGATCAGTGTGTCGACGCGGGCCGCGCTGGCGTTTTGCCCGGTCCAATGGAACGGCGCGAACACACTGCCGGGACGTTGACGGGGCGTCACGACGGCGCGCAGCAGGGCGCGGCCGTGGCGGCTGCTGACCTCGACGATGGTCGCTGGTGCGATGCCGGCCCGTAGCGCATCTTGAGGGTGAATATCGAGATAGGGCTCGCCAATGTGGGCCGACAGCCGCGACGCCAAGCCGGTTCGCGTCATCGTGTGCCATTGGTCGCGGATGCGGCCGGTGTTGAGCACCAGCGGGAATGATGCGTCCGCAGGTTGCGCGACGGGACGGAACGGCGTGGCAACGAAGCGCGCCTTGCCGTCGGGAGTATAGAATCGGCCATCGTCAAACATCCGCGCCTTGCCACGCGGCCACTGAAACGGCTCCAGTGCGTTGTAGCCGTCGGCCGTGAGCCCCGCTTTGTCGCCAAGATCAAGATCGCGACGGCCATCATTGGATGCCGCCGTCAGTTTCGCATACTCGTCGAAAATGTCTGCCGCCGAGCGCCACGCGAACGCGTCGGCCCAGCCCATCCGCGCGGCCACTTGGGCGATTTGCCACCAGTCGGGCTGCGCTTCCCCTGGCGGCGGCAAAAACCGGCGCTGACGCGAGATGCGCCGCTCGGAGTTGGTGACCGTGCCGTCTTTTTCGCCCCACGCCAGGGCTGGCAACAACACGTGCGCCATTGCCGTCGTATCGGTTTTTGCCGTGACGTCGGACACGACGACGAACGGACACGCTTTGAGCCCTGCGCGTACCGCATCCGCTTCAGGCATGCTGTCGACCGGGTTGGTCGCCATGATCCACACGGCCTTGATCCGGCCATCGGCCACCGCGCGGAACAGGTCGACGGCCTTCAGACCGGGCTTGTCGGCGATGCGCGGCGAGCCCCAGAAACTCTGCACGATCCGGCGATGATCCGGGTCTGATAGTTCCATGTGCGCGGCGAGCATGTTGGCAAGCCCGCCGACCTCGCGCCCGCCCATGGCGTTTGGCTGACCGGTGATCGAGAACGGCCCCATGCCGGGCTTGCCAATGCGCCCCGTCGCGAGGTGGCAGTTGATGATCGCGTTGACCTTGTCGGTGCCAGACACCGATTGATTGACGCCCTGGCTGTAGACCGTGACGACCCGCTCGGTCTGCGCAAACCAGCGATAGAACGCTGCAATGTCGGGCTCGGACAGCCCGGTCGTGGCGGCTATCTCAGCCATGCTCGCCGAGCGGTTCGTCGCGTTTCCAATCGCGGTGGCAGTCGCCATGGCCTGGTCGAAGCCGGTCGTGTGTCGGGCGATGTAATCGCGGTCGATGGCGCCCGTATCTGCAAGCGAAGTAAGGAGCCCGTTGAACAGCGCGACATCGCTGCCGGGATTGAGCGCGAGATGGAGATCGGCCAATTCCGCCGTCGCCGTTCGCCGCGGATCGATCACCACCACCTTGGTGCCGCGGATTTCTTTTGCCGCCGCCAGCCGCTGGAACGTGACTGGATGGCACCACGCGAGGTTCGAGCCAACCAATACGACGAGGTCGGCAACCTCGAGGTCTTCGTAGCACCCTGGCACCGTATCAGAACCGAACGCCCGCTTGTGGCCAGACACCGACGATGCCATGCAAAGGCGCGAATTGGTGTCGATATTCGCCGTGCCGAAATAGCCTTTCACCAGCTTGTTGGCGGCGTAATAATCCTCGGTCAGAATTTGACCCGAGACATAGAGCGCAACGCTCTCCGGCCCGTGTTCGGCGATGGTCGCGCTGAAACGCTGCGCCACCAAGTCGAGCGCATCGTTCCAACTGGCGCGTGCACCCGAAATCTCAGGGTACAACAGCCGCTCTTCGAGCGACATCGTTTCACCCAGCGCCGAGCCTTTGGAGCATAACCGGCCATAGTTTGCTGGATGTTCGGGGTCCCCAGCAATGCCGACGGTGCCGTCCGTCATTGGCGTCGCGATGACCCCGCAGCCGACGCCGCAATACGGGCAGGTGGTCCGTGTGGCGGCCAGTTGCATGGCGGTTAGGCCGCCGCGCGCTGGACCGAGACGGCCGAGCGATCGAGTAGCATTCGCCCATTCTCGACCCTCAACGGATAGGTTTTGACTTGCCCCTGGTCAGCCCCTTGCGCAGCGCCGGTTTCGAGGCTGATTACCCAATTGTGGAGCGGACACGTCACCTTCCGGTCGTGGACGATCCCTTGGCTGAGCGGGCCGCCTTTGTGGGGGCAGCGGTCATCCATCGCAAAGGCTTCGGTCGCGGCCGTCCGGAATACCGCGATACAGCCGGACGGCGATTTAACAACACGCGCACCGAGGATGGGGATGTCGTCAATCGAACCGATATCGATCCAACCCCTTTCAGACATAGAAATGTCGCTTGCCGAGATGTCGCTCATTCGGCTGCATCCTTGAATGTGAGATCGGCAATCGGAGCGAATTCGTGGGCGTCCTTGCCCGCAACGCGTTCCGCCCACGGGTCGATCTGGACGAATTTCTGTGAGAACACGAAGCGCTCGTACAGCGCCTTGCGTCGCTCCACGTCATCCATGATTTGCCGCCGGATGGTGTCGAGGCCGACGCGCTTCGCCCATTTGTAGATCCGTTCGAGATAGCGCCCTTGCTCACGGTAAAGCTGCGTCAGCGCGGCAATCACTTCGATCGCCTCGTCCTCGGTCGCGACGTGGCCGAGCACCTCTGTGCCCTTGATGTCGAGACCGGCCGCACCCGCAAAGTGGATGTCATAGCCACTATCGACACAGATCACGCCAATGTCTTTGCACGTTGCCTCAGCACAGTTGCGCGGACAGCCCGAAACGGCCAACTTGACTTTGGCTGGCGTCCACGAGCCCCACATGAACTTTTCGAGCTTGATGCCCAGCCCGGTCGAATCCTGCGTGCCGAAGCGACACCAGTCCGTGCCAACGCAGGTTTTAACCGTGCGAAGGCCCTTGGCGTACGCCGCGCCTGAGACCATACCGGCGGCGTTAAGGTCGGCCCAGACCGCTGGCAGATCCTCTTTCTTGACGCCGAGCATATCGACGCGCTGTCCACCGGTCACCTTCACCGCCGGGATGTTGAACTTGTCGACCACATCGGCGATCGCGCGCAGTTCCTTGGCGCTCGTCATCCCGCCCCACATCCGGGGCACGACGGAATAGGTCCCGTCCTTCTGGATGTTGGCGTGGACGCGCTCGTTGATGAAGCGCGATTGGTTGTCGTCCTGGTATTCGCCCGGCCACGTCGCGAGAAGGTAATAGTTGAGTGCGGGTCGGCACTTGGCGCAACCGCACGATGTCTTCCATTGTAACGCCTGCATCAGATCGGGGATCGTCTTCAGATCTTTCGCCGCGATCATCCGGCGCACGTCGTCGTGGCCGTAATCCGTGCAGCCGCACATCGGTTGGACGGCTGCTGGATTATACTCATCACCCAGCGTCGACTTCAGCAGTTGCTCGACGAGGCCCGTACACGACCCGCAACTGGCCGATGCCTTGGTATGGGCGCGGATGTCGTCCAGCGACGTCATACCGCCGCCGATCGCTTTCGTGATGGTACCCTTACAAACGCCGTTGCAGCCGCAGATTTCTGCTTCATCCGGCAGCGCTGCAACGGCCGCCATAGGGTCGAGGGGGGCGCCTCCCGCATAGCTCGGGCCGAAGATAAGCGTCTCGCGCATCTCGATGACGGGCGTGGCTTTCTTCACGAGATCAAAGAACCATGCGCCGTCTGCGACGTCGCCATACATGACGGCGCCGATGAGCTTATCGTCTTTCAGCACCAGACGTTTGTAGACGCCGCGTGCGGGGTCGCGCAGCACGATCTCGTCGCGATCCGGGCCATCGGCAAAGTCGCCAGCCGAAAACAGATTGATGCCGGTTACTTTCAGCTTCGTTGCCACCGCACTTGGGCTGAAGGCCGAGCCTTCGTTGCCGGTCAACTGCGCCGCGACCACACCAGCCATGTCGTAGAGCGGCGCGACGAGGCCGAATACCTGGCCGTGGGCCTCGGCGCATTCGCCAACAGCGAACACATCCGGGTCGCTGGTTCGCATGCCGCCGTCGACGACGATGCCACGATTGACCGTGATGCCAGCGTCCTTGGCAAGCTGCGCGTTCGGCCGAATTCCAACCGCCATAACGACAAGGTCGGCGGGTAGCACCGTGCCGTCTTCCAGCACGACCGCTTCGACGCGCGTCGTTCCGCTGATCTCTTTGGTGTTGGCCTTGGTGATAACGCGAATGCCGCGCGCCTCGATGGCCCGCTGCAACAGATGCCCGGCCGGTGCGTCGAGCTGACGTTCCATCAGCGTTGGCGCGAGGTGGATGACGGTGACATCCATGCCCTGGTCTTTGAGGCCAACGGCGGCCTCGAGGCCGAGCAGTCCGCCACCGATGACCACGGCGTTGCCACGGGATTTGGCCGCGAGCAGCATTGCTTCGACATCGTCGAGATCGCGATACGTCAAGACACCAGCGAGCTTGGCGCCAGGGATCGGCAGTATGATCGGCACCGAACCGGTCGCGATCAGAAGCTTGTCGTAGCTTGCGATCACGCCGGTCGACGACGTCACGGTTTTGGCGGTACGGTCAATCGCCGTCACCTTCTCGCCTTTGTAGAGCGTGACGCCGTGCTTCACGTACCAGCCGTCGCCGTGGATGACGATCTGCTCGAACGACTTCTCGCCCGACAGCACCGGGGACAGCATGATCCGGTCGTAGTTGACCCGCGGTTCGGCATTGAAGATCGTGACCTCGAAATCATCCGGCGCCAGTTCGAACAGCTTCTCCAACGCGCGTCCCGGCGCCATACCGTTGCCGATGACGACGAGCCGCTGCTTGATTTTCGGAAATAGTCTGACCGAGGATGCAGCGGCCGGCCGCGGTAGATCGATGACCTCGCTCATGCGGCCTCCACATAGTGACTGCGCTCGTAGAGAAACCGCAACACGCTGCCGCGCGCCGCGAGATAACGCGGGTCATTGACCAATTCGAGCCGCTGACGTGGACGCGGCAGGTCGACCGCCAGCACCTCGCCAACGCGTGCCGACGGGCCATTGGTCAGCATGACTATGCGATCCGACAATAGCACCGCCTCGTCGACATCATGCGTGATCATGATGGCCGTGTTGCCGAGCCGGGCGTGGATCTCCATCACGCTGTCCTGGAGATGCGCGCGCGTCAACGCGTCGAGCGCGCCGAACGGCTCATCCATCAAAAGCACCTTGGGCTCCATCGCCAACGCGCGGGCAATGCCGACGCGCTGCTTCATGCCGCCAGAGATTTCTCCCGGACGGCGGTCCTTGGCGTGGGTCATGTGGACAAGCTCAAGCTTCTCCATCACCCACTCGTGACGCTCGCTGCGGCTTTTGACGCCGCCAAACACTTTGTCGACGGCTAGTTTCACGTTGTCGTAGACGGTCAGCCACGGCAGCAGAGAATGGTTCTGGAAGACCACGGCCCGGTCTGGTCCCGGCGCGTTGACCTCGCGGTCTTCAAGCAGGATAGCGCCGTGGGTCACCGTCGTCAGTCCGGCGATCATGTTCAGAATTGTCGACTTGCCGCATCCCGAATGACCGATGACGGCGACGAATTCGCCCTTGTTGATTGTCAGCGACACGTCGCGGAGCACTTCGTTGGTCACGCCACCGCGCGTGTACGATTTATCGACGCCTTCGATTTTCAGGAATGGCTTGCCGACGGCCGTGGTCGACTGGATTTCGTGCTCATAGGCGGCTTTGGGATCGATACGTGCGATCATGTCGAATGTTCCTTCATGATGCCTGGATGCCGCGGGTTGCGAGATTGCCGACCGCCGATACGACGCGGTCGAGGAGGAAGCCGACAAGGCCGATGTAGACGAGTGCGACGATGATGTCGGAAAGCCGCGATGAGTTCCAAGCATCCCAGATGAAGAAGCCAATTCCGACACCGCCGGTCAGCATTTCGGCTGCAACGATTGCGAGCCACGACAGACCGATGCCAATCCGCAAACCGGTGAAGATGTAGGGCGCCGCCGATGGGATCATGATGCGCCAGAAAAACTCGACGTGGTTCAACCGCAGCACGGCTGCGACGTTGCGATAGTCTTGCGGAATGTTGCGAATGCCGACCGCCGTGTTGATGATGATCGGCCAGATCGCGGTGATAAAAATCACGAAGATTGCCGACGGATTGGCGTCGCGGAACGCGGCGAGCGACAGCGGTAGCCAAGCGAGAGGTGGCACGGTGCGTAGCACTTGGAACACGGGGTCGAGACCGCGCATCGCCCATTTGCTTTGCCCGACCAAGGCGCCGAGCAGAATGCCGACGACGGCTGCCAAGCCGAACCCGATCGCGACGCGCTGCAACGACGTCAACACCCGCCAGCCGAGGCCGATGTCTTGCGGCCCGTTGACGAAGAATGGCGCGACGATCAGGTCTTTCGCCTCGAGCCAGATCTTTGATGGCGCAGGCAGGGATGCCTTGGGCGAGGCACATGCGATCTCCCAGACCGCAAGCAACAATGCGACGACAACGAGCGACGGAAGGACGCTCGCGAGGATGCTGCCGATCTGCTCGCCAATTTTTGTGGCACGCGACGACTGCGGCCGAGCTGGATGAGTTGACGATACGATCGGAGTAGCAACGACTGCTATCGGCCCGGTTGGCTGAGACCCTGCCGGGGCCACCGGGGCGACGGCCGCAAGCATCGGCTTTGCGGCCGCAGCCGCCGGGACGGGTCCGGCTGCGGTATCGACGAGCGAGCGTTTTATGGCAGTTAAAGTCATGAATTTCTCCTGGCCCGAACTGAAAAATCAGACGGCCGCGCGCTTGATCGCCTGCGATTTCAGGTACGCCATCGGATTGGCAGGATCGAAAACCTTGCCGTCGAAGAACTTTTCAACGCCACGGCTGTCGCCGATCGGCGTGTCCTTGAGGCCAAGCCCCTTGGCAGCCTCGAGCCACAGGTCGGAGCGGTTGGTTTTGTCGACGAGCGCTTTCACATCGAGATCAGGCGCGAACTTGCCCCAGCGGATGTTTTCGGTAACGAACCATGTGTCGAGGCTCTTCCAGGGGTAGGAAACCTCGCCCTTTTCGCCCCAGAACTTCATCAGCAGATTGGTACCCTTGGCCGTCTTGCCGCGGCCGTAGTTGATGTCCCCGTTCAGGCGGCCAATGATGTCTGGGACTGGCACGTTGAACCATTGGCGGCGGCCGATGATCTCGGCCATCTCCGCCTTGTTTTCTTTCTTCTCGCACCACATCTGCGCTTCCATCGTTGCCATCATGATGGCAAGAGTAGCCTTAGGGTTGGCGTCGACCCATTCGGCGCGCATGCCGAGAATTTTTTCGGGATGCTTGAACCAGACTTCGCCCGTCGTGCATGCGGTGAAGCCGATATCCTGGTTGACGAGCTGCTCGTTCCACGGCTCACCGACGCAAAACGCGTCCATGTTGCCGACCTTCATGTTCGCCACCATCTGCGGTGGAGGGACGACGATCGTCTGGACGTCGGTGTCAGGGTCGATGCCAGCAGATGCCAGCCAATAGCGGATCCATAGGTCGTGCGTGCCGCCCGGGAATGTCATTGCAACTTTGACGTCCTTGCCGGCCGCTTTCTTTTTGGCGAAGGCTTCCTTCAGCGCTGCCGCATCGGTGCCTACAGGCAGATCTTTGTACTCGTTAGAAACCGAAATACCCTGACAGTCTTCATTGAGATTGAGCAACGTGTACATCGGCAGCGGCTGGCTGTTCTGCATCACCTTGCCGGTGGAGTAGAGATGCGTCTTTGGCCGCAGAATGTGGCCACCGTCGATGCCGTTGGCCTTGGTGCCAAGCGCCATGTTGTCGCGCGTCGCGCCCCACGACGCCTGCTTGGAAATGTCCATGTCGGGCAATCCGTACTTGGCATACATGCCCTTCTCTTTGGCGATCACCATTGGGGCAGCATCCGTCAGGGCGATATAGCCAAGCTTCGTACCCTTGACCTCGGGGCCTGTCCCTTGGGCGAAGGCGCCCGCTGGAAACGCCAGCTTGGCCGCAGCAATGGTCAGCGCTGCGGACGACAGGTGCAGGGCTTCCCGGCGGGTGACCGCGCGGTCGGCCACTGCAGCTTTCGCCGTCTTGCGCGGCGAAGATGGGTTGAACCTGTCCATGATATCTTCTCCATGTTCTGCACCGGGCCTGATCACCGGCCCCCAAACGAAAAAGCGCTGACCGATCCGAACGCGGCGGCTCTAGAGCCCCGTCCGGGTCGGCAGCGCTGCCGCGTCATCACAATGTCTGTAAGTTTTGCCGTCTATCGCGCCAGCCATCGTTGGCCGTCTGCTTCAGTGTCAGCATGAACCATGCCAACATCGAAAAATACGAATAAAACAAATTATATCAATCACATATGAAAAGCAGCAGGCAGTGTATTGCATCGCCGTCATTGGTTGTTTCGCTTGGAGTTTGGGCGTTGAGCCTGAAATTTGTGCGCCGCACCACGATCGGCATCACCGCCCAATTCGATTAGGCGGTCGGGTTGGCGAGATACGCCTCGAGGGCATGTGGGTCGAATTGGCGCCCATCGAAGAAACAGTCCGGGCCCAGAAACAGTCGGCCGTTGGCCGAGGCGACTGCGGATGGCGCGTCGAGAGCGCCTTCGATTTTGGCGTTGGCGCTCGGTACCGCGATGCCAAGCGGAGCGATCGCCGAGCGATATAGGTCTGGTCGATAGGTTGTGCTGACGGCGGCGATATGCGCAGACCCATGTTCGGTCTGCCCGAACCGCAGCATCTGAGCATAGATCCAAAGCGCATGGCTGACCCACGGGAACGTGGCGCCCTGCGCGGCAAACCGCAATGGCCGCGGCGCCGTCTTGTCAGGCGGCACCTGAAGAGCCCGTTCGAGTACCGCGCCGGGTTGATCGAGATACTGTGGCGCACTCAAGAGCGCTGCGACGCGTCCCGCGTTCTCCGGCGCGTCACACCAAACGCAAGCGTGATAGACCGCCTGCAACACCGCCCGAAGTGTCGTTTCGTTCGCCATTGCCCAATCGGCGCGCATGCCGAGGACTTTCTCTGGGCCGCCCGCCCAGATTTCGTTCTTGGTGACGAGAATTTCGCCAACGCCGCGCGACACGGCGACCGAGCCCCAGGGCTCACCGACGCAAAAACCGTCTATCTGTCCGCTGGCGAGCGCATCGGCCATCAGCGATGGCGGCACTACGGCGAGTGCATAGTCACGCTGAGGAGCCAACCCGGCCGAGGCAAGCCAGTAAGCGAGTTCGTAGAAATGCATCGAATGCGGGTGGACGATACCGAACGTGAGGCGACCGCCGGGCCGGGCGGCATAGACCGTCGCGAGTTCGGCGATCGCGCGCGCCCTGGCGCCGACGCTGGTCGTCATCGTGACGCCGTTCGCAGCCAGATCCTGTTGCAGGGCCCGTGAAACCGTCATCGTATTGACGCCACTGCCGAGCGCCATCGGAGCAATCATAGGGGCCGGCAACGGCCCGAGTCCCAGGTTCTGCGCGATCGGCATCGGCGCCAGCATGTGGGCGACGTCGAGATGGCCGACGGCGACCTTGTCGCGAATGTTGGCCCAAGACGTTTCCCGTTGCAGAACGAGATCGATACCGTGCGCAGCCGCAAAACCTTCGCTCGCCGCCACGATCAAAGGCGCACAATCGATCAGCGGAATAAACCCCGCGCGGACCGGTATCAGGTTTGCATCGTTGACCATCAAGCCTCTCCCTTGCCGAGCAGGCCAGCGGCCGTGACCAGGCTTTCGGCAACTTGGGCGATCGTGCGGCTCTGGTTCATCGCCGTCTTGCGCAATAACGCATAGGCGTCTGGCTCGCTCAAGCCGCGTGACCTCATCAACAGCGTCTTGGCCTGCGCGATTACCTTGCGCTCAGCGAGTTCACCTTTCACCGTCGCGAGTTCGGCCCGCATCCTTTCGAACGCATTGTGCCTGACGATTGCGGTTTCGAGGATTGACTTTACCCGCTCTTTTTTCAGTCCATCGACCACGTAAGCCGACACGCCAGCCTCTATCGCTGCTTCGATCGAGGCCGTATCGGTGCGGTCAACGAACATCGCAACCGGCCGGTGGATCGCCCGGCTGACCTGGAACATGTATTCCAGCATGTCGCGGTTTGGGTTTTCGAGGTCGATAAAAACGACGTCCGGATCGGCCTCGACGAGTTGGCGCATGACACTTGCCATCTCGTGAATGATCAACACCTCGCAATGGCCTGCTTCACGCAGTCCGTCTTCGATGATCTGCGCGCGGATATGGTTTTCGTCGACAATCACGATGCGCACGTCGATCTTCCGATGATGCCAGTTGGACGCTAACGACCGTCGGTTACGGCGCCGGAATGGTCAAGTGCGGCCGATTCGGATCGTAACAACAGCGCGGACTGGCGGGATGCGTTGGCGTCAATTGCGCTGACAACATAAACCCGAGATAAACCCGAGATACACCCGAGTGGACACGACCGGGCGCGACCCGGCTTGCTGCGCCTGACGGTCGCAGTGTGCCAGCGCGGTGGACAAGAGGCTTGCGGGACTGCGGCCGTTGAGGTCCACCACGGATGCGATAGCGCTTTGGGGATCACAGCCATGAAAATCTGCATGATCGGAGCTGGATATGTCGGGCTCGTCTCGGCGGCATGCTTTTCGGAATTCGGCTGGACCGTCACCTGTGTCGACAACGACCCCTCCCGGCTCGATGACCTCGCCGCGGGCAAATCCCCGATTTACGAACCTGGCCTCGACGATCTGCTGGAGCGCAATATCAAGGCGAAGCGCATCAGCTTCACCGGCGACATCGGCCCAGCAGTTCGCGATGCGGAAGTCGTGTTCCTCGCCGTTGGCACGCCGATGCGGCGCGGAGACGGTCACGCCGACCTGTCCTACGTCTATGCCGCGACCGAAGACCTCGCCCCGCATTTGAACGGCTTCAAGGTCATCACGACGAAGTCGACTGTCCCGGTCGGCACCAGCCGGGAAATCGAGCGCCGCCTGCGGGCGCTGAGGCCCGACGCCGACTTCGCCGTGTGCTCCAACCCGGAGTTTCTGCGCGAGGGGTCGGCGATCGCCGACTTCACCCATCCCGACCGCATTCTGGTCGGCTGCGACGACCCTCGCGCGCGCGCTGTGATGGAGCGTCTTTATAAGCCGCTGGCCCTGCGCCAGGCACCGCTGCTGTTCGTCGACCGTGAAAGCGCCGAGCTGGCCAAGTATGCGGCGAACGCGTTCCTGGCGATGAAGATCAGCTTCATCAACGAGATCGCCGACTTGTGCGAAATCGTCGGCGCCGACGTGCAGGAAGTCGCCACCGCGATCGGCAAAGACCGGCGCATTGGCGACAAGTTCCTCCATCCCGGACCAGGATATGGCGGATCGTGCTTTCCCAAGGATGTCTCGGCACTGATCCGCACCGGGCGCGACAACAAGGCACCGCTTTCGCTCATCGAGCAGGTCGAGCGGGTCAACAGCGAGCGCAAGCTCGCCATGACCGGGCGGATAGAACGGGCGCTCGGCGGCTCGGTTCGCGGCAAGACGGTCGCGATCCTCGGCGTGACGTTCAAGCCGAACACCGACGACATGCGCGATGCGCCAAGCCTCGTCATCGTGCCGATGCTGCAGGAGAAGGGCGCGACCGTCCGAGCCTACGACCCACAGGGCGAAAAGCACGGCAAACCGATGCTACCGGGGATCGTATGGTGCCAGGATGCAGCGGATGCGGCAGCTGGCGCCGACGTGCTGGTGATCCTGACCGAGTGGAACGAGTTCCGCGCGCTCGACCTGGCGCGAATGAAGGCGACTATGCGCGGGGCAGTGATCGTTGACCTCAGGAACGCACTCGATCCAGCTCCGGCGCGTGCGAGCGGCTTTACTTATCACGGCATTGGCCGGGATTGAGCTAATTGCCAGACGATAAACTCTGAACCCAGAGCCAAGGAACATTAGGCGTCAGACGGCGTTTTCCATCGAACTCGACCTACAACAGGTCGTAGAATGAGGAGTACGCTCACGTTGCGCAAACTTTCCCTAGCTGCAGTCCTAGCAGCTGCTCTGGCCGTTCCCGCGATCGCTCAGGACAAGAGCAGGATCGATCCGGCGACCGGCGGTCCAACCGGGGTGATGACCGACCAAGTACCAGCGATGAAATCCACCGAACCTGGAACGACGGCCCCAGGAAATGCGATGACCGGAGCCACGCCGCCCATTAAGCCGGGTGATCCTGTTTCTGGCGCGTCGGTTACCGCCTCAGGGCTCACCTTGTCGGACGCTGATTCCAGGCTGTGGATCGGAAAGCCCGTCTACAGCAGCGACGGCAAAAACATCGGCACGGTCGAAGCCTTTAAGCGCGGCCCCGACGGCAACGTGGTGGAAATGCACGCTGGTATCGGTGGCTTCCTCGGCTTGGGAGAAACTCAAGTTGTCGTCCTGCCAACGCAGTTCAAACTCGCCGGTGATCGGGCTACGATCGATGTGACATCGACTGCCGCCAAGGACCTACCGAAGGTTCAGAAGTAATAACGGTCCAGGAGTAATAACGGCCGAAAAAGTCGTCGCCGGGTGCTCCAATGCAAATGAGCATCCGGCGCTCGAATCCGGTGCCAATCGTCACCAGACACCACTCTTCGTTCCATACAAAGATTGTACGGCTTTGATATCACCCGGCTGCAAACCGGTGGCGCGCTCGTCATAACGGTAGCTCATTGCAGAGCCGGTGCGGCCCGGATGATCGAGCCCAATCGCGTGTCCAATCTCATGGACGAATGTATGCTTGAGGTCGTACACGGACAAATCGCCGTCAAACCCAATTTTCCATGGAACCGTCGGGCTCAAGCACACGAAAGCTTGTTCGATTTCGACGATCCGCCTGCCGCGCTCTTCCACTTTGCCGACGTTTCGATTGTCATGTTCGGATTTGCCGAGGGCTTTGACGACCGGCTGCGCGTTCTGGTTGCGCCGATAAGCCAAATTAGCGAATGCCCGCCCGGAAGGCGCGTGAGCCGCGCCAATGACGATATTGGCCAATAAGGGGTCATCTACTTGGACGAACTTTATTTCGGCCGCAGATTCCCAGGCCGCAAATCCAACTATCAATTCGCCAAGTGCCTTTTCGGGTGTCAAGTTGGGAGACGCCGCGACGATGTCCGCGAAGGGTAGCATCGAACCGCAATTGTCGGGGCTCAGACTAATGGCACCGCTTGGAATGGCGTAGCTGGACTGCAAAACGGCATAGGTGACGGTTTCAGGCTCGCCAGTTTTCGGACCACCCCACCGAAAAATCTGACCTTCGACCGTGATCAGTTCGCCTCCAGTCGCGCGGGCTGTAAGAACGACAGCGGACACAAGTACGCAGGCAAACACGACGCCAATCTTCATTGCTTTTCCCCGTCGCGGCCTTTTCCCCGTCACGACCGATCCCCGTCACGAACGATCCCCGTCACGACCGATTTTGGCTTAAGCCGATGCGTTTCACAGGGGTGTGCTTCACAGGGCCGGCAGCCACATCGTCGAGGCTCCGTGATAAATTTTTGCGCGTCAAGTTACGGCTCGAACACGCAGCCACCGAGCGGTGCCCCTATGTCACAGTTCTGACATGCGGCGTCCAAAATCAGGGTAGCAAGTCACGACACGGGGCCTGAACACGCTCGCGCCTACCGGCGGTCAAAAAACACACCGAAAGCGGCGGCGGGTCGCAACGATCCCAGTCGCTTCGCTCGATTGTGGCGAAGGATGCTAAGTCGTTGATTGAATGGTGCCGCTTAGGTGACTCGAACACCTGACCCCGTCATTACGAATGACGTGCTCTACCGACTGAGCTAAAGCGGCTCGCGATGACAGCGAGACCCGGCAAATAGACGGAGACGACGGCGTTGGCAAGCGTGCCGCAAGACTTTGCGTTTCAGGCTCACTGCGCCGCTGCGGTTTTTTGGGTGGCCATTGTCCGTCCGTTCTCCGGGCAATCTCGGGGCGTTGTTCGGGTCTAATCGTCGGTGGACAGTGGGCGATCGACGGTGGACGGGCGTCGCCTCAAGGGCTGGCCGAAGCGCCCTGCCGGATGGCTGCCAGGATCGCCGGGTCGACTTCGCTGGCGGAAAATTTCTCGATGAACGTTTCTTTGCTGGGATAGCCGACGCCGGCCGCGAGGCCCATGCCCCAGCGCTCAAACTTTCGTTCGGCCACGACTTCGGCGCCGATTACCACGATGTTGTGGTGTGAGGGGTCCTTCTCGATCCGACCGTAGCAGGCCGCCACGACGGCTTGCTCGCCCTCCAGGGCTTGCAGGAAATACAAGCCGTTGTAGTGCAGGAACCCGCCGATCCCGTCGCGAACGTTGTTTCGCTGTGAGGTATCGAGCAGTTTTTTCATGTCGAGGCCGACGGCAGGGTTCCTCTCGCTATAATACACGATGCGGATCATGGACATCGATTGGGACCCGTTCAGCCGTTGAGGTGGAGGCGAGGCCGATATGACCCGCGCCGTCCCTGACAATGCGACAGTGCGCGTCACACCGGAAGCAGAAATTTGTAGTTTCGCGAATGATTACGCGTGGCCGACGTCGCCCACCAGACGCGACAGGTCGACGCCCAGCTTGGCCAGCGCGCGTCCATATTTGGCGTCGAGGTCGGTCGAGAACACGAGGTCAGGATCGGCCGCGCAATTCAGCCAGCCATTGGCGAGAAACTCGCTTTCGAGTTGGCCCGCCGCCCAGCTTGCATAGCCAAGCGCCAGGATCGAGCGGTCCGGACCGCTGCCGGCTGCGATGTCGCGCAGGATGTCGACGGTTGCCGTCAGGCTCACGCTGTCGTCGATCTGCAGGGTTGAATCTGACGAGTTGTAATCGGAAGTGTGCAAGACGAACCCGCGCCCGGTTTCAACAGGCCCGCCAGTGTGAACCGCCTTCGACGCCAATCCCGACGGCGTCGCACCATCGGGCGCGGTAATGCCGAGCCGTTCCAGCAAGTCTGGAAACGCCATGTTTCGAGCGCGCTGGTTGATGATGAGGCCCATCGCGCCTTCATCGGTGTGCGCGCACAGGTAAATCACCGACCGCTGAAACCGGCGGTCGGTCATGATCGGCATGGCGATCAGAAGTTGTCCGTCGAGGAAAGCCCGACGTCGACCCGTCGCCTTTCGAGGACTTTTGCGTGGGGTGCGTACCATCGCTTGAGATTAGCCGAGTGAGGCATCAAACGCCAGACGGGCTGAATGCAGCCAACGTGCGCAAACGCCTATTTTTCAGCGCCTCGTTTGCGGGCAGCCTTGCCCCGGCGGCAAGCGACAAGGCAGCTTCGGCGATCCGTTGAAAAAGTCTTGCCGTCGTTCGAGGCGTCGCTAATACCTTGGGCATGATCGGCGCCGGACTGACTTGGTGCCACAACAGCAGGTTGGATATGGCCTCTTCGCGCTACCAATTGCGTTTTCTACCACATCCTCCGCATCTCACAGCACTCGTGGCGGTTGTCAGTGTTGCAGTTGTCGTGATGGCTTTGCCCGCGAGCGCCAGCCAAACGGCTTGGTCGACCGGCCAGCCCGAAGCGCGCGCCCGGCTGATCGGCGGCGCTGCCCCCGTTGAAGCGGCGGCGTTCGGCGCCCCTGCCGGATCCGCGATGGCCGCCGTCGAGATCGAACTGGCGAAAGGCTGGAAAACCTACTGGCGTTTTCCCGGTGACGCTGGGGGCGTTCCACCAGTGTTCAATTGGTCGAAGTCAACCAACATCAAGTCGGCCCGCGTTCTGTTTCCTGCCCCGCAGCGCATTTCCGACCGCGCCGGCGACCTGCTTGGTTATTCGGGTTCGGTGACGATGCCCGTAGTCATCGAGGCGACCGACCCGGCCAAGCCGGTCACCCTCAATGTCACGATGGAATACGGCGTATGCCGCGAGATCTGTATTCCAGTCGAGACCGAGTTCAGCCTCGCGCTTGCTGCCGGTGGCGATGGCGCGCTACCGGCCACTGTGGCTGCCGCACTCGATCAGGTTCCACGACCTGCGTCCACGCTCCGCACCAGCGATCCGAAACTAAAGCGTATAACCGTCACGCTGGATGGCGGCAAGCCGGTCCTCACCATTGAAGCCGAGTTCCCGGGCATTGCCCCTGGAAGCGTTCCTGGCAATGCCGCGAACGCAGATGTCTACGTCGAAAGCCCCGACGGTTACTATATCCCGCTGGCCAAGCGCGGCAGCGCCAGGGATATCGGCAACAACATTCTGCGGTTCGACATCGACCTGACCGGCGCTGTCGAGCCCAGCCAGATCCGAGGCAAGACCGCGCTTGTTACGCTTGTGTCCGAAGCTGGCCGTTCTGAAGCCAACTTCACGTTCGATTGACCCTCATTTCCACAACTCCATAAGGACCGCCCGATGCCGATCCAACCCGGTGACACGCTTCCCGAAGCGACCTTCACCATCATGACCGCCGACGGACCGAAGCCGGTCACGACTGCCGAAATCTTCAAAGGCCGCAAGGTTGCGCTGTTTGCCGTGCCGGGTGCCTACACCCCGACCTGCCACAAGGCTCATATGCCGGGCTTCGTCGACCGTGTCGGCGAACTCCACGCCAAGGGCATCGACACGGTGGCGTGCACGTCAGTTAACGATATCTTCGTGCTGTCGAACTGGGCGCAGGACACGGGTGCTGAAGGCAAAATCACGATGCTGTCGGACGGCAGCGCGGATTTCGCCAAGGCGATCGGTCTCGAAATCGATCTCAGCTCGCGCGGATTTGGCGTCCGCTCAAAGCGTTACGCAATGGTTGTCGATGATTGCGTCGTGAAAGTATTAAACGTCGAGGACAGCCCTCCTAGCCATTCCGTCAGCAGCGCTGAGACGATGTGCTCGATGATCGATAAGTCGATCTGAGGGTTGCCCTTACGGGGCCGCGAACTGATCGGCCAGGGCCGCGAACTGAGCGGCGGCTGGCGGCGGCATTTGCGTCACGGTACGGGTAGAAACCAAACCAACCGCCCGCGCCGCCGTTATTTGAGCTACATTCGTGGTTCTGACACACTTCAACGGGAACGTACGAGGCGGCGGGATGTCGAGAGCTTTGATCAGCGCGCGGTATTTCCGCTTGGTTGCCCGCACGACTGCGGCGCTGGCCAGTTTTGCCCGTACTACGGCCCGCCGGTGCGCTGTCGTCGTTCTCGCGGCACTCGCGTTCATGACGGTCGGCGTTATGGCCGCCGACGACATCCCGACGCCGGAAGAATACGTCAACCACGTTGGTGGGGATGCGCGGATCGTGCCACCCAACCAATTGAAGCTCGACGGCAACACCATGGACTGCGGGCATCGTCCGACAGTCCTCGACAGCCAGCTCGATGATTACGGCGCGGCTTATGGCAACGCAAAGCGAGGGTTCGTGATCCTCAATCCAAAGTTGCTTGCCCGGACATCGACCGTCGTCAAGATGTGGATCTTTGCCCACGAATGCGGCCATCAATTCCGCGGCCCTGACGAAGAAACCGCCGAT
>Ga0163155_10001837_pt1 | contig 24799 bp, 16 predicted proteins | sample OliLakLV19SP4G1_FD_148611 | JGI IMG/M metagenome (GOLD analysis project Ga0163155, IMG submission 148611) | Freshwater microbial mat bacterial communities from Lake Vanda, McMurdo Dry Valleys, Antarctica - Oligotrophic Lake LV.19.SP4.G1 | ecosystem: Environmental > Aquatic > Freshwater > Lake >... | reverse complement strand
TGTTCAGGGACTCCAAAGGACACCTGGGTTTGGAGGACTGTCAAAGTAGGCAAGAAAAGGCATTGGATTTTCATTTCAACATCTCCCTGACCACCTTGAACATTGCGAAGGCGACACACTGGCTTTCCATCCCCAAGGAGGAAAGGGGTGCCTTTTCCATGACAGACATTAAAACACAATATATCAATGAACTTGTGTTCGATAAATTAATTTCCTTTTATGGGAAAGACCCGTCCGTGGAAAAAAATAACCCCAAAATCCGTGAACTATATGCTATAGGCAGAATTGCCGCTTAAATCTTTAACGAACCATTGAATATATAAAGTCTATAATCTAATATCTATTGTCTAATCCTACTGCCACTGCCGCAAGAACCGTACACTTTCTACGCGGTTGCCGTTGCGTATTTGCAAGATGTACATTCCGTCTGGTAGGCTTTGCAAGTCCAATGTGTGCTGGTTTTCACCTGCAAGCGTGCCGATACGGGTTTCGGATAGCGGTTGTCCGAATGCGTTGAAAATAGTTAGGGTAGTGGTTGCGTTATCTGATTCTCTGAGTTTGAATTGAATGCGCATTCTATCTACCACTGGATTTGGCGCAAGCCGCACTTCTAATGGAATACTTACATTTGGTGTAATGGTTTTTCCATTTTCCGGTTCGCCGCTGCCGAATGCACTGCCGAGGGTCACGCGCACGAAGTTGCTCGTCAAATCAAAACAGCCATCGCTCAGTGCTACTCTGGTAATGGTATCGCCCACAGCACCGGTAAGTGCGCCGTCATACGCCAAGCCATACACGCGGTAGCTGCCCGCCGGGAACGATTCAAAATTGAAGCTATCACTGCTTACGGTCGCTATAATTCTATTCAAACTATCGGTTACTACAAAGTCATAGTTAGCGCCACCGGCTGCTCCTTGCGAGATGAATTTCACGATATCTGGTTGTCCGTCCCCGACAGTACGTGTCACGGTTGTCGTAGTCGAGTCCGCCAGGGTGATTCTACCGGCATTGGGTGTGACGACATTTATCGTGATGAAGTTTTCGGAAATTTGATAACAGCTATCGGCTAAGGCAGCCGTCGTAACCACATCATTGGTAATGCCTCGGAACTCTCCGGTGTAAGAGATACCATAGATGCGATAAGTGCCGCGCCCTGCCCGATTGAAATCAATCACTTGATTGTCAATGGAACGCACAATAATGCGATTGTTTTGGTCGGTAAGCACGTAGCGGTAGGATGCTTCTCTGGAATCACTCGTATTGCTCAACACCACAAAATCCGGGATGGTATCGCTTCCGCAAACAGTAATGCTCTGCGCTCCATTCGTATTGACCACTCTTCCACCGTCAATTTTGCGGGAACGGTAGATGGCTACAAAACCCGAAGAAATTTCATAACAACTGGATGCCAAGTCAACGCCCAAAATGTTGTCGCCTGCTTGTACCAGCAGATCGCCAGCATACGACAAGCCCCACACGCGATAATTGCCAACTGGCAGACTATCAAAACGCACCGTGTCGCTCGTCGAAATTGTGATCACCGTATTTAACGTATCTGTTACCACAAACACATAACCTGTGAATTGCTCGCTGGTAGTGGAAATAATCACCCCCGGCACATCCGGCGAAGGACAGAAAATGAGGTCGGTTTCGCCACTGGCAGCTGTTACTTCCCCACCAAATACGGTATCGCGGGAAACGGTAATAAAGTTACTCGACAAGTCAAAACAGGCATTGGACAAAGCAGCCGTCGTGATATTCGCACCAAAAGTACCCGTGAAAGTCCCAGTGAATGACACGCCGTACACGCGCGAAACGCCTCTGCCTGCCGTTTCAAAATCAAATTGATTCCCAGTGACCACGCCTCTAATAATGTTATTTTCATTCGTCAATACATAGCGATATTGCGCTCGCGTGGCAGTGCTGTTGCTTGCAAAATTTATTACATCAGCGACACCATCATTGGTACAAGTGTAAATAATGCCCGCACCCAGATTGGAAGCAATGGAAGCACCGTCTACATTCGATTTTGTAATGCGGATGAAATTGCTGGACAAGTCGGCACAAGCACTGCTGATCGCAACAGAATCAATATTTTGCCCCGGTTGAAGCAGTAAATTGCCAGAGTAAGACAAACCGTACACCCGCGCCGAGTCAGCCGATAGTCGCTCAAAATCGAAAATATTGCCGAGCGCAGTGGTGATGAACCGATTATTATTATCTGTAATAATGTAACTGTAATTGGGAGAAGTCGCTGCGTTCGTACTGAATTGAATCACATTTTCTCTGCCATCACCGCCACAAATAGAGATTGGATTTGCACTTCCATTGGCTGTAATCGCGCCGCCGTCTGTCGTGCTGATAGTGACGGTCACAAAGCTTTCGGACAAGTTGTAACAAGCATCTGAAATAACCACGGTTGTTACCGTATCGCCAATTGTTGCTACCAAATTTCCGGTGTAAGCCAAGCCCCACACGCGGTACGTACCCGGCGGCTGGATGAAAGAAAAGTCAAACTCATCGCCATTGATACCGTTGCGAATGACGTTGTTAGAATCAGTAATCACGTAGATGTAATTGCCATTTGAAGTGCCGGTACTGTCAAAGCGCAGCAGTTGAGGATCCGTGCCAGTGGCGCAAACGAACGCGCTGGTATCGCCATTTTCTAATGTGACTTGTCCGCCAAGCGGGTTTTCTCGAATCACTTCGATGAAACCATTCGATAAGTCAAAACAATCTTCACTCAAAGTTGCGGTGGTTACCGTATCGCCCACATTCACCGTTGGATTTCCATTATAAGCCAAGCCATACACGCGATTCACACCTTGAGTTGCTCGTTCAAAATCATAAACGCCTTGTGTCAAAATCGCTTCCACCACATTATTACTATCTGTCACCAAGAAAACATAATTTGTGCCCGCTTGACCGCTTGCGCTGAAGGTAATAGAATCTGCAAGATTGTCGCCAGGGCAAGTAAACACGCGCCTTGCTTCTTCCGCAAATGCCACCGTGCCACCGTCTGGAACCTCATTCACAATACGGATAGAATTCTCGGATAAATCAAAACATTGGGTAGATAAATTTCCCTGCGTCACATTGCTGCCAGCAGCTATCGTCAAATTGCCCGTCAAAGCCAAGCCACGCAAGCGATACGTGCCTTCCGGCAAGGTATCAAAATTGATAGAATTGCCAGTCAAAGTGGAAATAAACTGATTGTTGTCATCCGTTAGAATATAAATATATCTACCGCTCGAATTGCCAGTGGTAGACAAAGTGAAAACGTCTGCTTGGCTATTGCCGGGGCAGATGGCAAGGGAAGTATCGCCGGTGGTTGAAATATTACCGCCGTCCGTTGCCTCGCGCGTGATGCGCACGAAGTTATTGGACAAATCATAACATTCATCTGTAAAGACTACTGTATTCAGGTTATCTCCTATTCTTGCCAGCACATTGCCGGTGTACGACAAGCCATAAACGCGGTATTCGCCGATGGCAGCTCCATTAAAACTAACGGCATTTCCATCCAGAATAACCAGAATCCGATTGTTGCGGTCTACCGCAATGAACAAATAATTGGCATTGGCATCTGTTGTAAATCTAAAAGTAAGCGGTCCAGGCGTACTGGTTGTGCCGCACACGGCTATCGTTGTATTGCCATTTGCCAGCGCCACCGTACCGCCGTTTACGCTTTTTTGCGTCACCGTGATAAAATTGCTCGACAATTCATAACAGGCATCCGAGAGGATTTGTCCGGCGTTGCCACCCGCCGTTATCGTTAGATTTCCAGTGTAAGAAACACCATACACGCGATAAGTACCCGCGGGTTGATTGGAGAAGTTATAATTGCTGTTAGTTGAAATGGCAAGCACAATATTTTGCTCACTTGTGATTAGATAAGCATAATTGGCAGAAGCCACTGTTGACGTATTTTTAAATGTAAGTTCGCCAACTTGCGCCACGCCAAGGCAGGCTACTTCGGAAGTGTCGCCATTGGTAAGACTCACCGTGCCGCCATCCACGCTACTTCGGATGATGATTATAAAATTAGAAGACAATTCATAACAAGCATTGGTCAGGACTGTGGTTGTGGCATTCGCACCAACCTGAGCGGTAATCGTACCATTATAAGAAAAGCCGTACACGCGGAAATTCGCATTCGCTGCACCCACAAAATTATAAGCACTATCGGTTACAATTGCAATAATTATATTATTTGTATCGGTGACGAAATAGCCATAATTGCCACCAGCGGCAGATGTATTTTCAAAACGAAGCGTCGTGCTATCGGAATTGTTACAAACACTTGCACTTGTGTTGTTATTTGCCAAGCGCACCGTGCCGCCATTTACTGCGCTGCGCGTAATTGTAATGAAATTATCAGACAGGTCATAACACCCATCAGAAAGTGTAAAGGTGGTGATATTATTTCCGACAATTTGATTACTCAGCGTGCCCGTTACAGAAGCGCCATATACGCGATACGTGCCTGCCGAATACTGTTCCAGATTGATAATAGCACCAGATTGCACTTCAGTAGCAATATTATTCGTATCTGTAATAATATATTGATACGTATCATTGACAGCCGTCGAATTATTTTGCAAGGTTGCAGTTTGAATACTTCCATTGTCTAAACAGCTAACCGTAGTGCCGCTCGCCACACTCACCGTGCCGCCGTCTACGCTGGTGCGCGTGATGGTTACAAAATTAGAAGACAATTCATAACAACCGTTCGTCAAATTGGTGAGCGTAATATTATCCCCAACGCTGGCGGTGATGTTGCCACTATACGACACGCCCCACACGCGAAAATTGGTATTGGTCGTACCTGCAAAGTCAAAGGAATTTCGAGGTAGAATGAGGGTGATAATGTTGTTGGTATTCGTAATAATGTAAGCATAATTTTCAGCAGTAGTAGACGTATTCTCAAAGCGAAGGGCAGTGCTATCCGAACCTGTACAAATTAGGGCAGCAGTGCTGTCATTTTCTAAGCGTACCGTGCCGCCATCTGCATTGGATTGTGTAACAATGACAAAGTTTTCCGATACATCATAGCACTCGCTGGAAATATTAGTTCCAAAAAGTTCCGCGCCTACCGTAAGTTGCAAATTGCCGGTAATAGAAAGACCGTACACCCGATACGTACCTGCCGGAAATTGGCTCAAATTAAAGGAACTGACTGTATCAATCGCTAAAACCCGATTCGTACCGACATTATTGGTGAGTACATAATAATAGGTATCATTCTCGGATCTGGAGTTATTTACAAAAGAAAGTTGCTGCCTACTTGTGTCATTTAAGCAAGTGAATCCTGATAGAGAGCCGCCCGTCAAAGTTATTCTACCACCATCCGCTGCATCAGTAATAACTGTTACAAAATTGCTGGATAACTCAAAACAACCCGTTGGGCTAAAGTCATAGCTGAAAACATTCACCCCATTCGGCGGCGTTCCAGTGCCTAAGCCGGTGTAAGAAAAGCCCCATACTCGATACGTTCCGCCAGTTAATATAGAAAAGTTGAGCGGATTACCACCGGCGTATACTTGCACGATTGAATTATTGGTCGTGGTCACCACATAGCCATAGGAAGCGGTAGCGGTTGAGGTATTAGCAAAGGAAGCCGTATCCGCCGCCAAATTTCCTAAGCAAACCTGCACGCTATCATTGCCAGTTGCCGAAGTTACCGTGCCACCATCTACCAAACTTTGTGTGATCGTTACAAAATTATCAGAAAGGTCAAAACACGCGTTAGATATCGGGGTGGTTGTAACGTTGGCGCCTACTGCAAGCGTCAGCGTACCTGTAATCGAAGCGCCGTACACGCGATACGTGCCTGCCGCCAGTTGTTCTAAATTAAATGTGCTGTTAGCATTGATAGCAACGACTATATTACTTTCATTTGTTACAATATAATAATACGTATCATTCGTAGTCGTGGAGGTATTTTGCAAAGTAAAAGATTGCACCGTCGCATCGCCCAAGCAATTGAGTGCAGTGGCCGCGCCGCCCGTCAGACTTACGTTTCCGCCATCTACCGCATCGGTGGTGATTGTTATAAAATTGCTAGACAAATCATAACAAGTGTTACTTTTTACATCTTCTAATCTTGGGTTTATACCCGGTATGCTCAACGTGCCGTTGAAAGATAAACCCCACACGCGATAGTCGCCCTTTGGCAATCTTGCGAAATTGAAACCATCACTAAAATTAAAGGACTGCACCAAAATATTGTTAGTGTCTGTAATGAGGTACAAATAAGGACTTGTTACAGTGGAAGTGTTGACGAATTGGAGGGTGCCAGTAGCTTCACCAAGCAGACAAACCGTTGCGCTCGAACCTCCATTAGCAAGGCTTACCGTGCCGCCGTCCACTGCCGTGCGGGTGATGGTAACAAAATTGTTAGAAAGGTCAAAACATTGATTGGAAAGTGCAAATGTTGTGGCATTATTTCCAACAATTTGATTACTTAGCGTGCCAGTTACAGAAGCACCATAAACGCGGTACACACCTGCCGGGTATTGTTCCAAACTGATGCTGTTGTCGGGTTGAATAGCAATAGTGATGTTATTTGTATCAGTAATAATATATTGATAATTGTCATTTGCTGCTGTCGAAGTATTTTGCAAAGTAGCCGTTTGCGTAAGCGCATCGCCCAGACAGCTAAAAGTAGTCGTCGTGCCCCCTGCCAAGCTTACCGTTCCACCGTCCACCGCGTCGGTTGTGATTGTTATAAAATTGCTGGACAACTCATAACAAGCGTTGCTGAGTGCTATTTGGGTTGCATTATTTCCAACTTGTGCTGTAATATTTCCACTGTAAGAGAAGCCGTACACGCGAAACGCATTGCCGGTAAGGGCAGAGAAATTGAAGGAATTACCACTTGCAGTTGCTAAAATCGCATTAGAATTATCTGTAATAAAATATCCATAATTAATCGTAGCTGTGGAGTTATTTGCAAAAGAAAGCACACTACCCGCTGCGCTGCCGAGACAAACTTGTGCCGAAGTCGCACCACCCGTCAGACTTACTGCGCCGCCGTCTACCGCGCTTTGTGTAATTATTACAAAATTATCAGAAAGGTCAAAACAGCCATTTGAAATCGCTGTGTTCGTCGCGTTATTTCCCACCGCCAATGTCAAAGAATCGGTGATGGAAGCACCGTACACGCGATACGTGCCTACCGGAAGTTGTTCCAAATTGAACGCGCTGTTCGCATTGATAGCAACGACTATATTACTTTCATTCGTGACAATATAATAATAGGTGTCATTAGCCGCCGTGGAGGTATTTTGCAAAGTAAAAGATTGCGTAGTGGCATCGCCCAGACAATTCAGCGCAGTGGTCGCGCCACCCGCCAGACTTACCGTTGCGCCATCCGTTGCGTCGGTGGTGACCGTTATAAAATTGCTGGAAAGCTCATAACAAGCGTTGCTGAGTGCGATTTGGGTTGCGTTATTTCCGACTTGTGCTGTAATATTTCCACTGTAAGAAAATCCATACACGCGGAACGCATTGCCAGTGAGGGCAGAGAAATTGAAAGAATTACCACTTGCAGTTGCTAAAATCGCATTAGAATTATCTGTAATGAAATATCCATAATTAATCGTAGCTGTGGAATTATTTGTAAAAGAAAGCAGACTACCTGCTGCGCTGCCGAGACAAACTTGTGCCGAAATCGCACCGCCCGTCAGACTCACTGCGCCGCCATCTACAGGGGTGCGCGTGATAGACACAAAATTGTCAGATAAATCAAAACAATTGCCTGCCAGATTACCGGCGTTGATATTGTCGCCCACTTTTACGCGCAATTCGCCACTGTAGGACAAGCCGTATACCCTTGCTGAATCTACCGTTAGATTATTAAAATCAAACTGGTTGCCAGTGACCAAACCAATGACTATGCCGCTTGTATTAGTTATAATATAGATGTAACTTTCTGTGGAAGTAGCCGTATTGCGGAAAGCGAATATATCGGCTCTGCCGTCGCCCGTACAGGTTACGCCTGTGGTAGCACCGGATAGTAAAGTGACGGTAGCGCCATTGACGGACTGCCGAGTGATGGTCACAAAGTTGTCAGACAAATCATAGCATTCGTTAGAAAGGGCTGCTGTTGCTGCGTTGTCACCTGGTTTTGCTAATAGATTTCCACTGTACGACAAGCCCCATACGCGCACCGTGCGCACGTTGAAATTTGTAAAATCAAAAGAAGGCGTATTGGAAACCGCCAGAATCGTATTGTTCTCATCGGTCACAAAATAGGCATAGCTGCTACTGGTACTGGTGGACGTATTGGTAAAGGCAAGTGAACTGGAAACGCCTGGCGCGATACAGACGATGGAAGCCGTAGCACCACTATTTGCCAAGCGTACATTACCGCCGTTCACTTCGCGTTTGATGAGTCGGACAAAATTGGTAGACAAGTCAAAACAATCGTCCGAAATAGCAGTCGTGTTGATATTATCACCTGCTTTTACTCGCAAATTACCAGTAAAAGACACACCATACGCACGACAAACGCCCGGGTCAGATATAGAAAGCGTAGCCGTATTGCCACTCAGCACTTCCAAGACGATGCCGTTATCATTCGTAATAATAAAAGCATAAGCAGTGGGGGCAATATTGTTGCTTACAAAAGTCAACATATCATTTTGTAACTGTTCTGCACAGAGCGTTTTGGAGGTCTCCCCATTTGATAAAGACACCGTGCCACCTTTCGGTTGAGAACGAAGGATTTCTACAAAATTGTCGGACAGGTCGAAACAGCTACTGGAAAATTGGACATCGTTGATATTATCTCCAATTTTTGCCAGCACACTTCCCACATACGAGATGCCGTACACTCTGGCGGTTTCGGCCTCCAAAGTTTCAAAATTGAAGGTGCCATCATCTGCAAAACCAATAATAACATCGTTTTCATCGGTCACCACGAATCGGTACAACGGGTCGGTACTGGTCGTCGAAAAGTTAATCCGATCTGCCCTGCCATCTTCGGCACAAGTAAAGAGCGAACTGAGTCCGCCTTTGGTAGACACCGTGCCGCCGTCAGGCACTACGCCTCGCACTGAGATAAAATTCGTGGTCAGTGCATAGCAATAATCTGCCAACTGCGTCGTCGTAATAATGTCGCCCACCCGCGCAGTGATTCTATTTTTGTAAGCAACTGCCCACACGCGCAGGTTGATCGCCGGAAGCCCTTCAAAGTCAATATTGTTGTTGTAGGTGATCTGGATGAGGCGATTATTTTCATCTGTAATCAAGTAAGCAAATGGCTGCGCAAAGGGAGACACTCGAAAACGGATCACATCCAGCGCTCCATCTCCTTTACAAAAATAAAGCGGGGATTGCCCACTTGACGCACTAATAACTGCATTCCGAATGCAGGCGCTTTGATTCAATTGGGCAGAAATGGTACTCCATACTCCTACCATCAGACAAAAAAGTAGCGTACTTTTCAGTTTCATAGAAAAAGAATTTATTGTCGTTTTTGAAATTATGTTCAAACGAATCAGCTAAAAATCCATAAAGGGTTGAATCTCCGCAGACGAGTAGGTATGTGGGAGGATAGGATTTTCTCAAAAGCTCATTTAGATGCTGCAAGGTACGTGTTGGCAGTCGAATTCTCCAAAGTTCTCGCTAAGTTATTACAATTTTTTGGTTATGAAAAGGGGAGAGGCAATATTTCTTCTTTTTTAACTATGTATTCATGTTGTTAGGCGCAAAAATGTCGTGCAGTAAAACTTTTTTCTACCAATTTGGCTTTACGATTTATGATTATGTGTATAAGTAGAAATGAAATTTTTGCGTAGAAATTCAAATCTAAACGGAGATCAAGCACACGCATCTCGGGATTTAGTTTTATATTTGAATCGTCAAAGTATGATATATTTTCCGTCACCCCGCTCTCAAACCCAATTCGTCTTAAAAGAACCCCCTTCTTCACAAGACATTTATAGTCGAGAGCTTATCAAAAAAATGTGTGACATCTGCTTGCCCTGCTACAAAGTATGTTTGAGTTTATTATTGCGCAGCAAGTTAATAATCAGGTTATTGTGCAATTTTTAGACCGCAAAAAAACGTAAGAACTAGGAACACTAAAATCAGAATGTTATGAACAACACTTGGGAGGTAACTGTAATGCCTTCGGAGTAGCTCGCGCTATATTGTTGATTTTCATGTTCTAATTTAAAGGTCTTAGTATACATCAATCAAGTCGTTACTGCCTATGCAATATCCGTTACCTCATTTGTTCCTCTTGCTATTCAGTATCTTGTTTCTTCAGCACGATACACCAATACTGGTGCGTGTTGCCCGCCCGCCCGGCGATGGTATTCGTACCAGTAATGACTACACGGTGGAGACTTTAGTAAACGATATTTTCGCAAAAGGTGCTTGTAACAACATCAGCAACATCCGAGCGATTGGCAGAGCAAAAGGTATCGGTTATTTTGAAAATGGCAAGCATATTATTGGGATGGAGCGCGGCGTGATGATTGCAACTGGACCCATTGAACACGCGAGTGGTCCGAACCAAAGTGGAGACAGAAGTGGTAATTTTGATGATGCAACAGGCGACCCCGATTTGGGTAGAATGTCCACCCATGCCATTCTGGACGCAGTTGGGATTGAATTTGACTTTGTGCCGCTCGATTCGTTTGTGCGTTTCCGCTATGTGTTTGCTTCCGAAGAATATTGTGAATTTGTGGGCAGTGTTTATAACGACGTATTCGGATTTTTTGTAAGGGGTCCGGGTATAGAAGGCACTTTTTCGCGCAATTCTAAAAACGTAGCGCTCATCCCCGGTACGAATGCAAATGTGGCAATCAACTCCGTTAACCACCAACAAAATTCCGACTATTTTATTCGCAATGAATTAAAACGCGACGCTGAGCAATGCGGGATTACCCCTATTAACTCACCGTATCGAGAACTGATTGAATATGATGGTTTTACAAAAATTCTGACCGCCAACTTGCAACTCATTCCTTGTCAGACTTATCACATCCGCTTTATGGTGTCGGATGTAGCAGACCGCCATTATGACTCCGCCGTTTTTTTGGAAGCAGAAAGTTTTAATATCGGTGGTACAGTGCTTTTGAATGCCAAAGCCAACAACGGAAGCACGGCTATCGAAGGCTGCGAAAATAGCGCCTTCGTATTTGAACGCGGCGAAAAAGAAAACCTCGATAAACCACTAACCGTTCAGATTAAAATTAGTGATGAAAGCACGGCTATGGAAGGTACTGATTTTCAACTAATTCCGCGTATTTTTACCATTCCAGCCGGGCAACTGTCTGCCAAACTTCCAGTACAAATCATCAATGACAACATCTCAGAATCCCCCGAAAAACTGACCATCGAGCTGGATATTCCATGCGCTTGCTACAGCGGCACGGCTACGCTCACCCTCACGGATGCACCTGCTTTATCTATGCAATTGCCCGACGGATATGCTTGTCGAAGTGCTCCGACTACGCTTACGCCGCAAATTACAGGTGGCACGCCGCCCTATACGTATCGCTGGAGTAATGGCGGCGCTACATCCAGCCTTAACATCACCGCCGGAGTAGTTGGAAATTACAGCATAACGGTTACTGACCAATGTGGAAATATAGCAATTGACTCCAATAAAGTAACGCCCATCGAGCCGCCGAGCGCAACATTGAGCGGAACTGCGACGATTTGCGCGGGTGATACCGCCTATTTGCAAGTAGAATTAATCGGCACACCGCCTTGGCGACTGACTTACAGCGTGAATGGAGACGTGCAGCCACTGATTGAAAATATCCAATACGCTGATTTCCAGTTGCCTGCGAGTTTGAATGGTTTTTATAAAATCGAAAAAATAGAAGATGCAGGTTGTGCAGGTACGGCAACGGGAGTTGGTCAGCTTGAAATAATGGAAATACAAATAGCATCCGTCATTCAATCGGCAAGCTGTACGGGAGCAGCAGACGGGCACATCACGATAACACCTACCGCAGGCGCATTGCCGCTTCAATATCAATGGAGTCAAAATCTGGGTAGCACGAAAGACGCTGCCAATTTAAAAGCAGGAAATTACACACTGACCATCACAGATGCAAAGGGCTGCGCGGATGTTTTTGAGTTTAAAATATCCGAACCGCCGCCGTTATCGCCCGTCGTTTTTAGTTGCGAGGATTTGACCAATGCCAATTTTATTTTTTCTGCGAAAGGTGGCACGCCGCCTTATCGTTACTCCATAGATGGAATTACTTTTTCGGACGCTTCTATTTTTAAAACTTTACAACCTGGAAAAACGGTTTCGCTTATCATAAAAGATAAGAATGAGTGTGTGCTGCAACAAGCCCTCCCGATTCCGCCGGTGTACGATAAAATGGTAGAATTACCCAAAAACTTGGAGTTGAATATTGGTGAAATCTATGAATTCCAGCCAACCTTGAATTTGGCTACGAATCTGATTGCAAAAATAGAATGGCGGGGCGAGGAACTCAGTTGTGTCGATTGCCTACATCCAACCATAGAGGCATTGCAGGAAGCCGTTTATACGATTCAAATCACTGATATTTTTGGTTGTGTCGGTGAAGCGGCAGTTCATATTAAACTCGACCCGGATGTAGATGTTTTTATACCAAGTGCATTCTCTCCAAACGGCGACCGCATCAACGATTTTTTTACGCTTTACGCCGATGAAAACCAGGTCAAGCTCGTGCGTTCTCTGCTAATTTATGATCGCTGGGGCAATCAGATTTTCGCCAAAACCAATTTCTTCCCCAATGATGAACGCTCCGGCTGGGATGGCTTTGTAAATGGCGACCTCCCCAATGCAGGCGTCTTCGTGTATGTCGCTACCCTCCAACTCCGCGATGGTACCGATAAAATCGAAAAAGGACAAGTGCTCTTAGTGCGTTGAATCGGCACAAGCTACCCGGTTATTCCCTTTCTAAAGGCATTGTGAAAAAGACAGCCAACTGACATTTCCTTCATTGCAAAACTTACGGTTTCAAAATGTCTTGCCGAGGACGTTGCATAGCGTCGTCGTATGCTTATCTTGCAACGAAAAATTAAATTGTTCGCATTATGAAAATTAGAAATACTCTTTTGACGATATTTACGCTATCCGCGTTTCTGACTGCTTGTATTGAAACCGAAATTGTTCCCGAAGTTTTAGAACCGACTTTGGTTTTAAATCCGAAAAGTATAAGTCTGACCGTAGGGCAAAATGCGCCTATTCAGGCAAGCTTTACAGATGAAAACGGCATTGATCGCTCCAATGAATTGCAATGGCGCAGCGCCAATCCAACCGTAGCAAGCGTTGCCACAGGAGGTATCGTAAACGCCCTTGCCGCTGGTCAAAGCTGGATTATAGTAACTGCGCCTGGTTTGGTCAAAGATTCGACCTTGATAACCGTCACCAGCAATCCTAATCAAGTGGCAAAAGTGGAAATTGCTGCCGCACAAAATGCAATTGCATTAGGAGGTACGCTGCAATTTACTGTAAAAGTTCAAAATACCTCCGGGCAGGACTTGACGGGTAAAACGGTTACCTGGAGTAGTTCTAATTCCAGCATTTTAAGTATCAATGGGAGTGGATTGGCAAGTGCGGTTGCCGCCGGTACGGCTCAAATTACGGCTACCGTAGATGGTATTGCCAGCTTACCCATTAGCGTTGAAGTGACTTCTAATGCAAGTGCGACGCAACGCAGCGGTACTTTTCGGGGAAACTCTTCTTATAATGTAACTGGTGGAGTAACGTTACAACAACAAGGAAGTGCTTTGAAAGTAGTATTTGAAGACAACTTTCGCTCCAGTAATGGTCCGCAACTCGGTATTTACTTGGCTAAAAATGCACCCGGTGTGCTTACCACGTCCAATAGTGTGAGCCTCGGCACACTAAAAAGCACTACTGGCAAGCAGGAATACAACATACCCGCTGGCGTGAAATTAACCGATTTTGATTTTGTAGTGGTGTATTGTATTCCGTTTAACGTAGCATTTGGTTTTGCTAAATTAGAGTAAAAGGGATTTGTAATTAATGAGTTGTGTAACGGTTATTGCTTCTTTTACTAATAAAATAACTAAGAATAAAGTCCATGAAAAACCTTATAAATACTTCAATCCTATTGCTACTATTGCTTTGTATTCAAAATGACCTACTTGCTGGCGGCTGGCCCCAACCAAAAGGCGGTGGATTTTTTAAATTAGATTTCAGTTTCATTCATGCCCGAAAATTCTATGGAATGGATGGCGAAACGTACAACATCAACGGCGCAGGGACGCGACTGGGATATTACACTTCTTCTTTTTATGGCGAATACGGCATTACCGATAAACTAACCGCCATCGGCTACGTGCCTTTTTTTGTGCACAATGTGGTGAATGAAGGCGTGGGCGCGATAAGCGGCGAGGTATTACAACAAGGTTTGGAAAATAACTCGTTGGGCGATATTGACTTGGGTTTGCGCTATGGTTTATTTGCAAAAAATGGGTGGTCAGTGACGACGGCTGTAATTTTTGGGCTACCAACAGGCGATTTTGAAAATCGAGATTTACTATTCACGGGCGATGGAGAATTCAATCAACAAGTGAGGCTTGAAGCGGGCTATGGCAAAAGTCGCTGGTATGCAACGGGTTACGTAGGTTTTAATAACCGGACGGAAGGTTTTTCAGATGAAATTCGATTTGAAGCAGAATTCGGACATAAGTTTTGGGACAATCGCTTGCTCACAGGCGTGAAACTCTCCGGCATTCAATCTTTGCAAAATGGTGACCCGACTGGCTCCTCCAATGGTTTGTTTGGCAATAATGTAGAATTTCTCTCGCCACAAGTATTTTTGGCATATGAGCATAAAGAAAAAATAGGCATCATGGCACAAGTTTCCGGCGCAACAAGCGGTCGGAATGTACTGGCAGCACCAGCGGTAGCATTTGGCGTATATTTTAAATTGTAGCTGGAAAAGTAGTGGAAAAGTGTGGCACATCTCCAAGATGCGCCACACTTGTGTCAAAACTTTTGAAGTTGCCACCTTGTTTTGAGTTGAAAAAAGAAATGTCTTATCAAATTCCAGCTCAAACCCGTATTGGTCACGTGCATTTGAAAGTATCCGATTTAGAACGCTCGCTTTCGTTCTATCACGATTTGTTGGGTTTTGAAATCATGGAACAGTTTGAAGGAGCAGCTTTTATTTCGGCAGGCGGCTATCACCATCACATTGGCTTGAATACTTGGCAGAGCAAAGGCGCGAAACCTGCTCCACCTAATCATCCTGGCTTGTTTCACACCGCTATTTTATATCCCACGCGTAAAGATTTAGCTACTATTTATAAACGATTGCAAGATGCCGATTATCCATTCACAGGCTTTGCGGACCACGGCGTTTCGGAAGCACTTTATTTGGATGACCCGGATGGAAATGGGGTTGAATTATATTGGGATAAACCGAGAGAAAAGTGGTCGTTTGACGAAAATGGGAAACTGGAGATTTATACTAAGCGATTGAATTTGAGTGAGTTATTACGGGAGCTTAACCTACCAAACCTATAAGGTTTTGCAAAACCTTATAGGTTTTTAGACAAAAACTCCAAGCCTGCTCTTGCCTGCGCTATCTCTCTGGGTTCAAGTATAATCAGCCCTTCCCCAGAATTGAAGCCATCCGTAATGCACGTCATTGGCTCCACGCCAATGGATTTGCGGCTTTCTGGGATAAACAATTGTAAAAAATTAAATTTATTGGGTCCGGTTTCCTGCCAGTAATTTAAAGTGCCGCGTTCGCCTTGCAAGGTTACAAAAATTTTGCCTTCGGCTGTTGGCATAGCAAAACAATTATCTATACTAATGCTGCCGAGTGGCGTGGCTTGCGCAAATTCTAAATAAGGCTGGCGATTACCGCTGGGCAATTTTCGTGCATCAAATTCAATCCATTCACAAAGCGGGAGCGTCATTTGCAAATCATCTACTTTTTCCGACAATTGAAAATAGGGATGCCAGCCGAAACCAACCGGAATTGCGATATCACTTTCATTTAAAAAACGGACTTCCATTTCAAACTGATTGGGTTCTTCCATGCTAAAAGTGACCGAAAAAGTATGCGGAAACGGATAAGCCGGATGTGTGCCATCATCTTGAAAACTGCACGTAATGCTCGCCAAATTTGCTTCGGTACGCACCTCGTCCACCCGCATCGGTCGCTCGATGCCCAAACCGTGTAAAGCGTTGCCAGTGCTGGGATCATTGATGGGAAATTGGTACGATTTGCCTTGCCATTCGTACTTTCCATCTTTCAAACGATTGGCGAATGGGAAGAGTGTACCACTTTTTTTCCATTTATTATCGGATAAATCTTCCGGCGTTTCATAACTATCTAACACCGATTTTTCATTGAAAACCAACTCATTAACCGTTGCGCCAAACTGCGGTAGTATGGAAAAGCGATTCCCAGAATTGGTGTTATAAAATGTATATTTTTCAAAATTGCCAAACGGCGTGATTTCTAATTGATACATATTTCTAAATGTTTAAAGTTTGGAGGTTTGGAAGTTCGCTTATCACTTAATCCCGCAAAATGACTCGCATCCAACTATCCAGCATCCACTTATTTTTCAGTTAGCAATTTCAATAACACCCCATTCGTCCAGCCGAAGCCATCCTGTACCGGATATTCGCCGCCGCCAGCTTCGAGCGTAATGTCCAGCACGTTATATTTTTCAACCATTTTGCCCGTATTTTGGTACACGTTGGTGTTTAGATTCACCCAATTTCGCTTGATGGTATTCGCTAAATCACTGGACCCATAATTGCGTAAACCCTGAATCGTTATCCATTGCAACGGAGCCCAGCCGTTGGGCGCGTCCCATTGTTGGTCGGTATCGGTAAGGGTAGAAACTACGCCGCCTGGTTTTAAAAACTTTTGTTCGATGACTTTTGCAGCGCGTATCGCCTGTGCCGGTTCTGCCATGTTAAAAAATAAAGGATACATTCCAGCCAAAGATAGAATGTCCGTTCGCCGATTGACTACAAAATCATAATCTTCAAAATAGCCCATTTTAGGATTCCAACAGTAGCGCAACACGGCTTCACGGCGCTTCGTGGCGAGCTGTGCAAAGCGTTGAGCGTTCGTACTATCTCGATTTAAGGTGTATGCTTTTTCTAATGTTTTTTCCAAATTATACATCAAAGCATTCAAATCTACAGGGATAATTTCGGTGGTGTGAATCGTCTCCAAGGTCTTTCCATCTTTGAACCAACGACTGCTAAAATCCCAACCGGACTCCGCACCTGCTCGCAAATGACGATACATTTCCTCTTTCGGTATGCCACTTTTGGCGGCGGTGGCCACGTCTTCGCGGTAACTTTCGGGGCGTGGCGTATTTTTATCATCCCAATAGCGATTTAAAATAACGCTGTCGAATTGCACAACTCGGCGATATGCAAAGACTGTTGTATCCGATCTCTTCTCTGCCCCCTCCATCCAAAAATCATATTCTTTTTGCAAAGCAGGCAAGTATTTGGTATAAATTCTATCGCCTTTCATTTCGGCTAAAATTCCAACCATTGCAGCAAAAAAAGGCGGCTGCGAGCGTCCCAAATAATACGTGCGATTCCCATTTGGAATAAAGCCAATCGTGTCCAATAGGTAGGCAAAATTATCCACCATATTTTCAATCATATCGCCTTTATTAGATGCCTGCAAACCTAACATTGTAAAATAACTATCCCAATAATATACTTCCCGGAAACGTCCGCCGGGCACGATGTACGGATTGGGCAAGGGTAGGAGCGAACTGCGCGTAGCCGTATCGCGCTGGCGGGTGAGTACGTCCCACAGCACGTTGATATGCTCGGCGGGGGTACGCGACAAGTCACTTTTGAAATCTTTTGCAAGCGCGTGGCTTTGTGGTTCTTTAAAATATTGCAGTACAAAGTTTCGGAGATTAAATCCCGGTTGATTTTTATTGGCTTCATAAGCTGCTAAAATAGTATCGGTAGGCGCGAGCGGCACACAATCCACAAAGGTTTTTCCATCGGCGAAAACCTGCGCCATTTGTACGTCCGCAAAGAGTTGTCCGAAACGCTCATCAGGCGATAAGTTACTTTTGGTGTCAATAGCTGGCTCCAATTCAACGGGTGTTTGTTTACAACTTAATAAGAAGGATAAAATTCCGAGTGCCAATAGTGGTGCGATTTTCATACTCAAAGCTAATTTTTTGAAAATATTGCGTGGCAAGATAGATAGAAAGCGGCTTCCGACTTAAGAAACTTGTAAGATTTCCTACGCCTATAAAAAATAATGCGCTTATCTTAGAACACCTTTCCCACCAAACCAGTTATCGTTAATAGTGTTAACGCTATTCCTTGTCAAACCAATACGACACCCAAACCTATGCAATATAGAAATATACTTTTTTATACGCTTGTGATTGGCGGCTCCGTGGCGCTTATCTGGTTTTTGGTGCAATACGGTACTTTTTTAGAAGCAGGAAAAGTCTCACAAAACGCTATTGAATCCAAGGGCGACACGAGTTTTGCTGCCAATTTATGGAGCAATCTGACGCACTCGTTGAGCATTCTCATTCTGCAAATCATTACGATTATCGTAGTCGCACGGCTCTTTAGTTTATTGTTAAAACGCATCGGGCAACCGGCGGTTATAGGTGAAATTCTGGCAGGTATTTTATTAGGGCCTTCTTTGTTAGGCTGGCTTTCGCCTGAAATCTCTCAGTTTTTATTTCCAACGCAGTCTTTAAGCAATCTTCAGTTGTTGAGTCAAATCGGCTTAATTCTGTTCATGTTTGTGGTTGGTTTAGAATTAGATATTCGCAATTTGCGCGGTCAGACGCACACGGCGGTGGTCATCAGTCATGTGAGTATTGTATTTCCGTTTTTGTTGGGTGTGTTGTTGGCATTTAGTACCTATCAAGAATTTGCACCAGATAACATTCCGTTCACAGCGTTTGCATTATTTATGGGCGTGGCTACCAGTATCACTGCTTTTCCAGTATTGGCGCGGATTGTGCAGGAGCGGGGACTCACGCATCAGCCGATTGGTACGATGGTCATCACGTGTGCGGCGGCGGATGACGTGACGGCGTGGTGCTTACTGGCAATGGTCATTGCAATTGTAAAAGCAGGCGCGATTGGTGTAGCCTTGGTCAGTATCGGGCTGGCGTTGGCGTATGTAGCTTTTATGTTTTATGTGGTGAAACCACTCATGACGCGGGTCGGCAATTATTATTCCAATCGGGAGATGATTGGTAGACCGCAAGTGGCACTGGTCTTTATCGTCCTGTTAGTATCTGCTTGGATGACGGAAGTCATTGGGATTCATGCGCTTTTTGGCGCATTTATAGCGGGTGTGATTATGCCTGATGGTGGTACGTTCAAACGCATCATTACAGAAAAAATAGAAGACGTGGCGCTCGTGCTGCTGTTACCGCTTTTCTTTGTATTCACGGGTTTGCGTACGCAGATTGGGCTGCTCAATGAGCCGCATTTATGGCTGATTTGTGGGTTGATTATTGTTGTTGCTATTGCAGGAAAATTGATTGGAAGTGCAGGTGCAGCGCGGTTTATGAAGATGAGTTGGAAAGATTCTTTAGTCATTGGTGTGCTGATGAACACACGGGGTTTGATGGAATTAGTCGTGTTGAATATCGCGTATGACTTGGGCGTACTGAATGCGGAGATTTTTGCAATGCTTGTGATTATGGCACTAGTGACTACGTTTATGACGGGTCCGGCACTTGATTTGTTGAACTATCTAATGCCCGAAAAGGGTAGGGGACTCGAACCGGCGCGGCTCGGCATTCCAAAGATTTTAATGTCTTTTGGTAAACCGGAAATGGGTGAAAGTATTTTAAGATTATGTCATTTATTGACTGAAAATGCCAAAGAAAAAATAGAATATACGTCCATGCACATCTCTCCGCGCTACGACATTTCGCCAGAAGAAGCCCAGAAATTTGAACGCGAAAGTTTTGCGCCTATTTTAGAAATCTCGCAAGCACTGGACATTCCACTTAAAACGTATTATCGTGCTACCGAGGATATTACAGATGAAATTATACATTATACCGACCGTTATGACCCGGATGTGTTGGTCGTAGGCGCGGCGCAAGCCTTATTTGATAGTGATTTACTGGGAGGTCGGATTTCTAAAATTTTGAATCAAACGCAGTGCGATACGTTGGTTTTTAGTGACCGAGGTTTGAATAAAATACGACAGATTTTAGTATTATATTATGATGTTGCTGATAAAGTAGCATTGGATTACGCGTGGATGCTGGCAAAAAATCAAGGCGCATCGGTGGAAATTTTAAACCTTTCTGACCAGCCATGGGAATCTATCGTCCCAACAGACGAGGACGTGCCGATCAATGAATTAAAAGAAAAAATACTAAATAAAGAGCTATTAAGTCGCTTTGATTTATTAATTGTAAATAAAGACAAATGGCGACAACTCGTTGATAATCAGAGTCAATGGATTCAATACAGCCCTTCTTTAATCATTGTAAAAAAAGGCGCAACGGATAATAAATTGCTGGAATCAAAAGCAGTAGAACAGCCCGCAACAATATAAATTAAAGGTTTAGGAAATCTTCAAGATTTCCTAAACCTATCTCCAACTCTCAACGGTTTTCATTCCTTCATTATTCATTTTTTTATTATTGCTACCTAATATTAGGTACGCTCCTCCCTAATTTTCTCCCTACAAATTACTTAGCTGGTGGTATTGTCAAAACAGCCGCGTGGTCTATCTTTGCCCCGTAATTAGATTTTGTCTAAATAAACTTAACGTTGAATTAACATGAACCATAGATACATTTTCGTGATTATTTTATTTTTAGTATTCACAGGCATTGCACAAGCGAAAACGGGCAATATTCAAGGGAAAATAACGACCAGCGACGGCGCACCAATAGAACTGGTCAACGTCAGCCTGAAAAGTACCAACATAGGCACAACTACCGATGAATCCGGCAACTTTGAATTAATATCGCCAAAAACGGGCAAACAGACGCTGCTGGTTTCCGGCATTGGCTTTCAATCTGTTGAACAAGAGATAGAAATTATTGAAAATGAAGTAGGTACTTTTGATTTCACCTTACAAGAAACTGCCAAACAATTAGAAGAATTCGTCATCACAGCGGGTCGGCAGCCGGAGTCCTTGCGCGAAATTCCCTCAGCAGTCACGATTGTAAATGCGCGTCAAATCAATGAACAATTGGCAATTAATCCAAAACCACGGCTTACATCCGCCTGCAACCAACCGCCCAGTGGAACCTGACCATCAGCAGCCTGACGGCGGGCAATCGCGACCGCTTCAGCCCCAACGCAACTACGAAGCTCTACGCCTACGCGCAAGCGCCCGTGAACAGTTACACGCTCATCAACTTGTTCAGCTCCTATCAATTCAATCCAAAGATTTCCACGGCTTTAGGCATTGAAAATATTTTGAATGCAGATTATTATCCGACGATTTCGCAATGGGCAGCGCGCGCAGCAGATTACATCAAAGGAACGGGTGCAAGAGGGACATTTACGGTGTCGTATAAGTTTTAAATGGAATGATACTGAAAAATCAAATGAATAAAATACAGTACTGGCTTCCTGTGTATAACAGGAGGGTGGAGTTTTTTTATAGAAATGGATTTATAATTCATAATCTATTCTCTATCAATTGGTTGTGCTGCGCATCTTCCGTGTACAAGACGCTACAATTTGCTTGTAAAGCAGCGGCGGCAACAATGGAGTCAAATAACTGGAAGTTATATTTATTTACTAATTCAAAAGCCAAACTAAATGTATATTTTTCGACAACTAGATACGAACACGTATCAAGTATAAAAGCGGTCGGATTTATTACTTTCTCTTTACTCATAATCGTTCGCTCCTTTCCGGTCAAATTTGTACCCACCGGAATTAAACGTATAATTTTTCAAAATTTCGTCCAGGTGAGCCCGGCGTTGTGCTGGATTAGCTTGCGGTATTTCTGTATTCGTGGCCACTTCTTCCAATGCAAAAGCGATGACTTCCACCTTCTTGCCAATGAATTCATCTGGCAAAAGGAGGGTGTAGGTATTTTCTGTCGGAATGACGATTTCGAGTATCATAAAGCAAGTTTTTATACAAAGAAGTAAAAATTAAACAACATGACTTTCAAAAAGATTGTTGGTAAAATTCATTTGTGGCTGGGGCTTTCATCGGGGCTGGTGGTATGCATTTTGGGCATCACGGGCTGTCTGTTTTGTTTTGAAAAAGAAATCAAAAATTGGGTGTATGCCGATAAAATTTTCGTGCAGCCGCAAGCCGCGCCATTGTTGAGTGCTGACACCCTGCGCGCCATAGCACAAGCACAGTTGGGCGCGTCCAAGCCCATTGGCCGCGTAGAGATAAAGCCCGATGGCAAGCATAGTTATAAATTTATCGCTTTGAAATCTAATAAAAAAGCAACGAATTATAACGCGCAATTTCCTTATTACAAAACGATATATCTCAATCCCTACAGCGGCGCAGTGCTGGACGTAGAAAATACAAAATGGACTTTCTTTCCGGTCTTATTACATTTACATTATGATTTGCTATTGGGTAAAATCGGGCATCAAATAGTGGGCTGGAGTACGGTTATTTTTGTCCTTATGTTGATTACGGGTATAATTCTTTGGTGGCCCAAAAACAAAGCCGCCGCCAAGCAACGTTTCTGGTTTCGCTGGAAAAACACGACGAAATGGAAACGCAAGAATTATGATTTACATAATATTCCGGGATTTTATAGCTTATTCATCACATTATTCATTGCCTCAACCGGACTTTATTTCGCTTTTGATTGGTTTCGCCAGCCAGTGCTGTGGATTGCCAACGGCGGTAAAATGCCTGCCAAGGAAGCCGCCGTTTTTTCGGATACACTTTTGACCAATCGAGGGGGCGTATTGCAAAATATTGTAAGTCAGTCCTTTAAAGCAATTCCAAAAGGACAAAACTTCCTGTTTTTACTACCCGAAACGGCAGACAAAAAAGCCGTCATTCGCACCATTGCCTACCACAATGCCAATAATTACATCCAACGCAGCCAATTGGCATTCGACCAAACCAGCGGCGCATTATTAAAAAATAAGCCTTACGCGAAGGTTTCGGACGCGGAAAAACTCCAATTTATGATTTATGATATTCACGTTGGCAAAGTATTGGGCTTGCCGGGTATGACACTGGCGTTTTGTGGAAGTTTGATGGCTGCGAGTTTGCCTATTACCGGTTTTTACATTTGGTGGGGGCGACGCAAAAAGCAGAAAAGAAGTAGTGCCACGCCTTTATCAAAAGTTAGAAAAACTCAAAAAACGATGCTTGTGGAAGCGGATATCGAAACTTTATAAAATAAGTAATAGGGCAAAAATAAGTAATTAGGCAGAATTAGGCGACATTTTTATTTTAGCATAATTAATTGATTTTCAATGTTTTGTCAACTGCCAAATGCTTACTGTAAACTGCCTACTCACTTATCATGCAAAGCCGTAAAGTCGCAAAAATCTGACAATCAAACTTGGCGAACTCCGAGTCCCTGCGATTTAAACTCGCTCTCTTACCTAGTAAATCTTACTATTGCACAGCAAATGGCAGTGCCACTTTCGTTTGGTCCCATTGAAATGCAATGGCATCTTGGTCGCCCGCTTTTTGAAAAGCGATGGTAAATAATTCCATTGCGTCAGGTGCATTTTGTACCGGTGCTTTCACACGCAGCACATCATTGGTAGGGTCATATTCCGTACCCCAAAATGGAATTTCTTTGTTGAATACAATCATCCACTCTTTTGCATCGGGTATCGTGACCAAATGATATTTTCCAGCTTTTAAAGTTTGACCGTTGAAATTCAAGTCTTTAGAAGTTTCAATGGTAGTTGGTTCATTCGCACCCGTGCGCCACCATTGCCCGTAAGGCACGAGGCTGCCGAAAATTTCTCGACCTTTTTTGGAAGGGCGGCAATAGAAAACGGACACAGCCGCTCCATTTTCTTTGTAGGTAATGGTTTGCTCCGGGCTGGATTTTTTTGTGTTTTTCAAAGTGGTGCGCAAAAAGATATACGCGCCGATAGCCAATACCGCAACAACGCCTAAGATAATAAGTAACGTCCGTTTCATATAAAGGTGTGATTTTAGCAGGAAAGATATAGAATTTTTACAACGTGTAAAGGAAAATTTGCTGGCTTACTTTATCCAATTGAAATGCTTTAACAATCTTTTTTTATAGTTGAGGCGCTTGAATAAGCGTGAACGGTGAACTGCCGATGTGTACTTAATGACTGTATTTAACCACAATTTTTTTAATAATGCAAGATTTATTTGCAAAATATAAATTTTGTACCTAATTTTGTCGAATCATTTTGTGTAATGTGTATTACTTTAGGTTAGCAAGTACATTTTAATTGCTCTTTGAAGTTTTAAAACCATTCTTCGCTACACTTACCAGATTACCGTTAAAAATGATTGTTTATTTTTTCACTTTTATTTTTCACTTTTTAATTTTTTCTAATGAACATTTTTGTTGCAAAATTGAATTTCAGCACACAATCTGCTGATCTGCAAGAAGCTTTTGAAGCTTACGGCGAGGTAGACTCTGCCAAGGTCATTACTGACCAATTTACCGGCAAATCAAAAGGATTTGGTTTCGTAGAAATGCCAAACGATGATGAAGCACAGAATGCGATTGACGCATTGGATAACAGCGACTTGGATGGCAACACGATTGTAGTAAAGAAAGCAGAACCTAGAGAATCTCGTGGCGGCGGCGGCGGTTTTAACCGTGGCGGCGGCGGTGGTGGTGGCTTCGGC